>TARA_B110000037_G_scaffold28085_1_pt1 | contig 11638 bp, 10 predicted proteins | sample TARA_B110000037 | Tara Oceans TARA_B110000037 (sample SAMEA4397196) | marine metagenome | biome: Polar Biome; feature: [MIX] marine epipelagic wind mixed layer (ENVO:01000061); material: water (ENVO:00002006), including particulate matter (ENVO:01000060) such as... | depth 10-100 m
TTATCTATTTTTTGTGAAAGTTTTTGAGAACTTAGATCAATTTTTTTTAAAAAACTAGCTTCTGTTTCCTTGAGCCTATTACAATTAATTTTACTAAAGCCCTCAAAATCTCCATATAAAAGATGTATCTTTAAATTTACTTTTTCTTTTAAAAAAAGCGAAAGAAGATCGGAATAGATTGATAAAAATCTAGTTGCCATCATGCCTATTCCACTCCCTAATTTCTTAAAAGTATATTTGAATAAATTATTTCCAACTTTTACATGCTCGTAGTCTGGACATAGTGGTGTAACTATATTTATTTCCCTTTTTTCGAGTAAATTTATAAATTTTATACGCTCTGAAGTGTTAATATTTTCAAGGTCAATCTTATTTTGTAATGTTTCAAAAAAATTGTTTAGTTTTACAATTTTTTTTATTTCTTTGGAAAAAATTAACAAACTTAAGAGCGAAGGATTAAAGCCTAAAAATTTTATAAAATAAGTAAAATTTACATTGACTTCATTTTTTTTATTTCCAATTTTTTTTTTTTTAATATCTAAATTCTCTAAATTATATTCTTCTTTTACAAGTTGCCAGAATAAGTAATTTTTATAATTCAATTTTAAATTATTGTTCAATTTTAATTGAAATTTTTTCTCTAAATTATGTATTCTTTTCTTCAAATAAGAAATCTTTAAAGTTTTATAATCAATTTTTTTTTGATCCCTTATTGATTCTAAAACTTTTTTTGATAATGATGGGTCTAAATAAATTTCAGTATCAAATTTTAACATTTTTAGAAAATAGTTCTAATGAATTATCATAAATTTTATTTTTTGATAAAGGTACATGAACATAAGTTAAGTTTCGTAATTCGCCGATTTCTTTATTCATAATTTTTATTTTTTTACTTACTTGTTTTGGTGTTCCTGTAATGATTAAGCTTTTGGCTATACTGTTCAAATTATTTTTATCACCAAAACATCCTATGAAATTATTTTTCTTTAACTTTTTGTATATAATTTTCAAAACTTGCATATAAGGAGATTTAATATGAAATGCTTTGTTGATATCTCTCTTATTTTTTACAACATGTATAAATCTTGATAATCTTATTTTTTTTAAAGCTTGTTTTTTAGATAAGGCACTATGCTTTAAATAACTATCTACATGATTTTTTACCACATCATGATCACAAAAATTTGATATCACAATCCCCCATCCTTTTTTTGCACAATTTATTACATTTCTTGAATTTGGATTAAGGGCTGGCATAATAAACTCAAGATTATTTCTATTTTTATGAAGACTATCAAAGTAACCAAGTCCTAATATTTGACTTCCATATTTCTTAGAAGATATTTTAAAATTTTTTGATTTTATATTTATTAATTGATTATTAGCCAAGAGTTTTTTAACAATATCTAGTATTTCCAAAGATAGAAGGTAATTATTTTCATTTATTAATCCGTTCAACTCAACATCTGACCTGTTACTTCCAGAGCCAACACCAAGAATTAATCTACCGTTTGATAAATTATCAATTAAAGCTATTTGAGCAGCCAAGACTGAGGGGTGATAAAAATTTAAATTTGTTGTGAGTGTGCCTAATTTTATTTTTTTTGTAACAAATGCTAATGAAGCTGCAATCATTAAACTTGATGATACTTTCTCATGTTTGTCAGCAATATGCTCACCAAAAAAAGCTTCTTCGAAACCATGCTTATCACACTTTAAAATTGACTGTCTTATCTCATCAATAACTTTGTAAGTTTTGGCACTTTTTGGATAACAAGGTATATAAAATACACTTTTTTTCATTAAATTGGTCTAATTTAGTTTGGTCAAATATTGATTTATGGATTAGATATATGCACATTAATATTAAATTCAAGATAATTAATATATCTATAGCATTCTATGAAAGATTTTAATTTTACAAAATGTCTTAAAGATTTATTTAATTTAAATAGATCTATTACCGGAAAAGATACTTTAAAGACTCTTAATTATTTCAAAAAAATAAATAATGATTTAAAAATAATTAAATTTAAATCAGGTTCAAAAGTTTTTGATTGGAATATCCCCTTGGAATGGAATGTTAAGGATGCTTTTATAAAACATTTAAAATCAGGTAAAAAATTTGCTGAATTCAAAAAAAATAACCTTCATTTAGTTGGATATTCAATTCCTATGAGTACAACTTTAAACTTAAATGATTTAAAAAAAAAAATATATTTTCATAAAATTCCTAATGCTATCCCATATATAACATCTTATTATAAAAAAAATTGGGGTTTTTGTTTAACAAAAAATCAATTTAAAAAATTACCAAAAGGTAAATATCAAATTAAAATAGATAGCCAATTTAAAAAAGGGTATATGAATGGCGCACACGCTATTATTAAAGGTAAATCTAAAAAAGAAATTTTATTCTCAAGCTATATTTGCCATCCATCTATGGCTAATAATGAACTTTCAGGGCCAATATTACTAAATGCTGTTTTAAAATACCTTAAAGATAATTTTAAAAATACACACTATACTTATCGATTTATATTAATGCCCGAAACTGTAGGCTCTATAGCTTATTTATCAAAGTACCATAAATATCTAAAAAAAAATGTTTTTGCTGCTTTCAATTTAAGCTGTGTGGGTGATGATAGAAATTATAGTATGATTGAAAGTAGATTGGCTAATACTATTTCTGATAAAGCTTTAAAATGTCAAATAATAAAAAAAAAAAAATATAATATTTATTCTTTTTTACACCGTGGATCAGATGAAAGACAATATTGCTCACCTGATATAGATTTGCCTATGTCTACTTTTTGTAGATCAAAATTTGGAGAGTTTAAAGAATATCATACAAGTTTAGATAACCTTCAATTGGTAAATGAAAAAAACTTAAAGGACTCATTGAATGTTATAAAAAATATAATTCAATCTTTCGAACTTGGCATATATCCAAGTGTAAAAATAAAGTGTGAACCGATGATGAGCAAAAGAAATCTGTATCCAACGTTATCTAAAGCTGGGAATTATTCAAAATTTACAAAAAATATAATGAATTTTATAGCCTATTCTGATCGAAGAAGTATATTCGATATAAGCATTGATACTGGCATTGAATTAGAACAAACAATTGAAATTTATAAAATACTTATAAAGTCTGATTTAATTAAAAGAAATTTTGAAGAAAAAAATTTATAAAGTTGTTATAATTGGATTGGGTAAAGCTGGTTTACTCTATGATTTAAAAAAAAGTAATTTTTTTTCTCATTCTCAAGCAATAACTAAAAACAAAAGACTCAAACTTGTTGCTGGAGTAGACATTGATAAAAAAAAAACTCAAATTTTTAAAAATAGATTTAATTCAAAAGTATATTCATCTTTAAAAGATTTAATTAAAAATCAATATTTTGATATTGTGGTCATTTCAGTGCCAACTGATAAACAATATAAAGTGATTAATGACTTAATTAAGTTAACCAAAAATAAAACAATATTATGTGAAAAACCTTGTACTAATAATTTGAATGAAATAAGAAATATTTATAAAAAATCAAATAAAAGAAAAATTGATTTATTCGTTAATTTCCAACGTATTTCACTAAAATCAAGTGAAAAAATAGATAAGATTTTAAAACAAGAAAAAAAAGTTGTTATAAATGTTACCTACTCTCAAGGGGTGTTAAATTCAGCAAGTCATTATATTTCACTTTTTTTACATTTTTTTTCTAATAAGAATATAAAGTTAATTAAGTATAAAAATTATAAAACACATATTAAAAATGATTTTTTGTCAGAGTTTACAATTATCTTCAAAAATTATAAAATTAACTTTAAACCAAAAATTAATTATAAAAAGATACATGGTGCCTTCAAAACTATAGGTCAAAAATTTAATATAAGATATTTGTCTGGGGGAAGAACAATCATTATAAAAAATAATATTTCTGGAAAAATAAGATTTTTAAAAACAGATATTCAAAATTCACAATTAGCTATATATAATCAATTAATTAAAAAATTAGATGGAAAAAAAAGCACATTGTGTTCAATTGATAATGCAATAGAAACTTTTAAAATAATTGATAAAATAAAATGAATAAACTTGCAATTGACGGTGGATCTAAAATAATTACAAATCAAATTAAACCACATAATTCTATTGGAAAAGAAGAAAGAAAAATTGTGAATAAAGTTGTTTCCAGTGGAAAATTATCTGAATTTTTTGGTGTTTGGGGTAAAGGCTTTTATGGTGGAAAATATGTTCAAAAATTTGAAAAAGATTGTGAAAAATTTTTTAAAGTAAAGTACGCAATAGCTGTTAATTCTTGGACATCAGGTTTAATATGTTCTGTTGGAGCATTAGACATTTCACCTGGTGATGAGATTATAGTTCCGACTTGGACAATGTCAGCTTGTGCTACTTCAATTTTAGTTTGGAATGCCATACCTGTTTTTGCTGATATTAGCTATGAGACTTATAATTTAGATCCAATTGATGTAGAAAAAAAAATAACAAAAAAGACTAAGGCTATTATGGCAGTAGACATTTTTGGACATTCGGCCCCTATTAAAGAATTAAAAAAAATTGCAAAAAAATACAACCTTAAAATTATCTCTGACTCGGCTCAGTCACCTGGTGCAAAATATGGTAAAAGTTATGCTGGTACTCTTACTGACATTGGTGGAATTAGTCTAAATTATCATAAACATATTAATACAGGTGAAGGGGGAGTAATTTTTACAAACTCAAAACATTATGCAGATAGAATGTACTTAATTAGGAATCATGCAGAAAGTGTTGTTGCAAATAAAAAAGTTAAAAGCTTACAAAATCTAATTGGCTATAACTTTAGAATGGGAGAAATTGAGGCTGCGATTGGGATTACGCAATTAAAAAAATTAAAAAAAATAATAAAAAAAAAACAATTAATAGCAAATATTTTATATCAAGGACTTAAAAAACTAGAAGGAATAAAGTTGCAAAAAGTACAAAAAAATTGCTCACATGTTTACTATGTATTTCCAATGCAGATTGATAGTAAAAAACTAGGAATTAATAGAGATAAAATATACCAAACACTTCTTGCCGAAGGAATTCAAGGATTACAGACAAAATTTACTAATGTACACAGATTGCCAATGTTTAAAAAAAAAATTGCCTATGGGAGAAAAAAATATCCATGGAGTTTAAATAAAGATTCAAAGGTTTATAATTATAAATGCCCTGTAGCAGAGGATTTATTAGACAATAAATATATGGGAATTCTGCTATGTTCTTATGATTTTAAAAAATTAGATGCAGTTAATATTGTAAAAGCATTCGAAAAAGTTTGGAATAAAATTACTTACTTGAAGTGAAAATAAATTTAAAATCAGAAAGAATATTATTAAAAAATTTTTCTCTTAAAAATATTAACAACCTTTATATTAATTGGTTTAATGGAAAAAATGAAATATTAAAAAATTCAAGACATTATAAAAAAAAATATCAAAGAAGTATTTTAATTAAAAATTTTATAAACTTACAATTTTCTTCAATTTTTATTGGTATATTTGATAGAAAGTCAAATAATTTAATAGGAACTATGATAGCAGAAAAAGAGCTTAACGGTACAAGGTTAAATATAGGTATTTTAATTGGAAATAAAGATTACTTTTCAAAAGGATTTGCTTATGAGAGTTTAGATTTATTTATCAACTTTGTTTTTAAAAAAAATAAATATAAATCTATTATTTTTGGTACTAACAAAAAAAATTTATCAATGATTAAACTTGCTAAAAAATTTAATGTAACAAAGAAAATAAACAAATTTAATTCATCAGTTATTTATGAATTAAGAAAGAACAACTGATGTTTGGAAAAAATAAGAATATAGGGATAGTGTGCAACGATGCTGGATCTGCAAATATAATTATTTATTGGATTAAAAAATATAAATACAATTATTTTATCAAAGCAACAGGACCTGCAAAAAAAATATTTTTAGAAATTATTCCTAAATTAATATTTGAAAAAAAATTATCCACAGTAATTAAAAAATCTGATTTAATTATTTCTGGCACTAGTGCAAAAAGTAACATTGATCATAAAGCTAGGTATTTATCAAAAGAAAATAAAAAAAAGGTAATTGGCTTGTTAGATCACTGGACTTTATACAAAGAGGGTTTCACTTATAAAAATAAGATTTTATTACCTGATGAAATTTGGGTTACAAATAAAAAAGCATTTAATATTGCAAAAAATAAATTTAGAAAAAAAATCTTACTTAAAAAAAATTTGCTTGAACATTATGTGTCTCGCTTAAAACAAAAAAAAGATTATAAAAATTTTTTATATATTTTAGAACCATTAAATAAAAAAATAGAATTTAAACTTTTACTTAAGTTTTTTAATTTTATAAAAAAAAATAACTTACAAAAAAAAATTAATCTCATCTTCAAAATACATCCAAGTGAAAATATAAATAAATATAAGAATTTTATATCAAAAAATTATAATTCAAATTATAAAATAATTAATAGTAATAATATTATTAAAATTATTGATTGGTCTGATGTTGTTTTTGGACTTAGATCATACGCTTTGGTTCTTTCATTGAAAGCTAATAGAGAGGTATTTACACTGTTGCCAGCTAATAATTTTAAATTTACACTACCGTATAAACAAATTGTTACTTTAAATAGTATCACAATAAATAATATAGTAAGAAAAGTTAATGATATCAAAAATTAAAAAAAGTTACCTCTGGTTTTTAATTTTAAAAATAATAATCATTCCTATTTATGACTTTGTATGGAAAAATATAATTAATATTCATGGAAGAATTTTAAATTTTCTATGGTTTCAAAAAAAAAGTAAAAATTTTTTTTTTTTAAATGATAAAAATCCCATTAATAAACTTGAAAACAATAAAGAACTAAAAAATCTTTCTTCAATAATTTTACGTGCATGTAACAACCATCTATTAGCAAATGCTGAAAACGAAATTAAAACTCCAACATATGAAAATATTAATGAAAGTAATAATGGTGAAGACAAATACTTTACTCAAATCCTTGATCGTTTAGACGCAAGTGCTAAAAATGAAATTATAGATTTTGCATCTTCTGACCTAATGATTTCAACAGCTGCAAATTACTTAAAAGTGTTTCCTATTTTATCTAAAATAGCTTTAACGTATCATATACCTAATAATTTCGACAAACAAAGAGGGGCTATGATGTTTCATAAGGATGAATTTGGTTACAAAAGTATGGATATATTTATAGCTATAAATGATATTGATAGTGAGACCGGTCCATTAAGAGCTGTGACAACAAAATTTGATTCTCTTGGTCCCTTTGCAAAGATTTTAAACAAAGAAGAATCAATTATAAGAGGTAATAGAGGAAAAATAAAAAATGAAATTATTGATAAAAAAAAATTAAATGAATTTTCTATTGAAGGAAAAAGTGGAACGGCAATCTTAATAGATAGTTTCAAATGCTATCATGCTGGTGGACATTGTAAATCAAAACCAAGAATTTTATTAAGAATTTTGTATTCAACTATAGATGACTTATCTTTACCTTCTCAAAAAATAATGAATAAAGTTACTGAAAAATATCTCAAAAAACACCCAAATTATAGAAATGATAAATTTAAAAAATTTTTTTTTACAAAAAGATCAATCTTTTTTGCTAATAAAAAAATAAGTAAATTTTTATATCAACTTACAAGAATATTTTGCTATAAATTCTAAAAATATAAATAAGTAAAATATTCAATAATAATTATTTTAAAGATAAAAAATTTTAATGGAGACTATTCAATATCAACCAAAAATCGATGGATTAAGAGCAATAGCAGTTTTGTCAGTGGTATTTTACCATTTAAAAATTTCTTTATTTGGTGGAGGATTTATTGGGGTAGATATATTCTTTGTAATCAGTGGATATTTAATTACTTCAATAATTTTATCAGAAAAAGAAAAAGGAATTTTTGACTTAAAAAAATTTTTAATAAAGAGAATTAAAAGACTCCTGCCTGCAATTATTTTTGTTTCAATTTTTACAGCTCTCTTAGGCTTTTTAATACTAAGTCCCGATGATCTAAAAAATTTTTCAAGATCAATTATTTCATCAATTTTTTTTGTTTCTAATATTCTTTATTGGACTGAAAGTAATTATTTTAACACAGTTTCAGAATTCAAACCTTTTTTACACACTTGGTCATTAGGGGTTGAGATGACTTTTTACTTAGTTTGGCCAGTAATTTTGATTTTTTTAATTAAGTTTTTTAAAACAACTAGAATTATTTTATTTTTAATAATTACATCAATTATATCTATAGTATTTATAGAATATATTTTTACAAAAGGGCTAGTTTTTGAAACAACATTTTTAAATGGTTTTTTTTATGGGAAATATATTTCAGATACATTATTTTATAATGCACCATTTAGATTTTATGAGTTTTTTTTTGGTTGCATATTGTGTTTTGTACCAAAAAAAGATTATAGCAATTCAACCAATCAAAGTTTCTTTGTATTGGGGTTAATTTTAATAATTGGTTCAGTATTAATTTTAAACAATAATTCTAAAATTCCTGGTATCAGTGTAGTGCCAGCGATTTTAGGAACAAGTCTTGTTTTGTTTTTCAATGAAAATAATTTTTTAAAGAGAATTCTAATCAATAAGCTTATGATTGGAATTGGTTTAATAAGTTACTCACTATATTTAGTTCATTGGCCTTTAATATCATTATACAAATACTACAATTTAGGAACATTGGTGACCTATGATAAAGTATTAATATTAAGTCTATCTTTTTTAATTTCAATACTAATGTATTTTTTTATAGAAAAACCTTGGCGTTTTAATTACTCAAAAAATAAAAAATATTTGTCAATAGTAATATCAATAATAATACTTGGTTTTAGCTTTATGGTTATAAATCAAAATGGATTAGTAAATAGGTTAAATGAGACAGAAAAAGAACTATTTCATAAACTTAAAACCACAGCACAAGACGAATATTGCAAACCTCAAAAGAGTATTTTTAAAAATGTAATTGAAAAAGCATGTGTCACAGGTGATGAGTCAAGTGCAGATATAATCTTAATGGGAGATAGTAATGCAATGATGTGGTATAAACCTTTTTCAAACTTTTCTGAAAAATATAATTATAATTTTGTTAATTATTCGAGAATTTGTAAAAATTTCCCTCATCCAGCAGATTTTAATTATTTTTTAAATAAAGATTTTATTTTTAAAGACTTCAATAATTGTTCAGAAATTACAACAAATGCAAAAATATTAATAATTGGTAACGCCTGGTTTAATTATCAATTCTCAGAATTTAATACGGAAATAGTTAGTGGCTACATAAACAATATAAATTTGATTAAAAATAACAAAAACTTTAAAAATATAGAAAAAATCCTAGTTTTAGGACAAATACCAGCTTTTGAGAGCAATAATTTGGACATAACATCTTGTTTAACAAGACCAAAATTCTTTAAAAAGGAAATTTCATGTAAAAACTATTATAAAAATACATTTAAAAAAAATAATTTTTTAGAAAAAATTAAAGATTTCAATTTGAAACTAGAAAAACAAATCAATGATAAACTTTCTAAGAATTATAAAGTGTTATTTATTGATCCAACAAAAAATTTATGTATTAAAAATGATTGCAAACAAATTAGTGAAAAAAATGATTTTTTTTACAAAGATAGTAATCATATTTCAAATTTTGGAGCAAACTATATTTATAACAAAAACAAACTTCTAATTGAAAAATTTTTAGTTAATTAATCAATGAAATTTATAAAAATAAATAAAAGAATATCAATTAACAATCATGAAAAACCTTTGTTGGTTGCAGAAATATCTGCAAACCATGCTGGTAATAAAAAAAAATTTTTACAACACATTATTGAAGCAAAAAAATCTGGGGCTGATATGGTAAAAATTCAAACCTATGAACCAAAAGATATAACATTAGAACAATATAAAAATGTGTTTAAAATTAAAAAAGGAACTTGGAAAAATAAATATCTCTGGGATCTATACAAAAAAGCACAAACACCATTTTCTTGGCATGAAGATGCTTTTAAATTAGCAAAAAAAAAAAATATTACATTATTTAGTTCGCCTTTTAGTGAAAGATCAGTTCTTTTTTTAGAAAAATTTAAAGTACCAATTTACAAAATTGCATCTTTAGAAATTACAGATCTTAACTTAATTAAGTGTGTAGCAAAAAAAAATAAACCTATAATTTTATCAACTGGTGTTTCAAACTATAAAGAAATTAAAATGGCAATTGATGTTATTAAAAAATTTCATAATAAAATTATACTTCTCCATTGTGTATCAGGATATCCAACCCCCATTAATGAAATTAATCTTTCAAGAATCAAACTTCTGAAAGATAGATTTAAAATTAATTTTGTTGGAATTTCAGATCACACATCTTCATATGAAGCATGTTTAGGTTCAATTTTTTATGGAGCGTGTTTAATAGAAAAACATTTTAGCTTAAACAAAAAGACACTTGATAGTGAGTTTTCATTAGGACCAAAGGATTTTTTAACTCTATCAAAAAAAATAAAAGACTTTCACGAAATGAAAGGTGATGAAAAATTTCAAATTAATGATTCAGAGAAAGAAACTTTAAAATTAAGAAGATCTATTTTTGTAATAAAAGATATAAATAAAAATGAAAAATTTTCTAAAAATAATATTAAATGCTTAAGACCTTTTATAGGGCTAAATTCAAATTTATATAATTCAATTATTGGAAAAAAATCAAATTACAACATTAAAACAAACACTGCTTTAAAAAAATGGATGGTTAAATGAATTTTGTACTAATTAAAAATTTAAATGAAAGTTATAACTTATATGAAATGAATAATCACATTGACGCTAGAAAATACTCATTAAATAAAAAAAAATTTAATTTTGACGAACATCTAAAATGGCTTAAAAAAAAAATAAAATCAAATAAAGAGAATTTGTATGTTTTTAAATCAAATGGAAAAACAATTGGATACATCAGGGAGCATGAAAAATACAAAAAAAAATATCTTTCTTGGTCAATAATGCCAAAAAACAAATTTCAAGGTTTTGGCACTAAAATGTTGAATAAATTTTTAAAAAAAAAAAAAAAAACATTTTATGCATTAGTACACAAAAAAAATTTACCTTCAAAAAAAATGAGTTTAAAATTAGGCTTTAAAGTTGTAGAAATGAGAGAAAATTTTTACTTTCTTAAATACTCGAGTTACTAATTTTTAAATAAAAGTATTTTTTATGCACTTATTTATAATTGATCTTTTCATTAGCTTAGATACTGTCGCTCCACTTATTGATGGATTAAATAGAAATAAACAAAAAACAAAAATTTGTTTTGCTAACCCACTTCAAGATTTTAGTAATCATAAATTAGTTCAATATTTAAACAAATCTAAATTTAATGAAAATCATGGAACTTTATGTTTGGGTATTTATAATAAATTTATTTTCTCACTTTTAAAAATAATTATGGGTTTTCCTTTAATTATCTTAAAAAAATTAAGTAGAATTTGGAAAAATATTTATATTAAAAAAATTTTTTTTAATGAAGATCAACTTATAAAATTTTTAAATAAAAACC
>TARA_B110000037_G_scaffold216370_1_pt1 | contig 11624 bp, 10 predicted proteins | sample TARA_B110000037 | Tara Oceans TARA_B110000037 (sample SAMEA4397196) | marine metagenome | biome: Polar Biome; feature: [MIX] marine epipelagic wind mixed layer (ENVO:01000061); material: water (ENVO:00002006), including particulate matter (ENVO:01000060) such as... | depth 10-100 m
GAAGATAAGTTTTAGTGTTAAATCGCCATGTATAAATGTATGTAGGATAGATTCTAAGAATAATACCTGCTTAGGATGTGGAAGAAGTATCAAAGAAATATCCTATTGGATTAATATGAATAACAAAGAAAAAGGAAAGCTACTTTTGAGTTTAAAAAATAGAGTTAATAAAGAATAACCTTGATATCACTATAATATAAAGTTATTTTTAAGATCTTTTACTTGTTGTGGTAGATTTATTTCATTATAGAATTAATATATGGGTTATTTAAAAATTTCTGTTGGTATATTTGTGGCTCTTGCTGCGAGTAGATTTATTCCTCATCCTCCTAACTTCACAAGCTTATTGACTTTAAGTTTTTATGTACCAGTACTTTTGGGGGCTAGATATTTACCATCTCTGGTTTTAAGCTTTATAATAACTGACTTAGTTATTGGTTTTCATGGGGTCACTTTATTCACTTGGGGAAGTGTTATTTTAATTGGACTTGGATCTAAGTTTTTTGCAAAAAATATTTTGAATAGAGTTTTTGGGTCATTATTAGGAGCTAGTTTATTTTTTATAATTACCAACTTTGGAGTATGGACATTAGGATCTTACACTTACACTTTTGAAGGTTTATTACTTTGTTATACATTGGCGGTACCTTTCTTTGCCTATAGCCTTATCTCTACTTTTATCTTTTCGGGGATTATAGAAGGTATGTATAAATTTAATTTTCTAAAATTAAAAACTAGCAAATAATTAAATAAAAAAAACCCCAGTATTTTTCATACTAGGGTTGTCCTAAATAATTCATCAAACAATATACTTTCTTATAAAATCTTTTTCAGTACATAAAACAAGCCAATAAGGCATTAAATTATAATTATAAAAAAAGAAAAATGACTCAAGATGCAAGTGAATATTATATAGAAAATGGTTCTTTTTATATTTTTTATGGGAAAAATTTTTTTAAAGTATAAAATAAATTTCATAAAAAAATTAAAACTTGTGAAATACCAAAGGAATCCATAATTGAGATAGATGAAATTAAAGACCTGAAAATTGTAAGAAAGTTATTAAGGTAAAGATTTATAAAAAAAAGTCCAAAAACTATTATGAGTTATTTAATATATTTTTTTAAAGGTTATGAAATTTAATAAATTCAGTTTTATTTATTCAATAATTATTATTTTACTCCCATTTTTTTATTTTTTAGAAAGCAATATAAAAAATTTTAACTCTGAGTATTATATTGCTTTTTTTTTACTAATTATAATTAGTATATTTGTCAGTTCTATATTGGGTTTAGTATTAATTAGATTTTTTAATGACAAAAATTCTGAAAAATTTCTTTTATTTTCAATGTTTAACTTTATTATGATTATATTTTTCAGTTATCTGTATAGTTATTTTAATAATATATTTTTTGAAAATAGGGCTGAAATAGTTTTTTTTATTTGTTTTTGTCTTTTTTTAATTCTTATTTTTTCATCAAAATTAAAAAAATTTTTTTTATTTTTTTGTATTATTTCTTTTATTCTTACAACTGGAAAAATACTTTATCTTGAGACAAATAATAATATTTCAAATAAAAAAATTACCAATAAATTAATTTATGAAAATTTTAAGATAAATAGTAAAAAAGATATTTATATTATGATTTTTGATGGTGCAATTTCTTTAGAGGAATTTGATGAGATATACAATTTAGATGTTAAAGAGAAATTTTTAGAAAATTTACCAAAAGAATATATTTATCATAAAAATATTAAAGCCCTTTCAAATAACTCAGCAGAGTCAATTGAAAAAATTTTTAATTTTAATAGTACGGATGTAAATAAAAAATTATTAAATTTTCCAAAAATTTTAAAATCTAATTATTTTAAAGATACTGATTTAAAAAAATTTATAGATATGAATAATTTAAATTTTTATTTTTTTGGTAACTCTACCATAAACTGTTCAACACATAATATTAATACCTGTCCCAATAAAGAAAGAAATAAAGCAAAAATATATTTTTTTTATTTAAATGATATTTTAGAAGAGTTCAATCATCTTACTTTATTTAAAATGCTAAAGGATAAAGTATATAGAAAATTTACTCTTGAAGAAAGATTAAATATTAAAATTTTAAAATTACGACACCAAATGAATATACCATTATTAAATTTTTCGTTTGAAAAATTTAATAAAAATGAAAAAAATAATATTTTCTTTTTTTATAATTATTTACCTCACGAACCTTATTTTTACGATAAAAATTGTGAATTTAAAAAAAATAAATATAATTATAATTTGAATTACTTTGATGGATACAGGGACAATTATCTATGTATGATCAAAACTATTAATGAATTTTTTAATAAAAATAATCAAAATTTAAAACAGGCAAAGGTTATTATTTTAGCCGACCATGGATTTCCTTTGAAGGATTTAATTAAAAAAAAATATTCACCAATTGATAAAAATCAAAATATTTTTATAATTACTAATAAGCATGAAAAATGTACAATTAAATTGAATTCTGGAACACAAAAGGTTAATAGTTTATTAATCAAAACACTAAAATGTTAAAAATTTACAAATTAGGATTTATTCTACTTTATTCTTCAATTATAAATTTTGTATTCATTTCTCAGTCTTACGCATATTTAGACCCTGGAACTGGAAGTATTATTTTACAGATGTTAGCTGCTATTATTGCAGGTATTTTAGCTTTTAGCCAATATCTAAAAATCAAGATAAAAAAAATATTTAGTAATTTTTTTAAATCAAAAAACAATAACAATAAAAAAAATTATTGATCTAGAATTTTTAATATCTCCTCAGAAGTATATTTAATAGAACTTCCAAAATTATAGAAATTATCAATTAAATATTCATCAATTAATTTTTTTTTTAGATCAAAATTTTTTAATGCAATTTGAACATGTTTTTCAATTTGATTTAGATCTTTTGGTTTTAATTGATATCCAAATTTACTTTTTATATCATCCTCAATAGTATTTTGGCTAATTTTTTGAAATTCTTTGTTGTGAATTTTAGGAATATCATTAACAAATATTGCAGGCCTTTTAAAAATCATGATAAACTCCAAGGCAATTCCAGAATAATCAGTTATTATTAAATCTGAATTTTTTAAAAATTTTGTATTGTTTGTTGAAAGGTCTAAAAAAAAATTTTCATTATCACAAAATAAATTTTTTATATGTTTAATTGCTTCTGAGTCTCTTTTAATCTGCTCTGGATGAGGCCTAAATATAATTTTATAATTTGTATTACTTAATAAGTTTTGAATAAGTTTTAAGGAATTTAATGATGTAAAATTTTCTTTTTTAAAATTCCAACTTGGGGCTATCAAAATTTGATTATTTTTATTTTCATTTTTATATAGATTTAAATAATCAAAATATAAATACCCTGTTTTTCTATAAATTTTTTCTTTTGATTTATTGAGATTCTCTAATTTTTTTAATTCAATTAATTGATATTCTCCATTGCAAAAAATATAATCATAGTTGTCAAAAGCATTTTTGGTATAAAATTTATGAACGCTGACTGGAGAATGAAATAAATATACATAATTTTTTTTATTATTGTTTTTTTTTAATAAATTATTTCCTAAATCTGTAGTAGTGGTAATTAAAACTTTTGCATTTATTAAATTAAATAAGATAGATAGAATAAAACCCTTACCAATAAATAAATTTTCAACATTATCTAAAAACAATTTATCTTTTTCATCGGAAGAAGCATACAAAATTTTTATTTCTTTTTTTTTAGATAAATTCTTTACAAGTGGATAAAATAATTTATTATAATTTTTACTTTCAGAATAAAATACTAAATCATATTTTTTATTGTATAGTAAATTGATACTTTCAATATATTTAAAAATTAACATCGGATATTAGAATTTTTTTTAGAGCACTATGGTCAATTTTTATGGGATTATTTTTAAGTCTTAATAAATTAATCCCACCTAGTATTCTATTAATATTATTATCAATATTAATACCTAATTTTTTATAATTATCTATAAGATTAGTTTGCTTTTTTAAAATATTAATTTTTTTACAAAGTTCAAAAATATTTTTAACACCAAATATTTTAAATAATATTTTGTATCTTAAGAGCAAGTCAAAACCAGCAGATGATTTTTTTAAATTTATAAAATTGAATAGTAAGAATTTTTCAAGATTTAAAGAAACTGCATGACCATGACTTAATTTATAATAGGCTGAAAAAGGATAAGATACAGCATGTGGTGCAATAGTTTTGGAAATATTAATTGCTCTACCCGATAAGTTTGCAGCAAGACACATTGCTGATGTATTAAAATTTGATGATTTGTTATAAAAATCTAAATAATTTTTTAAAGAAATATTGAGTGATTTTTTTGCGTATTTTAAGCTCTCTTTTGTGGATTTTAATGACATTATAGACTCAATAGATTGTGAAATAGCATCAAAACCAGCAGATGATTTAATTGATTTTTTAACCCCCCAAACATAATCTGGAATTAAAAAAAAACTATCTGGGATTAATTTTTCAGACTCGACTGAATACTTAATTTTATTAATATAAATAACAGCATTAGAAGTTACTTCTGCTCCACTTCCTGCCGTCGTAGGTATAACTATCAGTTTTGATCTTTTGATAAAATTTAATCTTGATCTGATAATATTAATTCTATTGCATTCACCTAATTTTATAATATTACCCATTTTAGCATAATCTATTACTGAACCACCCCCAGCAGCTATAATAAGATCAGGCTTAAATATTTTAATACTTTTAATGATTTTTTTTAATTCAGTTATAATTGGTATTGATGATTTTTTAAAAAAAAATTTAATTTTTTTTTCATGAAAATTTGAATAAAAAATTTTACTAATTCCAGATTTATTAAATGAATTTTGACCAGTTATAACAAATATTTTTTTATATGATTTTTCTGATATATAATTAATCAAATCTTTTTTTGTCGAAATTTTTGTACTATTCCACATTTATTTAAGCATAAACAATTTTTTAATATTTTTCAAATTTTGAGGACGTGGTAATTTTATGTGACTTGGATTATTTATTGTTATTTCAAAAAAAATTTTTTTATTTAAATTTATTTTTTTTAGTTTTGATAATTCTCTTTTATTAGAAATCTTTACATATTCTGAGAATCCTACTGCTTTAGAAAATAATTTTAAATCTATTTTATTAACCTCTGTTTTTTGTGTTCCAACCGACTCATGTAAGTTATTATTTAACAAAATATACTTAATATTTTTTTTACTATTATTAACTAATGTAAAAGTCGCTCCAAGATGCATTAGCATAGATCCATCTCCATCTAGACAAATTATATTTTTTTTTGACTTAATAGAGTAGCCTAAACTAATAGACGATGTGTGTCCCATTGAGCCAACAAGATAAAAATCAGTTCCAAAATATTTTTTAGAGTCTTTTCGAGCTTTTAATAAATACCTTGATGTGTATCCTGTTGAAGAAATTATTTTTGAGTTTTTTTTCAAAATACTCAACAGACTATTAATAAAATATTTAGTTTCAATACCAGACTTTTTTTTTATAGGTTTCATTTTTTTTATTTTATTAGAGGAAAAAATATCTGGTGGAATTAAAGCTGCAACTGGTCTCTTATTTTTTACTGAAAAAGTAATTAACTTTTCAACTTTTTTTAAATCTGTTTTTTTTTTAAGAATACAATATTTGATATTCAGTAACTTTAAAATTTTAGGTGTCAACCTTCCCATTTCATTATGTTGAGGTTCATCATTTTTAAAAGGGGATCCTCGCCATCCAATAAGTAAAAAAATTGGAATTGAATAAACTTTTTCATGTGTCAATGAAACAAGGGGATTAATGGAGTTACCCAAACCTGAATTTTGAAGATAAACACATGGTAATTTACCTGTAGCTAAATAATTTCCAGCAGCTATACTCACTGCATTACCCTCGTTGACCGCTAAAATATGTTTTTTTTTATCAATTTCTTGTAAATAATTAGAAAAAATTTTTAATATACTGTCTGGAACTCCTGTAAAAAAATTTATTTTTTTTTTTTTTAAGATCTGAATAAAATCTTCAAAATTTATCATAACTAATTAAGTTAAATTAATTATTTCTTTTATGGGAATTATTTTTTTTTCCGCTTCAAAAGATCTTTTATTTTTAAGTATCATCTTAGCAACTTCAACCATAGATGGATAAGAGGCTCTTAACATTTGATTTGCATAAATGACCAGTTTGAAACCATGCTTTTCTAGATAATTTTCGTATGTTTTTGAATATGTGCTAGGTACTGCTACTAACGGTTTAAAATACTTGCTTTTCTTAAATTTTTTAGCAAATTCTATTATTTTCTTAGGATTATTATCCTTGCTATGAATTAAAATTGCATCTGCTCCGGCCTGAGAGTATTTATTTGCTCTTTCAATTGCATCCTTAGCTGATTTTCCCAAAATAAAACTTTCTATTCTTGCTATTAATAACATATCTTTAGAGGACATAGCATTTTTCGCAATTCTAATTTTATTTGAAAATTTTTTAATACTATCTTGCTTAACTCCAGCTTGATTCTTAAAGAGAGAATTTTTTTTTAGTCCTGTTTTATCCTCTATTACCAATGCTGAAACACCTAGTCTTTCAAGTGAGCGCACGAGATACTTTATATGTTCTACTCTTCCACCATTATCCCCATCAAAAACTACCGGCTTACTTGTAACATCTAATATTTCGTTAAGACCATTAAGTCTAGTGGAATAATCCACAGATTGATTGTCGGGCTTACCCCTTACAGCAGAGTCTGTTAGACTAGAAGACCAAATCCCATCAAATTCAAAAAATTTATTGTTTTTTATATATGAAAGATTCTCAATAATTTGCCCTGTTAAAGGGCTGTGTGCTTCTAAAATTCTAGTAATAGATTTAGCTTCAAAAAGTCTATTTAGTCTTGATATTCTAGCTACATTATTAAAATAAATATTATCAAATTTTTTATGAACTCTAGAAAGTTGTGGATTGTTAGTATATTTAATTTCTAAAATTTTGCCTCCCCATGTTTTTAAAGTTTTAATAACTTTTTTTCTTTGTTTTTTTTGAATTCCTTTTTTCCAATCATCTCCATGAGCTACAAAGTCAGGTTTAATTTTTTTTAAATTATATGTATAATCCCAAGTATCTTGTTTTATTATTTTGTGTATTCCTTTTAAATTCTCAATAATACCCAGCCTGCTTTTATAATTTATTAAAGGCAATCTTTTATATTCTGCGATAGCTTTATCACTAAATAATCCAATTATTACTTTTCCCTTTTTTTTTGCATTATTAATTATATTAAGATGTCCTGTATTTATTTTATCTGCTCCCATTGGGACATAAACAATTTTATTTTTTTTAGATAAATTCATTAATTAAATATTTCACTTGATAGACTCTTAAATATATCAACATCGTTATCCCCATACTTTTTATATTTTTTAATTACTTCGGTCTCCAAATTTGTTAATCCAGCACCATGTTGTCCTCTAATTTTGGGTCTAAAAACATCTTTAAATGTTAAAAAAGATTCTTTAGATGCATAATAACTTGATACTATTAATGGTAATTTCCAAAATAATCTTTCAATATCATATTTCTCTTCAATAGAAAATTTCATTTCATATTCTTTTTTATCATTTAAAAAAATTTTTATAGAATTATAAATTATTTTTAAATTTTCTTTGTTATTTGTTTTTTCAATTAGATCTAACATTATTTCAGAATTTCTATCATTCATAGTAAGCCAAACTGGATCGATCCCAAGCATAAATTCACAAACTAAATGATTTAGAAAAGGAAATCTTGCTTCAATAGGGCCTCTGTTCATAAATATTATTGAAGCTCTTTTTAACATATTGTTGTAAATATTATTAATAAATGCTTTTCTACTTTTTAACTGAATTTGAACATTATGATTAGCTTTTAACTCTTTCCATGCTGTATATGCACCCAACAATTCATCTACACCATGCCCACCTATTGTAACTTTAAATTTATCTTTATGCATCTCAGAGGCTAAATACCAATAAATAGGTAGAGGGTAGAAACTTAGTGCTTTAAGATCTCTCATTTCAAAAGTTTCTACAATTTTAGGTAAATCTTCTAAGATTTTTTCTGGCTCTGCTTCAATTATTTTTAAATCTAAATCAATTTCATTAAAACCTTTTGCTGCCTCGATTGCTGTCTTAACATCAATGGAGTCAAATCCCTTGACTTTAAATACGTATGAAGTTGGTTTAAAACTTACTTTTTTAAAATCAATATTTTTAAATACATAAAAAGTTGTCAAAACACTGTCTATTCCTCCTGACAGCATAGTGCATATTGGAACATCTCCCATAGTTCTATTTTTCGAAGACTGATTTAACAAATTGTTAAGTTCTGAGCCTACCGAATATATATCTTGATTATTTTTTGAAATATAAGGTTTTAAATCATACTCAAACAAAATTTTTATTTTTGAACTTACTGTGTCATATTCTAAAACATTTCCTGGTTTAAGCTCTACTGGATCTTTCAAACTAATATTTTTCATAGCTCTAAATCCTTTCAATTCACTTGAAAAAATAAAAATATTTTTTATCTCATCATGCAAATAGTATAATGGGATCCTTCCAGGCCAATCTCTAGTTATAAATATTTTTTTTAAAACATCATCATAAATTGCTAAAGAATATAGAGAATCAATACTTTTATCTTTTAAAAAATTAATACCTTTATTTTCATATAATTTTAAAAAAACTTCTGTGTCACCAGTAGTATTAAATTTAACACCTTGAGACATAAGAGGTGATTTAAAATCATTGAAATTATATAGTTCTCCGTTGAGCATTAATGATATTTTTTTGTCTTCTGAAAAATAAGGTTGATCTGATTTTCCATTTAAGTTTTTTTCAAAACCAGATGATTTAATTAAATGTCTTCTTGCAGCAAAAGTTATCCGATCATTTAATTGTGTAATAGTAATGCCATCATTGCCTCTGTTTATTAAATTTATAGCATTTTCTACTTCACTCAATTCAATATTATAACCTCCAAATATTCCACACATAAATTAAGATTTAGTTTTTATCATATCCCCAATTTTGATTATCTTTTCTAGCTCTATGAATCGTAAGTTTATTATTATAAAGATTCCCTAAATCAAACTTTTCTAAATAATTAAAATTTTGTCCATCTGATATCTTTGCCAAAGATCCCTCTCCATAAAAACTATGTTTAATATAAGTGCCAACCCAAATTGCATCTCCTTTTTTGCAAATTATTTTTTTTGGTTTGTTATTTTCTATGACAAAAAAAATTAGTTCACCATTAGTAACTAAATAATGAGAACAATTAGAATCCATTAGATCTAACTTAGGATTATTAATAATTTTTTTGTTAACTTTAATAAAATAGCCATATAAATCCGGATTTCTTGTCGAGGAAGCAATTGAAGCAATTTTATAAGACTTAAATTTTCTAATTGTTTTTGTAACATCTTTCACAGATAAATAATATTTTCCAATTTTATCTTCTTTGTGAATTACTTCTTGGAAAAGTCTTTTATCTAAATTTGCCAACTTAAAAAGTTTATTTTTTATTGATAAAGGAAAATTTGAATTATCATTAAAAAAACTTTTTAGTTTTTTTTTAGATAATTTTATTTTCTTTGATAAATAATCTATATCATAGCCTTTATCTATTAAAGATTGATAAAGTAAATTATTAAAATAATTCTTACTTAAATTCTTACTTAAATTTTTAAAACTATCATCATTAACTTTATCTCTAAATATTTTTTCAATATGAGAAACAGTAGTGTAGGACAATATTTTACCAGGACCATCTGTTGCTCTTGAATATGTGTGTAGGCAATATGAGGGCTCAAAATAATTGTCTCCAATAATCCAGTCTGTTTTTTTATCTTTATTAACCCTAAATTTACAAAAATTTGCTTTATTTTTTTCTTTTCCAAATCTGGCATAAATGTCATTAGGTCCTAAACTTATAGTTATAGCCGTTTCTAAGTGTCCATTATTTAATTTTGGAAGTTTTTCCTTAGGGCAAAGTATGTCTATTAATACAGGCGCAACATAACCTTTTGGTGATGGCAAAGTATAATAATTATAAAAGTGAATATTATCTCTTTTTATAGGTCTTTTTGTTTTTTTGATATCTTGATTAGATTTAAATAGATAATTAGGTACTTTGTCGTTCTTAATAATTTTTTCTAAAGGTATATTTAATTCTTCTGAAATTAAGTTGGCTGTATAATTATCAATTTCATTTAAATTTTTTTCTGAAATTTGTTTATTTATTTTTCCAGATAAAATATTGTTTAACACATCAAAACTAGTTTTTCTTATATTGAGCCAGTGAATTAGTTTATATTTATCTATAATACTCATGAATTTAAAGTAAATCTTTTTTTATAAAATTTAAATACTTATCTGAAATTAAGTTATTTAAACTTTTTGACTTTTTTAGATTTCTACGAAGTTTAGTTCCACTTATAGCTTTTAAACCATTACTTTGGCATTTTTTACATCTTAATCCAAACTTAAGTTCATTAAAAACTGTAACATTACAATTCGAACAATACATTGGCTCATTAAAACCAACTATCTTAATTTTTAATTTTAGTTTTTTAGTGAAATTCTGTGATGAAAATTTAGAATAATAATTTTTATATCCTGCATGATCTCTTCCCACATAAAAATATCCAAAACCTAAATTTTCGAAAATTTTAGACTGAAATGCAGCTTCCCTAGGGCCTGCAAAGAATGTTGGAATTTCTAAAAATTTAAAGATAATCTTAGATTGATATTTCCTTTGTTGAACAAATTTACTGTAAAACTTTTTTAAAATACTTTCTTTAAATTTTTTTTTTTCACTTAATAAAATTATTATTAAAATTTTTTTTTTTTCTTTTAATAATTTTTCAATAATTAAATTATGCCCAGCATGAATAATATTTCGAGTAGAAAAAATAATATATTTTTTTTTATCTTTAATTTCTTTAATTTCTTTAATTGTTTTAAAGTTTTCTCTAAATATTTCTTTTAAAAATTTTTTATTTGTAAGATTAAAATATCCTCCCAAATAATTAGTTTTATTTTTTATTTTTTGACAATTATACTTTACGCCTAAATGATTTTTACTAGAGGTTCCATAAATTTTTTTATTATGCTGATCTAGTTTTGGAGAAAAAATTTCATTGATATTTAAAATTCCAACAAAATTTTTTTTATAAAATAAATTAATTTTTTCTGAAACTTTTAAATTTAAATTTTTATTTGCATATAAATTAAATGGAATTGAATAAAAATTTTTTTCTGTCTTTTGGAATTTAAGAATAGAATTATATTCTTTTAAAGAAGATAAACTAAAAATTGGTTTATAAAGTCCTAATTTTATGTTTGTTAAATTAAGTAAATCAGATTTATCAATATTAAGGTTCATTAAATGAATAGGTTTTTTAAGAAGATTATAGTTAATCTTATAAAATTAATAATATTTAATGTTTGAATTATATCTTTTTTGAAATTGTAAAAATTTTTTTCAGTGCATAAATCAAGCCAATTGAGCTATTAGT
>TARA_B110000037_G_scaffold159789_1_pt1 | contig 11607 bp, 5 predicted proteins | sample TARA_B110000037 | Tara Oceans TARA_B110000037 (sample SAMEA4397196) | marine metagenome | biome: Polar Biome; feature: [MIX] marine epipelagic wind mixed layer (ENVO:01000061); material: water (ENVO:00002006), including particulate matter (ENVO:01000060) such as... | depth 10-100 m
TTTGTATGGTTTCTAGAGAGTCCACAAATACGCCTTTACAAGCCTTATCGCTTTTAAATGACCCTCAGTTTGTTCAAGCAGCGAAAGCGATGGCTGTTCGCATGAAAAAAGAAGGTGGTGAGCAAATTAATGAACAACTGGAAATTGGTTTTCAAATGGCCGTTAGCCGAAAACCAAATAAAAAAGAATTACAGATTTTAAACGATTTATATAAACAAGAATTTAGCAAGTTTGAAGCATCTAAAGAAAATGCGCTCGCATATTTAGCTGTTGGGGATTATAAAGTTCCTAATGAGTATCAACCATCGGAAATGGCAACGTTAACCTTGGTGGCAAATACCTTGTTAAATATGGATGAAATGTATACTAAAAGATAAAAAGAAAAATCATGTGTGATCATCATAATAAAAGTTTAACCCGAAGAGACTTCCTTACGAAGACATCTTTAGGTCTAGGAGCCGTTGCAATGAGTTCTTTAATGAATCCATTGTCAATGGGAGCATCTACGCTACTAGGCCCTAACGGGGATCCAATTTTAGGTAAACCACATTTTACGCCAAAAGTAAAAAGAGTGATTTATTTATTACAGAGTGGCGCACCATCACAATTGGATCTATTCGATTACAAACCATTGCTTAACAAATTGAACGGGCAAGAATTACCAGAAAGCGTTCGTAAAGGACAAAGATTGACAGGAATGACCGCTGGCCAAACATCCTTTCCTTTGGCAGGCTCTATCTTTAATTTTAAGCAGCACGGACAAAGTGGTGCATGGATGAGCGATTTAATGCCGCATACAGCAGGAATTGCAGATGAATTGTGCTTTATAAAATCAATGCATACAGACGCCATCAATCATGACCCTGCCGTAACTTTTTTACAGACAGGTTCTCAATTTTCTGGTAGGCCATCTATTGGTTCATGGGTTAGTTATGGATTAGGTTCCGACAATAAAAATTTACCCAATTTTGTAGTATTGGTTACCAAAGACAAAAAAGGGCAACCATTGTACTCTAGATTATGGGGGAACGGATTTTTACCTTCAGAACATCAAGGTACGCAGTTTAGAGCAGGAAAAGATCCTGTTTTGTTTTTACAAAACCCTCCAGGAGTTACATCGGAAAGTCGTAGAAACCAACTTGATCATTTAGAACAATTACAACAATTACAATATGATGCATTGGAAGACCCTGAAATTAGAGCGCGTATGTCTCAATATGAAATGGCTTTTAGAATGCAGACCTCTGTCCCTGAAATCATGAATACGGATGGAGAACCTGAACATATTTATGACATGTATGGTTCTGATAGTAGGATCCCTGGCACTTTTGCTGCAAATTGTTTATTAGCAAGACGATTGGTAGAAAAAGACGTGAAATTTATTCAATTATACCATCAAGGATGGGATCATCATGGTGGATTGCCAGCAGGGATAAAGAAACAATGTAAAGAAACAGATCAACCAACTGCTGCATTGATAAAAGATTTAAAACAACGTGGATTACTCGAAGACACCTTAGTAATTTGGGGTGGTGAATTTGGAAGAACCAACTATTCTCAAGGTGCCTTAACTGCTACTAATTATGGTAGAGATCACCATCCAAAATGTTTCACTTTATTTATGGCTGGAGCTGGAGTAAAGAAAGGAATGACTTATGGCGCAACCGACGATTTCGGATATAACATTGTTGAAAATCCAGTTCATGTTCATGATTTTCAAGCGACACTTATGCATTTAATGGGAGTTGATCATGAACGACTTATTTACAAGCATCAGGGTCGTAGATTCAGACTCACCGACGTAAGCGGACATGTTCTTAAAGATATTTTATCATAAATAATCAAAGTAAATGGGAGATAATATAATTGTTTTTTTAGGGAGATTTCATCCTTTAGTTGTACACTTACCTATTGGTTTTCTACTTATGGCTGGTCTACTTCAACTTTTTGCAGCAAAAAAGAAAACCATAAATTTTAATCCTGCCATTGCATTTACATTATTCTGGGGCACGTTGGCCTCTATCGGTGCTGTTGCAATTGGTTGGTTACTTTCACTTCAAGGTGGCTATGATGCCGAAACCCTCTTTTGGCATAAATGGTTGGGGATTTTAGTAACCGTTTTATCCTTTTTGGGATGGGTTTTAAAAACAGAAAGAATAAAAGTTCACAAATCAGTTTTTACTTGGATCCTTGGGTCCATTATAGTACTCGTTTCTGTTTCTGGACATTTAGGAGGAAGCCTGACACATGGTGATACTTATTTAACGCTATACGCACCTAATTTTATTAAAGTTTTAGCCGGAGTCGACACTGACGGGAATAAATTTATCCTAAAAAAGATACATCAAGATTCAATAAAAGTATTTCCCCATATCATTCAACCAATCCTAGAATCAAAATGTACGAGTTGTCATAATCCAAATAAAAAAAAAGGCGGATTATTATTAACGAGTTACAAAGAATTTATAAAAGGAGGTGATAATGGGTCAATTACAGATACAAAATCCCCTCTTAAAAGTGAGTTTTTAAATAGGGTTACTTTACCTAAAGCACATAAAAAGTTTATGCCACCTAGAGGTGCTGCTCTTAATTTTGGTGAAATTCAAATTATTGAATGGTGGATGAAAAATGGCGCTGACAGTATTTCTGAATTTTCGAATATAAATGACTTGGATAAGAACCTAGTCAACACCCTAATTCGTGATTATAATTTAGATTACAATCCAAAACCATATTATGAAAAAGTCAAAGTCGATGCATTGTCTCCTGAAACAATAAATGAATTAGAAAAAAATAATTATTCGATAAACTTTATGGGCGAAAATAGCAACATGATTTCTGTTACTTTTAAAGGAAAAACGATTTCTGATGAACAAATAACTAAATTGTTACTTGCCAAAGAACAAATAACTTGGCTCAAGTTAAGCGATTGTAATTTAAAAGATTCTCATTTAAAAATAATATCAGAATTTATTCATCTCACGAGATTAAACATCCATTCGAACGCTATTACTAATGATGGACTTCAAGAATTAAAAGTTTTACAAAATATTAATTCGATAAACTTATACAATAACAAGATTTCGAATTCTGGATTAACAGACATTGCAATATTACAATCTTTAAGAAAGTTATATGTTTGGAAAACTGATATTACTTCTTTAGAAATAAGTGACATTTTACAAAAAACTAAGAACCTAGAAATTATTGGGCAGTTAAATTAAAAGTTTAAAAATTACTAGAACGAATCTATTTTTAGATGAAGAAGAACGAAAGAAATACTACCTTAATCATCACCGCTTTGGAGATTTAATAGCTGTTGCAAAACAAGAATTTTGGTTTACCTATTACTACTGGCTTGACGCCTTGGGTGCTGCGATTAGGTTATTAAAGGATTAACTTATCCCATTGAAATAAGCCCCAGCCCATAACACAAAAAAAACGCCATTAATACAGGCGTTTCTTCAAACCGTCAGACTGCGCAAAAACTTCTTCAAAAAAGCGTTACTAACTCCTATTAAATTCGTATCTTAAAGTGCTGTTAATCAATACTAATTGTTATGGATTTTATAAATGGATTTGATAGGAATCAATTGTTAATGATGGATTTTGAATCGACCGTTAGTCAAGATTCTTGGGCACGGGTTGTAGATTTATTTGTAGAGATGCTACCCCTAAAAGAATTAGGGTTTGAAGATATACTAAGACAAGAAGGAAGACCTCCTTATCGTTCTGCTGATTTGCTAAAACTGTACATCTACGGGTATAAAAATCAATTAAGGTCATCACGCAAATTAGAACAAGCCTATATAGTAAATATTGAAGTTCTTTGGCTTCTAAAAGGTTTGAATCCCTCGGCCAGAAAAATAGCCTATTTCCGCAAGAAAAATGCCAAAGCTTTTAAACAAGCCTTTCGGTACTTTGTATGTTTATTGAAAGATTGGGAACTTATAGAAGGAAGTACTATTGCCATTGACTCCTTTAAAATTAGAGCCCAAAATGCTTTGAAAAATAATTTTAATCAAAAGAAAATAGACAGGCATATTGAATATATTGATAACAAAATTGAGGAATATCAAAAGGCATTAGACCAACAAGACGATGAAAAACGAATAAAACAAGTAGTTCAAAAAATAAACTATCAACAATCTAAAAAAGAAAAGTACAAAAACATAGAAAAACAATTGAATGAATCTGGTCAAACTCAAGTAAGCCTCACTGACCCTGATGCTCGTTCAGTGGTTTTACACAGAAACATTATTAACGTTGGATATTGTGTACAGGCTGGATGTGATGACAAACACAAACTCTTTGTAAACAATGATACAGGAAGTGTTAATGACACCAATGCCCTATCTTCTATGGCTATTGATGCCAAAGAACTTCTGGGTGTAGAAACCATGAACACCTTAACAGACAAAGGATACACTACGGCTAAGCAATTGGATGAATGCACAAAAAATGATATTACTCCTTACTCATCTCCAAAGGAGCACTCTTCACAACACAACGGATTGTACCCAATGAAAGATTTTATCTACAATAAACAGCAAGATACTTATAGATGTCCCGCTGGAGAAACTCTTTCAACAAATGGAACCGTTTATAATAAGGCTAATCATAAAGTCAAGCATTTTAAAAATAGACGGGCTTGTAATAGTTGTAAAGTTAGAAACCAATGCACACAAAACAAAAACGGACGCTTTATTGAGCGCTCTATTTACCAAGAAGCTTTGGAGGAAAACAAAAAAAGAGTAGATTCAAATCCAGATTATTATCGTCTAAGGCAACAAATAACAGAACATCAATTTGGAACCTTAAAAAGACAATGGGGATTTACATTCACATTAATGAAAGGAAAAGAGAATGTACTGTCTGAAGTCAATTTAATGATGATTTGTTACAACCTTACTAGACTTACAAATATACTTTCTCCAAAAGAACTTAAAGAGAGACTAATACTCACTTATTCCAGATTTTTATGTTCTATAAGGTTGATTTTAGAAATTTTACAGGACTTAATTTATCCTAAATATCTAAACATAAATAGTATTTCATAAGCAAACAAGCGGTGAAACCCAATCAATAGACTTTTTAAGTCTATATTTATATTTTAAAAATGAGTTTGTGCGCAAACTCCCGTTGTAAAACATTAAAAATAAATTGAATAAAATAAAGTTTTAGAAAATACCCTGAAATAATTAAAAGGAAAAACAAAAAATAAATCCTATTAAGAAAATCAAGAATTCAATCGTAGGTACATTTTTTTGAAAACAAGAGGAGAGCAACTCATTAATTTTTGAAATTGGCGATAAAAAAACGGTAAACTTTCATAACCACATTCATAGGCTATTTGGCTTACCTGCTTGTTGGTTTCTATGAGTTCTTTACAGGAAAGGTTTATTCGGTACTCATTAACAAAAGTGAAAAAAGACTTATTTAGTGATTTTTTAAAGAAACGACAAAAGGTTTCATCTCTCATTGAAACTAGTTATGAAACCTCATTTAACCGAATCTTTTTGTTATAATTTTCTCGGACGTAATCATATATCTTGTCCTGAAATACGACTACAGTTTAAAATGAATTTACGCTGTTAATTTATATACCATATTTAGTTATTTCTTAAGTTTTGTTCCCATTGCCATGAAGAACTTATCATCTCGTTTAATTTTCTTTTTGCGCTCCACCCTAGCTTTTCATTAGCTAGATCTGTAGATGCGTATAACTTTATCTTTTATACTTTAATTGTTTACAACGGCTATTACGGTTGGAAAAGCACGATATATATCTCCTTTGTCTTTAAGAGTATTGTAAATATTTAAAATAGATCTTTTTAATTTCCTTTGTAAATTTCTTTCCCTTGGTATTTAATTATTATACCAATTATCACTCAAAATAACCCACTGGCTACCAAATTTTTTATACGACTTGTTGGCGGTATGTTGCTAATCTACAAGCAGTTGGTTTAACGCAAACTCTGTTAACATTTCGTGATTACCTTTAAATATTATTAAACTTAAATTTCCAAATTCCTTTTTTAAATAAATTTCTCTATCAGCAATATTCCCAAATTCTTCTAATGGTTCTCGTTTTTCAAGTAACTTTAATTTCTCGGAAGTCGATACATATTTTAAAGTATCAGATACTGACATATCGGTTAATAGCTTATTGTAAAAATTTATTGAATGTGTAATCGGAACACTTCCTTGTATTCCATCATATATACCAGCATAGATAGTCAGTTTTGAATTTTCTAATTTTTCTATTGGCGTATTCCAATAAATTGGTGATTTCTGTTTTGCGTTTTCAATGTTTAGTCCATTTTCAGAACCCGTACAATCAAGGATATTTTCAGCGTAATTACTGTTTCTTATTTTACTTTCATTATACCAGGCAATTAAGTCTGAAATTGATGCCCAAGCTGAAAACTTTTTAATGTTATGTTTTGATTTCATAAAAGTGCTTAGTGTCGCATAGCCACCGCCACTAACACCAATAACATATATTTTATTTGTATCAACATTTGAGTTTTTAATTGCATAAGTTATTGCATCGTCAATGTCTGATAATGCAAGTTCACTGCAACAAGCATTTGCCGTTTTATTTGCTCCACGAAAATCAGGATGAATGTAATTCAAATCTCTTTGTTTGCAAATGTCAGCTAAATCGTCATTTTGGGTGTAATAGCCGCTCCAAGTATGCAAACTAACTATCAAAGGTTGGGGTTCATCTGATTTTGATTTATAGAAATAGGATTTCTGCAAACTATTGCCCTTACTCGATTTAATTTCAACTATTTCAAATTCTTTGCTCCATCCAGTTTGTCGTGTATCGTCAAACTTTATATAAGACTCAACAAATGGTTTATTAATCAAAGTCCAAGTCGTCTTATTTTGTCTAAGAAAAATTCCTACTGCTATCCCGAATATTAAAATCAGGATAAATGTTGTCAATTTTAAAAGTCTGTTTTTCATTGTACTTTGTCGTTTTTACAATTACCGTAAACGTTCGTTTTACTTATTTATTATTTAGTAAAAACAAATACTATTTCACTGGCTTTTTCGTCATGGTATACCATGTCTCCGTAGACCACAACTTTTGGTTGCTTTCGCTTAAAAATGGTTTTTTAATATGGATATAAACTACCTTTCTATCCTTAATTCCGTTGGTTACTAAAAATATTTTCTTACGATCTTCAGATAATGTAACAGCAGTTATTTTCAGCGTTTCCACGCCTTTCTTTGGCCCTCCATAATTTTCTGTTGCTTCGTAGTAATATTGCTTCATTTCGAAATTTTTAATTCCTACTTTTTCATTTTTTGCAATTGGCTCCGTCAATTCAATTTCCATCCCTCCTACTTTTGCCTTCACTTCTAGCATTTCAAAAGTGGTATGTGCATTAAAATCCAAACGATGTAAGGCATACCAATCTCTACCTTCATGTCTCCAGTTTCCACCAGAACCTATTCCACCAGCATACAAGCTTCCGTCTGGTCCCCAAACCATTCTATTGATACCTGCGTCCAATCCTTGAATAAATCGGAAAGCAGCTCCTTGTTTTATGCCATCAACTTCGTCTATAAAAACTCGTTTAATTCCTCCATGTGTCACATCCCCATAAATCATTTGATCTTTATAAGGACCTATATTTAAAATTGCTTGTTGACTCGGAGAGTTACTTATTTCAGCATGTGGTAACCATACCAAAGGGGGTTGCTCTTCATAGTCCTTTACACGGTCCCAATCAGCATGTCTAAATCCATACCACTTCCCTTTTTCAACACGTACAATCTTACTCGTTGGAATCCAATTTCCTTGATTATCCGAAACGTATAAGGCACCATCTGGTCCTTCCGAAATACCATTCGGAGTTCTAAATCCTTCTGCTATAATTTCTAATTCACTACCGTCTTTACTGATACGAATCACTTTACCTCTATCTGGAACATTCTTATATTGCGACCCCAAATCTGTAGCCAACGTTGCATAAAAACTTCCTTCTTTATATACCAATCCAAAAGCAAACTCGTGGTAATGTGGTGTCACGTGCCAAGAGTCACGTACTTTTTGATACTCATCTGTAATTCCATCGCCGTCATTGTCTATCAATTTTGTTAACTCTTGTTTTTGCAACACATAAATCTCTCCATCAACTATTTTTATACCCAATGGTTCTGCCAGTCCTTCGGCTATTTTTTTCACTTCTATTTTTGAAGGATCATCGGTGTTATAATTTTTTAGAATATAAACACCTCCTGTTTCATCCCAGGTACAAATAATCATTTGATCGTTATCTATAAAATCAATGCCACCTATTCTAGGATTAAAGTCTGCTGGTTTTGCTTGAAACATATCAAAAGATGGATGTATCCCATCTAATGGCATTTTATTTCCAGGAGAACTATTCTTTGTTCTTGAAACATACGGCAATAACTTTTTAAATGATTTTGCATCGTGATAAAATGCAGCTGCTGGCACCACTTCAAACTTTTTACCATCGTCAGACCATTGTAATGAAAGTGCCGATCCACTACCGCCTTGATGAAATTGTAATTTAAAAGAGTTAAAACCTTTTTTCAACGTTCTTGTTCCAACAACAGCAATTGGACCATGGTCTCCTCTATTGTCAATAATCTCTTTGCCATTTAGTTTTAAAACAGATCCATCATCACTAACCAAACGAAATGATTTTTCTACAGCAGTATCGGATTTTATATACCCTTTAAATTCAGCATAAAAATTTTCTATAACTTCACTTAAAATAACTGCATTTGGCATATGAATTGCAGCCGCGACTCCATTAAATATAGGCGAAGTACTTTTTGCTAACTTATCATACAAATCGCCACTGTCATTGGTCAAATAAAAATTCACAGCAACTCCGGGCGTTTTTATTGCTGTAGTTCCTGTAGTTCTATCAACTGCATCCAATTCCACTTGAATGGCTGCTGTATTTGCAAATAAATCTATTTTCTTTTTTCCAGGTGCTGGTTCTTCATCCAACGACAATAAATAATACACCATCTCTTGTGCATCCTCTTTTGAAATATCAGGATGCGCTGTCATAGGCGTATTTCCCCAAACACCTGTACCGCCTGATACTACTTTGGATGCCAACAAATCAATACTACCCCAGTCAAACGCATAACGTTTTGCGATAGAATCATAAGCGGGTCCTACCAAATTTTCGTTTCTAAGGTGACAAGCAGAGCAATCATTTTGAGAAACTAATTTCTTACCTCTGGCAATTTTACCTGTTAAATCCAATGTAGGTGCTTTCCAGCCTTCAGGTACTGGGTTAAAATACGTCTTTACAACACTGTTTTTATTAATCTCTACTTGATTAGTTCCTCTATTTACTTCTGAACCATTTATAATTTCTTTAGAAACGACAGCATCGTTCAATACATAGTTAATCATGGGAATCAAACCATTTTCGGCTCCTTTAAGAATAGTGAATGTTCTCACAAGTCCGGTGTTACCAACTTTTATATCAAATTCTGGAATCTCACGAACCGTAATAGATTTACCTGATTTGGCTATTAATTCAAAATCAATAGCAACTTGCCCTCCAATCATCGAATATCCCACATAATTTATTTCTGGAGTTTCAGTACCATCAACTGTTTTTATAGTCCATTGTGTTTCCTTAGAACCATCTTCGGCATAGATATATCCAAAACTAGTTGGCTGAATTCCATGAGCCGTTGTATAAACCGCTCCATCATAGTTTACGCCACCTTTCCAAACTTTGTACAAATTTCCGTATTGTAAATTATAACAGGCATATAAGTCTTTATTCAATGCCACCGTTAACATTCTGGGTTGTTTATCGATCACCGATCTAAAAACCCATGTTTCTTTAGGTCGTTCATAAGATGTAGGAGATTGACAAGAGAAGTTAATAACGAGTATTAATAATGCAATCGTAAATTGCTGAAAGTTTGGTTTTTTCATCTTTAATAATTCAAAAGTATTTATAAATATTGATATTATGTATAATCTGTATATATTACATTTTTCAAGTATTCGAAACAATTTCCTTTAGTATAAAAAGTTGTTTTTTTATACTTTCGTTGTTTAGGTCAGAGGACTTATTAGCGATTTTTTCATTTTCATGAACCTATAAGAAAGAGATAAAATATAAATTTTATATTAAAATTTTAATTGGATTTTGCGCTACTTGCTGCCAACCAGTTATATTAGAACAAATACCCGTTTCCTCTAGTTTCCTATTCCCAACAAACATTCCTGTTTTTTTATTAATTTCGTTACTCCACAGTTAATTTCGCTCTCATAGTATAAGAATGTCCTGGAAACGTACACAATACCCAATATTCTCCCGCAATTCTTGGTGCCTTAAAATAGATCGTTTCAGAAGTTCCTGGTTGCACAATACCTGTATGGAAAAGCACTAAATCAGAATCTGGAACAAAATTCAAATCTGGTCCATCAAGACCTAATTCCAATGCTTTTTGTCCAATGATGTCTGCGTTTTCTGCACCCGGTTTCAGAATCACGAAATTATGCAACATATCATCATTATTATTCAAAGTCATTTGAATTCTTTGATCGCGTTTTACCGTAATTTCTTTAAAATCAAATTTTAATCCTGGAACTGTTCCAATATCAATTTTTAACTCTGGCCCATTCGGCCAAAGTAAAGGCATTTCAGTCGTTCTTTTTGGTTGATAAACCATGTTACCAGACTTCGCCATTTTATGCATTTGAGGAGATTTTAATTCTCCTCCTGGTACTTCATTCAAGGTGTAATAACCGGTATTATGTAAAAGAACTTCACCATCTGCTGCCATAATTCCTGCTGCTTTTAATTGATGGATAAATCCTAATTTCATTCCATGAATATTTAATTTCACAGACATTCCATCATCCGAAACTACAGCATCATGAATCATCGTTCCTTCTTGATCTACAATATCACTTCCATAAATGTCATGATACTCGTAATTAAACGTTGACACCTTGTAAGAACTTGTATTTACTGCCAATTCTTTATTGATAGGCTTGGTAAATTCAACTGTAAATCCGTCATTCTCTGCTTTAATTGTTTTTATTTCAAAAGGCATTTTACCCGTCCATACCAAACGTTGTAAACCATATTCTGCTTTTCCAGTAGAAGACCAACCACGACTTGTCATTCCGATAAACATATTGGAATCACTTCCCCAAATCATTCTTAAAATTCCTGATGAAAATCCTTCTATAAATGGAAACGTAGCTCCTTGATATACGCCGTTTACTTTTTCCATTGCCACACGCATAATCTTACTATGCCCTTGATCTCCTACGAACCATTGTCCTTCAAAAGGTCCAAACTCACCTGCAGTATTGTCAATTAAAATATCGGAGGTAGAAATTCCTAAAATGGTATGAGGGAACCAGATGGCTGGTGCCTTTAAATTGGGTAATACTTTTGCATATTCATACAAGCTCAATCCCGATTTCTTTTGAATATCTTCTGGTTTTAATTTCAAGGGTGATTTAGGATCATCTGTCCAACGTAAACCTGCTGGATTCCCTGCAAAATCGCCTAGTGCTAAATGAGTCATTCTCCCAGAACCTACCCAATCTCCTTGATTTTCCGT
>TARA_B110000037_G_scaffold32258_1_pt1 | contig 11591 bp, 12 predicted proteins | sample TARA_B110000037 | Tara Oceans TARA_B110000037 (sample SAMEA4397196) | marine metagenome | biome: Polar Biome; feature: [MIX] marine epipelagic wind mixed layer (ENVO:01000061); material: water (ENVO:00002006), including particulate matter (ENVO:01000060) such as... | depth 10-100 m
AAAATTTTGCAAAAATAAATAAAAGGTAGGTCTTGGAAACATAATAAAACTGCCAAAGTAGTTATGAAGACTAATATGATTGCTGTTAACCGCGAGATGATCAAGCGCGCTCGTCAAGAACGAAAGAAGAACATCAAGCCTGATAACAAGAAGAAAACGCGTAACACAAAGACTTACTATGATACTTTCGACATTTAAGAAAACTATAATTTAAACGTCCTAGAGCCTTTAGAGGTTCTTAAGGGGACGTGATTAGAATGCCTCGTTGTATTATTGACGTTTTTGATCAAACAACTCACAAGGAGCGCAAATGCCTTCACAAGAGAAAATGGGGAAAGATCTGTTCGTTTCATGCAAGAAAATATATTGTCAAGATTCAAGCAGCCTGGAGAGCTTACTCTACTAAAAATCGGGTTAATCTTTTTAAAACCTTACCCGAAGACGCATGGAAGCACATTCTACATTTCATAAATCTACGCAACAATACTATTAAACTTCTTGAGAGCCACCTCTTTGTTTATACAAGAAAAATACTCTTTATGCAAAATAATTATATGCGCATGGTTTATACAGGGGGTTACAACGACTTTAATAAAAAGCTTGTTGTTTCTATTTACAACAGAGACTACATTAGAAAAATCTTAAAAACATACTAAGGATAAATATAAGGGAAACTAGGACGCGTGGGGATCGAACCCACGGCCACTGGATTAAAAGTCCAGCGCTCTACCTACTGAGCTAGCGTCCCTTGTATTTATCATATTTTAAAATGCTTGATACTCTTAGGGTATCTAAAACAGCATCCTGAAAATTCTAATGATTTCTACAACTTCGGTTGGTAATTTGTTCATTATAATTTAAAATGTATTTATTCTTTAAGTAAATTTAAGAACAGGTTCTTGTACAAAAAACTCATTAGTAAGTTCGCATAGAGTAGCTACCATTGCAATACGGCCCACAAAAAGCTGATAAAAATAGAACAGGTACAAATCAATACAGATATTTTAAGATAGATAATTAAAGTTTATTATCTCCGAAGAGATTTTTTACCTCTAAATTTATCAAATGCGCGATCAAGAGCTTTGCGATCTTTCTTTTTAAACCCAGAATCAGGTACAATAAAATCTTCCAAAGAACCAGTTGAATCTTCTTCATCTGATTCCTCGGAATCTTCTGTTGATACTTCTTCAACTTCGTGAATAAGGTCCCATTCTCTACAGATGTGACGAGCCATGTGTCTACACAGACATTTACAATCGCTCTTGGGGTAATTTGTTGTATATTCCTTAGATACAATTCTCTGACCAAGAATCGGAAAATTAATTTTATGTCTTTCGCAACAGGTACAACTATTTAACTCCCTAGGGAGTTCGTCATAGTCTTTGCATTCTTTTAGTTTTTCATCAAAGTATGTCTCTGGGTTTTTACCATTAAGAAATTCCTCTAGTTTCATATTTATAATTATAAATAAATTATGTCCTTAAATTTATTCTTCTGTCGTAATCGCAAGATCACGAAATATTTCTTCACTGTGTGGGTCTTCTGCCTCTAAGTCAGAGTCCGAAGAAATTTCATACATCTTCCAATCCATTGCATGTCTAAAACAAAAGCACTTGCTCGACCCGTCTGGCTTTTCTGTTCCAGGACGATTGCAAGGTTCCCCGCTTTTTGTTATACCGCCACATTTTTCCTTAGACACTGGTTCTTTTGTTTCCTTAACAACCGGGGTTGTATCAAGTTTTGGAATAGTCTTACTGGGTTTACTAGATTTGTTTGCCTTGATGTACTCGTCAATGTCTTTCTTTGTTATCTTTTCTTTATCAAAATCATTAAGTGTAAGATCATTTTCTGCAGCATATTCGGCCGCTATCTTAGTAGCAAATTTCTTTTTATCTGGAGATGTCTTCGTGTTTGTATTTTTTGTTATTTTTGGAACCTGGATGTCATTTGACTGCAATAGTTTATGAGCCAATTCAATAAAGGAATCGTTGAAAATACTTAACATTTCAGCCATTGCTTCATCGCCGAGATCATACTTAGACTTAAAAGCGTTAAACTTTGCGTCAAGAGCCATCCTGATAATTAATTTATAAAATGTATCCCTAAATTAATTAAAAATTTGCAAGATTTATACTTAAAAGAATTTTAATTAATATTTTGAAAATAATTTCGTAAATTATCAAAGATTTCTTCTTGATTTTTGCAACTTTTTTCCATAATATCGTGCATGACATCACTAATTTCATGTTGTCTTTTAAGATAAACAACGGCTTCATCTTCTAGATAAAGATAGGCTTTGTTGTTGTCAATCCATTTAAATAAAATATCTATTTTCTCTACTGACCAATGAGAATAATTCTCTAACCAATTTTTAAATTTTTGACCAGTATTGCCACCTTTGCTAGAGTTACACTTCTTACAGCAAGGGATTCTATTAAGATTATTATTTTGTCCAAAAATAGAATCTGTTCTATTGCACGCGGGGATAAGATGATCATCTGTTTGCTTGCTCGCGTCTCTACAATACATGCATAATTCTGGATCTATGTTAAGAATAGTATCTCTATTTTTAATTTGGTCTGGTGTAACATCTTTACTTTTATATTTAGCATAAGAATTATTTATGGCGTTCCTTGATGTAGAAGCGCGATTTTTGATACCTTGTCCAAAAGATTTACCAGTAAGAGGACAATAGTTTTTAAGGTGTCTCGTGCACTTATCAAAGCCGGTTTTAGCTTTATTTTTACAAGGAGTGCCTTTTAAGGTTATACAGACGCATTTAGACATTTGTATATCTAAATAGATGTAATTTAATTAAAGTAATATTTTTTAAGTAGGTTATATTTCTGTAATTTTAAGTCGTTTTCTTCTTGCGAACTTTCCTTACTTTCTCCGGAATAAGGCCTTTCCAGAGTTCGGAAACATCTTCCATCATAGGTTCGAATATAGTTTGGATCGCAGATTTGAACTGATGTTCGAAATAGTATACGTAATCAATTGGTATAGCATTTTTAATCACATAAGCAGGGTCTTCGACTTTTTCAAACTGTCGCGAACCTTCGTAAGTAACAAAAAGATACGAAATGCGATCACCTGAAGCTACTTTGTCCATCTTATCGCGCTCTTCGCGTTTTCTAGAGAGTGCGACGTGTGGAATATTAGCAGGGCACCTAGAAAATGACTGCAATGTCTTACAACTTGGACAATTGTGTTCAGTCTCCGTAAATTCTTCGACGTGACTCGATTTTTTATTAACGAGTTTGTGCAAAACAGTTATGTCCATTTCTTTCTTACCGATGACGTTCAATTCATAGTAAGTCTTTCCACAGCCGTCGCAAATTACCTTACGATCGAATGCGTAACCAGAACGAAGACTCTTTGAAAGCATCAATTCTTTCATAGGAACTTCTGCTTGAACTAACTTACGAATTTTATTTCTAGCAAACTCTTTGCTTGTTTCGATAAGTTCGTCTACGGTTTCGAAGTTATAATTAAGGACCTTGTCATTAAGAAAGATGTACTCGAAAATTTGTTTTGAGTTTTCTCTTACGTATATACAATTGTCTCGACGAACTACTTGAATACCTTTATAGTCGATGTAATCATACTTAAGTGGATTAGTCCAGAATAAACTTGCATATCTCTTTTTGGAATACAATATGAAAGGATACATAACCTTTTCAAACTCAAGATCGATTGGTTTTTTAAATGTAGCAGAAATACGGTCTGCGCATTCGGGCGCAACTTTGAAAACATAGTTCATATGATCTTGTCCTTTGAGATCACTTTTGAACTTTACATAAATAGAATCGGTGTCTCCGTATACAACTTCGCAGTCGTACCACTCTTCTGCGCATTTCTTTGAATGAGCAATCATTTCTCGACCACATGCTGTTACAGCCGCTGCTATCTTTTTATTTGGAAGTCTTCCGTACCTTGCACCAGTGAATCCATAAATGCTGTTCATGGTGACCTTAATCGCAAGCTGAACACCGTTAAGTACTGCATACAAGTTGTCATCAGATGAAAGCGTTTTCATTTGTTTGCGAATAGCCTTACGTTCTTTCCAAAGACGAGAAAGAATCTTTGGCATAATACCTGTGCGATTTTGCACGAACCTAACATTTACTGGTCTTTTAATGTCGTTCCCATTGGGGTCAATGTCATCTTCTTCCCAGTTCATATCAAAGTATTCAATTCCTGGTAAGTTATCAAATTCTGGATCTTCAACAATAGTTGCGTAATCGTAATTATGAGCAATCATGATACTCGGGTATAGACTTGCAAAATCAAGACCAGCGATAGGTTCGAAATGTGCCCCGGGTGTCGCTTCTAAAACTGTCGCTCCCGTAAATTTTTCTTCTTCGTCTAGGAGGTCAGTCTTGGGTTTATATTCGGCCGCCGGAATTAGATAACCTTCATTTTTGGTTTCATAAGCAATTTGTGTATGAACTCGAATCTGTTGACCACGAAGTTCGATGTATTGCATCGGAACCATAGTAATATTAGACATACCAATCACATTTGTAATAATTCGTAGTTTTAGAATTAGTTCAATAAGAAGCCAGGTGTCCTGAGCACAATACTTTACGACAAGAGCCATTTTGTCTTTTGTAGAAGTATTATAATTGAAAAGGTCTGCAGGACTAAGGTCGTCTTTTTTATCTCCAGTGAAGTGTTCAGCAACTGCATTAAGCTTGTAAGACTCTAACTTGTGCTCCTTTTTAATCATAAACATAAGATCAAATTGTGTGACTCCGTACATCTTGAGATATTTCATAGTGTTATCACCGTAAGCAGAAGTATTAAGTTGGTCTTCGTGAAGATATGCGGGTTTTGATTCTATTCTACTAAGATTTTCAAGGACGTATTCGATTCCGAGAATCTTTGCACGCGCGCAGACGTACTTCCAATCGAAGTTGTATCCGTTATATTGAACTAGAATGTCAGGGTCTACATTTTTTATGAATTTAACCCAACCAATTAAGAGCTCTTTCTCTGAGTCGTACGCTTCGATGTAAACCCCGTCTACTGGGTCGCAGTCTTTGTCAATTGGACTCTTAATTGTTACTACATGTTTGAAACTTTCTTTTGTACTAAATTTATAAACGCTTGTACCTATCTGTGTGATTATATCATGTTTTTTAGCAGGATCCGGGAAGTCATTCTTATTTTCATATCTCGTAGAATATGAAAAAGCCTCAATGTCCCAAGAACCAAGAGTTAAATTACAAATGTCCTGTCGATCAAGTTTTTTCGCAGATGCATAATTAGCAATGTAGCTATGCTGACATCTTGTCATATCGTTGTCTTGTGTGATATTTTTAACAGTGACCCAATTAGCCATTTGGATATCCATTTTATGAGTAAATCTGAGGTAAGGCTCAATATTAGACTCATACATTTCAAACTTAATAGGTTCGTTTTGAAGCACACTTGATATCTTTGGCAATTTACTTTTGTCTTTTGGATTTAGAATGTATCTAATCCGATTAAAAGTGTTTAAGTTTTTACATACAAATCTAAGAAATTTAAAATTTTTTTCGTTTGTAAAACCTTTGTATTTCTTTCTGATTACTATACTTACAGATTCGAGATCATCGCGATTACGAAAAAGCTTATTACGAATAAAACGCTCTACTTCGTTCTTCTTAAAGTTATCAAAGCTACCCTGAAGTTTATCAGGAATACAAGCAAAAAAGTAAGGCTTGTATCCGTCAAATCTTACACAAACGGATTCTCCATTTTCATCTACTCCAAATGAATAGATGTGATATCTAATGTCTGGTGCACCCTCGTTTTCAGAATCAAAGTTTTCAACTTCTTCATCGCATGCTTCCCAAGAAAGAATCTGGTAAGATAAGTTTTTCTTTTCAATTGTAGATTGTTTTCGATTAAATGTATCCATCTTATATCTTAATTACAATTAAGTTTTAAATTAATTATTATTCTGCAAAAAACTAATAACGAATAGCATCGTACCGCCTATTGTCATGCTTTGTTTTATTAGCTTTCCATCAGAAGTGGATATTCCAAATACTGTGAAGTCTAACCATTTTTCAGATAGCATATTTCCTAAAATAAGCCAGTCTAATGTCGTAGCTGAATCTTCAAGTATATTTAACGTTACTAAGTTTAGATTACCATTTGATTTTTTAATAATTTTTTCAGTGGACAATCTTGTTAAGAATCTATTGATAAAATCTATTGATTTTATAAAGTGTAAAATGTCTCCTCTAGAGTAAGAATATCTTGACATATTAATTAAAAGAATAATTTGATTGCAGATGTATAATATAATTGGATGCAATAGATATCTGTCGTGGTCTTCAAAGTTAAATTCTTTTGTAAACCCATGTGGAAATACATCTTTTATGAATACAGCAAGTGAAATACCACCGATAATGGTTGTATATGATATTATTCCATTAAACAAATTTATCGTCTTTTCGATTTCATCTTTTGTTTTTGCTAGTTTTATAATTAAATTGCTTAAACAAACGTTTTCCTCAAAATCAAACTCATTCTTTTCTATCTGAACTTTTATTTTTTTCAATTTATCTATATGCTGATTTATAACAAACATAAACGTGTAAACAAATAAAAATATAACAAGCCTAGAATAAATCCACTCTATTGATATTAAAATAAAAAACAAAATCTTACTATTAAAAGTATTTAACCAATGATACTCGTTATAAAAAGACGTTATATCAACCAAATTTATAACAATCGATAATATACTCGACGTTATTATAAGAGTTCCTTTGAAAGTCTTGCACATATTGATACTTTCAAAGTGATTAGTTTTAAAATACATTTTGCACCATAAATGTATTATAAATAAATTTATGTGTAAAAAGAAAGATACAAGATATTTTATCTTATATGTATCATTTGAAAACATAATTAATGTATAAATTGGTTGAATAAGTAGAATTAGATTTATAATTATAAAATAAATTGTGTAGACAAAACATAAGATATTTGTATTAAAGTCGGGCTTCTTACATTTATTAACTTTGTATAATGACATTTTAGGAGAAGGAGTTTCATCTTCAAGTAGTTTTAATAAATTTATTGACTTAATGTTTCTATTTGGCCTTAAGAATTTATTATTTATAATATTCTTCTTCACAAGAATGTTATCTATATTCCAAGATTTTACTCCTAAAAATAATAATATTTTTTCTAGCATTATTATTAAATGAGTGTCGTAATTATAATTACACTGATATTTTTATTCTTTCTGCTATTTAGACCTTGTTCTGTTTCTTATAGAACTAAGTCTGGGAGAATGTATCGCGCAAGAAATCTTAAAACAGCAGAGATGATAGACACTCTAAGAGATATATCCATTCATTTAACCTATAAATTAAATGATCACGATGGAAACTTACTTAGAACAAGACTTCAAAATACATCATTCAAAGAATTAATCTATAATGACCCTGGTATTCTTGGATGGAATTTTGATAAAGGACGTGAAATAGGCCTTAAAATTTATGATTCAACTGGTAATATGTACCCAGAAACAGAGATAATATCTACTCTCTTTCATGAGCTCGCACATTCTCTCACAGAACGAAATGGTCATCATCATAATTGGGAAACTAAAGATGAATATTTACAATCTTTTTCCCCAGAGTACGTAAACATTTTGATATTAAAAACTTCTCATTTAAATAAATGAATGATTTATTTATAGGAGGAGGAGGGTATTCCGGTGTTGTTTTTATAGGTGCTCTTGAGTACATTCACGAAAATAAATTATTAGATCTTAAAAATTTCTATGGTTGTTCTATTGGATCACTTATAGGTTGTTTATATATATCTGGTTATAAACCTAAAGACATTCTTTCTAAATTTTTAGAGTTAGATTTGTCTGATGTTGTAAAATATAACTTTGATAATCTTGTGTCTGAATCTTACATTATAGATGATTCTTTTTTAGAAACCCTGATAGGATTTTTATGGACTAATGTAGATGAAGATATAACTGTAGAAGATTTTAGTAATAAATATGGTGTAAATATAAATGTATACGCAACTAATTTAACAAAGAATGAATATACAAATATAAATAATAAAACATACCCAGAAGTTAAATTAAAAGACGCCTTGAAGGCGTCTATGAGTATACCGTTCATTTTTAAACAAGTAGAAATAAATGGAGACAAATTTGTTGACGGATGTTGTAAAAATTTATACGGATCTCCACCCGAAGATATTTATATATGTGGGTATAGTATAATTATAAATACCTTAAGTAATTCAGGTTCGTACTTTGGTAGTTTAATGTTAAGTATTGTTAAAAAAACAAAACCAAGAAGTACTTTTACTGTTTTATGTGAAAATAAAGCTGATCCAAAGACTTATTTAAATCTAGACAAATTAGATAAAAAATTCATAATTGAAATGTATAAAAACGGAATCAATTTTGCAAAATCAACATTAAGAGATTAACATTTTGGTACAGTTTCTTTTAACCACTTTTTCTTGTTTTTCATATAATCTAGATAACTCATTTCTTTGCCTGCCTTAATAAGTTTCTTACGTTCTTTTACCGAATTTTCATCATAAACAATCTTCTTGGAGTCTTTTTCATCTTTTATAACTTGATATCTTGATCTAAGATTATTTATTACTTCTTCTATATTTTTAGGACACGCAAGTTCTTGTGCAAACAATAGTGTTTGTGGAATATTAACTTTAATTTCTCTTTCTGTCGTTTCTATTTCTCTTACGCATACTTTAAATTTTGTTTCCGGAATGTACTCTCCGTTAATATAGAACTTTTCACAATGTTCTGAAAATATAAAATAAGGAACTTTGTTTTCTTCGCATAACTTAATGTAAAAAGAACTTAATGTATTATACTCTGTAAAATTGTGAAATATAATACAAAATTTTACATGTTTCAAACTATTTTCTATACATTCTTTTACGTTATCTTTCATAAGAGTTACTCTAAAAAGATGCATCATATTTTGTCCACAGATATTAGACATATATTGCATATGTTTTCCATAAAAATAATTTATTCTGTGATTTGGATTTATACACTTTGGGTTTACTCTTTTAGATACAAGAGCAAAATTGTCCCACGAAAGATCGTTAATAACTAAAACGTTCATGATACTAATTTATTTTGCATTTTCTTTAATTTATGTAAAAATATGCAAAATTTAATGTACAGGGTAATTTATACAATGGAATACATTATATGCGCTCTCATGATTATAATTACTATGGTAATTATTTATATAATTAACACGTCCTTTGAATATAATTTCAAACCAAAGACAAAAGAAGCATTAAAATTCAATATATTATCAGACTATGTAATAGTGCTTGTCAAAGAGAATTGTCCATACTGTGAAGAATTAGAAGAAATCATTGCTAAAAGTAATGTAAAACATACTATAGTCAAATTAACAAATGAAAAGACATTTGAATTTGATAATACATTTACAAATTTAACACCGGGGGAAAGAAATAATATAATAAAAGAAACACAGAATATATTTATCCCAGGACAGACTATATTATTTCCAACTATAATAACAAATGACTATACACATAGTGGTTTACCAAAAAAAGATATTATATCTAAAATATTTAATATATAATATATAATGTATACTATAAGACACTCATGAATAAAATAACAGCAATAGGAGATTTACATGGTGATTTTCAAATTTTTATAAGAATTCTTCAAATGTGTAATCTTGTTAATAAAAAATTAGAGTGGACCGGAGGAGATACGTACCTTGTGCAACTTGGGGATACGTTAGACGGTAAACGACCCGAAACAAAAATAGAGAAAAGTTTTCTAGAAGAAAGCGGCGAAGTAGAAATAATAAGATTAATACTGGATTTAGACGCTCAAGCTAAAAAATTTAATGGTAGAGTTATATCTTTGATAGGTAATCATGAATTATATCCTTATTATCTTAAAAATGATAAACAATTTTTAAGAGATTATGTTAAAACTAAAGACATCGAACAGTTTAGAAAAGTATACAATGCTGATAGAATTAAGTTTTTAATGCCCGGGGGCATAGGTGGTTCATTGATCGGTAGAACAAGACCTTTAATTTTACAACTTGGAGAATTTATATTTATACACGGTTCCATAACTGATAAATTAATTAGAAATGGGTTAAGTTCAAAAACGGGTAAGGTAGACATAGCTAAGATTAATATGGAAACTAGTTTATGGTTACAGGGAAAAAGTAAAATACCAAAATATTTAGAAGAGATGGATGAAGAAAATCCAGTTTTTTCTAGAGTATATTCTAAGTCAAAAACATTTGATGAAAAAGAATGTAGTAATTTTGATAAACAACTTAAGTTTTTTAATGGTGTTAATTATGTTGTTATGGGTCATTCTAGATTTGAAGAAATAAACTCAGCCTGTAACAATTCTCTAATTAGAACGGACATCTCTTTATCAAGGGCGTTTGGCGGTACTTTGTCTAGTAAAACATTACAAGCTCTTGAAATAATACAAACACAAGGGAAAAATCCTGAAATAAACATTATAAGTCAATCTGGAAAAGTAAAATTAAGTTAAAGTATTTACAATTTTTTCATATTTTGGGTTTATGTTATGAGGAATGCCATCAATATCAAATGATGCTATAGGATTTTCTTTAGGATCTATAACATTATACGGATCGAAGATTTCCTCTGTGTATTTTCTTACTTCTTCAAAGAAATAATTTAGTTCAGATTTAAATTTCTCAAATCTTTGTTTCCAAATGCCTATTGTAATGTCTATTATTCCATATTCATTTTCTGTTTCGATGTCAGAATCATATACACAATCTGCGTATTTTTGCACAATCTTCCCAGTTGTTTTATTCATTGCTAAGAGATATCCAAACAATTGATAAAGATCATATTCATTTTTCCTAACATTCTGAGGCTTCATTCTTGTTTTAATCTCTATTACAATGTCTCCACATGTCGCATCATGAAGTCCTCTTATACTCCAATTATTTTCAGAATAATAATACAGTCTATTGTTACCTTTTTTATAATTCATTTTGTTAATTACTCCTTTTTCATTATTTGTACCGCAGTCTTTTTTCATTGAATTTTCAAGAAAACTTGTTGCATGATTTAGATCTTCTTCTTTTATGTCTTCGTTTTCTTGTTTGAGTCTTTTTTTAATGTCTATTTGTAATTTTGCGAAGTCTTCTGGACTAGATACATCTTTTTTATAATCTGAGTAAATTCTTTTAAGTTGTTTATCATATGTTTTTTTAGATGGATCTAGTAGTGTAAATATACCTTTATCAAAAAATAGTCTTTTATATATGTCTTTGTATTGTCTGCATAACAATAATAATATTATCTTATTTCTTGGTTCATACCTGTTCTTTCCGCACGCAGATCCAATAAAAGAAATTTCAAGTGAATTCATTTTATTATTAATTCAATTGAAATTTTTAACTTAATTTTTTTTCTGTAAAATTGGTACATTTACTTCTTTGTCTGTTTTCTCTTTGGCTTTACATGATCGGGCTCTGGCTCAGTCTCTGGTACCTTTTCAGGCTCTGGTTCAGGCTCAGTCTCTG
>TARA_B110000037_G_scaffold98275_1_pt1 | contig 11578 bp, 8 predicted proteins | sample TARA_B110000037 | Tara Oceans TARA_B110000037 (sample SAMEA4397196) | marine metagenome | biome: Polar Biome; feature: [MIX] marine epipelagic wind mixed layer (ENVO:01000061); material: water (ENVO:00002006), including particulate matter (ENVO:01000060) such as... | depth 10-100 m
AAATTTCTTTTCGCTGGCTTGCGCGGACACCGGCAGGACTTCGACCGGATCTCCCGCTACCGTGTTCTGGAAGATGGTCAGGCCGAGTTTCTCGGCCTGACCAAGGCAGACAAGATTCCCTGGGGGCTCACACTCTCTCCAGATGGCAAATTTATTCTCGTCTCCGCAACCACTGGTGCCAGTCTCACCGCTTACCACATCTCGCCGGACGGAGACCTCAGGAAAGTGGTTTCTCTTGCTTGGAATAAGGGCATGTCGGATCTGGTGGCTCGGTGAGAAACGATTTAGCGGATTTTGCTCCCCTCCCCTTTCAAAGTCGTAGAGCTTATCTTAATGAGATCCTTCTCTATGGCTCGAATTCCCCTTTTTTTCGCCTTATAACGGGGCTCCTCATTTTGGCTACGGTCAATTCCTTTGACTGCTAAGAAATTACTTTTGGCGGGAGGGCCTTGAAGCCGCCTTTGGACCCGAGCGGAGGGGGGAAAGGGGGGGCGCCCTTCAATACTTGGCCTTTCACAGATGTCCATGATTCAACTTGCTGAGCATGTAAACACTCATCAGTGAGCAATGTGACAAGTATGATAGCTGTAGATTTAAAACACATGCTTTTTTTTGGCAGCGGTTTTGTTTTTCGGCGGGTCAGGTGACTCCCTGTCAGATGTCGTCAAGGACCAGAGTGCGGCCGTCGCCGAACGGGATCTCTTTGTGCTGTCAGGCAGGACTTTGTTCGTAGTACTCGGGCTCTGCTCCGGCGGGGTCCCTTTCCTGGTTGAACCAGTTCAGGCCCGGGTCGTCATCCGGGATCCATTCCTTGATGGCCTGCCGAGGGGCGACTCTTCAAGACCATCGAGGTTGCTCCCAATGATTCCGGCGAAGATGGCTTTGTGCTGCCTTCAGTGTGAACCACCCAAAAATCTGTTGCCCGTTTGTTGCCCGATCCTCCTGCAATCGGCTGCATTTCCTTGCATTTAACGAGAACACCCCCGAAGAAGAAAAAAGACCGAACCCCTTATTCTAAAAGGATTCGGCCCAAAATCTTGGAGGCGGAGGCGAGAATCGAACTCGCGAATACAGGTTTTGCAAACCCGCGCCTTACCACTTGGCTACTCCGCCCTTGGTCGGATTCGTAATCCCCCCACAGTCGGGTGTCAATACCATGATGACCGATTCCCCAGATTCCCCTCCCATGTGGCGCCAATTCTGCCCTTTTCCCAGTTCATGCCCTTTGATAGCTTCCCGGTCCTATGACACACCTACGTCATCTCACCGGGCTTGTTTTGGCAGCCCTGCTCACAGTCACCTCGTGGGCACAAACTCCAGAGGAACTGGCCCGGCTCGACCCAGCCGAACTCTACTTCCAAGCTTGGAGCCTTGTGAAAGAAGGCGAAGAACTGGAGAAAAAAGAAGATTTCGTTGGAGCCTTCACCAAGTATCGCAAGGCTCGGGCCTTTTTTGACATCATCAAAGTAGCGAGCCCGGACTTCCGAAAAGAGAGCCTAAAATTCAGAAGCGAGTCGACAACCAAGGCCATGGAAACCATCCATGAAAAAGCCTTAGCCCAGCAGAAGAAACGGCAGGATAAAAATTCTACTCCCCTCCTTGAAATTCCGGGCGAGACCAAACCCCGCTTGGTTGTCCCTGGTGAAATCGACCCCAGCGGAGCAAGCTCGCAAAAGATCCAGGATCTACAACAAGCCATCACCCGCCTGAAGTCGGAACTTGCAAGATATCCCAATCAACGTGACTCAAACAGCGCGCGGCTCCGGCGGCAAATCAGGGACCTTGAGAGTGACCTGTCCCGCACCGCCGCGATCCCCCTTCGGGACCAAGTTCGTGAACTAAATCAGCAAATCGAACAACTTCGACGTGAGCGTGATGCCATGTCCCTCGCCCGTGACGCAGCAGTGGCCAAACAAGCACGAACTCTCCGACGACTCGAAGCCAATCAATCAGCGCTTGCCGCCGCGAAGGTTGAAGAACAACGCCTTCTCGCCGTCATTGAAAAACAAACCAGAATTAACGGACGCGTCGTCGAAGGGCAGCAAGAGCAAATCGATGCGCTAAAGGTCATTATTAAAGAAAAAGACGCCCTGATCACCGAGTCTAACAAGACCGTCAAAGATCTCCGCACTCAACTTGATCAATCTGAATCAATGGTCACCGAGTTGCGCCAGGAACGAGATGGACTCATTGAAGAACGCGATCAAATGAAATCTCTTCTTAAGATGGACGAAGGAGGTCGCATACAGAAATTGATCACGCAAAACGTCACCCTAAGCAAGGAGATAAACGAAGCCAAAGCCAACCTCGATTTGGTTCAAAAAGACGCCTCCTCCTCCAAGGAGAAAATCCTCTATGCCAAGCAAGCTCTCGTCGTAGCCAAGGCCAAAATCCAGAATCTTCAGAAAGCCAATACCCAGGGAAACCTTCGCATGGAGCGCCTCGAAAAACGCCTTGAACAGGCCGAGGAAGATCTTCTTGCTCAACTCAATGGAGGGCAACTTAATCGACGAGGCCAGGAAGAGGTCTCCATGCTTCGCGGGGTCATTGATAAGCTAAAAGCCAAAGTTTCCGCCCAGCAAGGTGCTGCCAAACTGCTTTTGGATCAAGGCGAGCGCATGGGTGAAAAAGACGCCACATGGAAGGCCGCCATGGCCCGAATCAACGGAGATGAAAAAATGGAACTCACGATCCCTGAGATGGAGCTTCTGGAACGCACAATCGTAAACCCCAATATCACAAGTAACATCCGCCCGACCCGCGAGGAATACATCGAAGGACAAACTCGCCTTCGTGAGTTCAAACAGGATCTTAATCAACTGTCGCGACGCCTCTTTGCAAAGGGTGACTTCCAAGCCGCCCGCGGGAACCTCCAATTGATTGTCGACGAGGACCCTGGAGCCTGGGAAGCAATGATCAATCTGGGCATTGTCCAACTCCGCCTTCAGGATCAAATTTCCGCGTCACAGCAATTCAGGCAATCCATTTTGGTTGCCGGAGATCGAAAAGTCCCCTTTGCCCACTTCATGCTTGGGGATGCTCTCTATCGTCAGGGACTCTATGCCGATGCCACCGATGAGATCAGAAGATCTCTCTCCCTCGATTCTGAAAACCCCAAGGCCCATGTCCTCCTCGGTAACATCGCGGCCAAAACCAACAACCTGAACGATGCGGAATTTCATCTTAAAGAAGCCATCGCACAGGACCCCGGCATCAAAGAACCCTACTACAACCTCTCGCTCATTTACCTTGGCAAAGAACAGCAAGAAGAGGCCAAGAAATACTATACCGACTACCTTCGAAAAGGAGGCGCTGGAGACTCCGCGCTTGGCGCAAGACTCGGCCTTTAAATTTCCAATTTCAATCATGGCGGCGATGCAATTCTCCTTTGCGTCCTACCTGCTCCTGCCCTAGCTTTGCCACGTGGCTAGAACATACCTTGACGACGACTTCCTTCTCTTCTCCGAGACAGCCAAAAATCTTTTCCACAACACGGCGAAGAACCTGCCAATAATCGATTACCACACTCATCTCCCGCCCAATGAGGTAGCAAATGACAAGCGGTGGGAGAACATCACTGAACTCTGGCTTGGGCACGATCACTACAAGTGGCGGGCCATGCGAGCCAACGGAATCCCGGAATCGCACATCACCGGTGATGCAGCACCCAAAGAGAAATTTAAAGCCTACGCCGAGACCATTCCAAACACTCTCCGCAATCCCCTCTACGATTGGACCCATCTTGAGCTCCGCCGATGCTTCGGAATCGATACTCTTCTCAGTCCCGAGACAGCGGATGAAATCTGGGAACGGTGCAATGAGCGACTTTCCGAACCCGATTTCTCTGCCCAGGGACTTCTTCGCAAATTCCGGGTTGATGCGGTCGGCACCACCGATGATCCGACCGATAACCTCTACCATCACGAGGCTGCCAATGACTCGGACTGCCCGACCAAAATCTACCCCACCTTCCGGCCCGACAAGTCCTTCTTCGTCGATCGCCCCACCCTCCTCAACCCTTGGCTCGATCAGCTCGGAGAAAAAATCGTAACCTTCGCCGATCTCCTATCGGCCCTCAAAAAACGTCAGGACTACTTTCACGAAAAAGGCTGCCGGATGACCGATCATGGGATGCGATACGCTCTAGCCAATCCCTGCCACGAAAGTGAAGCCGACCGGATTCTATCCAATGCTCGTGATGGACAAGCTGCCAACGCCGAAGAAACCGACTCATTCGGAGCCCTCATCATGTATCATGTGGGTCAGTGGGTCGCTAAAAAGAATTGGACGATGCAACTTCACCTGGGACCAAGGCGCAACCCCAATACCCGCCTCTTCGAGCAACTGGGACCCGACTCAGGCTTCGATACGATTGGTGACTGGCCCCAAGGAGAGCCCGTTCTCTCGTTTCTCGATTCCCTCTCCGAGCTCAACAGACTACCAAAAACCATCATCTATAATCTGAACCCGCGGGACAATGCTGTTCTTGCCGCTGCCTGTGGTTCCTTCCAGGAAGCTCCCATGCGTGGGAAAATCCAGTTTGGTTCCGGATGGTGGTTCAACGATACTCTTCAAGGAATGGAAAACCAAATCAACACCCTCTCATCGATTGGCCTGTTATCCAACTTCGTCGGAATGCTCACCGATTCGCGGTCCTTTCTTTCCTTTCCGCGTCACGAGTATTTTCGACGTCTCCTCTGCAATATTATCGGACAGGATGTCGAAGACGGAAAACTGCCGAACGACGAACCACTTATTAGTAATATGGTCGGTAACATTTGCTACCACAATGCCATGAACTACTTTGGATTCCCCCATCACACGAAAAACCTCCTAGCTTAATCGCATCTCCTAACGCTTTAAGATCGATGCCACGGCATTGATCAGAAAGCCCAGCTCCTCGTCGTTAATGCTGAGAGGAGGCATGAGCACAACAGTATTGAGGATGGGCCTGGTCAAAACTCCTTTTTCTCGAAGGTCTCTGCAGAAGGTCTGACCGCAACCCTCGATATCGAAACCAAGAACGAGGCCGACACGGCGAATCTCCAAAATACCGGGGAGGTTCCGGAGAGATGCTTCAAGGAAGTGACCTTTCCTTTCGACTTCTTCCAAAGTGTTTTCGGTTTCAAAAAGAGACAAACTTGCAAGTGCCGCAGCACAACCAAGTGCGTTTCCAGTATAACTATGGCCATAGTAAAAGGTCCGCCCCGGCCCTTTGAAGCCTTCGTAAATCCCCCCTGTTGTGAGTGTCGCGGCGAGAGGCATTGTCCCTCCAGTCAATCCTTTGGCGAGACAAAGAAAGTCGGGCGTAACATCTTCCTTTTGACAGGCAAACATCGCGCCAGTGCGACCGAATCCGGTCATGACTTCATCAAGAATTAAGTGGATGTCATTTTGGGATGACCACGTTCTGAGCTCCGCAAGCATACCAATGGGCCAAAGACGCATTTGATTCACCCCTTGGACGATAGGTTCAATCACGATGGCGGAAGCCGTTTCAATTACTACTTCAGGTAAGGATTGGAGATCCGCCAAAGTTCCAACGCGATAAACCTGTAAACCGGATTCACCATACCCTTTGATGAATCGCGAAACCCCGCCAACAGAAGCGGCTCCGAGCGTATCTCCGTGATAAGCATTTTCGAAAGCAATGATTCCAGTCCTTTCGGGGTTCCCATTCTGCTGCCGCCACTGGAGAGACATTTTAAATGCCACTTCAAGCGCAGTGGAACCGTCGTCGGAAAAGAAACAGCGCGTCAGTATACCAGGAAAAAAACCACACAGCTTCTGCGCCAACTCGCTGGCCTTGTCATTGGCGAGTCCAAGATAGGAAGAATGGCAAAGAGCGGCCGCTTGTTTCTGGATCGCACTCACAATGGTTGGATGGCTATGCCCGTGAATGTTCGTCCAAATACTGGAATTGGCATCGAGATATCGCCGGCCCTTGGTATCAAAAAGCCAAGCACCTTTCCCCCGTTGGATCACCACCGGCTCTTCTCCTTCCCAAAGCTCCTGATCAGTGAACGGATGCCAGGAGTGGACAAGATCAGCCGATACCCACTTATCGTCCTGAGGCGTCATTCTCTTTTGCGAGGATTTTATCGACCTTAGTAAGGAGATTCCATGGGCACCTCTTGCGCTGATATTTGCGCCAAAGGATTTCGCGGAGGGCTTCCCAATCCTCTGTTTTGGGCGGATCTAGCTTTTCCCATTGGTCTTCTTCTTTGGATCTGGTGTAGAGCTCAAAGCGCCCACCGTGATAGTTAGCCCTCCAGAAGCGGGTCTCATCGCCGTCCTGCTCACGCCATTGGTGCCTGGTCATGGGTGGATTCTTTTCCTGATGCCGGGAAAGTCCAACTTTGAATTTTCAGATTCGGAGTTTCCAAAAGGCAAAAGATTTGGGCTATGGTCCCCTTGTGCGAATTGCAGCCCTAGCCGATGTTCTTAAGGTGATCCTGTATGTGGTTGCCTCATTTGCACTCGCGGCGGTCATCAGCCCCTATCTCTATGAGCTCGGAAAGGGCTTCGCCCATGTGACCCTCAGCAAGGACACCGCCGATGAAGTGAATTGGCTCGCAGAAAAGGCTGGAAAAGCGGAGTTCGATACCTACTTCAAACGCTCGCTTCTCATCTCAGCTCTCGTTTGCCTAGTCCCCTTCTTTTATTCACTGGATTTGCGCAGACACCCCCGAAAGAGACGGGGCAATCCTTGGTCGGTGGGCCTCCCGCCAAATACGGCTCAGACAGAATTGGGCCAACCTTTGCGGAAAACGCGCTGGGGAATCCTCCATACATTGGCGGGTTTCTGCATAACCACTGGCTTCTTTTTCATGATGTCGTGGTTTCTTTTCAAACTGAATTGGTTTGAATGGGACTGCGCTCCCAACCGGGCCCGCTTGTTGGAATCAATAGGAAAGGCAATCGGCCCGTCCCTCGGGGTGTCGTTCCTGGAAGAGGTTTTCTTCCGCGGTGCCTTGCTTGGAATTTTCCTAAGGGCATTTCGCCCAAGGCTGGCCATCGTTTTTCTTTCCGTAATTTTTGCATCCACACATTTTCTCACTCCTCCTCCCGACACCTTCATCACCTCCCCTAGTTCAGCAATGGCGGGATTTGAAATGCTGGCATTGATCGGTCAAAAATTCCTTCAACTAGATACCATCATTCACAGCTTCATTGCGCTCCTTCTGGTAGGGGTGATTTTGGGAATCGCCCGCTATTCCACCGCCTCACTTTGGCTCCCCATCGGACTGCATGCTGGCTGGGTCTTCTCGATGAAAATGTTTGGACGAATGGCTGAGCGTCGCCCCGACTTCCCAGACGAATTTAATCTCTACATGGGGAAAAACATGACGGAGGGCTTGATCCCAATCGGAGTGCTCGTGATGACGGGGATCATTGTCGTCGTCTACCTCCGGATCCTTCTTCCTAAAACACCCCAAGAGTTGTCGGAATGATTGCCCGCTTTCTGGACTTTCTCTACCCGCCCATCTGCGAACTTTGCCAGAAGCCTCTTGAATGCGGAGATTCGATCTGTTCATCATGTGCCGATCTCCTCCCGCGTATCTCAGAACCATTCTGCCAAAACTGTGGGGAATCATTCGACGGCAACCTTGAAGATGAGTTCCGTTGTCAAAACTGCCTTGGGCTCACCCACGCCTTCCACTTTGCCCGAGCTTCGCTCAAGGGGACCTCGATGCCGTTTCATTTGGTCCACAGCTTAAAGTACCGGAGACGATTTTTTCTGGCTCAAAATCTCGCCGAACTAATGGAGAAAACTTTGGAAGAAGACAGTCGGTTCCGGGAAATGGGACGGGAGGCAATTCTGGTCCCGGTCCCCCTTCATTGGCGACGACAGCAGTGGCGACAAGGAAACCAAGCCTACGAACTTTCGCGGCAACTCTCAAAACTGACGGGACTCCCGTTGTCGAATGCCTTGAAGCGTGTTCGCTCCACTCGCACTCAAACCAAGCTTAGTCGGAAGCAACGACTCTCGAACCTCCGGGGTGCATTTCGACTCAAGAGAGGGCACCTTGACCGAATCCGAGGAGCCCAGGTCATCTTGGTTGACGACGTCTTCACCACTGGCGCAACAGCCCACGAATGCACCCGCATTCTTAAGCAGGAAGGCCAAGCTTCCAAAGTTGCCATTCTCACCCTCGTCCGAGGATAGAAAATGAATCGCGGGTATGCCAGCCCCCGGTTTAAATATGCGGTTCTGCTGCATCAAATCCCGGCCCCAGACCTTGGAGAATCTTGGGGAGCGGGTTTCCATCTGGATTGCCAGAGATCCTATTCACACCGATATCGATGATTGGATAAAAGACAGCGGAATTAACCGATGCTGCTGAAAAGGAGTAAGCGGGAGAATTGTTTTCTCTTCGAGAGAGATTCACATTCTCCAAATATCCTAACACAAGTAAGGACGGGGAATCAGAATTGGCTCTTTTTAAAGAAAGATCACTTATTCCGATAAGGCTAACGAAAATATGAACAAGACACTGCCCCCCGGAGCCAACTTACCAATCAGAGGGAGAGATCTCTTGCGAACTCCGTATTTTGGGGGAAATATAAATCCCATGCAGAGACGATCTTTCCTCACCCCTTGGCAGGATCAGGTCTGACCTTCATAGTCTTGCCGTGAACTATCGTGAAGCTCTCGATTGGCTCTTCTCCACCCAACTCTTCGGAATCAAGTTGGGACTGGAGGGGCCTACTCATCTTCTTCGTGAGTTCCTTGCCTTCCCATCTCATCGGACCAAAGTGATTCATGTCGCCGGGACAAACGGTAAGGGTTCCACTTGCGCCATGATCGATGCTCTCGGCCAAGGCCTGGCCCTTCGATCGGGGCTTTTCACCTCGCCACATCTCATCGACTACCGCGAACGAGTCCGGGTCAATGGGCTGGAGATTAGCGAAGAAAAAACGGCCACGCTTTTGACTGAGCTTCGCGAACTCGTTACGGATTGGGAAAACCATCCCACCTTCTTTGAACTCACTCTCGCACTTGCGATGAGATATTTTCGTGATTGTGATTGTGATCTAATTGTCCTCGAAACCGGGATGGGAGGTCGTCTTGATGCCACCACTGCGGTTCCCGCAGACGTGTGCGTCCTCACCCCCGTCTCTCTTGATCACACAGAATGGCTAGGATCGACCCTCGATGAAATCGCTCGTGAAAAATCCGCCATCGCCGTGCGAGGGAAACCCTTCCTCTCGGCTCCCCAGCAACCGGAAGCCGAAAAAGCCGTCCGGCAAATCACTAATCAAACTCAGGCTCCGCTTGAATTCGTCAATGAGCCCCTTCGCGGCTACTCTCTTTCGCTTTCGGGCGTCCACCAACAAGAGAACGCCGCCTTAGCCTGCGAAGCTCTGGTCGCTGCAGGCTACCACCTCACCTTTGATATCGTCCAGCACTCACTCCAGCATCTCCGCTGGCCAGGGCGTTTTGAACGCGTAGAAAACGACCTCATCCTTGATGCGGCCCACAATCCCCATGCTGCAGAGGCTCTCGTAGCAACCTGGAAGGTGGAATTTCCCGAAACCAAACCTGCCGTTATCTATGGAGCGGTCGAGGACAAGGCCACATCAGATGTTTTGGCAATACTCTCACAAATCGCGGAGGAGTTTCATTTTGTTCCAGTCAATTCCCCCCGCGGGCTCGCCCCCGATAGGCATCAAGTGGAGCTTCCCTCGACCATTCATCCCGATCTCGCCTCCGCTCTCACGGCAACCAATGACCGCCCGACTTTACTGACCGGCTCACTCTTTCTCCTAGGAGAAGCAAAAGCACTTTTGGCCAAAGAAGAAATTCGTCCAACTGTCCAATAAGTTCGGTCTAAAAAGAAATTCACAGGTTGCTAAGATTGCCAACGCCCTCATTACGGGCGCATGCTCCCCAACATGGCGAACGCGGACGACAAACCTCCTTTCGAGAAGAAAAACGGGCCCAAATTGCAGGACGGTAAAAAGGATGAACGCGATGAATTAACTCCTCCCCCCCACGCAGTTGGCCCGGAAAAAAGTGTTCTGAGTTCCATGCTACAGGATCCAGAGGAATACATCGGACGAGCTATCGAAGGCCAACTCACTCCGGCCCATTTCTATGTCCCCTCGCATGGAAAGCTCTTTCATGTCCTAGTTGAGCACTTTGAAACCGGAAAAACTGTCGAACTAGTCGCACTCACCCAATACCTGATGGATCGTGACCTCCTCGACACAATCGGAGGACCATCGGCAGTCGGAGAAATTTACACTTACGCACCGACTGCGGCCCACTTTGGCTCGCACCTCGCGATCGTGAAGGAGAAGTACATTCTCCGGAACATCATCAAATCGTGTACCGAATCGATCACCACCGCTTACGATGACCCCGAAGATGTTCAGGAATTCTTAGACAGTGTTGAACAGAAGGTTCTCGAAATCCGCGAAGCCAGTGAGACAACCGTCGAAATGGACGTCAAAACCGCGGTCGCCGAGGTCATGGTATACCTTCAGGAGTTTCTCGCCGGAGATCGTGGCATTACCGGAATGACCACCGGCTACTCTGAACTCGATAAAATGATCAACGGACTCAAGGCCCCCGATATGTTCGTCATCGCAGCCCGCCCCTCCATGGGAAAAACCTCTTTCATGATGAACGTTATTGAACACATCGCGGTAACCTCGGCCAAACCCGCCATGGTCTTTTCCTGCGAGATGTCCACGGTCCAAATCGTCCAACGTCTTGTTTTCTCACGGGCTCGTTTTGAATTCCAAAAACTAACCAAGGGCTACCAACCCAATAAGGGAGACCTTGAGCGAATCAAACAAGCTTCGGCCGAAGTCTCAGCCTCAAAACTCTTCATTGACGACACCGCCGGGATTTCCATCAACGATCTGCGCGCAAAGGCCCGTCGAAAACATCGTGACGAAGGCATTAGCTGCATCGCGGTCGATTATCTTCAGTTAATGAGATCGACCTCAAAGCAGGCCTCGAACTCCCGGGAACGTGAAATCGCAGAAATTTCCGGTGGGCTAAAGGCACTCGCCAAAGAACTCAATGTTCCCGTCATTGTCCTCGCCCAACTTAACCGGGGTCCGGAAAGTCGAACCGGCTCCTCACTCGGAGTGCCGCGTATGTCCGACCTTCGTGAATCCGGTTCGATCGAGCAAGATGCCGATATGGTCGGGCTCTTATATCGGAAGGTCTACTACGTCGATAATCAGGAGGAACGCGATGAAGATGATGGTGAGGCCGAACTTGTTCTCGCGAAGAACCGAAACGGCCCAACCGGAAACGTCCCCCTAACCTTTATTCCTGCGCTCATGCGCTTCGAGACGCGGGCCTTTACCACGGAACCATCCTAAGTCAGTTTTTGAACATGAGCTTAAAGCATTCTGTCTGCCGGTGGTGTTTTGATGAAACCCCCCTGCCCGTTCTCGCGGAGTGGTGTCAGGAACTGGGAATCCAAGCCATCGATCTCTTGCACCCTCACGAAGTTTCAGAAATCACAGATTTTGGCCTGACCTGCCCGATCACCGCGGCACCGGAACACGAAAGTGGTCTCGGCTGTATCGAGCGCGCCTTTAACAATCCGGC
>TARA_B110000037_G_scaffold39348_1_pt1 | contig 11576 bp, 5 predicted proteins | sample TARA_B110000037 | Tara Oceans TARA_B110000037 (sample SAMEA4397196) | marine metagenome | biome: Polar Biome; feature: [MIX] marine epipelagic wind mixed layer (ENVO:01000061); material: water (ENVO:00002006), including particulate matter (ENVO:01000060) such as... | depth 10-100 m
GATTCCAAATTCGCTTAAGTCTAAAACTTCTGTCCACGATGAAGAGACTTCAGGATCAAAGTAATATAGTTTACTATTATTCGCCATTATTAAGGCTCCGTTATTAATTATTTCAAAATCTTCAGAGCCTACTAAAGCTTGGCAGATTACTTCCGTCTTATCTGATTCTAAGTCATAACTTTTGATATACCTCAGTTCTTCATTGATTACGTGAGTAAAGAGTAGTTTTCCATCATCATCTTGTTTCAAACAACGTCCTATATTTTCGATGATAGGTTTAGATATTCCTGTATTGATATTTCCTATATAGAGTGTAAAAGGATCTGGAAGCAAAAACATTGCTATATCCACTTCACTTAACCAATTGTAATAGCCTATAGTGGAAATATCCTCAAATAATCGCGCACCTGTGGTAAAACTTTGGTCATTGTACGCCCATAAAGTCTGTGTTACACCGTCTTGCTCAATTCGTACAGTTGATAGTCCATCCCCATTGGGAAGCGGTGAAGGGCTAAAGTCGCTTTCTTTCGACATCGTCATACGCTCCAATGTTTCACTAAATAAATCTAACTTAATCACCTCTGACTTACCCAGTGAGTATGTATCAGAACTCAAGTACAACTCATTCAAACCTATAAATTTAGGCTGATTATTGTAGCCCAATGGATTGAATGCAGATAGATAAGAAACCTTCTTGAGGCTAAACTGTGTGTCTACATTAGAAAAATGTATCATAAATAAATCTGTTGCTGGCAATTGTGCAAAAGCAGATTGAACTAACACTGCGGCTAGGAAAAGAAGACTAATAAAACGTGTAAAGGTCATAATATCATAGATATACTTGCAATATAACTAACGTAAATTAATTCTTATTCGTCTTAACTAGGAATGCGATGAAATAGCTTAATCTGTGTTAGCAGATCTAAATATCCTATTCCAATTGATCCCTTTAAAAATGCTACCCTCCTTTGTAGAGAACCAAATGAACAATGGTTTACCAACGATATGGTCGGCAGGTACAAATCCCCATGCTCTGCTATCTTCAGATGCATGCCTATTGTCACCCATCGCCCAATAGTAGTCTTGCTCAAAAGTATATGAAGTGGCAGCTTTGCCATCTATCATAACTTGACCATTAGCAATTGCTAGATCATGATGCTCATATACTCCGATGACACGACGGTACATTGGTAAGTTGTCTACTGTTAAATTAACCGTTTGTCCTGCTGCAGGGATAGTAATCGGACCATAGTTATCTACGCTCCACTTTTTACTGGCCGTAGTATTAGGGAACAAACCCCCTGTTCTATGACCTCTTACTACAACCGAAACTTCAGAGTCTAAAGATTTCAATTTTTTTACCTGTTCCTTATCTAGATAGACATGGTTAGGTTTTGTTAATCCATGGGGAAAATACCAGTCTCCTTCATCTATTCCCCAATCATCTAATTTTTTAAGATTTACTCCAGACGGTATAGTTACATCATAATGAAACTGCAAATGCTCCGGATTCTGAGCTTCGACATTATTGATAAATAGCTGTCTATTCTTGATTTCTAGGTTATCTCCAGGTAGACCGACAGCTCTTTTGATATAGAAGTCGGTCTTATCCATTGGTCTTACTATAAAGTCTTTCTTACGAACTAATTTTGCTAATCCGGGATCTTGGATTCCTGGGTTTCGTCTCACCTGATCGACAGAATATGATCTCGATGGAGTAATGTATACACTATCTCCAGCTGGCCAGTTGAACACAAATGGATCATTACGTTTTACATTTGTGATCGCTGGCAATCTTGTATATTTTAAGCTAGGACTCTTGAGGTAAGACTCAGTATTAAGTATTGGAATCCTATTGTGTAGTAATGGAATCATAGCTATGGTCTGAGGCATACGGATGCCGTAATGTGCCTTAGATACGAATAGGTAATCACCTACATTGAGTGATCCTTCCATAGAAGGAGTAGGAATCACATAAGCTTCTATCAAAAACATACGAATGAATGCGGCTGCAAACACAGCAAAAAATAATGACTCAGCCCATTCTCGCGCCGTAGACTTCTTGTATGGATTATTCTCGTGTAATTTCTTGAGTTCGTACGTATTATCAGACTTCATTGCAGATGCAATAGCTTCCGAATAAGCTTTTTCCTTAGGTAGTGTAGGAGCATCATACTGTATAGCATCACTCTTAGACATAAAGTAGATTTTAGCTGGAGCATAAAGTACAGCACCAACTGTATCTTTATAGTCATATAGCTTGAATGATCTTACAAGATCGACAGCCATTCCACAAAAGATGAATATGTTGACCAATGGTATCAAAAGCAACAAAGCATATGCGGGCTTGCGACCAATCAATTTACACCATTCTACAAAATTGACACCTGGAATTAAGCCTTTAACGGCATCTACTCCTGCCTTAGGAAATACTAAATATAGACTGATGCAAAGAAGCAAGTATGAAACAAGTAAATAAACGATTATGAACACGTGAATGATGGTTATTTAATTAATTTACAAATATAACAATTCACTGATCAGACGTGAGGTAAATAAGAAGAGTCTGTTCTTATATTGGATATAAATTATTATTTATTACCGCTTGTCATGAAATATGTCTCCCTTCAAAGGGAGACATATTTCATGGCACGAAACTATATTTTAGTTCAAATTATCAAACATACCTGCGAAAGGGTCACTGAATGAGCTAGTATTCTCAAGGTATAACTTGGTGATTACTTCTAATTCTGATAGTCCGTGAAGCATTAACTCCATGAACGTATATATTTGACTGTCAGGTATTCCTGCGTTTGAAACGATAATTTTCAGACCAGAAATAGCATCTAGTTTCTTTTTGTAATTCTTATCAGTATCATCATTTAAGAGATCTACTTTGTTTCCAGCTTGAAACCATGCTTTGATTGTACCATATGGGTCTTTCTCTTGCTTACGTGTATGATCATCTGGATGAGGGAATGTGTCCAAAAACATCTCTTTGATCGCTGCTCCGATGATATTCATGGCCACTTGATATGGTCCAACTTGTTCTCCTTCGTAGACCAACTCAAGTTTGCCAGTGATCGCCGGCACCACCCCCCAAAAGTCGGTGATACGGACAGTTGTTTTCTTTTCTTTATTCTTGATCGCTCTACGTTCGGCATTACTGACGAGGTTTTCTAGTCCAGAGATGCTTAGTCTAGCAGATACACCGCTCTTTTCATCTACAAATTCACTTTCTCTCGCTTGGAAAGAAACACTCTCTAAAAGTTCATGAAGTACTTCAGGTACAGTCACTCGACCTTTCTGCTCTTGATGAATGTTAGCTTCTTGCTTTGTAATAGCTGTAGCTATTTCTATTTCGGTGGGATAGTGAGTAAGTATTTGACTTTCTATTCTATCTTTCAATGGTGTGATAATACTACCGCGATTGGTGTAATCTTCAGGATTGGCAGTAAACATGAACTGAATATCCAAAGGTAATCTCAATTTAAACCCTCTTATTTGAAGATCTCCTTCTTGTAAGATATTAAAAAGTGATACTTGGATACGAGCCTGAAGATCAGGAAGTTCGTTAATAACGAAAATCGATCTATGTGCTCGCGGTATCAGACCAAAGTGTAAAACTCTCTCATCGGAGTAAGCAAGCTTAAGTGTAGCTGCTTTGATAGGGTCTATATCGCCGATAAGATCCGCTATGCTGACATCTGGAGTAGCCAACTTCTCTACATATCGTGTATCTCTATGCACCCAATCGATAGGTGTTTTATCCCCTAATTCAGATACAGTAGTAACTGCAAAATTAGATAATGGCTGCAATGGATCGTCATTAATCTCACTTCCAGCAACGATAGGCATATACTCATCTAGAAGGGTAGTAAGCAACCTTGCAATACGGGTCTTGGCTTGTCCTCTGAGCCCGAGTAATAGTATGTTGTGTCGTGATAGTATTGCTCGTTCTATATCTGGCAAAACAGTTTCATCAAAACCATATATTCCTTCGAATACTTTCTCTCTACCTTCTAATTTACTGATTAGATTTTCTCTAAGTTCTTCTTTAATGCTTCTACTTCTGTATCCAGATTTTTTAAGCGCACCTAAAGTCTTTATCTTCTTAATATCCATATCGTTTTCTATCTTTTCTTTTTCTTGTTATTCTTATAATCCATAAAGATGAACTCACCTAAACCTTGTAAAGAACTATAAAATGCTTTTCCATTATTTGTCTTAGTAAATTGATCTACAAATTGCACTAAATAAGGATCTCTAGCTATCATGAATGTGGTAATAGGTATTTGAAGCTTCCTACACTTAACAGCTAAGGCCAATGTACGGTTCAGTATGTTCTTATCAAGTCCGTGGCTATTCTTAATATACCTTTTGCCTTTCTTGATACAAGTAGGCTTACCATCTGTGATCATCATGATCTGTTTATTAGGATTTTTACGTTTACGCAGTATATCCATAGCAAGTTCTAGACCAGCAACAGTGTTAGTATGGTATGGACCTACCTTTAGATACGGTAGATCTTTAATTTGAATTTGCCAAGCATCATTTCCGAAAACTATTATATCGAGTGTATCATTTTGATATCTAGTAGTAATTAGTTCAGATAACGCCATCGCTACACGCTTAGCTGGCGTGATACGATCTTCTCCATAGAGTATCATCGAGTGAGATATATCTATCATCAGTACAGTACTAGTCCGACTTTGGTAAAATGTCTCATGCACTTGAAGGTCACTTTCTTCGAGTCTAAATACGTCTATTCCATGATTTATTTGCGCATTTTTAATGCTTTCAGATATATCTAGCTTTTCTAGTTTATCACCAAACTCATATGGTCTGATCTCAGAAGTCAATTCATCGCCTTGGCCTGCGCTTTTTGTACTATGCTTTCCAGATTTCGATTTCTTGAGTTGATCAAAGATATCGTCCAAAGCTTTCTTTCTCAGCTCTAGTTCCATCTTAGATGTCGGATTCATATCTGCTGGATTACCCTTGCGTTCAGGATCTTCTATATATCCTTTTGTTTTGAGGTCTTCAATAAAATCGGCAATGCCATAGGCAGTATTTGTCAACTTATGTTCCTTATCTAGCTCAGTTAGCCAAGACAAGGCTTCAGACACATTACCTGAAGTATGTAAGAGTAACTCTTTGAAGATCTTGAGTAGCTTCTCAAAAGGTTCTTTTTCAGTGTCGTCTGGAATATAATTAGTAAATCTAAATCCGATCATAGTTTTGCTACTTGTGATTGTAAGTAACATATAAGAAATGAAAAAACGGCATTATTGTTTCGTGATGAAGGAAGATTGTAGTGAAATGAAATTGGTTAAGCCTAGTAGATTTATGCAGTAGAGCAGTAATGATGAATTCTATATTTTCGTCCGGCCATTCTGAGGTCGATATTATATTCGAACGAAGCTTAAAATCATTTCCCCCCATTCGCAATCGCTCGAAAATGAAAAAGGACCAATGCTTTTGAGTGAGCTCAAAGTATTAGTCCCTAATTTCAGTTGGAATCATAAAGATCCTACGCGGAGGAGGAGGGATTCGAACCCCCGATACCGTAAAGTATGCTAGTTTTCAAGACTAGTGCATTCAACCGCTCTGCCACTCCTCCGTTTTGTTTTATAAAAGATATTCTATGATTTAGAATATAACCTAAAGTGTTATTTTATAAAGCGATGCAAATGTACATTTCATATTTAATATTTCAAGGGTAAATAGAAATATTTTGTTGTTAGATGTTTCTTTCGCTTAATTCAATGTAAAGATCATGAAAATGGCTAATGAAATAGACGAAAAGAAACCTATAATGAATACATTAAACGCAAGCCTTACTAATGTCATCTTCCGCCCTAGTCGACTCCCTATATAATGTAAGTCTTCGGTAAGATGTTCTTTTATTAAATCATTGTCGGATAATGCTCCCTTAATATATGTACTAAATTCAGATTTATTCATTTGGAAGAAATTACCAAAGAAGAAAGGACTGACATACTTGCCTTCCTCAAGAAGTTTTTTATTCTGATTAAACTTTGAGGGTTTAAGTACTAACGTAGAAATATAAATAGTAACGAATGCTGTAATGACTATAAGTCCTAGAGGGAATACTAAATTAAATTCCTTAATTGATTCAAAGTTTGGGACAACAAAAGGGACTAAGAATGTTATCATCAGTGCGTTTAGACTAAGAAGTACGTTTGCCTTGTTATCTGCTATATGTGTCAACTCTATATTATTACGCATAGTTGTACGTATAATATTGAGAACATCTTTAGAGATTTTCTTAGATTTTTTTGGTTTCGTTTCGATACAAACTTCATTCGCTTCCATTTTGTAAAAATACATATTATATATTTTTAAATAAGTTACTTTTAAATATTGATTTCAATTAATAGCTTTGACTATTTAATACTTTTTACTAATGAAAACTTAATTAATCAAGATATGGCCAAATGGTACAATATATTTGAGCTTTGTTATTAGCTCTTTTCAATATGTAATGGCTGTTCGATTTTTTATTATTAGTATAAACTATTGACCAGAATAATAAATGCATTTATGCAGAAAAATTGGTATAATACGTTGTAATGACTCAAGAAGTAATAAGATTGTTATTAGATACCCTAGGCGAAGACAAGGTATTTTTCGGTGAATCTGTAAAGGAGAGATACCATCATATTTGGAAAATGGATGAACCACTTCAAGCGTTGGCTGTAGTGGTCGTTAAAAATGTAGAAGATGTATCCTTTGTTCTTAGAATATGTAATGAAACTAAGACTTCGGTGGTAGTGCATGGAGGTCTAACTAATCTTGTTGGATCCACAGAAACGGCAGGAAATGAAGTAGTGATTACGCTAGAAAAATTAAATGAGATCATAGAAGTAGATCAGAGTAGCAGAACTATCACTGCTGAGTCAGGCGTGATACTTGAAGATTTGCAAATGGCTGCAAAAAATGCAGATCTTTTATTTCCTCTAAATTTTGGAGCAAAAGGGTCAGCTCAGATTGGTGGAGTGATATCGACGAATGCTGGTGGATTGAGAGTGTTTCGTTATGGTATGACTCGGGCACTTGTGCTTGGGTTGGAGGCGGTACTTGCTGATGGCACTATTATTTCGTCGATGAAAAAGATTATTAAAGATAATTCTGGATATGACCTTAAGCAAATGTTTATAGGATCGGAAGGGACATTGGGTGTAATCACTAAGGCGGTACTCAAACTTGTAGAAAGTCCGAGTAGCAGAGTGACCGCTTTTGTAGCTTTCGATGAGTATCAAGGAGTTGTTGATTTTTTGAAATATATGGATAAGGGAATGGCTGGTACTCTAAGTGGATACGAACTCATCTGGGGAGAAACTTATACATGTATGACAAGTCCTCCGGCAATAGCAAAACCACCATTAGCACAGGAATATAAGTATTACGTCTTAGTCGAAGGCCTAGGAAGTGATCAAGAGGGAGATCAAAAAAGATTGGAATCTCTATTGGAGTATGCATTTGAAAATGAAATGATATTGGATGCTGCAATGGCGCACACAGAATCTGACCTTGAATGGTTTTGGAATATCAGAGAAGATGTCCATGTCATCAAATCTCAATGTAATAATGATCAACACTTTGATATCAGTCTGCCTATTCCACTTATAGGAGATTTGATAGAGCAAATGAAAACAAGATTATTGTTGATAAAAGGGGTAGAGAAGGTATTCCCTTTTGGTCATGTAGCCGATGGGAATGTACACTTTATAATAGGGAAGGAAGATATGTCTGATTCTCTAAGAGAAGCTATTAATGATGTGATATACCTTCCGTTACAAGCTATTGGTGGATCTATATCAGCAGAGCATGGAATAGGGTTGCACAAGAAAAAGTACTTATCTCTATGTCGTACTGAGGCGGAGATAGATCTTATGCGTAGACTTAAAAAATGCTACGATCCTAGAGGAATATTGAATCCAGGGAAAGTGCTATAACAAGTACTAAGTATCAATTTGATCCACCAAACATTAGATTTGCTTAAAATTTATCTAGATTTTTTTGTATTTGATAAGGTGCTAGTCATATTGCTAAAACATAGCCTTTATTGGAGATACTAGTTCCACAGATTTATTGCCAGTGAACCAGATGGACTCTAATTTTTCAGGTCCAAATGATTTACTTTGAAATGAGGTATATCTTTATTGTCCTCTACATTTATTTATTTACTTTCTTTAGTCGATGATTTTATTTTCCAATTATGATTTTCTCAACTATTTTTTGACCTGATTTTATGTCTTTAATTTCAAGAAAGTAAGTTCCTATCGAAATATTTTCTACGTTTATTTGATTTAAATTTGATTTGGCAATAATCAACTTTCCTTCTAGATTGTATAGGTTTGCTTGAAAATTTAATGGACCTCTTATTACTATGTTGATTCTGTCAATCGTTGGATTTGGATAAATATTAATCTTTGATTTTAAAATTTCATGAGTAGATGTAACAGTATCCAAATCGTCACAATCTTCATCAATTCCGTTATTAGGAATTTCTTCTGCATCAGGATTAATATTTGGATTGTTGTCATCACAATCATTAGCAAGTAAAAATCCATCTTGGTCTATGTCGTCGTCAAGTGTTTCAGGGTTACAATCTTCATCAATTCCATTGTAAGGTTCTTCGCTTTGGTTAGGATTGATATTTGGATTGTCATCGTCACAATCATCTGCCAATGGGAACCCATCTTGGTCTAAGTCGTCATCAAGCGTTGTGGAATTACAATCATCATCCAATCCATTATAAGGCTCTTCTATTTGATCAGGATTGATGTTGGGATTGAAATCATCGCAATCTTCGGAAGACAAGAATCCATCACCATCTACATCATCCGTATTTGGATTGTAAAACCCAAAATCAACAGTGTTATTTCCAGCTGGATCTAGATCAAACAAGCCACCACCAGGGTCTCCATCATTGAGTGGTTCACCATCAATAGTTAAAGTGACAATGCCAGAAAAAATATCTGAGAAAGCATTACCGAATCCGTTATTATCAAAATCAATATCATTATTGGCATCTTCAACATAGCCGTTCGTTGATACAAACTCTTCTAAGGGTTCACTAGGTCCCCAGTTATTTACTTGCCAAACGAAAGTGACATAATTTCCAGGAAGCAGCCCACTAAAGCGATAATATCCATTTTCATCAGTGATTTGAATGCCACCAAACCCTTGCCAATCAGGTATACTATCTCCATCACTATCACTCCAAAGTGCAATAGAAACACCAGCTATACCTGGTTCATTTGGATCGTTAATTCCATCTCTATCGTAGTCATTCCAAACCCTATTACCTATTGAAGTCAAATCAGGTTCTAATTGTTCTGCATCACAACCTAACCCACAAAACGCCGAGGCATGAACTGTCTTAATCATTTCTTTTCCAATTGCCTTTCCAATATTCAAAAAGGTTTCTGCATTGTTATGAAAGTGGTGAATTGCATTCTGTGGCGATTCTTCTTCCTCTTTATAAAATAGTTTAGTATTTACAAAACCGACTTTACCTCCATAAATTGAATCATTACAACCTACATTCTCTTGCGCTATAGAAACAACTTCTTGCATACTTCTTACCCATCCATCATTGGATTGAGTAAAACCACCATGTCCAGAATTGGCTACTACAAATGGAAGGTCCGGAACCTCTAAATCAGACCTCACATCATTAATAAGATGATTAAGATTACTTTCGTATTCATTCAAGAAATCTTCAGATGCTCCATCATTCCAACCTTGAAACCAAGCAAATCCGCTAATTTCAAATTCGCTTTCTCCAATATTAGGAAACTTTTCCTCGAGATTTTCGGTAACGTCATTAATTATACTGATCATGGAACTGTAGTAATTTCCGGTTGCTCCACTAGCCGATGGAGGACGAAAATCTTCAGCAAGTGATTTCCCGCCCCAGGCAGTTTTAATAATTAAGATTGGGTCATCATAGAATTCATCTAATTCATGCGCAAACATTAATTCTGGTCCGATCAGATTGGAGTTTGCTCCTTGACCAACAGAGACATTAGTCTGAATAGTATTTTGATCTCCTTCATAATAGAGATAGGCATCCTCCAAAGAGTTCCAATTGTCAATATTCCCTATTTCTGACCAATCTCCGTTAGTATCATTAAGAACTATATCATTTAAACTTCCTGGATCGTTTTCAGGATCATCGATTGTACCAAATCCTTGCATGTTTGATTGACCGGCTAACACAAAAACTCTAAGTTTACTTTTAGTTTTCTCTTGTCTTGTAACAATAGGAACATAGCCAATTTCCATTCCTACAGGTGGTTGAACAATTGCTTCAGGATCTATAGTGGCTAACTTGCCTACAGATGGAGGTGCCATATATTCATCCGTATGGCTCCAATTGGCGTGGATTAGCTCAGCTCTTTCTTGCATCTTTTCACGCATGCTTTCAGGAAGGTTAGCTTGCACGATTGATGGTTGATCAATAAACCGATACCAATAGTAGGTAACTGTACTCCCATCTCCAAGATCGGCAGTGAAAGGTCCAGCAGAAGGACCGGGACTGTTCCATGGACTATTTGAATCTTGCCAAGCACAATCAGACTCCATGGGTGTCAAATAAGTGATTTCTGATCGTGGATTAATCGAAACTGGAGTATTGATCAAGTCAGTCGAAGCTGGTACCTCAGATTCTTCTACAGCTCTCCATTTATTATCTTCATCAAGCCTGTAGTATTCTGGTAAGAGAAAACTGTCTTCAGACTTTTGGACTGTATTAAGGTCATATTCATATCCCATTGTATTAGAGGATTGTTGAACTGGATCCATGAATGTCAAGTCTATTTGTAAATCTTCACCTGAATGTCCATTTGGTGTAATCTCTCCAATCATACCCCCTCCATTATTTACAAAGGATACTCCTTTAGAACCAAGGTCAGAAAATTCTGTATCAGCAACGGCTCCTCCATCGAACCACGTCTCCATCGCATTCCAAAGATTATTTGAAGAATACACCGCGACACCGTTCATTAAGACAGAATTATCATCACCACATGTCGGAAGTTGCATGACTGTAGTTTTCGCATACAATGTACCATCACTATCTTCAGAAGTGATTGCAGGAGAAACTGCATGTTCGAGTCCAAATCCTACATTAGGTTCTGAAGGACGGCTATCTAGGAATAATCCTTCTAAAGATGGATCTGCTAAAACAGGTTTTGTCCAGAATGTTGGCAAAAAGAATGTTGCGGGACCTTTAAAATTAGTTGAATTAAGAAATAGCGTCCAACATTGATTTCCAGTTGAAATATCCATCCCTGCTGTTTGAGACATAGGTTCAGTTAATGGCAATGGATTATAGCCATAGCCAAACAACTCTCCATTTAGACCTTGAGCCATATTTAAGCCATCAGGAGCCCAAAGTAAGGCATTTGATAATTGAGCAACTCCGTATTTACCTCCTGGAGTACTCCAATCTCTTTGGCCTGTTGGTAAATTATTACTTCTACCAGCACCGGGACCATTAGCCCACGCAAAGAAATTATGTGAAACACCTCCCATAATAA
>TARA_B110000037_G_C17127568_1_pt1 | contig 11574 bp, 12 predicted proteins | sample TARA_B110000037 | Tara Oceans TARA_B110000037 (sample SAMEA4397196) | marine metagenome | biome: Polar Biome; feature: [MIX] marine epipelagic wind mixed layer (ENVO:01000061); material: water (ENVO:00002006), including particulate matter (ENVO:01000060) such as... | depth 10-100 m
CCTCCTCAACCACCTCCTCAACCACCTCCTCAACCACCTCCTCGCTTGCGATCTTCAAAACTTCACGGAGTTCAGCCAAATCCTTTTCAAAGCCCGCCCTAGCCGCCGGCTCCTTTGCCTCCGCTGCCATTCCGGCCAAGCGTATTTCAACTTCCTTCCAATGGGGAAGACACTCGGCAAGACGGTCTTCTTTCCCAAGCCCAAGCCGCCGCCGGGCAGCTTCGACAGTCAGCGATTGTGCGACAGGGTCATCCACGGCGAAAAACTGCCTCATTTCATTCTGCTGGCCAACTCCAAAAGAGATGATTTAGCACTCCTTACCAAAGCCCGAATTTTCCATAATAAATCGCAAAGGCTGCCATCGAGGCATTGGCCACCGCATGCATCACAACACAAGCCAGCAAACTTCGTGTCCAATGCGCCACCCCAAAGGTAATCGCCCCATACACGAGAGCTCCGGCCCAGTCGAGCGGGGCATGAGCCAGCATAAAGGCTAAAGTCACAACAATGAACGAAATCCATGCTGGTTTTCCAAAAGGCACCTTCCAGTAGTCGCCATCCATATCGAGGAGAAACCGCATAAGGAATCCCCGCCAGAAAATCTCTTCAACCAGCGACACGATGATAATTGCGCGAGTCAGGCGAAACATAAGAGAAGCCCAGTATGCCGCAGGATTCTCAAAGACCCCTGGATCGAATCCCTCTCGTCGTGGAGCCAATCCCGTCAATTTTTCAAAGAAGCCATCAGGCTTTCCGATCATCCCGAGATGATCGTAAAGAACCGTCGGCAACAACCAAAAGCCAATCCCCACAAATCCCGCAATCACTCCAATCCACACCTTGTTCGACCACTTGAGTTCATAGTGCTTCCAAAAAAAAACCAGAATCCCCGCACAAACTACGGTTTGGATGGGGTAGAAAAGTTGCTCCGGCCAATGGCGATACCATGGCGCATTGTCATGCTCCCAAAGTATGGCCTCCCCCGCAAACTGGTAGATCAGATTAAAGATCATGAAGGCCGCAAAGGGCACGACATGCGCCAAGGTGCGGTCTTCACGCCAAACTTTCAGCTGTTCAATCATCGTTCCTAAAGCGTTCCTACATATCGCTCCATCGCGTTCATCGCTTTTTTCAAATCCTCCATCCCAGTCGCGTAGCAACACCGAAGGAAACCTTCGCCACATGGCCCAAAGGCATCGCCTGGAACTGCTGCCACTTGCTCCGCTTCCAGCAACCCTATCGCAAATTCCTTACTCGTCAGGCCAAACTTGCTAATATCCGGGAAGACATAAAACGCGCCTCCCGGCGAGTGACAATCCACTCCCATTCCATTCAGCCGATCTACCAAAAAATTACGTCGCTGGTGATACTCGGTCTTCATAGGGGCATAGAGTTCGTGACCGCCACTGAGCGCTTCCAGCGCCGCCGCCTGGCTCGTGATCGGGGCACAAAGAATGCCATATTGATGAATCTTCATCATGGCCTCGATCAACGGTGCCGGAGCACACGCGTAACCAAGGCGGAAACCCGTCATCGCAAAGGCCTTGGAAAAACCATGAAGCAAAATCGTCCGCTCCCGCATCCCAGGCAGCGAAGCAATGCTCACATGCTCCTCTTCGTCATAGCGAAGTTCACTGTAGATTTCGTCGCTCAGCACAATCAGATCGTTCTCAATGCAAAGCTTGGCAATCCCTTCCAAATCCTCTTTCGAAGCCACCGCTCCAGTCGGGTTGGTCGGAAAATTCAACATCAAAATCTTCGTCTTTTCGGTGATCGCGGCCCCGAGAGCCTCCGGCTTCAGCGAAAACCCATCTTCCTTGGTCGTGGCCACTGACACGGCTACCCCATGCGACATCACGATGCTAGGCGAATAGGAAACGTAGCAGGGCTCGTGATAGATCACTTCATCCCCCGGGTTCAGAAGGGCACGCAACGCCAAATCGAGGGCCTCCGACACCCCAACCGTAATCAGGATCTCGGTTTTTGCCTCGTAAGGCACATGGAAAAAATCTTCCACATACTCCGAAATTTTTTCGCGGAGCGTCAATAACCCCAGATTTGAGGTGTAACTCGTCTCACCCTTCTCGAGCGAATAAATGGCGGCCTCACGGATCGACCACGGAGTCGTGAAATCAGGTTCACCGACTCCGAGCGATATGATGTCGTCCCGTCCAATCACCAGTTCAAAAAAGTCACGAATTCCCGATCGGGGAATGGCCTGTAAATGCCCGGCCAGTTTCGATTGAATGTCCATTTAGATCTTGGGTGTTAGGGAGTCACCGGAAGACGGGACACCCCCTCCTCCCCGCCAAACAGGCATCCATTTTCCTTGTAGGACTTCAGGCGGAAGTGGGTCGCTGTCGAAATGACACCTTCAATGGTGCTCAGTTTTTCAGACACAAACGCGGCCACCGAAAAGAGGTCCTGTCCCTCCACCACCACAAGCAGGTCATAGCCACCGCTGATCAGGTAACAGCTCGTCACCTGCTCAAAACGTGCGATCCGATGGGCCTTCCGATCAAATCCCCCGCCCCTTTCTGGAGTCACTTTCACCTCGATGAATGCTGTGACATCATCCGCGCCATTACGGGCAGGATCAACCATCGCCTGATAACCACGGATCGTTCCATCCGCTTCCCACTCCGCAATTTGGGACGCCACCGCTTCTTCAGTCGAAGAAACTTGGGCCGCCAAATCTGCGTTGGTCTGTCGCGCATTGCGCCTGAGGAGGTCGAGGAGTTGATTCATAGAATTAAAAAACAAATTAATCGCCAAAGCAAACACCCACGGCGCGGGCGGCCTTGACCACTTCGGTGTCGGGCTCGACCAGTCGGAGTTCTTCAATGGCCTCTTTGATGGGCACCGAGCCAACGTGATAACTATGGTAGCTTACCATCTTTCCAAAATCACCTTCCTCAGCCAGTTGTGCGGCCATCACCCCAAAACGCATTCCCAAAATTCGGTCGAGAGGCGTCGGCGTTCCACCTCTCTGAACGTGTCCCAACGTAGTGCAACGGGTTTCCTTGCCGGTAAGTTCACCGATCTTGCGGGACACTTGCTCACCGATTCCGCCGAGACGAACCTCGCCACCCCTATTTTCATCGATCGTTGCCAGATTCCCTTCAGGATTCTTGGCTCCCTCCGCGACCACGACCAGCGAACTGGTGTAACCGAGAGCTTCTCGCTTTTTCAAATGCTCCGAAATTTTCTCGTACGCAAACGGGATCTCGGGCAGAAGAATCACATTGGCCGCTCCAGCCATGCCGCCCCAGAGGGCAATCCAACCGGCGTGACGACCCATCACTTCAAGAACCATCACCCGTTTGTGGCTCTGCGCCGTAGTATGAAGTCGGTCAAGAGCTTCAACCACGGTGCTCACAGCGCTATCAAACCCAAAGGTCATCGAGGTTGCCTTGAGGTCGTTGTCAATCGTCTTGGGCACACCGATAATGGGCCATCCCATTTCATAGAGCTGATGGGCGGTTGTCAGCGAGCCATCGCCACCCACAACAACGAGGGCACCGACTTCAAGTCGATCGAGAGTCTTCTTGGCTCGATCCACGATTTCCTGAGGAACCCTGGCAACATCACCTTCGCCAATCTTGGCGGCAAAATTTCCCTTGTTCGTCGTTCCAAGAATCGTTCCACCCTGCTTCAAAATCCCCTCGGTATCCTTCGGAGTCAGAAAAGTGAAATCACCCGGAGGAAGGAGACCTTCAAAACCGTCCCGGAAACCAATAGTCTCCCACCCTCTCGAAGCGGCTGCGCCGACGACGCCGTGAATGACCGCATTAAGTCCCGGGCAATCGCCCCCGCAATTTAGAATTCCAATTCGCATGGTTGTGTTTTGTGTGTGATGTGTGGAAGAAAGTTATTTTGGAGCCGGAACAGAAAGCAGCTCGCGCGCCTGACTAACGGGCGATCCCTGCTGACGCCAGCCTTCATAGGCAGCCCAACCCTGATTGATCAAGGTTTGCGTCATTCTCCAACGATCGGGACTATCTAAGGTAATGATAATCAAGCGACGGCCAGTCAGTCGGGTTGCTCCATTCTCCAACTTCTGAACGATGGGTTTCTTCTCCGAACTAGTGGCAGCACACGAACCTGCCAGGACGGTATTTCCGCTTTTGATTCCATTCACATCATCTTTCCCAATCAGGAAATGCGTGTTTCGAACCTTAAACGCCCGCTTTTGGCTTCCTCGATAGGAGGCAATGATCCTCTGGGATTGCTTCACGTAAAATTGAAATCCCGTATTTCGCATCGCATAGATCCCAAGCCTGGCCATATCACGGGCCGTCGATACCCCCCGCTGTTTTGCAGTGTCCATCCCGTGGGGATTGGCAAAATGGGTGCTTGGCATCCCAAGCCCCCTGACCAGAATATTCATCTCCGTCACAAAGGCACCCACAGGCGACGACCCACCGGAACGCGTCTGAATGGAACGCCCGGCATGATCGGCCAGGGTATATGCAGACACGTTATCCGACCCTAGAAGCATGGAATACATCGCCTCGCGTAATGAAATTCGGTCACCGGGGATTAAACCCATCGGATTGGACCCACCCAGACTGGCAACCGTAGTCGGAACCATTGCCATTTCCGCCATGCTCGTCTTGCTCAGCTCGGCCCAGTCAAGAACGACCATCGCGGTCGCAATCTTGGTGAGGCTGGCCACAGGACGTTTCTGATCGGCATCGAGCTCCAAAAGAATTTTCCCGCTGAAGGCTTCCGCCGCAATATAGCTCTCCCCTCCCTGCACAACCAGAGAGAGAATCCCGAAACCAATGGCTACGAGAAGGGTGCATTTTTTCAAAAATCGGGGAGTTCGGAACATCAGAGTCATCGGATCGCGGAGTCACTTTAATGGTTGGGCTCTCTAAGACAACTCCGAATCCCGGCAGCCACTGCCGCCCGCTCCGAACCAAGATTTTTTAACTTTCTAATCATTTTCCCATTGCCAAGGCGAACGAACTTCGGTGAAATGAACAACGTAATGAGAAAGCTCCTACTGATCACACTCGCCCTAGGCTTTGCCGTGCCTGCACAAGCAGACATTCAAGTCCCTCCAGGATCTAAATACAATTCTACTCGTAAACTCGGCCGTGCTGTCAGTAACATCCTTTATGGTGTTATCGAAATTCCAGAGCAAATCGCCCGTAAGAACGATTCCGGAGGCCGCAAGGTCGGTTGGTCCTACGGCGTTGCCGATGGAACACGCCGCTCCCTCAAGCGCGTCGGTTACGGCTTCTATGAACTCCTCACCTTCTACACCCCTACTTTCCACGGAACCTTCAAACCCCCCTACACCCGTTGTGGAGCAGATAGCCGTATCGAAATGAATCCTCGTGATGGTCTCTCTGAGTTCCCACCCGAGCTTGGTGCTGAATCCTACTTCAGCCACTCTCGCACCCAGAAGTGGTAGTCGTACCTTTATTCTGATTTTTCGGAAACCGCCTTCCTCGGAAGGCGGTTTTTTTGTGACCTGTTAGGTCGCTTAGAGCTTCCAGATGATCGCCGCACCGATCCATCCGCGCAAAGCAAAAAGGCCCTCCGCCACCACGGGCGACTCTCAGCCCAATCCCAGTCCACCGCCACTCTCGATTCCAGATCCCACTCGTCCTGGCGAATCAGCTGACTCACAATTGTGGGATCATCCACCACCTCGAGTTCCCAGTTCATGGAAATCGAGAGATCCTCAAAGTTGGCACTCCCCACTATCGCTAGCCGGTCATCACATACCATCGATTTGGCATGGAGAACCCGGCCCTGATATTCATGGAACTTGATCCCGTCATCCATCAGTGATGGATAAATCCCCTCACGCAACCAGTCTGCCAATGCCACATCAGAATTCCAGGGCCAAAACCCTGACATCAATGCCCCTCCAACAAACGCCTTGGAATAAAGCCGTCGGATCGCCTTCAAAAGAGAGTGGCCCGGTGTTCCCTCGTATCAACAGTGCCGATCCGTCCCTTGCCAGGTCTTCCGTCCAACACGGGATTTTGGTGTTCTCGTGCTTGTTCATGAAAGCTCTCTGTGAGATTTTCCGTTAAGAAAATGATCTTTTAATCCGTTGTCTCCCACCTAAAATGCGTCCATTTTTCATCCTCGCCACTCTCGTTTTCTCAATTGCCAGCCTTTCGGCCCGTGATTGGAAGAATGCCTCCGGAGATAAAACCTTCGAAGCCACCTATATTTCCAATGACGGCAAGCTTGTTACGCTCCGAAAAGGGGGGCGCATTCTCACCTTCTCCATCGAGAAGCTCCATACCGATGACCAGGCCTGGCTCAGTGCCAATCACCCCAAAAAAGAGAAAAGCAGCTCGAAAAATGGGGATCCAAAGGGCCCATTAAAACCAGCCCCGAAGGGAGCTGCCTTCGACACCCTCGAATTCGGTGACACCCATAAGATCGTCATCAAAAAGCTCGGTGAAAGCCAAGTGGTGGACGCCACGGTTCCCGAGGCCATGCTCGCCCGGGTGGGGCTCAATGGCACCTTCCGCACCAAGCAAACCATTGGTGGACTTCACTGCCACCTCTACTTCGACTGGGACGGAAATGGTAAACTTAAAGAAGTCACTCTTCGAACCAAGGGCAAGCCTCTCAGCTCCTACAGTGGACAGCTCAGGACGAATTGGAGCGAGATGATCAATCTTCTCACCATCCTCCACGGCGACTCGGCGCAAGGCGCCCCCTACCCCCACTCGTCCGACCTTCAAGACGGCCTCATTCTCGGCTCCCACCTTTGGCACACCGAAGACGGACACTCCGTCCTCCTCGGCACCGGCCAGGAAGGGGTAAACTACTCGGTCGTCGTTCGCATCACCAGCGAACGCATTGAGGCTAACCCGATTGAATGACCGCCTCCACTTGATCTTCGACCGGAAGGGCCCCATCGATTGACCTCAGCCAATCCTCACGCCGAATCCAGTTTCGTTGACGTTTCGCATACTGCCTGGTCGAGATCGTAATCCGTTCTTCGCACTCCTCACGGCTCATTTCTCCGCGCAAATACGCCTCGATTTCACGCACTCCGATTGCCTGACGAACAGTCGGCGCTCCCAAAGGTAAGGCCTTCACTTCCTCAACTGCCCCCTCTCCCAACATCCTCGGTGTTCGCGTCGCGATTCTCTCCGCCAGCAGCTCCCGGGGCCATGAAAGCGCAATGCCCTCGAGATTTTCGACCCGAGAGGAGTCGTCGAAATTCTTCCTCAATTCCGAAGCCCTTCCTCCCGTGATGAGACAGATTTCCAAGGCTCGTGACAAATGTCGGCGATTTTGCGAATTTTGCTTCGCCGCCTCCTCCGGATCTAACTCCTTCAACCGTCGATAGATTTCATCGACTGCCAATTGATCCAATTCGGCCCTAATCTCCTCATCGCCCGGAGGGGCAGCAGCCACTCCGTGGGTGAGGAACTTAAGATAAAGCCCCGACCCTCCTACGACGATAGCCCGTTTCCCCCTAGCCGCAATCCCCTCAATCACCGGCCTCGCCAGGGTGACATATTTCGCAGCATCCATAGACTCTGTCGGATCCATGACTCCGAAGAGATGATGAGGGCACCTTGATTTTTCCTCTTCCGAGGGTGCCGCACTGAGGATTTCCAGCCCGCGATAAACTTGAAACGCGTCCCCATTGACTACTTCCCCGCCCCAGGCCTCAGCCAAGGCAAGGGCCAACGCCGTCTTGCCGGAGGCAGTCGGACCACACAGATAGAAAGGCGGTATACTCACAAGTTGATTATAGAAAAAGAAAGCCCGTTCGGAAAACTCCGAACGGGCTGAAATTTCACTAATGAGAAATTACTCCTTGTTCTCAGGAAGGTTCGGCGGAGGGTTTTCCTGCGGAGCGGGATCACCATCGGAATCTACAGGCCCTGTGGATTTAGCGCCATTCACAATCAAAGTACGCCCCATAAAAGGTTGGTCATGGAGGACCTCGACCGCGCGCTTCGCCTCGTCAACGCGGGCCATTTCAACAAAGCCGTAGCCTTTCGAACGGTGGGTATTACGGTTGTAGACGATCTCGATATTGCGAACAGCTCCCACCCCCTTGAGCAAATCCTCCAAATCATGCTCGGCAGCATCATAAGAAAGATTTCCCACATAGAGGCGCTTGCCTTCTACCTGGGAACTGTCGGGAGTTGGACGTGGTTTCTGGCGAGCTCGAGCGGTTTTTTTGCCTCCGCCTCCGCCTCCGTCTCCGGTCCGACCGGAAGCATCACGAACATTCTCTTTACGAGGACGGGCACCCTTCTTGGCCGCCTTTTTCGAAGGATTACCAGTCACGGGTTTGTAGAGTCCAAAGAGCTTCTTAATTTTCTCCCAGGCAGTGAGAGGTTTTGGCTTAGGCCCGCGGCGACGCGGAGCTTCGGCGTTGTTATGCTGGCGTCGCTGGTTGTTGCGCTGCCCGCCGCCACCTTCGCCTTGCGGATTCCGGTTGCGGTTGCGGTTACGATTTCTGTTCCGGTTGCGGTTCCCGGATTGATTTCCGGAGTCTTGTGAAGACTGACCGGCCGACGTGTTATTATTCGGTTCTGACATGTTTCAGATTGGGTTAATTTCCCAAATAGTGGTCGGGGAGCATCGGTCCGTGAAAACGAAAACCCAGTTCGGGTTATGACAAATTCGACAACGACCGAAAAGCAGACTCCTCGACGAATGGTTTGTTGAAAATCGGTGATTCCAAAACCAAGAAAGGGACGCCGGGCAAGTGCATTTGAGCGAGCTTGCAGAGAAGATTCGGCATCGGAAAAAGTGCTCCTTCCGGGGATTCTGGACGCTCACGGCGACCTTCAACGACCAAAAGGTAGGTTTTCCCGACCATTACGCAAGCGGGAATGCCTCAACCCTCTCTTTGACAGCCGCTCAAATCACCATATTCCAAACGCCATGATGAGAACTTTCGCTCGTGTCACCATCGCAATTATGTGCCTCTATTTTCCATAGCTGCGCCCAAATCCTGATAGACGACCACGGGTTTAGAAAGATCCCGGCAGTTCAAATCAACGAAACCCAAGTCAGAAGCGTGGTAAAACCAACGGGAGAAAAAAAAGGCATTCCCCTTTCCCCCGGAAAAAAAGAATCGCCTTTGCCAGATTTCTGGTTTCTCAGGAAGCTGAGGGCCTTTCCCAGAACCGACGCAAAAATCAAAACCCATCTAAACGTCAGCGTCCAAGTCGATAGTCGCACCGAAACCAAATGGGCCCTTTTTGAAAGGGAACCTGAATCAAAATGGAAAACGCAAACCATTTCCCTCTCTGGTAAAATCGTCAAAAACATCGGAGAAAATCCTCCGCGAGTGGGACTGGTAACACCCCGGGTATCAGCGTAGTCTCCTCTCATGATCTGGAAGCAAATCCTCATCGGCCTGAGTATCCTCCTCCTCCTTCCCGCACAGGAGTCGACGGAAATTCCCCGCCTCGTGAATCCCACGGTTCCCGAGGAAACCGAAGAGGAACAAGGTCCATCCGCTGACGATGCTTCCATCTTCAGCGAAGGTATGGCCCGAACCATGACCCTCTCTGTTCCTGCACCCCGGGGCCTCATTCTTGATCGAGAAGGATTTCCTCTAGCTCAGACCAAGATGGCTTACCATCTCGCCCTGGATTTCACGGCCTACGAAGGCCCGGCCGAAGCCGAAACTGCCGTTGCCTGGGCTCAGGATCGAATCGCAGAGGCCAATGCCCTCGTCAATGGTGACCAACAGTATTCCGACAAGAAACTCGCAAACTACTATCGTAATCGTCGTTGGCTTCCCCGGAAGATTTCGCAAATCTTTTCCGAAAGCAAAGCCAAGGAGCTCGAAGAAAGACTTCCAACAGGTCTCACCCTTCTTCCAGTTTACCTCAGATACTATCCTGAAAAATCGGTGGGTGCTCACCTCATCGGCTACGTCGGAGCTCAAACCGTCCTCCCCTCCGGACCCATTAATGAGGGCGATCCGCTTTTTCAATCCGTCATGGGAAAATCCGGCTTTGAGATGATCTTTGATCAAAAGCTCCGAGGTGTTCCGGGCTTGAAGAAAATACTCTTCGATAAAAATGGAACCAAGGTCCTCGATGAACCCATCCGACGCCCCCGTCCGGGAGGAAACGTCGTCACCACTATCGACCTGGATTGGCAACGCTACGCCGAGCGAGTTCTTCGCGAAGGATCAAAGCGCGGCGCCTTCGTCGTCATCGATATTCAAACCGGCGAAGTCCTCGTCATGGCCTCCCGCCCGACCTTCGATCTCAATGAATTCGTTCCCTACATTACCAATGATCGATATAAGGAACTCAGCGAGGACCCAGCCGCCCCCCTATTCGGCCGAGCCTACCAATCGGCCTATCCTCCCGCTTCAACCTTCAAACCCGTCGTTAGTCTCGCTGCCATTAATACCGGAGCTATTCGCTACGACCAAAAATTTGACTGTCCCTATAAAATAAAGATCGGCAATATCTGGATGCGAAATCACTCGCCAGGCCCCCAGGGCTCGGTGGACGCCAAGCGTGCCCTCGCTAAATCAATCAACCCCTGGTTCTACCAGGTCGGGATTGAAACCGGCCCGCAGGCTTTTCTCTCCGTCGGCCGCCGTCTCGGTTACGGTTCCAAGACCGGCCTTCCCCTTCTCGGAGAAACCGCCGGAGTCGCCCCATCCCCGGACTACATCATGAAGGAGACGGGACGTCCCGCCACTGATGGTGACACCGCCAACCTTTCTATCGGGCAAGGCCTAATGGAAGCCTCTCCTCTTCAAGTGGCCCAGTCCATGGCAGCTATCGGCAATGGCTCTGTCCTAATGGATCTCCAGCTCGTTCGCCAAATCCAAGACTTCCATGGCCGTGTCATTGAAGCCCCCACCTTCAAAAAACGCAACGATCTCAGGCTTTCTGACATCGCCTTAAAAACAACAAGGGAGGGAATGCGAGACGTCGTCCACGCCCCCTACGGAACCGGACAAAGAGCCGACCTTGGCTTTACTATCATGTGCGGCAAGACCGGCACGGCTCAGTGGAAGCCAAAGAAAAATCAAAACCTCGCCTGGTTTGCCGGCTTCTTTCCTTTCGACAATCCCCGCTACGCTTTCGCTGTCGTTTACGAAGGCGTTCCCGGCGAAAACGTGAGCGGCGGCCAAAAAGCCGCTCCGATGGTCAAGCGCTTCTTCCGCAATTTTCAGACCGAAATCGAAGAGAACCTAAAGCCCGCAGCCCGTGCCCTCATTGTCACTGAAGACGATGAAGAGACCTCTGAAACAGGCATCCCGGAGGCCATCATTGTTGAAGATGATGAGATCATGACCGAAGAGCCCGTCGTCCCGATACCCACCACGGACGAGCCCGAAATTCCTTCTGCCATTCCCCCGGCAGAACCTGTCATCCCAACAGTCCCCGGGGAGGACATTCCGGAAGCAATTCCGGTCACCCCCACCGAGCCCGAAGCTCCCGCTGACAAGCCTCGTGAAGCTCCCGAGACACCCGCAGACCAGTAATTTACTCCTTTCCCCCTTTACGAATCCGACCGGATAAGGCAACCAAGGGCATGCCGATTCCGGCTCTTATTTCTGAATTTTAATTATGGACTTACAAG
>TARA_B110000037_G_scaffold217006_1_pt1 | contig 11565 bp, 10 predicted proteins | sample TARA_B110000037 | Tara Oceans TARA_B110000037 (sample SAMEA4397196) | marine metagenome | biome: Polar Biome; feature: [MIX] marine epipelagic wind mixed layer (ENVO:01000061); material: water (ENVO:00002006), including particulate matter (ENVO:01000060) such as... | depth 10-100 m
ATACGGTTTAGGAATAAGAGGTGACAGAAATAATCCTACCTTTGCCAGGAGGCCTTTGTGCACTAAACTCAATCACGTGATTAAGTTTAGTGCGCGATCTGCTTTGTTTTTTTCTTTGCTATTTCGGTATTTTCGCTGCTATGTGGCGGGAGCTGTGTAGTCGGGTGTTGCTGCTTCGCTATTGCCATCGCCGGGATTGCTCGGTAGTCATACCTTCCATATGAGTAGCTCTGAAAAGATCCGGGTAGGCGTGATTGGCGCGGGAACGAATACGAAATTAAAGCACATACCGGGGCTCCAGGCAATTGACGGAGTGAGCGTCGATGTGGTTTGCAATCGTAGCGAGGAATCATCGCAGAAAGCAGCCGATGCTTTTGGCATACCTAGAATCGCTTCTGAATGGAAGGCGGTAGTGGTGGATGAATCGATCGATGCTATTTGCATTGGCACCTGGCCCTATTTGCATGCGGAAATTTCGATCGCAGCATTACGTGCCGGTAAACATGTTCTCACTGAAGCCAGAATGGCGATGAACGCCGTGGAGGGTCAGGCAATGATCGATGCATCTCGCGAGCGCCCGGAATTGGTAGCGCAGATAGTTCCAGCGCCGTTTACTTTTAAATGGGACGCGACGATCAAGGCGGTCCTCGACTCAGGAGATCTTGGCGATTTACGAGAAATACGATCGATCAAGACATTGCCGATGAATGTCGATTCCAGCGCTCCGCTTAGTTGGCGCCAAAACATTGAATACAGCGGTAACAATGCGATGATGCTAGGAATCTATTATGAGGTAGTCCAGCGCTGGGTTCAGCGTCAACCGAGTCGCGTATGGGCCTATGGTCGGGTCTTTTCCGAAAACCGATTCGATCCGGAAACAAGCACGGATCAAACCGTTAGGATTCCCGAGAGCCTCACTTACACAGCTGTGTACGATGACGGCTTACACCTTACGGGCTTGATGACTGGAATCGAATTGGGAAATGGTCGCGATGAATACGCGATTTCCGGATCGAAAGGAACGCTGAGGCTCGATCTACAAACGGGAACTCTTTACCAGACGCTCATTGGCGAAACGGAGACAATCCTTGAACCGAAGCCCGAGAGCATTGGAAGCTGGAATGTCGAAGCCGACTTCATAGATAGTATTCGGTCCGGAAGTCCGGTGACATTGACCTCCTTCGCCGACGGATTGTCCTACATGAAGTTCACCGATGCGGTAAAAGCCTCATTTGATGCCGACGGCGCTTGGCAATCGATTTAGCTTGAAGCGTCAGTCGACCGGACAGGGAGAGGGCTTGCCCCGGGGATGCTTTATTAAATCGTTTTCATATCACTTTCTTGTATATCCGTACTAATTTCGTTGAGGTTTCTTTTCGCCACGTCATTTCTAGACCTCAGGAAGGATCTCGAATTCAGGCGCTATAAAACAGACGAGCTATGAAAGAACTCATTGGAACTCAGGTGTATCCGTGGCTGCAGTACTACCGGGCGGAGGGCAAGAACTGGAAGGATCACTTACCCGAGATATTGGATCAAGTGAAGGAGGCAGGCTTGGATGCCTGGGAGCAGACGATCGAGTCGGAAGCGGAGGCTGATCGACTTTCCGTATTATTACGGTATCGCGACTTGGAAATGGTGTCGATCTATGCGGGCAATGAATTGCATGGAGACAATTTCGAAGAGGAGGTGAAGTCTGTCCTGACTCAAGCTCGATTGGCGAAACCGTTAGGCGCTCGTTATGTCGTCTGTAATCCGAAGCCGATTTCTTGGACCGAACCGACCGGGAAGAATGACCAGCAATTGACGCGACAGGCGAAGGCCCTTCAGCTTTTGGGGGAAGGTTTAGCTGAGGAAGGCATGCAGCTTTCGTATCACGTGCACACGCCAGAATTGCGAAACGGCGCAAGGGAATTCCATCACATGATGGTAAACGTCACTCCTGAAGCAATGGGACTGTGTTTGGAGACGCATTGGATTTATCGAGGATGCGGCGATAGCAATCACGCTGTGCTCGACGTGATGACGCTTTATGGGGATCGGATAAATACGACCCATTTGCGACAATCTCAAAAGAGCGTTTGGGATGAGACTTTTCAAGACGGAGATGTGGAACATCGAGAGATTTTCAGGAGATTGCGCAAGCTCGATTATTCGGGACCTTTGACGCTCGAGATGGCGATTGAAGAGGGAACTCCCAAAACGATGAGCCATGCTGCTGCCCATCGGCAGGCGAAAAAGTATCTTACTGACATCCTGTAGGTCGGATAGAGCGGTCAGAGTAAAAAGCGAATACAGATCAATTTCTTAGCCAGTAGAGAGAATGAAAAAGAAAAACCTAAATCGTAGGCAGTTTGTGGGAGGTTTGGCCGCAGCCGCGCCTTTGATGGCTGCATTTCCTCAGGTCGTTGCTGCTAAGACCTTGGGTCTTGGCGGGGCCGTGGCTCCGTCGAATCGAATCAATCTGGGCTTTGTCGGATTGGGAAAACATGGGCGCGGAGTAAATCTTTGGAACCTGGCTGGGTTTAGCGACTGTCATGTGAGGGCTCTTTGCGACGTGGATCGTCGGCAAATTCCATTGGCTTTGGAAACGATGAAGGAGGTCGGTGCAGAGGCGGTTTCTAAAAAGAACATTACTCAAGATTGGCGAGAGGTTTGTAGCCGATCAGACGTCGATGCAGTTGTTGTCTCGACGCCTGATCACTGGCATCTACCCATTTCCATGACTGCAATACGTGCGGGCAAGGACGTTATTTGCGAAAAGACGAGTCACACGATTAAAGAAGGTCGCGACTTAGTGAATACAGTTGATCGCTACGGGGCAGTTTTTCAGATGGCTATGGAAGATCGGGCCTTGCCGGAATATCGTCGGATGGCTGAAGTTGTCCGCAATGGAGATATTGGAAAGCTCCAGCGCATCGAGATCACTATTCCTACTGGCACGACGAGTCAGATAGCGTTGAGAGAAGATCCGATCCCGGATTACGTAGACTGGCAAATGTGGCTGGGTCCAGCGCCGGAGGTTCCCTTTCAAAAGGAACGCATCATGGCGGACTATAAGGATTATATCGGTTGGCGCACGATTCGGGATTACGGCGGGGGATTGCTGACCGACTGGGGTGTTCATTTGGGCGATACTGCCTTGTGGGCAATGGACGATTGGCAGGATCAGTCGTATTCGATCGTAACGAATAACGAGTATTTAGGCGAAGGGTTGTTCGATCATGCTAAGGTCAACGACGTGCTTTATCGGTTTGAATCGGGTGTTGAGATTTCGATCAAAAGTGGCGGGCCAAGCCTGAGATTTATTGGCTCGAAGGGATGGGTCGGCAATACTGGATGGAGAACGCCGGTCGAAAGCAGTCATCAGGAGATTATGAATAAAGTATATGGAGCGAATGATCTGCGTTTACCGGTGTATGTTGGCGAGCATCGTAATTTCGTGAATGCGGTTCGGAGCCGCGGTGAAACGATGTATTCAGCAGAATATTATCACCGGATTTCCACATGGCTTATTTGCGGGAACTTAGCGGGTGAGCTCAATCGAAAATTGTATTGGAATCCTTCTCTCGAGGCTTTCGAGAATGACGATAAAGCGAATTCGCTCCGCTCGAAACCTGCACGTAATTCGTGGGCTCGTTAAACGAAATATTTCCCTTTCTGTAATATGTACATAGTGAATACGCTAAAAAAGATATTTTTCCCGATTGGGTTGATCGGATGCCTGCAGATTGCGGTTTTGGCTGCTGATAGCTCGAATTTGGATAGATTGCTGGCAGCGGAGGCTGATTTTGAGGTCGGAAACAATATGGCTGCGAATACGTCCTATCTTGGACTTATCGATTCTGTTTCGGAAGACCTGCCGCTGCGTGTGGCAGCTTGGCGGGGAGCTTTAAAAAGTAGCGCAAATGGAGAGAGCTTGGAGAGTCTGTTGAAGCGATTACTGAAAAACGAAATGGCGAGTGTTCAACTAAGAGCATTGCCGGTCTTGGGGAGACTGCGCCTGATGGACGAGGTGGTAGATGACTTGTTGATTGAAGGAATGGCGGGAAGTGATCCTGCAGTGGGCGTTATGCTGGTCGAATTGTTAAGTTCGCGAAATGGCGTTGATGTTCACTCTCGTTTGGTAGGCGAATTTTCCAATTCGAACGATCAAGTGAAAGGAGCGATCATCGAGGTGAGTTCAAGGGGCTCGGGAAGAGCGAACTCCGACTTTTTGATGGAACTGATCTTCGAGTCTGAAGAATGGAGTGAGCAAGCAAGCGAAAGCTTGGTTGCGATGAATGAATCATCCGTGGACGAGTATCTCTCGCAGTTTTACTTAGGGGATGATGGCGTTTCGGCTGATCACAAAGCTTTGGCTATCGGACTTTTAAGAAACCGAGGCGCTGTAGCTTACAAAGATGATTTCTATCGAATGTTAATTGGGAGTGAACCTTCAGTTCGATCGGCGATTACGCATGCCTTACGCGATTGGGGTGAGGCTGGAGATTTGGATACAATATTGCGCGTAATGGGACAGTCTAAGGAAAGCGCTCTGAGAAGCGCTCTCTCGCGTTTGTTTGTATCGCTTGCTCAAACTCAGGTGAAGGATCAATCGATTGCGATTGGAGCTCTGGATAAGGCCATAGCGAGTGCCGATTCATCGCTGAAGGCAACGTTGGTGAAAATGAAACAAGCGCTCATTCGTGAGTCCGAAAAAGCGAGTAAGATCAATTAACGCAGCCTTTTGTAAATACGGTGAATATAACCGAATCATAATGTAACCACAGATTGCATAGGGAACACGGATGATTTGAAATTTGCGATTGATTAAAAAATATGGGCGACCGATTTCGTATCGCTCTTATTCATTATCTCTTCGAAATCTGTGTCATCTGTGGTTGAAAATATAGCACAGGTTGAGACCGTATAATTCGATCATCCTTAGGGCTATCTAAGAGACTGTTAAATGAGTCCAATTGCTTCGAGCAACTAAACTGTAGGACGGGTCGCTGACCCGTCAAAATTAGGAATGTCGCCTCAGCGAGAGGCCTTACATTGGTTCTGTAGGACGGGTCGCTGACCCGTAAAAAATAGGAATGTCGCCTCTGCGAGACGACCTACAAAAGGAATTAACCGTATTGGGTTTCAGTTATAGTGTTCTTTCCGATTTATTTATCAGTCTCTTAGTGATTTAGGAATAAGAACGTTACTAATAGTATAATGTACTAGGATATTTGACTCGAACAGGATGTTCTCTATCAGTGGGAAGTATGCGAAAAACTGTGATAGTTTGGGGGGACCGAATGGAGCTGGTAAGACGACTTTCGCTAGGCAGCTTTTTGGGAAGAGATTGCCGGACGAGTTTGAATTTCCCAATGCGGACCTTGCTGTAAATCGAGTTCAGAAAAGAGTCCAACGCGGAGGACATAGTATTCCAGAGGAAACGATTAGGCGACGTTTCGTGCGCTCAAATTTGAATTTCATTACGAATTATCGGCAAATCGTAGATCATTGGGTATTGTTGGATGGCGCTTCTACGCCTCCATCAAAGATAGCGAGCTGGGGTCGTGGCTCTTCTATTAAAATCGAGCAGCCTGGTCATGCAGCCCTTATTGGCTTTGAGGGTGAAGCCGACAGCGTTCAAGAAGAAACAACTGAATATGGGTCTGAAAATAGATTCTATACGGAGAATCTAGATGATGTCATAACGTCTGTTGGGGAATTTTTGCTAAATCAGGAAACGTTCGAAGAATTAGTTAGCGAAGAGTGGATAAAATCCACGTCTTACACGTTGGGATCGTCCGAATAAATCTCTTATTGTTTCTTCTATTCGGTTCAGGCTAAAGTACTTAGCTACTTGAGCGGCCACTGTTTTTGGAGTCGTTTTTGGACGTATTGGAGTTCGTGTTTTCGCTCTGGGTTCTCGGCGACGTTGATATTCTCCTGGGGGTCATTTCGGTGATCGTAGAGTTCTTGAGCGACGATTTTCTGTGTTTTAGCGTTGCGCCATTCAGTGTAGCGGAAGTCTTTGGTTCGTACAGAGTAGCCTTGGTTTCCGGCTCGGTTGAATTGGCTGAAACCTACCGTGTCTTGTTGGTCCCATTTCTTTGGGTTAAGAAGCAAAGGCGCGAGGGATTTTCCTTCAAGATCCGTCGGAAGTTTTAGTCCAGCCAAGTCCGTAAGTGTTGGATACATGTCAATAAGTTCAACGCGTGCCGAAGCGCGTTGGCCTTGACGATGTCCTCGTGGATCGACTAGGATAAACGGGATGCGAGTTGAGGTTTCGAAATTGGTGTGCTTGCACCACATACCGTGATCGCCGAGTTGGTAACCGTGATCTGACCAAAGGGCGATGATCGTGTTGTCGGCTTCGCCCGTTTCCTCGAGGGCGGCGATGAGATCGCCTACGAGCGAATCAATGTAGCTAATACATGCGAAGTAAGCGTGAAGCGTTTTGCGAGCGATGGGTTCGGGAAACGGGCCTGCGTCAGGCACGCCGCCGAAACTATGTACATAACGCCAATCGCTCAATGCGAAGTCAGGAGCGCCTTGAGGCGGGAATGGGTTCGGAGCGAGGGGAAGCGTCGCAGGATCGTAGAGATCCCAGTATTTCTTGGGAGCGTTGAAGGGCGTGTGGGGTTTCTGGTAGCCGATGAATAGAAGGAATGGCGTCTCTTCTTTTGCGACGCTTTTCAGTTTCTTGATTGCGGCAATGTTGGTGAGTCCATCGCGATAGGCATCGTCCTCGACCTCAGGTCCCTCGAAAAGAGGAATTAGTTTATTGGACGCGTGGTAGCCGTCTATACCTGCTTTTTTATATTCGTATCCAGGTGATGCGTACTGATGGCTAGTAAGGTAGTGCTGAGGTTCGCTCCAGGATTGTGGATCGCTGTGGGTGTTGTGGAGAATTTTGCCGAAACCGTAAGTTCTATAACCGTTGTTCTTAAAATGTTCTGGCAGCGAGGTTATGTGCGGAAGCGTGTTTCGAAAATGCGTTTTATTGTTGTAGGCTTTGGTGGTATTCGGGCGGCGCCCCGTGAACATGCTGGAGCGGGAGGGCCCGCAAACTGCGTATTGAGCATAAGCGTGTTCGAAGAGCGTGCCGCGTGAGGCGAGTCGGTCGATGTTGGGCGAATGGATATGCTCGGCTCCGTAACAGTTCAGCTCCGGCCGCAAATCATCGATGCCGATTATGAGGATGTTGGGTTTCGACAGACTCTCAGCAAAAATGGTGGAGAAGCATAGCGAAAATAGAAATAGCTGCCCGCGGATGATCACGGATAAATTCATCAGTCGTTGAATAATAGATCCTAGAATCGACCTAAATGAAATAAATGCAATTCAAAGAATCTCTTGATCAGTTGTTTTTACGTGTGGTTTGCTGTGATTTTGGAGTTAACCTATCTAGGGTTGGTTATCTGTGTTATTTGGATACATGAATTCATTGAGGTTAAGCGGCTTGCTTGTAGGGCCGGAGCTTGCTCCGCACCGCGTTGTTAGAGAATAGCATACTTGGCACAGCGCAAGCGCTGCCCTTACGTGCTAGAGTGTTTAAAACACTCTCCCCGAATAGAGAGTTCGGTAAAAGAGTTGCTCTGCCATTGGTTCAAGCAATGCTCTTCTTAAAAGACTGTTAAATAAGTCAGTGTAGGAGCGGAGAAATCATCGAATTATTTAGCAGCCTCTAAGAAGGAACCGGACACCCCATTATGAAAACAGTATTGATAACAGGCGCCAATCGAGGATTGGGCTTAGAATTTGCGAGGCAATACAAAGCAGAGAACTGGAAAGTGATCGCTTGTTGCCGTAACCCGGAAACAGCAACCGAATTGGCTAAGGCAGATGTGTCTATTCGAAAACTGGATCTGCTCGATTTTGATGAGATCAATAATTTCGCCCAATCACTGGACGGCGCGCCCATCGACCTGCTAATCAACAATGCGGCAATTATTGACCGGAGTAAGGGTGAAGGGTTTTCAGAAATCGAAACGGACCGTTGGGTTGAAGGATTCAAAGTGAATTCCATAGCTCCAGTGCTTCTTACGAAAGCATTGCTCGGAAATCTTTCTTGTGCCGATAAACCCGTAGCCGCAACGATCGGCAGTGAGCAAGGATGCCTGACTCTATACGAATCAGGTGGCATCTATATCTACCGTACCAGCAAAGCAGCGGCCCATTCGGCGGCAGTTTTACTCGCAAACGATTTAAAAGAACAGGGCATCCCTTACGTTTGTCTTCGTCCGGGGCACACTAAAACGGATATGGGCGGCAGCGCCGCGCCCTACGAAATCAAAGATTCGGTGCGCTTAATGCGGGAGGTGTTGACCAAGGTAGATATGTCGCAAACGGGTTGTTTCCTCGATCGAAGCGGAGCGGTAATTCCGTGGAGTATGGGAAAAAGTCTGAATGAATAAACTACTTCAAAATAATGGCCGCTCGGAGATCGGCCGCTACCAGGACCAGCAGCGAAGCTCTTTGACAGACTCAGGATCTGCGACAACAGTCTTCACTCTCTGAGCTTCGCCCGTCAGGAACTACGCTCAAACTGAAAGCGCTTTTTTTCCAGAACTCTTTACGCGTTACGTTCTAGGCATCGAACCGACTGAGCCAGGACTTGAGAAATTAGTTCTACGCTACTGGCCTTCGGGTAGAATGTTGAAACGCAATGGAGGCATTCAAACGGCTCGCGGGCTACTTGAAATCGGATGGAATGTCCAATCAGAGTCTCTCGAAATTGAATTGTCGATACCGCGGGATACGACTGTACGAGTCGATCTGGAGAGTCTGGGAATGCCGGTGCTTGATCGTATTTCGATCAATTCACGAGCCGTTCCTTCCGAGCAAATTGAAACGGGATTTATCCTGCTGTCCTCGCACGATTGGACTGTAACGGTCGGGGACTAGGTCCTCGCAACCGGCTGGATTGCGAGTAAAACTGATTACTGGCTTCGCGTGGCTGTCATGGGGAACTCGTAGCCTTGCGTAGAAATATTGCCCGTGAAGGAGTCTCCTTCGAAGGTACCGGTGATTTTTATTTGGTATCCGTCGGCTTCGAAGTGGCCAACTTCAAGGACGTTTCCAGAAATCTCGATACCGGTGATTTCGTTTGTGCCGCGGCTATTTGTAATAGCTCCTGAATAGTCTTCGCCCTCTTTGTTGATGGTAAAGTTTCCTTCAGGTTCTCCGCGGGGCAGATTTTCGATCTTGTGGTTCCAGGTGCCGACAAGGGGGTCGACCTTGCGACTCATGGTGACACAGCCTGAGAGCACCACTATGGAGACGAGGATAATGAAAAGGCGATTAATCATAGAGGGGAAGATTGAGGGAGGGCATTATATTATGGCGATTGGTTTGTTCGCTTCGCTGTCGTGCCTAGCACTCGGTGCTCTCGCACTCGTGAAAGCCAGAGGAGCGAAAAACGAAGCATAGTGCGGCTGAATCTCTTACAGTCTTTCAGCCACCCGTCGATTCTTGCCAAGTTCTGCTTCGTAATCCAACAATTTTTTACTTAGTCGATTTGCTACGTCCTTGTTCTCCAATAGGACGTTTTTACTCTCCCCAATATCCTTTTTAAGGTCGTACAATAAGTAATCTCCGTGGATGTTTTTATGCAACTTCCACCGTTTGTCTCGAATTGCAGTTCCTATTATTCCTTCAAAATAGTGAAAGTATTCCCGGCCGGCATTTTCTTTTCCGCTTAATAGATCTGAGATGTTTTGTCCATCAATCGCATTGGGCAGGGAAACATCTAGCCAGTTGGCAAAGGTCGGCATCAGGTCAACCGTGCTGGCAATATCATTAACCACTTTGCCCGAAGGTATTAAACCCGGACCCCAAACTATAGCGGGTACGCGCATGCCGCCTTCCCAACTGCTTCCTTTTCCCGCTCTCAACGGAGCATTGTTTTTATTATACCCACCATTGTCCGTGGTATAGAGCACGATGGTGTTTTTATCTAATTTGTGCTTCTTTAGAGCTTTGATGATTTCGCCGGTGCTCCAGTCAAGACATTCGACCACATCGCCATAGAGTCCGCCTTCGCTTTTGCCTTCAAAACGTTTGGTGACAGCCAATGGCTTGTGGGCCATGGTGTGAGGGAGATAGAGGAAGAATGGTTTCTTTTTGTTTTTGGAAATGAAATCGATGGCTTCTTTCGTATACAGCTCGGTCAGTTCTGCGGGCGTATCCAGAATTTCGATAACTTTCTCATTTCTGTATAATGGCATGACGCCGTCAAAATCGTCTATTTCCTTGGGGTCCATGTTGTGGCGGATTCCAAAGTACTCATCGAAGCCTTGAGCTTGGGGAAGGAATGGTTTCTTGAAGCCGATGTGCCACTTTCCTATGCATTTTGTGGCATAGCCTTTCGATTTAAACATCTCCGCCATGGTGAATTCATTTTTGGCCAGACCGTAGTCCGCGTCAGGACGAAGCACTCCGGGGCCAAATCCAATTCTGCCAGGATAGCAACCGGTTAGTAGGGCAGCCCTTGAGGGAGAGCAGAAACTGGAACCCACATAGAAATCAGTGAACCGCATACCCTCTTGGGCCATCTTGTCTAGGTTGGGCGTTTTGTTGGTTTTCGAACCATAGCAACCCAGATCATTGTAACCCTGATCATCTGTGAATATCAGGATGACGTTGGGCGTTTCGATCTCTTTTGCCGTTAAGGGTAAAATTGAAAATAGGAGAAGGAGAGATAGGTATTTTTTAATCATAATGGCGTTAATGCTAGTAAGTGGGCAGAATCTCTTTTTGATACCTACAGGTTTTTCATCTTTGGAAGATGAAATAGCTTTCAATAGGCGGCCCAGATTTCTTCTATCCATTTTTTAGTGCGGAGGATGCCGCGCTTTTCATTTTTTTCCAGATTCTCTCCTTCGTATTCGATGCCGTAATAACCGGTGTAGCCGCTCTCAAAGACGAGGTGCATCATTCGGCGGAAATCGAATACGACGGGCGTAATGTAGTGCTGAGTATAATATGGTTTGTTGGGGACGGGATCGTAGGCCTTGGCGCTGACTGCCATGGCTTTTTTGAGCATTGCCTCAGCGCCCTTGTACATAGGGTATTGGATCTCAGACGTTCGGTCGTAAAAATTTCCGAAATCCGGCAAGTTGCCGCAGTTGGGGAGGTCAATGGTATTAACCAGTTTTGCTAGGAACTCCCCATCGCTGGAAAAACCGCCGTGGTTTTCAAAGAGTATATTGATTCCAAGCTTTTCGGAATATTCACAGAGCTTTGTGACGCCATCGGTGAGGAGCTTTAATTGTTCTTTCCGGGAGCCGGTACTGGAGGCATTAACACGTATGCTGTGACAGCCCATTTCAGCCGCCGCATCTACCCAGGCCTGGTGCAACTTGACGGATTCCATTCGCGCTTTTTTGTCCGGGTCACCCAGCGAACCTTTCTTATCAATCATGATGAGTTGGTTGCTGATGCCTTCCTCTTTCGAGCGTTTGGTGAGTTCTTTTATGAAGGGTTTGTCCGTATCGCGATTGGGAAAGAACGCATTGACATATTCGCAGGCTTCGATTCCCAATTCTCGGGTGACCTCGGGAAAATCCAGGAAGTCGATTT
>TARA_B110000037_G_scaffold217533_1_pt1 | contig 11563 bp, 6 predicted proteins | sample TARA_B110000037 | Tara Oceans TARA_B110000037 (sample SAMEA4397196) | marine metagenome | biome: Polar Biome; feature: [MIX] marine epipelagic wind mixed layer (ENVO:01000061); material: water (ENVO:00002006), including particulate matter (ENVO:01000060) such as... | depth 10-100 m
TGGATCCGGAAAGACTTGCCCACAAGATTTCGGAATCAAATCGAAAACGACCAGATTCCCTCGGAAGCAGAATCATCATCCATTCGCTCAGGAAGTTGTGTAGAGAACAGTCATAAATCAACGTACCCGATTTACAATGATATCCACCAAGTTGACTGCCTCTCAGGTTAAGCGCCAAGACATCAAAACAAACATCCGGTCGCGAGGGTGGAAAGACGACGCCACTATCACCCTGACGTGAAACTCGGAGCGATCATCGACAAAAGATCCTACATTTGATCACGCACGTTGATACAGAACAGAAAAATCGATAAGCCAGAGAAACTATCGAACACGAAAGGAACGCCAGCAAACCCTCGACCCTGCTATATCACACTGATTGGTAAGGTTAGCCAAAATTCTCAAACGTTCACCTTGAGTGGGTTTGAAGAATTCCCCGATCCGATCAATCGCATCGAGACTCGAAGCGACAGGATCGATTGCTTAGGGTCGTAGGGGTTCGCTCGTTTCAACGCGATCAGTTCTTTCAATTCAGCACTTGCCATTTAAGTTCACTTCATATTCGGGATTTTCTGGTCGCATTTTTTATGATGGAAAACTGACGATAAATTTATCAATAAGGCAGGACTGCTTTATACTCACTATACTTCGCGAATGATTCTTCCAGGGATTGCGGTTGCTTCCAGCCGAGCTCAGTTTCAACCTTCGTGCAATCCACCAACGAATCCATTTCCGCTATAGGTTTTTTTCGATGCAAACCGGACAACTGCCCTTCAATCACTTCTCGAGCTTGGCGTTGCTCCAAATTGTCCTTGGACGCCACAAAGTACTGCCTGTATCCATCCAGGTCCACTGACATCGCTTTGACAGCAGCTTCGGCGGCCGAGTAGATCGGCAAATACGCAAAACCATCGTAACAATTCCCCCGCTCTATCCCACCCGCTTCCCTTGCCCTTCTCAATAGCTTTGAATCCAGGAGCAAAGGGTAGCGGATAACGATACAGGTCATAGCTTTTGTATCTGAAAAATACTTCAACAGGTTTTCCGCCACCTGTTTACTTAGAGAATAAGCGTTTCGAGGAAATGCCGGCATATCCGAATCGATCGGAATATAGGGCAACACGATCTCGTGAGCAGCACGGTCGTCGATCGGCAACTGCCCATTAAAAACCTGGATCGAACTGGAAAAGACAATTCGTCCACACCCGGCATTGGCCGCCGCTTGAAACAGGTTCATGTTCATCGTTCCGTTTTCGGAATAAATCATCTCAGAAGCATCGCTTTTCCAGTTAGCATGATTGGCGAAGTGGACCAAAACATCCACCCCTTCCAACAACTCGCTACAGGCTTCGCCATCAAGCAGGTCGATCACTTCGACAGGGTACGCCGCTTGCGGATCGGGATACTTGTCAACCGCTAGAAACTCGATCTTCGCCTCCGTCAGCAATCGACACACGCAGCTCCCTAAACGACCAGCAGCTCCTGTAACTAAGACCTTCATTCGATATGCCATTAACTAACTACAACATGAAGATCGGATCTACCAAGTCATCGCTTTCTTTTTACTTTGTCGGTCAATAGTTGACTCCCACCCGACAAGCCTTGATCCACGGTCAACTGTAGACTGCTACGTCCCTTGATCAGAGGATCAAGAATAGCACTCTTCAAGCATCATCAATCCCTCTAAACCCCACCTGTATACCTCAATCGAATCATGAAAAAAGTCCTGTTAACCGGAGCCTCCGGACGCATTGGAAGCAGACTCGGCGAGCAGTTATTGAATGACGGCTTCCACGTAGTTGGATTGGACCTGGCTCCTACGCGCATTAGCCATCCAAACTACGCGCATGTTCAATCGCAAATTAAGCGAAAAGACGAACTGATCAGTTCTTTCGAAGGCGCAGACTTTGTTTTACACATCGGGTCGATGATGTCCTGGAATCCAAAGGACAACGCGAAGATGTTCGAAACCAATGTCACTGCGACTCAAACGATTCTCGAAGCAGCAAAAACGGTCGGCGTGAAACGTTTCGTATTCGCTTCCTCCGGCGAGGTCTACCCTGAAACTAAAGCGCAGACGCTACCGGTAACGGAAGACCACCCGCTAAACCCAACTTCGTTTTACGGATTAACGAAAAAACTGGGTGAAGAACTCGTACAGTTCTATCAGACGCAAGGCATGAAAACCGTCATCCTGCGCTTTCCACATACTCAAGCTGCCTCGGAAATACTAGACCCTGAGAGCTTCTTTTCCGGGCCTCGGTTTTTCTTGGATTCCAAAATCCGACAGATGGAACTATTCGGCAACACCCAGGTAGCCGACTACTTGAAAAGACTTCGCGGGGACGGCGCTCCCAAGATGATTTTGCAATACGGAGAAGAGGACCAGAAACCCTACATGATGCACATTGCCGATGTTCGAGATATCGTCTCGGGAGTTATCTTAGCAATGAATCACCCCGATGCCGGCAATGAGATTTTTAACATTGAGCCCGATGACGTCGTACGATTCGAGGAAGCACTGCCAAAGATGGCAGAGATTACGGGACTACCATTAGTCAAAGCCTACATGCCAGGCCCGGCAGTCCATTACAGGACCAGCAACGCAAAGATAAAGTCCACACTAGGCTACCAACCGAAACGCACATTCTCGTCCATGATAGAGGAAAACCGGAAGAACTCGGAACAGACTGCACGCTAACATCCCTCCATGCTATCCGCCTTAGACATTGTCGTCATTGTCGCCTACTTGCTCGCCCTTCTCTGGATGGGCTACAGACTCTCTCAGCGAGTCAATTCGGCCGACGCCATGTTCACAGCCAGCAACGAAGTTCCTTGGTGGATGTCTGGCCTTTCAGCTTACATGACCATGTTCTCTTCGGGTACATTCGTCATTTGGGGTGGCATCGCCTTTAAGTACGGATTCGTCGCTGTATCCATTTGCATGACTCACGGTCTAGCGGCGCTGATTGCCGGGTATTTCATTTCAGCTAGATGGCGGGCCTTGGGCGTATCATCCGTAGGCGAGTTCGTCCGTCTCCGATTTGGCAATACGGCTACTCACGCCTTCACTTGGCTCAACCTACTATCCCGCATTATAGGCGTCTCGGTATCCGTTTATGCAATGGCCGTATTGCTCACAGCGCTCATCGAAGTTCCCATTGCCAGTTTATTCTCCGATGGAAATGGAAAGCTATCCGTACAATGGGGAGTCTTGATCGTCGGTGTCGTCGTGGTAGGATACACTGTTTTAGGTGGACTGTGGGCCGTGCTCCTGACGGATGTCCTTCAATTTATCGTACTCATTGCGGTTACTTCAATAACAGTCCCTCTTCTCTTTTCCCACATGGGAGGAATCAATGCCGCACTAAGCTCCCTTCCTACCGAGCACTTCAATTGGACGACCGACGACTATCCGTTTCTCTTTTTGGCAGGATGGACGACTCTCGTTTCGCTTAAGATCGGTGGCGAGTGGGCATTCGTGCAGCGCTCGCTGTGCGTCCGAACTCCAATCGATGCCAAGAAAGCCAATCTCCTTTTCGGAGTCGTGTACCTAATCACTCCGATTTTTTGGATGCTTCCTCCGCTATTGTATGCGGGGATCAACTCCGGGGCGAACCAAGGCCAAGCCTATATTTTAGCCGTTAGCTCAGTTTTGCCCGTCGGACTATCAGGAGTGATGCTTGCCGCTATGTTTTCTGCAACCGCTTCAATGGCCGACTCGGAAATCAACGTATTTTCTGGAGCGATCACCGAAACCTACAAACGTTTCAAACAAAGCGCGACGGATAAAGATCTCGTCAGAGTGGGACGCATCTTCACTTCCCTTCTCGGAATCGCCATCATCGGGCTTTGCCTATTGATCCCTAAACTTGGCGGAGTGGAAAGACTCGTATTGTCCGGAGTCAGCCTGCTCGTAGGACCCATGATAATGCCCGTCATCTGGAGCCTCTTGTCGAAACGCATTTCCCTATCCGCTTTTTGGATCGTAATCGCGATTAGCTTCTCAGCGTCATTCATTCTTAAATACATTTTGCCTGGCTCGATCGACTCACAGGGGTTCATCGCCCAAATAGCCCAATGGGTTGACGCCAACAAAAACCTATCCGAGCAAGTCAGCGGACTACTCCTTCCTTTCATCACGCTTTCAATCCTCGAGATCCGAGGAAGAGTTAAACACAGGACGGACAAAGGTTGGCGTGCGATTGAGTCCTTCAGAAAGAAACACGGCATGTCGATGGACACTCGGTTTACAGATGTACTGCCAACTGACTACAGCAACTACACGCTAATTGGCGGATTCATAATCGCCATAGCCTGCTTCATGGCGCTCATCGCCCTATTCGCATTGAACGAAAAATCCATCATCTTTGTATTTGCCGCAGGATTACTCATGATTGGAATTCCGATCTACCGAAAAGGGAAAGTACGACCGAACGTTTAACAATGATAGATCGCCCACGAAGGGATTGATCAGCCCTGATCCAAGATTTCTTCGCTGCCAAATTGTAGGAGCGAGTTTACCCTATACACGTCAAATTAACTCCTAAAGCTGTTTTTATGGCCGCAAAAAGGCGCAAAAGTCCTGTTGAATGGCCTTCGTTATAACTTCGGCGATAGATAATCATCTTCTAAGTTGAAAGGTAATTCCGAGTTATAACGAGGGCTGCATAGCATCGGCTTTGTGCCTTTTTGCGGCCAATTTAGATTCGAAATTTCTTAAGTTGACGCCTATGGGTTTACCCCTCGATAGTGACTGTCTATGTCATAGACATAAAAATCGCGGTCCACGCTTAGCGGGACCGCTCCTATACTGACTTATTTAACAGTCTCTTCGTGGGGAAAACAAAAACATCTATTCGGATCGATCGAGAACCGTATTCATCCATTCCCAAGCGCGCGTTCGATACTTACTTGGCAGATATGCCCAAAAGTCGGTATGCGCCGCTTTCGCAAGCGGATGAGGAAAGGAGCCGAAAATCTCACTTGTACTGAGGTTGTTGAACGTGAAGTTATTCGCTGAACCCAACACCGAACGAACAAACACCTCGGAACCGTACTTATCGCCATTCTGGCAAACCAGATAAGGACGACCCTCTACTCGCTTCAATCGTTCGGCAGCTCCGGCGCGGTATTTGTCCAAAGGCGATCCCCACGATGTTATCCCCCACTCTTTTACACCATCAAAATGATCGTGCGTGATAAACGCCGTCCAGAGTTTAGCGACCTCATCATCATGTAAACCGAGGTAATTCACTCCGATAGCTCCACGAGAAAATCCGCAAAGGAAAACGGCTTTCGAATCGGCACCATATTCTTCGATGATCCGAGGTACATTTACTTTCGCATATTCCACTGTGGCATCCTCGTCACCCCACCAGGTTACTTCGTTATCCCGTCCATCTTCACTAACGTATGGAAGCGAGACCCAAATAAACTGCCCGCCGCTGAGGCCATAGCCCAAACCCGCTCCTTCAACCTCGCCCGTAGAACCGGACTTCGGAAAATAATTCCCCGTATACTCGAAAATAAGAGGAAGACGCTCGCCCCCTTTTTTCCAACTATTGGGCAAATACAAGGTATGGAACACTCCTGTACCTACATATTCAGGAGCTGTTATGGCAACAAGCCTCCCTGCCGCAGGCTTTCCTTTCGAAAGGACCGGAGCGCTCAACACCTCCAACGAATCCGTATCCAATCGATCGCTACTCTCAACAGCCGACACTGCAGAAACAGACCCAAGAACCGCTAGAGCGCAAAACAGAATCCAAATACCGCTCATACTACTCGTAGATAAATGTAGCCGATACAACGCAATCGCTATCCGTCGCCAAACGAGCCCAGTGAGCGCTAAAGCCTTTGGGGAATTCGAATTCGATCGAACTACCTGGAACCACTTTCCATGTCCGGTACGAATGATAACCAAAGTGATCGAAATTGATCTCTAGCGTTATTTCCGTTGGCTCGTCTGCGGACAAGATCAGTTTCTTCTTATCGTAACCGGTCATCAAATACGGATCGGAAACATCACCTGCCTTTACGCTAGACGCTTTCCACGGACCACCCACGCCGACGGGCTTACCCAGTTTCCAGAGATCATCAATGGCGCCAAACCAGAGAGCCTCTTTCCCATTGTCGCTTTTATGGATATGCGTGCTCTCTTTTGCGCTCACGCCCACTCCCGACATAACGAGTAATCCATTCCAGGATGCGAAATCGGCTATTTGTTTTCGATGACTGCTTATCGGGCGGAGTTTTTGAAAGAGTGGCGGCTTATCATTCACGACCAAGGGCAGTTCGTAGAACGTTCCGTGAATATTCGCCAATTCCCGCTCCGACTCGATTTCGCGGTAAGTGCGAGGCCAACCAAACGAGAACGGCTTATCATAGGCGACATCTCCCTTTGGCAGACGCAGCCGCTCTCCATGCGATTCGACAACCACGGAAGCCTCATCCACGTAAAACTTCGGTTTCATACTCAGATGTTTCTTCACATCGGAGCTCAAGTCATCCCCAGGAACGAACGCAAATTGTTCTTTGCTAAACTCGATCGTCGTACCTTTAAGGTCACTCAACGCCAGGTTCCGGGATTCCTTTAAAGCATACAGAGCCGAACCGCTAACCACCTTCTTTCCCAGATCCGCTAAACCCGAAAACAGCTTTCTACCTTCTCTGGCGGTCCGATAGTTCGCATCGGATTGATGGAAATAACCAGAGGCAAAGCATGCGCGACTGGAGCGAAGGCGAACCCATTGAGCTTTAAACGATTCGGGAAACATAAACGGGACGTATCCAGTAACCGATACCTCTTCATAGACCTTCCAATCGCCAGTTCCCTCATAATCCACTTCAATGCTAATAGTCACATTCTTCTGATTATGAACAACCAAGTGAAGCGTACGCTCCTTAAACCCATTTACCAAAAACGGCAGACTCGGCACATTCGCAGCGACCGGATCGTTAATCCAAGGACCACCATAACCAGACCCTGGTCCCCATTTTTTCAGATCGTCCCTCTTTCCAAACCATAGATTGCTTTGCGGTTGACCGGCTCGCGGGTTCCCTTGAATGGAGGTTTCATCTGTCGCCAAAATCAACCGGCCATTCCATTCGCAAAAATCGGGAACGTAGCGCAAGTGACTCCCGATCGGAGATAATCCTGCCGTATTGCTGGCGGAAAACGTCGGCGGAAAATCGAAAAACATACCGTGCATATCCATCATCCAATCGTCGTCACTCAATTCCCGTATGCGCGGCCACTCAGTATACCAGCCATGGATTGCATCATTGTTGAAAGAAGCCTTAGGCAGTAAGTACGTGGACCACTGGCCCTCATCCATCACCTTCAGTCTTAGAGAGCGATTATCCCAACCGATCGTCCAGACTTGATCGGTATCGTTAGCATTCCCCTTTAGACCTCCAGGGCCCGTTACATCCGTATACTGCTTTCGCTCTAGCACCTCCCAGTATTCGCCATCCCATGACGAAAGGGAACCCCGTTCATCTTCGTTTCTGGCTTTGATTCGCGCTAGGATCGCCTTGACTTCCTCCTCTGAAATTCCTGCTCGAAAAGAGCCTCCCACGTGCTCGCCATTGTTGGCTACAATCAATTTCCCTTGGGCGATATAAGCCCCCTTCGCATGCCAGCCAGGTACCGGTTTGTGAAAGAGCTTTCGTACTTCTAGACTGTAAACATTCAGCTCATAGATCATCCCCTCCATATCCACGACGTAGACCCAATTCTCCGGATCTTTCAGGTGACGCGTAAAAGCGGTGATTCTCCCCGGCATGATATCCGGCGAAACCGCCCTCACCTTGCCGGATTGGTCGATCACATAATGGGCCATTAATAATTGATTCGATTCTTTATGAATCATCCGACCAGCCGGCGTACCGCCCACGCTTTCCGGATGAATGGTCAGCTCCAGGTCCTCGCCAATGGAGTAGAGTTTATGATCGCTACCAAACGGTTCGTGGGCTGCATAATTCACCATCCACAATTTTCCAGCCCAGGGCACGACTGCTCCGATACCGCACTCGTTGAGTCGATTTCCCAAATTTCCGTTGTCGGCATAAGTAGTCAAATGCGGGTACACTCCGCTTATGAAGATCGGCTCATCACGCTGTTGACCATCAACTGAAAAGATCAGGGCGATAAAGAGGAGCAGAGCGCTAATCTGCTTGGGGGATAATACAGTCGTATGCATAACGGAGATATTGATTGGGGAATTGTCTTAAACTGTTAGATAAGTCAGTGTAGGAGTTCGAACTGTATTGTCCGGCCGCTTAAACTCGAACCTTTTATCCGCACAGCGGATACCTATTGGCCTCACGCAGTGAGGACTCAAGTGACGAGGGTACTAAGGAACGTTGACAATATGTTTTTTATCAACGCTTCGCTTGTTGTTCCTACGGAACAAATAGGTGTCTCTCCGAGCCAAAAGGTCCGAGCTTTTACAGGTGAGTGTTTCGCTGCCTAGCATAGTTTATGAAACATTTGAACTCATGAATAAAAGTAAACAAGGACAACGTTCGATATCCATCCAACAGAAATGAGTATGATTTTAGTCTTTCTCAACCGTCACAGGCCACGCTTTTACTCCGTTTACTTCGGTCCAATGACGATAAGCTCTACGAAGCCGAGACAATGTTTCGGGACGCACATCTGCCAGATCGTCCAACTCCGTCGGGTCGATCGACATGTCGTATAATTCCCAAACGCCTTTATGCAATTTCACCGCCTTCAAATCGCCTTCGCGAACGCCGCAATTGCCTTCGTGCTCCCAGAAATACTGTCGCTTCTCCGATAGGGCCTTTCCCTTGATTAGCTTCGCAAAGCTCTTGCCATGAACTGCGCGTATGTCGTTCCCACTAAATGTTTCCGGATAACCAACACCTGCCAGCTCAAGCAGTGTCGGCATCACATCGATAACGTGTATCATACTATCCGTCTTTCGTCCCTCATTCCGAACGCCCTTCGGCCAATGCAAAATCAATGGCGAGGCAATCCCGCCTTCGTGCGTCTGGGCCTTGTACTTCCGGAACGGCGTATTGCTGACATTTGCCCAGTGCTTACCATAGGAAACGAAGGATTCGTTAGTACCAATTCGACCGCGAGGTCCACCATCCAACTCCCAATCCACCTCTGCGGACACCGCCCCGTTATCCGACATAAAAAGTATAGCCGTATTTTCGAACAAACCCATCGCTTTAAGTCCGGACACAAGCTTCCCTACATTCTGATCCAGACTGTCCACTTGGGCCGCATAAACAGCCATCTTGCGATCCATCGTCTTAGGATCGTCACTAGAATCCACATCCAATATTGGCGACAGTTCAGTATTCGCTTTAACGATACCCATCGCTTTCTGTTTTTCGAAACGAGCTTGGCGAATGGCTTCGTAGCCCACTTCGTAAGTTCCCAGGTACTTTTCGACATCCCATTCGTGAGCTTGGAGCGGATAATGAGGAGCGACGTAAGCCATGTAGAGAAAGAATGGCTGATCGTCGTTTTTGGATTCTTCAATAAACAACAAGGCCTCTTCCGTAAACGCATCAGTCGTGTAATAGTCCGGATCCGTTGGCTCAACATGAACCCCATTTCGATAGATTTCCCGATCGATAAAACGAGAGGGATAGAAATAAAGCCCCCCGCCTTTGGGAATCCCGTAAAATCGCTGAAATCCCCTACGATCTGGCCAATACTCGCGAGCGCCTCCTAAATGCCACTTCCCGCTGAGGATTGTTCGATAACCGTTATTTCCTAATACTTCGGCGATCGTAACAGTGTCACGACCTAGAAACCCCTGATAGCTGGGGTATCCCTTATCCGAATCCATATGCCCCACTCCAGCGGCATGTGAATAAAGCCCGGTCAGCAAACTCGCTCTCGTCGGGCAGCAACGGGCAGTATTGTAGAGATTAGTAAAGAGCAGGCCATCCTCAGCTAGCGAGTCGAGATTCGGTGTCTCAATTTCACTTCCCATGCATCCAATATCCGAATACCCCATATCATCAACGAGGATAACAATGAAATTCGGGCGTACGTTTCCATTCACTTCATTCAAGCAGAAGCAAATCGGAACGAATAGGAGGAATAAGGAAACTAAGCCGTTTTTCACTGTGTCAAATTAATCTCGGAAAAGAGCTGCATTCACCAAACAAGTGAATTCAGGGCAATTTAAATCTAAGAGACTGTTAAATAATTCGGAAACCTGTAGGGCCAGCGCTTGCGCCGCGATAGAGGATGGCTCTCTTACTACGCGGCGTGGCGCAAGCGCCAGCCCTACGTCGAAAATCCGACTTATTTAACAATCTCTAAAACAGTACTCCCTCACTCACTTCAGAGAAGACCCCATTTAGTCAATCGTTGACCAGTTAAACGGAAGATATCACCGAGCCAACCAAGCATCCAAGATGCCGTCACTTTGTAGCGCGAAGCTTCACTTCACGCGCCCGACCGACCTTATTCAGAGTATTGCCCGGTCTGAAATGGCTATCGACCAATACCACTTTAGGGTTTTCCGGAATGCCTGAATTATTCAAATTGATATCCGAAAAAGTAAGCTTCAGCGCTTCGCTTCCTACCAGCTCGTGACGGTGATCCACGCCTGAAGCTTTCTTGTGGTCCTCCAAAATCTCCAAACTTGCGAATCCCAAATCGTCCGGAATATTGTAGCCAAGGCCTTCGAGCACTCGATAGATCTTACCGGAACTAATCACTACATCCGGCTTGTACTTCTTCATCCACCTCTCCACGCCTTCCGTTTGGATTTCTCTGCGACGTAAAATCGGTATTCGTAGAGACCCGTCAATTTGGGCCGAGTAATAAAGAAACGAAGACGAGTAGAGCTTATGGCCCACTCCTCCTGACCCATAGGTCATAATGAACCCGACCCGCTTATAGCCCAAACGACAAATTTGCTCGATCAGCTCGTCCATCATCTGAAGGTAATCAGGACAAGACCGATTCAACATCGGATCGATAATACTGTATCCAGGAGTCGATACGCAGAATCCCGAGATGTCCAAATCAAGTTTCCCCACACCCGTCTGAAAAGGCATCACGACGACCCCCTTTATGCCTCGAGCAATGAGGATATTCCTCAGTCGCTTTGGGCTGACTCCTAAATCTACGAGAAACATAACATCAACTCCATAGCCATTCCCCTTAGCCTCCGCTTCGACGCCTGCCAAGAATGCTTGGATTCTTGGATACAATTTCAAATCCGATTTTCGGACATCCAAAATCAATACCGCAATTGTCGACATTTGCTCGAGCTTTCGGTATGAACGTAAATGCTCCATGAGCTCCGTCACCCGACCGTCTTTGACGTAGCCAATCCGATCCGCAGCTCGGTGGATCTCGTCTCGCTTCTCCTTCGAAACCTTGGGACTGTTTCGAAGACCCAACGAAACCGCTGAAACTGATACGCCTACCTCTTTCGCGAGGTCGCGCATACTAATCCGACTTCTTTGTTCACTCGATCCCATATCGGCTATCGGACTCCAAATTGAGTGAATATCTGCGCCCTTTGTTTGCCACCCCGGGGCAAGCCCTCGA
>TARA_B110000037_G_scaffold219592_1_pt1 | contig 11558 bp, 7 predicted proteins | sample TARA_B110000037 | Tara Oceans TARA_B110000037 (sample SAMEA4397196) | marine metagenome | biome: Polar Biome; feature: [MIX] marine epipelagic wind mixed layer (ENVO:01000061); material: water (ENVO:00002006), including particulate matter (ENVO:01000060) such as... | depth 10-100 m
GATCCCAAGCGGGACAAACCACAATTTATTTCTCACAGGCCCAGGGAAGAATGCGATGAAAATCGCAAACAGCACAAACAACGACAACCCATCGCACGGGGCGCCAATCTCCACGCCAGGGGTTCCCGACACTCCTACCTTATTACTATACCCAACTGGCTGCGGAAAGGTCCCCGTATGAAATCCCATAGCTTCGAGGCCCCACTCCGCTCCCTCCACCATGTGATTCATAACCCATTCGTCAAGTGTTGTCTCGGGTTTCAACACAAACTCATACAGCACGTACCACGACAGGTACGCCACAAAACACCCCAGAAAAAATTTTAATACAGCCACACCTACTACGCTTCTGTCACGACAAGTTCCTTTTTCTCACGAAGCCTGTAATAGGCAAAAACGCCCCCCGCAATGATTAAAAACGGAATTCCATCTTCGATGGGGATGGTTAGACAACCGGCGGATGGATTGTAGTTCGAGCAATCGGGATCTTCTACACAGCCATTGTTATCGTAGACTCCAGCATTTGATTGAAAACAATTAATAAAAGCATACTCGCCTTCGGGCCCGTCTGGATCGCAGCACTGGCCGTCTGGTTCTTGCGCAGAAACGCCCATTGAAGACGCCAATAAAAAGGCGATTGCAAGAAATGAAACGAAGATGTTTCGCGATATGTAATTGTGATGTGACATGGTGGATTACCTTTGGACTTCAAATATGAACAATTCTAGACAAGATATAGTATCTGCTGAAGACATTCGACCATATGTCAAACTTTTAGGCAAAAGTGGATGGTTGATGGTGTTACTCGCTGTAGTGGGTTATGGCATCGGTCGCCTTGTGACACACCAGCAAGTCGATCAGTACAATGCAACATCAGAGATCCTGCTGAATCAAGGAGGAGGCGCGAATGATTTGCAAGGGATGAGCAATGCGCGGGCGACGTCTATGTGGGGAAGCTTTTTAGATGAAACGAGAAATCAACTCAGGATCCTGAAATCTTACGATTTGGTGGGCCGAAGTATCGATAAAATCAATGATCCTTTGGATTTGTTTTTAGTGGGGAGGTTGAAAGAGCTACCTGTTGGAGGGTTTTCAGCCCTTCAGATAGAGGTCGAGCCCGGATCCTTTTCATCGAACATGCTCGGGAGGTCGCTAGATATCTTTGTAAAAAGTCCCTCAACTTACACGATTTCATTTGAGGAAAAGGATGGCGTCATCGTCGAAATCGCAGCTCGGTTTGGAGACCTTGTGACGGCGCAAGGATTGAATATGTCGGTGCAATTAGATCCTCAAACAAAAAACGACAAGTCGAGTTTAGACGCTGCCATATCGCAACATTTTCGAATTAGGGTGTACAACAGGAATCAAAGGATATCTCAATATCGCGCGCGGACCTCCGCCGAAAATATTGAGATGACAAGTATTGTCACGCTGTCGTGTCGCGATGTCCTCCCCACGCGCGCAAAGCGTTTTTTGGACACACTTTCCTCCACATATATCGACTACACCGCTGAGGCGCGCCACGCAAGCAATCTGCAAGCAGAAAAATACATTGACAATCAACTTTTAGAGATCGAGTCGATGACAGATAGTCTGGCTCAACTTGTGGATTTTTACAAAGACGAAAAGAACATCATCGATTTATCCAAGGAGCAGGCACAGTACTTTTCTATGCTGGTGGATCTTGAAAGCCAGAGACGTGAACTGGATTTACAACTTGAGTCCCTCAATGGTTTAAATGCGTATTTAAACTCATCTTCCACGAACAGAGACTTGCCCCCTACGTCATACTTGTTTGTGGATGACAAGTTAATGATCGACCAAATGAGTGAAATCTTCACGCTTCAAGCCCGGCGATCTTCTCTGCTGTTAGACGTGAAAGAAGGATCATCTGCGATTCGAAGATTGGACTCCACAATGTCTCAAATAAGAGTGGGAATCAAAGGGTACATCAATGATTTCCGACTTGCATTAATCGGACGCAGGAAAGATCTCAGCGTGGAGATACGCCTTTTGGAAGTGAGATTGGCGAGCTTGCCTCAAACCCAGCGAGACATTCTCGCCATGGAGAGGAAGCTTTCCGTGAACGAGAAACTTTCTTTGTTCCTTCTCGAGCAGAAAGCGACGACGATTATCGCAAGGGCAAACATTACACCTGAGGCTTCTTTAATTGAAAGAGCGAGATATGGAGGACTCGTAGGTCCCAACAAACAAAGGACGATACTAACATATGTCCTTGCAGGGTTCGTGATCGGGGTTTTATTTGCGTTGATACGTCTGTTCTTCTTCGCAAGGATTGAGTCCACAGGAGAACTCCGGGAGGTTGCTCAATTCCCAGTCATTGGGGGGGTCCCTTATCACAAAGGGGTGATTGACGATCCATTGGCAGTCCGCGCTGACAACCGATCATCTGTCACAGAATCGTTCAGGTCGCTGCGAACGAACCTTCAATATCTCCTGGCCAAAGAAGGCGCCAATGTCATTCTTGTTTCGTCGCTACACCCGTCCGAGGGAAAGTCATTTGTCAGTGCAAATCTCGCGTCAATTTTGGCCAAGGCGGGCAAGAAAGTGGCCATGGTCGACTTCGATCTCCACAAACCAAGAGTTCATCATTATTTCGGCCTCAAAAACAAAGCTGGAATCTCGAACCTACTGGTAGGAAAATCTACCGTTTCAGAAGTCATCCTTCTTGGACCCTACCCTACACTTGACATTATCCCAGCGGGCCCCATCCCCCCGAACGCATCAGATTTAATTCTCAGCGAGAGACTTGACCCACTGTTGTCACAGTTAAAAAAGGAGTACGACTATGTGATTTTAGATACACCTCCGATTTTACTGATCAGTGACGCCCTTGTGCTGATGGAGCATGTTGACACAGCGCTTTTGGTCACAAATACGAAGCAATCGTCTCGAAGAGGAATCAAACACCTTGAGGAGTTGTTAGACCAAAACAACCTCAAACACGCCTCATTTGTATTAAACGGGATTAAACCCAGACGCCTTATGAAATACTACAGCAAGTATGCCGCGCGTTATGGATACTACAGTTACGGTTCAGGATACACTGATGGATATGGTTATGGAGACAAGGGTGTCGATAACGTTTAAAAAAACAGACAGGGTTAATTTTAGCTTTTGTAAATTTATAGCATGCGTCGTTTTATTAAAATAGGACAAATAACACCGGTTTTACTTATAACCCTCTTGGGTTTGGGTCTCGGAAACACAGCATATGCTCAACCTAATCTAACCCACGTTAACAATGTCAATGCGGCCGGAAATGCGACATTGTACTGGGATGTATTTACGCCAGTCACTACGGAGGAATTTATTCACAATGAGATTAAGGTGTTTGACATCCCCGGCAACCTATTAAGCCCCTCACCCCATTTAATATCTCCCAACCTAGAGACAGGTGTTTTGCCTACAGGATGGGTCATGCCTTCCTTTTTATACAACGCAAATGCGTATGCTCATTGTTACACAGCGGTTCAAGTCACTTCTGTTGACGGAGGAACGACAAATGACAATTCTCCTGCATCTCCCTTTCTGTGTTCGATTCATGTAAATGCCAGCGTAGGCGCAGGAGCTGACGAAGTGGATTTGGTGTGGAACAGTCCACATGTGATCTCAGGTGAAGGAGCAGGAGGTCCTTTCTATTTGGAACGATTGAATGAATTTACCGCTGTGTGGGACACCATCGCGATCGTTCCTGACAGCCCACTGGGAGGAACGTTTATTGACAACCCGGGACCCTGCGTCTCCATTAACATATACCGCGTTCGCCAAACCGCATCAAACGGCACAGACATCCACGTAAGCAACGCAACAGACTTAGTCGTAGGTGTAGTAAACCCTGATTTACCCGTGACGACTCATATCGACGTAGATCCAGCCACGGGACTTGCAGAAGTCCACTTCGACTACCCCGTTTCAGGGGAAACGCTGGGTTACATTATCTATAAATGTACGGGGGCCGGTTCTTCGGAAGTACTTCAAATCAACGACCCAAATGCATCATCCGCGATCATCCCTACTTCTCTTGCTTCTTCTGAACCTGAGAGTTATCGAGTCGCAGTATTCGAGTGCATCAATGACGACGGGTCACCCAATCCAAATGCGGCGGGGGAGTGTACGACCTCCATTTTTACAGTGGTGTCCCAAATTCCTTGCACGGATCGCGCCCAATTAAGCTGGAATGCACCACTCGGTATAGAAGGTGGCGTCGATTTCTATTTGGCACAGGCTTCACTTTATGATGCAGTCTCAGGCTCGTATGGGGTTTGGACAACACTCGACACACTTGTTGCAGGCTACGGAACATACCTTCACCAGGGAGCAGATGTCGCGAGTACGTATAAATACCGCATCGTCGCCGAATCAACAACAGGGAAGATTGCACGATCTAGCGAAGTTGAACTTGAATTCTCATATCCTGACGCTCCAGAATCTCCCAGATTAAAAAGGGCATCTGTTTTGTCAAATGGAGCGATCGAAATTCTCGTCGAAACTGACCCCACTTCGATAGAAATAAGCATCTACCAGCTCGAACGATGGGTGGAGGCTGACAGCATTTGGATTCCTATACTGGAGCCACTACCAAGCTCACTTGGTTTCCCATTGACGTTTGTGGATCCCGATGTTGAGACTGATGTGCGCAGTTACATCTATAGATGTTCTGTGTACAATGAATGCCAAGTGGCTGTAACAACCTCAAATATTGGGAAAAGTATTTTGCTTCAGGGATGGCGTTCTTCAGATGAAGATGCTTTTGAAAACAGTCTGATTTGGTCTGAATATGAGGCGTTTCCTGACGGAACATTGTCGTATGAAATACTGAGGGCGCCCTCACGACTAGGCGTTGCTGTTCCACTGACATCCCACGGTGCGAACGTCTATCACACGGAAGATTACATTGGAGATCTAACGGAATTGCCCGGAGATTTCTGTTACACTGTAGTCGCCTTAGAGAACAACTCCACGGGCGGACTCAATGGATCTAGTTCAAACCAAGTCTGTCTGACCGAAGACCCTCTGCTTTGGATACCCACTGCATTTACACCTAACAACGACGACATCAACGATTGGTTCCCATGGGCACCTGGGGAATCCACATTGGGGTTTGTTTCGGACGGTGTATCTAGCGGAGAAGCCACATACAAGCTTGTCATTCTTTCACGGTGGGGAGATGTAATCTTTACTTCGCAAACCCCGAATGATTGTTGGGATGGAACCTCAAATAACGAACTTGTACCTGACGGAGTATACACTGTCGTTGTTCGCGTATTAGATGGATCGGGGAAATGGCATGTCATTTCCCAAAGTGTGCACGTTCTTAGGCCGTAGTTCTTTACCTTTGCGTGAATCGCGGACCGAAGGGTAGGCGCAAAAGCGCTCTCAGGAAGGAAAGCGAGTTACGCGATTCAATCTGAAAACATGCCTATAAAAGATGCCAAGTTCTTCGGCGAAGGTCTCACCTACGACGATGTATTGCTCGTTCCAGCTTACTCGGAAGTGCTTCCACGTGATGCTGAATTAACATCACGTTTTTCGAGAAATATTGAGCTCAAAACGCCAATTATTTCAGCCGCCATGGACACTGTTACTGAAAGTGAAATGGCGATCGCTATGGCACGACAAGGGGGCATGGGTGTTATTCATAAAAACATGACAATCGCTCAACAGGCAAAGGAAGTGAGGAAAGTGAAACGGTCTGAAAATGGAATGATTCAGGACCCCATCACTTTAAACAAAAATGCAACCGTAGGTGATGCACTGGAAATCATGCGTGAGAGACGGATAGGTGGCATTCCTGTTGTGAGTCCAGAAGGCATCCTTGTTGGAATCGTGACGAATCGAGATTTGAGATTCGAAAAAACGCCATCCCGTCCTGTAGCGGAAGTGATGACTAGTGAGGGATTAATCGTTACGAAGGATGGGTCTGATTTAGATCAGGCAGCCCAAATCCTCCGTGAGCACCGCATAGAAAAACTACCCGTTGTAGATGACAATGGCAAGCTGATCGGATTAATCACGTACAGAGATATTATTAAACTCACTGAATTCCCGAATTCATGTAAGGATGGATTTGGTCAGTTGCGTGTGGCTGCTGCTGTAGGTGTCACATCTGATACAATGGAACGCATTAAAGCACTTGTAGACGCTGGAGTTGATGCTGTGATTGTTGACACAGCTCACGGACATAGCAAGGGCGTCATTGACGTTGTGAAAGAGGTCAAAAAACGTTTTCCTGGGGTGGATCTCGTTTGTGGAAACATCGCAACCGCTGAGGCGGGTCTTGCGCTTGTAGAAGCAGGAGCAGATGCCGTAAAAGTTGGCGTGGGACCTGGATCAATTTGCACGACCCGAATCATCGCCGGAGTAGGCGTTCCGCAGCTTTCGGCTGTAATGAATGTCGCGAATGCCCTGAAAGGGACCGGGGTGCCCGTGATTGCCGATGGTGGCGTCCGCTACACAGGAGATATTGTAAAAGCACTCTCAGGAGGTGGCGACAGTGTGATGGTGGGATCAATGCTCGCAGGAACCGGCGAAAGCCCTGGCGAAACTTTTATTTTTGAAGGCCGTCGTTTTAAAGGGTATCGTGGAATGGGATCTATTGAAGCCATGGAAAAAGGGTCGAAAGACAGGTATTTCCAAGACACCGAAGATGATGTCAAAAAACTAGTCCCAGAAGGGATAAGTGGCCAAGTCCCATTCAAAGGATCTGTAAAAGAGGTCATGCACCAAATTACAGGAGGGATTCGTGCAGGACTTGGATATTGTGGAGCCAAGAATATTTCCGACCTACAAGAAGAGTCTCAATTCATTAAAATAACAAGTGCCAGCATGAAAGAAAGTCACCCACACGATGTCATGATTTCTAGAGAAGCACCAAATTATAGCATTCGCTAAGCGCAAGAAAAAGCAATAAAATGAAACAATTTATTTTGATATTTACCCTCATCTGTTATACGGTGATTGGCTGTTTTACTGAGATTCAAGCACAAACAGACATTGAAAAAGGGGGCGAAAAGGAATACGTCCTTTCAGTAGGTGGTGAGGGAGTCACATTAGATGACTTTAAACATATTTATGGAAAAAACAACCGTGACAGTGTCATTACACGTGAGCTTCTCGATGATTATATGGAATTGTTTATCAAGTTTAAGCTTAAGGTGATGGAGGCTGAATATCTAGGGATGGATACAGTCGCAGATTACATCAAAGAACTTGCAGGATACCGAAAACAATTGGCAAGACCCTATCTCGTAGATATCGATCTGTTAGATGAGTTGGTCCAAGAGGCGTTTGACAGACAGCAAGAAGAAATTCATGCAAGCCACATTCTCGTCAGTGTGAATCCCGAAGCTCTTCCTGCAGATACAATGAGAGCATGGAGAAGGGTCTCTCTTCTTAGAGCGCGAGTGGAAGCTGGTGAAGATTTCACAGAAGTCGCAAAAAGCAAAGGAGGCAGCGATGACCCTTCGGTAACAGATAACGGAGGGGATTTGGGTTGGTTTACAGCATTCTCGATGATCTATAATTTTGAGGTTGCTGCGTACACTACTCCCGTTGGAGAAATTAGCAACATTGTACGTACCAGATTTGGTTACCACTTCTTAAAAGTGGACGGAAGACGAGATGCGAGAGGAGAAGTGCAAGTAGCGCACATCATGGTGCGAGTTCCTGACGTCACAGATAAGGCGATGCTAGAGAGCAGCAAGGCGACGATAGACGCCGTGGCTAAATTCCTTTACGCCGGAGAAACATTCGAGTCTCTTGCGCTTAAATACAGTGATGATGCAACATCGGCAAGCAAAGGTGGTGTTTTACCTTGGTTTGGAACAGGTAAAATGGTCGAAGAATTTGAAAACGCTTCGTTCGCTTTGGCACAAAATGGAGATGTTTCTGAACCCTTTCTAAGCAGTTATGGATGGCATATTGTAAAGCGACTCGGTTTTAAGGGCCTTGTGTCTTTTGACGAAGTTAGAAATTCACTTAAAAAGAAGGTGAGTCGAGATTCCCGCGCAGATAAAACACGGTCTTCTTTCCTCAATAAACTGAAGTCAGAATACGGATTCACTCAAGAGTCACGTCGTGTATCAAACTTAGTCGTCTCAGTGGGTAAAACAGATAGCGTTTTCCACAAAGGACATCCCATAGAGAATGTCAATAAATCTGAACTTGGGAGAACCTTGTTTTCTATAGACGGAAACAAAACAACCGTGAGAGATTTTATCAATTACGCAAATGGTCAAAAGAACAGAGGTTTAAATCGTCCAGCTGAAATGATCTTAAAATCATTAATACAACAAATGGTCGAAGAAAAACTCCTCGCATATGAAGATGAAAGACTCGAAGAGAAATACGATGATTTCAGACTGCTCATTGAGGAGTACCACGATGGAATTCTTCTGTTTGAGTTGACCGACAACAAGGTTTGGTCTAGAGCAGTTCGCGATACATCTGGCCTGGAAGAGTACCATGCAAACAACTCAGAGCTATTCATGTGGCCAGAAAGGTTAGACATTGCTGTGTACACTTGTGAAGACGCAAAGCTTGCAAAAAAGGTCAAGAAAGGCGTGAAGAAAGGGGACGATATTGAGGCGATGCGCAGAGAACTCATTGGAGATAGACCTCTTGCAATCCGAATTGAATCCGCACTTTATCCTGAAGGAGCAAATACGTGGAGCGACACCGTTTTCTATGCACTCACAAATGGGACTTTTGATTTAGACAGCAAGGCTCCAAGATTCATGACTTTCGAAGTGGGTGTAGAGGGCATTGTACTGATTGATGTGAGAGAACTCGTTCCACCCACACCTAAAACACTGGAAGAAGCAAGAGGTCAAGTGATTGCGAGCTATCAAGATCATCTTGAAAAAGAGTGGATCATGTCATTGCGCCGTAAGTATCAAGTCGAAATAAACACCGCTGTACTATACAGCTTAATCGACTAGTGGCACATGGATACGTCAAGTAAGGCTCTGGTTTTTACTTTAGCTTTCGGGTGTTTAAATGTGATGTCATGTGAGGTTTTTGAAAGGGAAACATCACATGAAAGAACCGTCATATCAGCATTCGGAGAGACGCTATCTTTAGACAGACTGTCCACAAGAATCCCAGATGCTATGTCTATCGAAGACAGCACGCTAATGGCAGAGCGCATCATTGAAGGATGGATCAGAGAACACGTCCTGTTGGCAGAGGTTGAAAAAAATATTTCTGAATTCAATCACGATTTTGAGGCAGATGTGACGGCATATAGAAATGCGTTGCTCGTGAGTCATTTTGAAAGTCGTTACGTCGCATCTCGGTTAGATGGCAACGTTGAGGAAACTGAAATAGAAACTTTTCACAACGATCACGCCGATCTTTTTCTACTTCAAGAACACGTGGTGCGTGCACTTTACGTTCAACTACCTGGGGAGGAAACCCAGTTAGATTCTGTCAGAACATGGCTTGAGGAATCCGATTCACTGTCCATCCCCAAATTAGAACAGTGGTGTATAGAACATGGCGCTCATTTTGCCTTAGATTTTGATTACTGGTGGTTTTTAAGTGACTTGTTAGACCAAATTCCGATGCAGATATATCGCGTCGAAGATCAATTACGTCAAAGGAAAGTGATTGAATTTACAGATGACAATAAAAGGTATCTTTTAAGAATCCTCGAACATCAATTTAAAGACCTCCCCTCCCCCATAGGGATCGCTAGAGAGCGGATTGTAGATCTTATTCTTCAGGAGAGAAGGCGCACATTACTAGAGGATTTACGAGACGATCTTGTGAAAGAAGCTTGGGCTCAAGGAGAAATAATACGAGATAGCATCCCCACTTAAACCCACCGAACTAACTTCGCCACATGCAAGGCATTTCTATATTTACATTTTCGTTTCTATTCTCTCTATCGCTGTTCGCACAGCCTGGGAATTCTGAATTTCAACTTCTTGATGGAATCATCGCAGTAGTGGGTGATGAAATCATTCTTAACAGCGCGATCGAGGACAGAGCACTTCAAGCACGAATAGAAGGCGGAGAAGCGGATGAAAGCAACAAATGTGGCTTCTTAGAAGAACTTCTTTTTGAGAAACTGCTCTTACACAATGCACGACTGGACAGTTTAGAAGTCAGTGACGGAGAAGTCATGGACGAAATCGAACGACGTCTCGCTTATTACATTAAAATGCTGGGATCCGTAGAATCTTTTGAAGAGGAGTATGGGAAGTCTGTCGCTCAGTGGAAAGCCGATTTTACGGAGCCTATATTAGATCAATTGCTCGCGCAAAGGATGCAGCAAACGATCAGCCAAGAAGTGCGTGCTACGCCCGCTGAAGTTCTCGAATATTTCGAGAAGACACCCGTAGATTCTCTGCCACTTATTCCCGAAGAATTAAGCTACAGTGAGATCGTTCTACAACCGGTGATCTCCGACAGACAAAAACAAGCCGTTCGCACAACGCTTGATTCAATCAGAAACCTGGTTGCTACAGGACAACTTCCCATGACATTGGCTGCCACTCGCTATTCGGAGGACCCTGGATCTAAATACAAAGGGGGATGTTATGAAAACATCGCGCGCGGTGTCTTTATTCCAGAATTCGAAGCTGCTGTTTTTGACACACCCTTGAATGGATACTCGCCCGTATTTGAATCTGATTTCGGGTACCATTTTGTCAGGGTTACAGACAAAAGAGGAGAACAATTCAGTGCGTGTCACGTTTTGATGAAACCTCGAGTAAATCCGCTTGCACTCGAAAACCTAAACTCAAAAATAGACTCGATTTATGCATCGATTAATGCCGGAAGCACAACCTTTGAAAGAGATGTTTTGTCTTTTTCTACCCGTGAATCATCCAAAAACTCTAAAGGTCAGGTCGTTAACCCACGTGACGGCGGGCTCATGTTTGGCATCGATGAACTTGATCCGAATTTGTATTTCTTACTTGAACCTTTAGAAATAGGAGAAATGAGCAGTCCCGTTCAATTGGTGGACGATGATGGAGATGGGTTTTGGACGATACTGCGACTTGAAGACAGAAAGGCCGCACATAGAGCAAACCCCAAAGATGATTATGCGCTCTTCCAGTCCCAAATAGAAAACAACATGAGAGCATTGGATATGAATGAGTGGATTGACAAGCACATCTCTGACACATTCATCAGGCTGTCATCAGACTATAACAACTGCGAATTCAATATTAATTGGAAGCAGTGAACATCTCTAGGGTAAGTATCATCACTGTATGTTACAATGCCTCTGATGTTATATCTCAATGTCTCGATTCTGTTGAGGAACAAGTCATAGAAAATGTGACCGTCGAACACATCGTCATTGACGGTGGCTCGAACGATGGCACGTTGGAAATTGTCCGAGGTCATCACAATCCCGACCATGTTGTTTCGGAAAAAGATGACGGACTGTATGATGCCATGAACAAGGGGCTGGACATGGCGACTGGAGAAGTTGTCGCATTTCTGAATAGCGATGATGTCTACTGCGACCCAAATGTCATCTCAGATGTCGTCTCCGCATTTACGTCTTCAAATGCTCA
>TARA_B110000037_G_scaffold76897_1_pt1 | contig 11551 bp, 9 predicted proteins | sample TARA_B110000037 | Tara Oceans TARA_B110000037 (sample SAMEA4397196) | marine metagenome | biome: Polar Biome; feature: [MIX] marine epipelagic wind mixed layer (ENVO:01000061); material: water (ENVO:00002006), including particulate matter (ENVO:01000060) such as... | depth 10-100 m
TAACTGCTGACTTATCGTTACTAAAACCTAATGAAGTTATTGCCAGCGCACTATTGACACCTCAGGGTCGTATTTTATTTGATATGTTATTAAGCTTAGAAATTAAAGAACATAAAGTTGATTATAATTCTTTACTTGTTGAATGTGATGAACTCCAATTAGATGGTTTATTTAAAAGAATAAGTCTTTATAATTTAAGAAAAGAAGTAAATATTGAAATTACTGACCTTAAAGTGTTTGTAATCAATGAAGTTGCAAATGATGCTTCAAAATTAAGTGATAAAAGATTTTTAAATTTACAAATATCACGTTTTTATAAAGTAAGCTTAGATAGTGGTGATTTTTTAAATTATGAAGATCATGAAAGTTTAAATTGGTATGATTTTTATCGATATACTTACTGCATAGCAGAGGGACCTGTTGAAATTTCATCTGGTACTTCTCTACCTCTAGAGATAAATTTTGATTTAATAGGAGCTATTAGTTTTAATAAAGGATGTTTTATTGGACAGGAAGTAAATGCAAGGATTAAATGGAAGGGTTTAATTAAAAAGAAATATGTTCCAGTGGAGTTAGTAATTGATAATCCAACTACAAAAGAAATGAATTTAAAGAGCGATAGAAAAATTTTTTTTGAAGATAATAATATTGGTGAGTTAGTCGAGATGAAATATTTTAAACAACAAAATAACTTTTATGGGTTAGCTAATATTAAGTTAAATTATTTATATAAATTTGAAAATGATAATTCTCTTTTATGCGAATTTCAAAATTTGAAAATGAAGATAAATTTTCCTGATTACATGTTGCCACTTCCTAAAAAGCTCTAATCTTCTTAGATTGACATTTCAATCATATAAACATATCAGTATTTATTAACTCAATAAATAGTATTAAAATACTGATTTTAATTTGAATAATGTTATCATAAGAACATATTGATTTATTTATGGTTAAAATTTGTATTTGTAATTTAATGTAAGGAACAAAAACATGTCATCACTTCTTATGCCAAAAGCAACAGCTGTATGGTTAATAGATAACACTGCTCTAACATTTGAACAGATTTCAGAATTTTGTAACTTGCATCTTTTAGAAGTTCAAGCAATTGCAGATGGAGATGTTGGTCAAGGTATATTAGGCTTCGACCCAGTTCTAAATGGTCAACTAACTAAAGAGGAAATTGATAATTGCTGTAAGGACTCAACTCTTAGTCTAAAAAAATCAATTTCTTCGTTACCAGATTCTAAAAACAAATCTAAAGGACCTAAGTACATACCTTTAGCCAGAAGAGGAGATAAACCTGACGCAATAGCTTGGATTGTAAAAAACCATCCTGAGGTTAAAAATAATCAAATCTCAAAGCTTATAGGCACTACCAAAGAAACTATTGAAAAAATTAGAACAAGAAGTCATTGGAATATTTCAAACATTACAGCTAAACATCCTGTTTTATTAAGTCTTTGTGAACAAGCAGATCTAGAAAATGCTATAATAAAAGCTGGTGGAAAAATTGAAGGTGATGAAGAGAAAAATCCTCAAACTGAAGGTATTGTTTAGAGCTTAGTTTTTATAAAATATATGAATCATTCTAATATATTATACAGTTAAAAGTGTGAATTATGATAAATAATATAACTCCACCAATTGTGGCATTAATTATGGGTAGCCAGACAGACTGGGAAACAATGAAGTTTTCTAAAGAAATTTTATCTTCTCTGAAAATTTCACATACAGTGAAAATAATTTCTGCTCATAGAACGCCTGACAGAATGACTAATTTTGCTAAACAAGCTGAACAAGATGGACTTCAAATAATAATAGCAGGAGCAGGTGGAGCAGCTCATCTACCAGGAATGGTTGCTTCTCACACTAATATTCCTGTAATAGGCGTACCTATTGAGAGCACTGCTCTTAAAGGAATGGATAGCCTTCTCTCAATAGTACAAATGCCAGGAGGAATACCTGTTGCAACCATGTCAATTGGTAAAGCTGGAGCTATTAATGCTGCTATTTATGCTGCTAAAATAATTAGTTTATCAAGCGATATTATTAAACAAAACCTTGATGAATGGATAAAAAATCAAACAAACAACATACCCGAAAGCCCTTTTTAAATTAATGATTAATCAAGCTAATTATCCAATATTACCTGATAATTTAAATACTATAGGTATTCTTGGTGGTGGACAACTTGGTAAAATGATAGCTTTAGCGGCTAATAAAATAGGTTACAAAACTCATTTGTATTGTCCTAAAGGTGATAACCCAGCAGAAGATGTTGTAAATCGTGTTAGCCATGGAGATTGGGATGATTTTGATAGATTAATCAATTTTTCTAAAAGTGTTTCTTGTGCTACCTCAGAATTCGAAAACATCCCTTCTAAAACACTTGAACTATTATCAAGAAATACAAAAATAACACCCAGTAGTCTAGTCTTTAGATGTGCTCAAATACGTTCTAAAGAAAAAGAAATGGCTTTGAAATCTGGTTTTAATACCCCAAAATGGTTTCTTATAAAAAATACTGATGACTTAATAAAATCTATTAAGTTACTAGATGGCAAAGGTATTTTAAAAACAAACTCGTTTGGTTATGATGGAAAGGGACAGGTAAAAATTAATATAGAAACTGACTTATTTAAAGTCTGGGAAGACCTTGGTTCAATAGAATGTGTTCTAGAAGATATAGTTCCATTTCGAAGAGAAATTTCTATTATGTATTTTAAAAGTCAAGATGGTTCTGAAGGTTTCTTTCCAATATCAGAAAACTATCATTTAGATGGAATATTAAGAAAAAGTTTAGCTCCAATCGAATTAGAAAACTCAAAAGAAATTGAGTTAAAATCACATATTAAACAATTTGCAAAAAACCTGAATTTTTATGGTATACTAGCGATAGAACTTTTTGAACATATAGATGGTCAATATATATTTAATGAGATAGCACCAAGACCACATAATTCTTTTCATTGGACCATAGAAGGTTGTGAAAATAATCAATTTGATATTCTGATTAGAACTATTTGTGGCCTTCCAGTTAAAGATGTCACTTGTCAAGACAAATGGGAAATGACAAACATTATTGGAGAGGATATCAATGATTTAATACCAATTTACAGTGAACAAGATTATTCAATAAATATTTATGGAAAAAAAACTGTAAAACCAGGTCGAAAAATGGGCCATTATTCCAAAAGAATTGTTTAATCTTTATAAATTGTTTTATTACAAAAATCAAATGGAACATCTCGATAAACTTCGTTTATGAAATTGGAAAATAACAGAAATGCATAAGGTTTCCAACGATTTATAGGCTTTAGCGCTATATTATCATTTGGAAAATAATTTTTAGGGAGTGATACTTCAGGGTTTTCTAATTTATCTCTTAAAAATTCATCATTAAGAGTTTTTGCATCATATTCTAAGTGATTTAATATGAATAAATCTTTTGTATCAGAACATCGAACCATGCCAACACCTGATTCATTAGATTTTGCTAATATTTCTAGCCCTGCATCCAAAATATCTTTTTGCCTAGTTTCAGTAAATCGTGAAACTGGCATAGGAAATCTATCTATAAAGCCTTGCATTAATCTATATTGTTTTGCTTGATTTAAACTATGATCAAAAACTCCAAATAGTTTATAATTAATAGTATATTTTTCTACATTATGTAACTCTTTCAATAATGCCTGAGCTCCCCAACATATCCCAAGTCTCCTAAATACATGACTTTTAGACCATAAAATTATTGTCTTTAACTCTTCCCAATATTTAACATCTTGAAAGGGAATAGTTTCAATTGGCGCACCTGTAACAATCAAAACATCATAAAAATTATCTTTGATTTGATCTAATGTTTTATAAAATTCTAAAAGATGACCTTTTGCTGTGTTTTTGGGTGAGTAAGTTTCTGTAGTCATTAAAGTTAATTCAATTTGAAGAGGAGATGCTCCAAGAATTCTGGCAAATTGAACTTCAGTTTGTTTTTTTTTAGGCATTAAGTTTAACAATAAAAACTTTAAAGGCCTAATGTCTTGTTTCTCAGCTTCACTTCCATCTATGACGTCTACATCTTCTTTTAAAAGTATTTCTCTTGCTGGTAGATTGTCAGGAATTTTTATAGGCATATTTCAATATCTTTCAAAATTTAAGGAGATCTTCCAAAAAGTTATTTTTTTATTTTATTAAAATTTCTAATAATATCAGAAAATGATTTTAGACCTAAATTTCTACTTGTTGATTTAATGTTTTTTGAAATATTTTGAAATATTTTAATTGGTTTCTTTATCTTACCAATCATTGATATATCTGAAAGTCTTCTTTTCAAAAAATTATCTGTTTCTTCTTGATCTAAACTATTATCATTTAACCAAAATAATAATGTAGAAGCATACACTGCACCTAAAGAAAGTCTTTTAGTGTAAAAAGAAAAATCAGTTGATTGGTCTCCAGCTAATCTCCAAATACTATTGCAAGTTTTATATAGAATATTTAATGATTTTTTTGAATTTTTAGGAAGAGCTGTTATTAATAGTGATGATCTTATAGCCTCTCTGTAAGGCAAGCAGTAAGATAATCTCATTAGAATTATTTTCGTAATTTTTTCTGGAATCCTCTCGGGTTTCACATCTAAGGCAATATATCTTTTTTTAGTAGAGTCATCTACAAACTGAGTAAAAGTTTCAATAAAGTAAATTGGATCATTTTGAAATAGATTCTTAAAAATTTCCATTCGTTGTTGTTCTGTATTATTTTGCTTAAATTTAATATCGCTAGCACCTTGTTCCATAGCTAACCATGTCCAACCGTCAAAAGGTACATGTAACAACATTGCCTTAACTAAATCAATTTTAACTAAGTGATCATCTGACTTTTTATTTTTCATTTTTTTACCAGTTTGACGTATAGATGTTAGTCTAATTTATTGTTAAATATATTCAACAAGAACTAAAATTAAAATCACACTAAAAAGCTTGCAATTATATGACTTTATATGTTATTTGCTATATTCTTATATACTTTATATTAATTTTTAAAGGTTTTAAATATGTATGTGTCAGTCCGTGACAACAATGTAGATCAGGCTTTACGAGTTCTGAAAAAAAAGATGCAAAGAGAAGGCATGTTTAGAGAGATGAAAAATAGAAGAGCTTATGAGAAGCCTTCTGAAGAAAGAGCTAGGGAAACAGCTGAAAGTACAAGAAGAGTTAGAAAACTAATGAGAAAAAGATTAGAGCGTGAAGGATATTAATTTCTTTTGAATTCGATCAAGAATAACCGTATTATTATAATACGGTTTTTTTATGTTAATTTTTTATAATTTACTTATGGTTTATCATCAAAAAAAATCATGAACCTTACATATGGAGAAATTTTTTATGAAAATTGGAAGCCCAAAGGAAATATTTAAAGGTGAAAATAGAGTTGCAATGACGCCAGAAAGCGCAAAGCAACTTCAAAAATTAGGCTATGATTGTATCGTTGAAAGCAATGCTGGCAATAATTCAAACTTTTCTGATAAAGATTATAAAGATGCAGGGGTTCAAATTGCTAAAAACGCAGATCAATTATGGAAAGCATCCGATTTAATTTTAAAAGTTAGGGGACCAGAAAAATCGGAAGTATCTAAAATGAAATCAGGACAACATATCGTGAGTTTTATATGGCCTGGACAGAATAAACCTTTACTTGAAATTCTTAGTAAGAAAAAAGTTACAGTTCAAGCAATGGATATGATCCCTAGGATTAGTAGAGCCCAAAAAATGGATGCCCTTTCTTCAATGGCTAATATAGCGGGTTACAGGTCAGTTATAGAAGCTGGAAATCAATTTGGTAGATTCTTTACCGGTCAAATTACTGCGGCAGGTAAAGTTCCTCCTGCTAAAGTGTTAATAATTGGTGCAGGTGTAGCAGGACTTGCTGCCATCGGTACTGCCCAATCAATGGGAGCAATTGTTAGAGCATTTGATGTTCGACCAGAAGTAGCTGAACAAATTGAATCAATGGGTGCTGAATTTCTTATGTTAGATTTTGATACCGATGGTTCCGGAGAAGGTGGTTACGCAAAACCAGCATCAAAAGAATTTATTGAAAAAGAAATGGAACTTTTTAGAGCACAAGCACCAGAAATTGACATTGTTATTACAACAGCATTAATACCAGGAATGCCTGCACCTAAATTATGGCCTAAAGAAATGGTTAATTTAATGAAGCCTGGTTCTATTGTTGTCGACCTCGCTGCGGAACAAGGTGGAAATTGTGATCTTACAGTTCCTGATAAGATGATAGAGACAAAAAATAAAGTCAAAATAATTGGTTACACTGATTTACCAAGTAGAATGGCTAATCAAGCTTCAACGCTATATTCGACCAATACACGTCATATGATAGATGATTTAACTCCAGATAAAAACGGTGTTCCTTTTGTGAATATGGACGATGATGTAATTAGGGGAGCCACAGTTATCCACAATGGAACTATTACTTTTCCTCCTCCAAAACCTAAAATTACTGCAATTGCCAAGCATGTTAATGAAAATGTTAAAGCAAAAACATCTGAAGAATTAGAGCAAGATAAACTCAAAGCAGAACAAAAAGCTGGAAGAATACAAGTTACATCTTTGATAATTGGAGCATGTTTAACCTGGTTAATTGGGATTTATGCTCCTGTAGATTTTATGCAGCATTTTATAGTTTTTATTTTATCGTGTTTTGTTGGTTTTCAAGTAATATGGAATGTTTCTCATGCATTACATACTCCTTTAATGGCAATAACAAACGCTATTTCAGGAATTATTATTCTTGGAGCTTTACTTCAAATGGATACATCAAACAATATAATTAGTATATTAGCATTAATTTCAATTTTTATTGCAACTATAAATATAGTAGGTGGATTTATGGTTACAAAAAGAATGCTTGCAATGTTTCAAAGAAGTTAAAGAGAGGATTAAGAATATGACTACAGGGATACTAACTGCTTCATACATAATATCCAGCGTATTATTTATCTTAGCCTTAGGGGGATTAAGTAACCAAGAGAAAGCAAAAAGAGCTGTTTGGTATGGTATTGTAGGCATGGCGATTGCTGTAGTTGCAACAATTTTTGGTAAAAAAATATTTTTAACTGAATGGCTTGAATGGTTAATAAGCGCAATTCTAATAGGTTCAGTAATTGGGATAATTGTTGCAAAAAAAGTTCAAATGACTGGAATGCCCCAACTGGTCGCCGCTCTTCATTCATTTGTTGGACTCGCAGCAGTATTTATCGGAATTAATTCAGCACTATTACCCCATACAGAACTATCAAACGCTCAATTAATTATTCACAATGTTGAAGTTTTTTTAGGTGTTTTTATTGGAGCCATAACCTTCACAGGATCAATCATAGCTTTTGGAAAACTTTCTGAAATGATATCCGGTAAGGCATTAATACTACCTGGAAGACATGCTTTAAATTTAATCATGTTTCTTGGATGTTTATTTTTAGGTTTTATGTTTTTAAATCATGAAGGCAATTGGACTTTAATTACCATGACATTAATCGCATTTGTAATAGGTGCACATTTAGTCTTAGCAATTGGCGGTGCTGACATGCCAGTTGTAGTGTCCATGTTAAACTCTTATTCAGGCTGGGCTGCTGCTGCGACTGGTTTTATGCTTGGGAATGACCTATTAATCGTAACTGGTGCACTTGTTGGTTCGTCAGGTGCTATTCTTTCTTATATAATGTGCAAAGCTATGAATAGAAATTTTATTTCTGTTATTCTTGGAGGTTGGGGTGATGCTACTGGCCCTACCATGGATATAGATGGAGAAATGATAGCTATAGATATTGAATCAGTTGCATCAGCTTTGAATGAAGCAAATAAAATAGTTATAGTTCCGGGTTATGGCATGGCAGTAGCTCAAGCTCAAAGTGCAGTGTCTGAGTTAACCACAAGATTGAGAGCAAAGAAAAAAGAAGTACGTTTTGGAATACATCCTGTTGCTGGACGCTTGCCTGGCCATATGAATGTTCTTCTTGCTGAAGCAAAAGTTCCTTATGATATTGTATTAGAAATGGATGAAATTAATTCTGACTTCCCTGATACTGATGTTGTTATGATATTAGGTGCAAATGACATTGTAAATCCTGCTGCTCAAGAAGACCCAAATAGTCCAATAGCTGGCATGCCTGTTTTAGAGGTTTGGAAAGCGAAGCAAGTTTTCATTTCTAAGAGAGGTCAGGGTAGAGGTTATTCTGGAATAGAAAATCCGCTTTTCTTTAAAGAGAATTCTAGAATGGTTTATGGTGATGCAAAAAAATCTTTGGATAGCATTTTACAACACATTAGCTAACACCTAGTAATTTATATTGGGGTTTTTGAGCCCTGATTTTTCTAAAGCCTCACTTTGTCTTTCTGATAAAGTACTTTCGTCATAATTTTCGACTAAATCATGGAATATTCTATACCAATTTACTTCAGCTTTTAAATGCATAAAGACAGAACCTAATCCAACAGCGGCTCTATCCATCAAAACAAATTCTCTAGGAGGCTTTACTCCTCCAATTTTTTTTAATTCTTCATGTACTTTTTCAGCTGTTTCTCTACCATATTGACCAGATGCACTTGGGTTAATAAGCCTTACTTTATCTTCTAATATTGGTTGATATATAAAATTAGCCCAAATATTTAAAACACTTATTAATTCCTTAGAAGGGTTCTTAAACCCCCACCTTTCATAAGCGTTTATAGCTAATTCCTCATCTCCATCTCTTAGTGCCTTATATAATTCAAGCACGCCAGTTACAAAGTCTGGTCTAAATATTCGAATACAACCAAAATCCATTAAATTGATGCCACCGTCAGGTCTAATTGAATAATTTCCTAAGTGAGGGTCTCCATGAATAATACCAAATTTATAAAAAGGGACATACCAAGCTTTAAACATATTCATCGCTACTTGATTTCTAGTATTTAGGTCAGAGTTTTCTGAAATAAACTGCATAATTTTTATACCATCAATTCTAGTCATCGATAACAGTCTATTAGTTGATAAATTACTGATAGGTTCAGGTAATGTTATTTCATCAATCTCAGATAACATATGCCTATATAAATTCATGTTTTTTATTTCATGAGAATAATCTAATTCTTCTTTTAAACGATCCGACAATTCTTCATGAATTGATTGTGTTGAAATTGCAGAGTCATATTTTTCATACAAAGAGAAAATTAATTTAAGTTGTTTTAAATCAGCCTGCACAGCTGAACTCATATCTGGATATTGTAATTTACAGGCTAATTTTTGTCCATTATGACTCTCAGCAAAATGAACTTGCCCAAGAGATGCAGCTGCAGAAGCTTGTTTTTCAAAGTCTTTAAATTGCTCTTGCCAGCTTTCTCCTAATTCTGCTTTCATTCTTCTTTTTACAAAAAGCCAACCCATAGAAGGTGCATCAGCTTGTAAATGAGATAATTCATTTACATATTCTTTAGGCAAAGCATCAGGAATGGTTGCTAATATTTGAGCTACTTTCATAAGAGGACCTTTTAATCCTCCCAAGGCTGCTCTTAAATCAGATGCATGTTGTTCTCTATCAATTTTAATACCCAAATATTTTTCACCTGCTAAACGAGCAGCTAAACCTCCCATTGCAGATGTAACTTTTGCATATCTTCTTAATTTACCACCAGTCATTGAGCGACTTAATTCATCTTGATCTGAAACTTTATTTACCATTTAACAATAATCCATTTTAAATTTTACTTAAGATTTTCTAGCTCATCCATGAGACCAGATATCATAGACACACCTTTCCCCCAAAAACTACTATCATATGCACTCAAATTGAATGGCTTTAGTAATTCACCATGACTTTTAGTTCCACCTGCGGTCAACATATCAATATACTTTTTAGAGAAAATTTCTTTATCACTATTTTGGTAAGAGTACCAAAGAGCATTTACTAAGCTGTCACCAAAAGCATATGCATACACATAAAACGGAGTATGAACAAAATGAGGTATATATGCCCATAGAGATCTATAATCATCGGAAAGGTTTACGGATGGCCCAACGGCATGAGACTGAGTGGCCATCCATATATCACTGATTTCGTCCGGTGTAAGTTCAGATTTAATTCTAGCTTCATGAAATTTAACTTCAAACTGATGAAAACCAATTTGTCTTACAACAGTGTTTAACATATCCTCAATTTTTCCAGCTAATAACTGTTTTTTTTGTTCTAATGAACTATCATCTAAAAGTTTTCTAAAAACTAACATTTCTCCAAATACAGAAGCTGTTTCAGCAAGCGTTAATGGAGTTTCTGCCATTAACAAACCATTCTTTGCAGCTAAAATTTGATGAACTCCGTGACCTAATTCATGCGCTAAAGTCATAACATCTCTTATTTTACCTTGATAGTTTACAAGAACATAAGGGTGTAAAGATGGAACTGATGGATGGGCAAACGCACCAGAAGCTTTACCTTGCCTTACAGGCGCATCAATCCAGTTGTTTTTAAAAAAAAGATTAGCTGTATTAGAAATTTTTGGATGAAAAGAGGCAAAAGATTCTAAAACAATAGATTTTGCTTCGGACCATTCAATAGTTTTATCCACAGTTTCAGGTAAAGGTGCATTTCTATCCCACCAATCAATTTTGATTTTTCCAAACTGTTTAGCTTTCCACTTGTAGTATCTGTGTGTTAATTGAGGCATAGCTTCATCTACTGTTTTAACTAAAGAATCTACTACACTATCTTCAACATCATTATCTAGATTCCTAGATGACATAGTTCTTTTAAAGCCTCTTTTATTATCTTCTATGTACCTATCTCTAGAAATTACATTCAATATCATTCCAAATATACGCTTATTTTTATCTAAAGTTTCTGACAGAGATTTACCTGCAATTTTTCTCTTTTTTGAGTCTGAATCTGACAAATAATTTAAAATCTCTGCTTCACTTACCATTTCTTTACCAAAAGGAAATCTTAATGAAGCTGATGTTTCGTCAAAAAGCCTTACCCATGCTGACCTTCCAGTTGCTGATTTTTCTATCAACATTTCTTCTACCAAAGGATCTAAAAGATAAGGGTTCCTTTTTCTAAGAATATTAATGTAAGGAAGCCAAGTTTTTGCATTGGCATTTGACATCCAATCATTAATTAAATCATCATCAATTTTACATAACTCAAGAGTTACGAAGATTAATGAAGAGAATATTTCTGTAACCTCATCAGAAATAGTAGAGTTATATCTGGATATTTCTGGGTCTTCCATATTAGTCGCAAACATTAAGCTGCTATGCGTTCCAATTTTATATAAATGTTCATTTAAATTTTGGTAGTGACCTATACATTCAATAAATTCATTCGAGTTTAAATTATTAATTTTACCTTTCCATTTAACTTTGAAGGCCTTTGATAATTTTCTTATTTCATTTAAGTCATTTTTTATTTTAGGATCATTTATACCTTTATAAATTTCTGATAAATCCCAAGTAGGTAAATCATTTTTATTTTTTGAAATGGAAGCTATAGTCATGTTTTTTT
>TARA_B110000037_G_scaffold69705_1_pt1 | contig 11549 bp, 10 predicted proteins | sample TARA_B110000037 | Tara Oceans TARA_B110000037 (sample SAMEA4397196) | marine metagenome | biome: Polar Biome; feature: [MIX] marine epipelagic wind mixed layer (ENVO:01000061); material: water (ENVO:00002006), including particulate matter (ENVO:01000060) such as... | depth 10-100 m
CACAGGCAGCACCCTCGAATACAGACATACATATTATACGTGCTGAGGTATACCAGTATCGTAGGAATACCGAAACCTCACTGATGGCCAAGGGTATATATGGTTCCGCCGCTGGCGAGTCACAGAGCCAGATAGAGGAATAACCTGCGATTATGCAACTATCCCGCTATCTTGAGAGAATTGCCTACAATGGTCCGCTGAACGTCGATCTCGAAACCCTCAATGGTATTCATCAACACCATCTTCGTGCGATTTCTTATGAAAATCTTGATGTCCAGCTCGGCATTCCTTTGACAACAAATGTTCAAGCGGCCTACCACAAAATCGTAGCGCTGGGTCGCGGGGGCTGGTGTTACGAGATGAATGGGGTCATGGGCTGGGCGTTAGAAGAAATAGGCTTCGACATCATGCGGATATCAGCCGGCGTCAATCGAAATGAACGAGGCGATGCGGTTATTGGTTCGCACCTTGTTCTAATGACTGAGCTGGATCAGCTCTACCTCGTTGACGTTGGCTTTGGAGATGGTTTTTTACTGCCGGTGCCGTTGAAAGAAGGGGAGTTTTCAGAACGAGGATTTGATTTCAAACTGGAACACCTCACCGATGGCTACTGGCGACTACACAATCATCAATTCGGTGGCGCACCAAACTTTGATTTTAAAACTGAGCCTGCAGACGAGTCTCAGCTCGAAACAGTATGTCAAAGTCTACAAACCGCTGAGCACTCACCTTTTGTTATGACGTTAATTGCACAACGTTTTGTTCAGGATGGATACGAAGTTCAGACAGGGTGCACCGTGCGCAAAATCACGTCACGGGGCATCGAAACCAAGGTGCTTAATAGCGTAGATGCGCTTCAACAGCGCCTGCAAAATGTATTTGAAATCAACGTGCCGGCAGTAACAGCACTTTGGCCAAAGGTGCTTAAACGACATCAAGCACTATTTCCTGACAACTCAGATTAGATTGAGCAACACAAAATGAGAGACTATGGGTCCCCCGGTCGAGATACGGTTGAAACCTTTTACCTTCTCAATCATCGTCTTCAAACACTTGATTTTGTCAAAAATCAATTCAAGCGCTTTGTTTCCACACCAACAAGCACACGATCAATGACCTGGCTTGAGGCGCTGACGTATCTCGATACATTGGTTGATGATTCCGATCCGGACACAGAGCTATCGCAATTACAGCACTTACTGCAGACCGCAGAAGCCATTAGAAGAGACGGTCATGAGGACTGGTTTGTGCTCACGGGTTTTATACACGATCTTGGCAAGATTCTATGTTTGTCGGGTGAACCTCAATGGTCTGTCGTTGGCGACACTTTTCCAGTCGGTTGTCGATTCAGCGATAAGATCGTATATCCGCATTTTTTTGCCGACAATCCCGATTCAGATAATCCAGCATACCAAACGCCCACTGGAATTTACGAACCCGCTTGCGGTCTACGTAACGTCACTATGTCTTGGGGCCACGATGAGTACCTGTTCCAATACATTAAGGATTATCTTCCCGAGCCCGCGCAATACATGATCCGGTTTCATTCGTTTTATGCCTGGCATCAATCCGGTGCTTACGACGACCTTTGCGATGATCACGACCGGGAAATGCTGCCATGGGTAAAGCGGTTTAATTCTTATGACCTGTACTCAAAAGCAGACAACACAGTGAATTGGGATGCGCTTCGACCGTACTATCTTGAACTGATTGAAAAGTATTTGCCTGCGAAAATAGCTTGGGCTGTTTGAGTCGCTTGATAGACTGAAATACCGATTTATGCGCGTTGCGCTGAAGATAAGAGACAGTCAAATCCTTCGCGACTTCAGCCAGCAAAGTCACGCGATTCCGTAAAGATTACCTAACCACGTGAGTCCACCGATTTTGCTGAGTCGCTAGCAGTTGGCGATTATCACGACCACTGATCAAAACGCATAATATCCTCAACAGGCTTTCTCGTAACGGGGCCAAACTTACCAAGAGGATAACCAACAGGAATTAAGCACAACGCGGCCATCGTGTCAGGCATGTTCAAGGCTTCCCTGACTTTATCCTGATCATTCAGAGCAAGGGTGGTAGGCGCAGCACCAAGTCCCATCGCTCTCGCTGCCAGTAACAAATTTTGGATACCAGGCCATAAAGAACCACCTCCGCGCTGCGCAACAGTTGCATCGACTTTCTGACCATATTCCATACAGGCGATAATGAGCGCGGGTATTTCATGCATATGTTCCATTTGCCAGATGACAGAATTAAGCATGCGCTTACGCTTCTCTTCCGATTGGTGCGGCAAACTCCCTGGGCGCTCAGCCTGAGGTCCAATGTAGGCTTCAACGCCTCCACGATTGAGATCTGCAAGCTTCTGTTTCACCGCAGCATCCCTGACAACAATCCAGCGACCATTCTGCATGTTAGAACCCGAGGGCGCTTGATTGGCGGCATCGATGAGTTGCTTCAAGTCAGCCTCAGGTACATCCCGAGTATCTAATTTTCGCATTGCTCGACAATTGTATATCGCATCAAACAGTGACATCTGATCATTAGTCATTTGCTTTTCTCCTTGGTTTTGCTGCAGATTAAATGAGTTAAGGGAAGCACACAAGAATCCTTGTCGCCAACTTTTTCGAATGCCGTTGCCTATCAGGCGTAGTATTTAATTCACGCGACGATCTATAATCTTTCAACTCAGATTTCCCTTACAAGCGTGAGATTGATCATGAAGAAGCTAACTATTGACGGGATCGAGTTTCGAGATTTGGATCACGATGGGGTGCTCTCTCCCTATGAGGATCATCGCTTGAGTGCCGATGCACGTACGAAAGATCTGTTAAACAAAATGACAATGGCGGAAAAAGTCGGCGTCATGATGCACGGCACCGCGCAGTCTATTGGCCCCCTGGGTGTGATGGGCGTGGGGGCGGAATATAATCAGCACGCAAACCAACAACTGATCTCTGAGCACAAAATTAACCATCTGATTACTCGCCTCGACAATAAGCCAAAAGAGTTTGCTAAGCAAAACAACGCCTTGCAACAGATTGCTGCTGACACGCGTCTTGGTATACCTGTGACGATCAGCACTGACCCCCGACATCATTTTCAGCACGTTACCGGGGCTAGCTCAAGAGCAAAGGGATTTAGTCAATGGCCAGAAACCACTGGTTTGGCGGCCATCGGCAGTGCCGAACTGGTAGAGCAGTTTACTGAGATCGCACGAGCCGAATATCGCGCTGTCGGTATTCACATGGCGTTATCGCCTCAAGCGGATATTGCAACAGAACCTCGGTGGTCTCGCATATCAGGCACCTTCGGAGAAAAACCGGGCCTCGCGCGATCGCTAGTTGGAGCCTATGTCAAAGGCATGCAATCGGGCACAGAGGGATTGCACGAAAAAAGCGTATCTTGCGTCGTTAAACACTGGGTAGGCTACGGCGCAGCACCCGAGGGCTTTGATGGCCACAACGCCTATGGCCGCTTTTCACAGTTAACTGAAGAATCGCTGCGCCTGCACGTTGAACCCTTCCTGTCATCATTTGAACATGATGTGGCAGGTGTCATGCCTACCTATACGATACTTGAGAATCTGACACTGAACGGAGAAGTTCTCGAACAGGTTGCAGGTGGCTTCTCGAGAGAACTGATCACCGAGCTATTGCGCAACAAATGTGGCTTTAAGGGATTTGTCCTCTCAGACTGGGCGATATTCCGAGATGCCGGGGAACAAACCTTCAACCCGACCCAAAAACAGACACCCAATGATATTGCCATGCCCTGGGGAGTGGAAACACTGAGCCGTGAACAGCGATTTGCAAAAGCAGTTAACGCCGGTTGCGACCAGCTTGGTGGCGAAGAGGATGTCGTGACGATGTTAAACGCCATCGACAATGGCTTAATTTCTGAATCAAGAATTGATGAAGCAGTTTACAGAATGTTAGTTCAGAAATTCGAACAAGGTCTTTTCGAGTCACCCTTCGTTGACGTAACAACAGCCGATGAACTGGTCGGCTCAGGGCGAGCACGGGCTGCGGGAAGAAACGCACAACGCAGGTCAATTATATGTCTAAAGAAACCCTCATCTGTGAACTCCAGCACCCGCTATTACCTCGAAAACTTCTCGCTCTCCCAGGGAGGTGAAGTCACAAGCCTGAATGATGCTGACGCCGCGATCATCAAACTTTCAACGCCTCATCAAGACCTTCATCCCAACTTCTTTTTTGGTAGTCGCCAACAGGAAGGGGACATAGATTTTAAACCGACACTGCACGCTGCCAAAAGAGTAAGAGCACTATCTGAAAAAATGCCCACGATTGCAGTCATTCAGATGAGCAGACCCGCGGTCGTCACCGACATCATTAATGACTTGGACGGTTTGTATGTTGATCTCGGCGTCTCAGATGACCTGATGATTAGCGCGATTTCCAGCCAGATTGACACTGAAGGTACGCTACCTTTCGAGCTGCCCCGCTCCATGCATGCGGTGAGAAGTCAAAGGCCTGACTATCCTTCTGACAGCCAAGATGCTTTGTTTCAAGTCGGCGCCGACTACAAAAATAATGAGGGGCTGTAGAAGAACTATCGACCCTTAAAGTCCGCCGACCGCTTTTGTGCAAATGAAGTCATGCCTTCTTTTGCATCCTCGGTACGCATCAACTGCAGGAAATTCATATAAACATGATGTACGTGATCATTGAATTGTTCCGCCAATCCCATCCGCATCAGACGTTTGGCAGACTGTACAGCAAGTGGTGCATTAGCGGCAATATCATTTGCTAACGCCTTTGCAAAGGGCATTAATTCTTCATCTGGCACAACGTGGGCGCACAACCCCAACTCCTTGCATTCGTCGGCATTCATATTTTTGGCGCGATAGATTATCTCGGCAGCTTTCTCCCAGCCTACAAGTCGGGGTAGCACCCAGGTACCGCCGCTCTCAGGAACAATGCCTCTTTTTACGGGTGTCGGAGCAAATTTCGCTCCCTGCGCCATGATGCGAATATCACAACACAACGCCATATCCATTCCAAAACCTGCGGCCGCGCCATTTAACGCACAAATCACTGGCTTCTCGCAGTTAAAAATCACCGCGGGCGGAAATGTTTTTACATTTAGACTCACAGGAATTGAAGCTGGCGTGTTGGTGCCGGATTGAGAACCCGCGCGAGATTGTGCTGAAACAACATCGAGCCCAGCGCAAAACATGCGACCAGCTCCTGTCAGAATAATCACCCGAACGTCATTATCCCGTTCAGCCTCATTCATATAGTCACTGACCAACTCCATCATCGATCCACCTAGCGTATTCATTTGATCTGGTCGATTAAGCGTGATCGTTGCAATGCCATCTTCCACTTCATAAAGCGTATCGGCGTTTTCTGTTGAGTTATCCATCACTTATCCTTCTCTCGATGTTTTGGTTCGCGCTGCAAACAATCATTACACAGGTTATTTTCTAATTTCACAAACATTTACCTACCTAATTGTTGACGCGGATCAACCGGCGACGCACGCAGACGCGACAAAAAGTAGCATATTTCAATGTACTGATTGTCTACGTCGGTATCCTCCGCGTGGGCGTAGCCAAACCATCTGAACGAATCATTCAAACTGCCTCACTCTACCTAACTTTTCATCACCAATGTGAGACGACTGATTTCGAAAATATTGGTAGTCTCAGATTTCAAATACAACTAGGATGGCAGCTTCTGATAAAGCGTAGATGCATCGTTTATGGAGCCTGTCAAAGAAACAGCAAGAATCGAATCTCTAGATTTACTGCGCGGATTCGCGCTATTAGGCATCTTGTTGCTGAACATTATCGGGTTCGGCCTTCACTCATCAGCCTATTCCAACCCCGGCTACGATCTGATTTTTGGTGCGACATCTGACAAAGCGACATGGGCGGCGGTAGAAATATTTGCGGAAGGCGCTATGCGCTGCTTGTTTTCTATTTTGTTCGGGGCGGGTATATTACTCTTCACCACGGGCGCAAGCGCAAAGGGTGCCGTCTTACATTACAAGCGTACGTTCTGGTTGCTGATCTTTGGTCTATTTAATGCCTATATTCTGCTCTGGGTCGGGGACATCCTGGTGACCTATGCACTTTGCGGTTTCTTTCTCTATCTCCTTCGAAACAAAAGTGGCAAGACACTACTCATATCGGCAAGCAGCATGATTTTGCTGATCTCAATCTTCTACGGCATTGTCGGCATCGGCCTGTCCGCCGCAAAAGATGCGTCTATTGAAGTCAGCCACGTGACAGAAGTATCTAACATCAATGCCGATACCCGGGTCCTAGCGAAAGAGTGGGATGATTTTGTCAAAGACTACCAACCTTCGGCTGAAAAAATATCCAAGGAACTTGAACAAAGACGTGAAAGCTACGCAACTGCGTTCTCTTTTAACCTTGAAAAGACACTGGAAATGCACTTGGTTGTCGTACCCGTTTTTTTACTATGGGATGCGCTGGCCATGATGCTTCTAGGCATGGCGCTATACAAGTTTGAAGTGCTACAGGGGAAGCGTTCCTTGGCTTTCTACAAAAAGCTTGCGCTATTCGGCTTCTGCATTGGCATCACCTTTAATAGTTACGAAGTCTACAGAGGCATCACCACTAACTTCGAATTGACAGCAGTCTTTGCGCAGATGCAACCAACTTATCAGATTGGGCGTCTTGGTATGGCAATGGGCTATATTGGGCTTCTAGTCTTATTTGCGAGAAGCGGCGGGTTTGTCAGTATTAAGACTCGTCTGTCTGCAGTCGGCCGTATGGCGCTCACCAATTATTTAATGCACTCGTTTATCTGCGTTGTCATTTTTACCGGTCTTGGTTTTGGACTGGTTGACAAGCTTTCAAGGACTTCTCTTTACCTCGTGGTCATTGCTATTTGGATATTTCAGTTGATATTAAGCCCATGGTGGCTGAAACGCTTTCACTTTGGGCCAGTTGAGTGGCTATGGCGAGGATTGACCTATGGTCGATGGCCGAACATCAAACGAATCCCAAGCGGAGACTACTCATGATTACTCATCGACTCATGCTTGGCGCTTTAACACTCGCTGCCAATATCTACGCTGGGGTAGTGCTGGCGGAAAAAATCAATATGAACAACTTGTCGGAAACCGTTCGCATACTGGCATCGGACGAATACGGTGGTCGAGCCCCTGGCACAGAGGGCGAAACGAAAACGGTCGAATACCTTATTCGGCATTTTGAAGCACTCGGCTTAAACCCAGGCGGTGATGCGGGTGGCTGGACCCAATCAGTACCACTCACCCATACGCGCTTGCAGGGTGATTTCGACGTAAAGTTTTCTAATGGTAATACCGACTGGCGTTTAGAACAGGCAACAGATCTTGAGATTAGTAGCGTATTGCCACTGACAAGCAACAAAATACAGAATGCTCCCGTGGTGTTTGTGGGGTTTGGTGCCAGCGCACCCGAGCGGAGTTGGGATGATTACGGAGATGTGGACCTTTCCGGGAAAGTCGCTATCTATTTGGTTAACGATCCGGATTTCTCCGCTGACGCATCAGAACCTGTTTCCGGATTGTTTGGTAATAAGCGTATGACCTACTATGGTCGTTGGGCCTACAAATTTGAAGAGGCAGCACGGCGAGGCGCGATTGCAGCGCTGGTCATCCATGAAGATAAGGCTGCTGGTTACGGTTGGAACGTGGCGTCTTCATCCCCGGGAGAAAACTATGCCATTGCAACCACCACTAATGGTACAAAGCCGGTTCAATTGCAGGGTTGGCTGCACCTAGATGCTGCGATTCGCCTTTTTGAAATGGCTGGATACGATTTTGCGGAACAACGCAGATTAGCTAGAAATAGTGATTTCGAAGCATTTGAACTCAGCGGTGTTAATTTCAGCGCCAACCTGCAGGTCGACGTCGATAGCATCATTAGCCAAAACGTACTTGCGGTCATTCCTGGCGGAAGTCATGCCGACGAAAGTATCATGGTGGCCGCTCATTGGGACGCCTACGGCATCGGCGAACCTGATTCACAGGGGCGAGTCGTCAGGCCCGGCGCCAATGACGATGCGCTCGGGACCGCCGGCGTATTGGAACTAGCAAGGGTATTCAAATCAAGCCCGACACCCGCGAGAAGCATTGTTTTTGCGCTATGGACAGCTGAGGAAAGTGGTTTGCTGGGATCTGCGGCCTACGCCGAAAACCCCATTTATCCAATAGAGAAGACTGCCGCTAATTTAACGCTTGATATCTTACAAACAGGCGGATTGGCACGGGATGTGATTCTGGTTGGAGAAGGTCAAAGTGATCTAGAGGTTGACCTCGCGAGAGCCGCCGCCAGGCAGGGGCGCACAGTAACACCTGAAAGCCTCCCGGAAAACGGCTTGTTTTTCCGTGCAGACCATTTTTCCATGGCGCGCAAAGGGGTGCCAGTTTTGTTATTGATGGGTATCGCTGGTGGCGCTGATCTTATTGATGGAGGACGCGAAGCGGGCGATCAATGGGTCTCTGACTACATCGGCAATTGCTATCACCAGACCTGTGATGCCTGGAGCTCTAGTTTGGATTTAAGCGGCGCAGCACAGGATATTGAGCTATTCCAGATGATCATACACGATCTTGCCAACTCCCGGCGCTGGCCAGTTTGGCGCGATGGATCGGAATTCAAAGCCATCAGAGAAAATAGCAAAGCCGCGCGGCGCTAGTCGCTGCTACTCATACTTCAAGTGTTCTCTCGCGGTCTCAGGATCACACGGCGACTGAACGAAAGCCCTGTCTGCTCGTTTGTCGTAGACGCCATACAACATCAGCGGCGCTGCAAGAAATCTCGGATCATCAACCTGGATAGAAATCTGCATGCGCATACCCTGATTGGTCATCCGGTAACGCTCAATCACGCGTTTCTCCGCACTTGAATCAACACCTTCCGCGATACCCCAGGTCGTGGGTATAAAACGCGTCGTTTTGACTACCAGCACACCCCCTTTGTCTTCGAAATGTCCAGTTGATACACCTACTTTGCTTGGCTGCTTATCTTTCGCTAAACGCGCATCTAGGTATATTGTTCTGTTTTCGGCCGGCGTAATGGCCTGCTCTTTTTCTATCTCAATACGGTCAGGATAGCGGGTCCAACGATAACCATAAACATACAAAGGTAAATTGGGGATGCCGCGGCTCTGGCAATTAAACTCTGGATCATCCAGTGGATCGTAGTTTTTCACCATGCGTTTACCCTCAACGTTGAGGGGATAATTGTCAAAATTCGGCGCACTCGAAACCAGCACACTTCTTAGCGAACGAACATAAGCCCAGTTACCTGAGAAATCCGATGACGGCTGGACCAACGGCGGTATTTTCCGCTTACCTAATTCGGAAGGCGATACGGCTTCAGGAGGCGGCGTTCGGAAAGGGTAAAAACTTATCCCATCAGCACGGGTAAAGTGATCAATCAGTCCATTCTTCTTTGTCGGGTTTCTGTTAGGGCTGAACACCGCGGTCACACTCGTTCCTACCTGAATAGAATCTTCTTTCCAACCGTGATTTAGCATGCCGGATACCGAGTGACCTTCCAGCACCCAAGTACCTGAGTTTCCTTCAGCGTCTACACCCTCAAGATTAATAAAAATATGTGGGTTTCGCCATTTGACCCGAACAACCTCGCCCTTGACTTCTACTTTCCGTTTCAGGTCTACCGTTGCTCTTGAATGGTGAGCAAAGCAATCCAGATGAATAAAACTCAACACAAGCAGGCAAGTAAGTCGCAACAAAACATTTCCTCTCAGCTAGTTCTCGTCCAGAAGCAGGTAAATTAGATACAACACAACACTAGACAAAGTTTACGTTGATGGCCCCAAGCGCTCCATAATCTGCGAAGATATGATCGCCGGCTTTCACCGGTACTGGTCGAGTAAAAGAGCCAGACAGAATAATCTGACCGGGTTCCAAGGCAATGCCATGCGGCGCAAACCGCTTGCATACCCAGCGTATACCATGTGCCGGGTGTCCCATCACCGCAGCACCTAGACCGGTATCCTCAATGTCATCATTCTGATATAGAAGCGCGCCTGACCACTTAAGATCTATCTCATCAGGTGCAACTTTTTTACCACCGCAGATAATGCCAGCATTTGCTGCATTGTCAGCTATCGTGTCAAACACGTTTCGTGTATATCCCGTTTCGGGGTCAACCCTCATACTGCGTGCTGAGATGAGTTCAAGCGCTGGTTGCACATATTCAGTGGCATCCATGACCTCTTCTATCGAAACATCTTCACCGAAAAGTCGCTTCTTCATCACAAAAGCAAACTCGGACTCAATACGTGGGTCCAAAAAGTCTGCAGCAGTTATTTCACACTGATCGGGGAACAACATTGCATCTGTGAGGACACCATAGTCAGGGGTTGTGATATTCATCGCAACTTGCATGGTTCGTGAGGTCAATCCAATTTTATATCCAATGACTTTTTCACCGTCTCCAAGTCTCCGATCAATCCATGCTTTTTGAATGGCATAGGCATCATCCATGTCAAGATCGAAAGACATTGTTAGCGCTCTGATCTGCGTCTGATCTTTCTCTGCGCGATAAAGTCGATTAGCCGCATCAGCTATCTGTTCTGGACTTAGCATATTAAAAATTCCTGTTATTGAACTTTACGCTTTCTTCAAGCTCACGCATTTCAAATGAAACAGTGACGGGCTGACTCGCCATCAGCGGCTCAAGGTGCTTCAGTAAAATTTCCCAGAACATTTCAGCCGCACGCATTCTGATTGCTTCATCACGACCTCGTCCGACCTTCATACTAAGGTTAAGAAAACCTTTCGCCGGATCTCCATCTGCAACTCGAAAGTCTTCACATTTCATCGCCCTGCTTCGCATACCTGCCATTGGAAATATGTCTGTTTCGGCAGCCTTTTCATGCATTTTTTTCATCAAGCCTTGTAAGTCCAAACTCTCCTCCGGTAGGTTCGCGGAGTACTCGTATATAAAATGTGCCATGACGCTTCCTGTTCGTTCCAATTCGTCAATTTAGTGTGAGTCTTTTCAACCGTTCAATCGATCATCGGCAGCACGGGAAATTCCGCATTAATCTGCCCGGTTCCCGAACTGCCAAAATATGGGCTGATAACTTCAACCTTACCCTCATACTGATCCCAGCCCAGTGCGCCCAGTAACATCGCCGTGTCGTGCATAAAGCCCTCGCCATGACACTTATCAGCGTATTCAGGCAACATTTCTGTAAAACGCTGCCAGTCGCCGTTTTGCCACATTTCAACGACCCGGTGATCAAAGTCCTCTAGAAAGGGTGACCACACGTTGTGCAGAAATTTGTCAGCGGTACCATTCTGTGCAAACCGGTGCGAAAGTGAACCCGATGCAAATATTGCCACCTTACCATCATAGTCATTTTCTATCGCAGACCGCAGCGCCCTGCCCATCGTGACACTATCTTGTAAGTCATGGACCGTCAGTAAAGCGGCGATCGACACAACGTTAAAATGTCGATCCTCATTCATATATCGCATGGGTACAAGGCTGCCATATTCCAGCGTCAGACTCGTATCATGATGCGCAC
>TARA_B110000037_G_scaffold41203_1_pt1 | contig 11548 bp, 11 predicted proteins | sample TARA_B110000037 | Tara Oceans TARA_B110000037 (sample SAMEA4397196) | marine metagenome | biome: Polar Biome; feature: [MIX] marine epipelagic wind mixed layer (ENVO:01000061); material: water (ENVO:00002006), including particulate matter (ENVO:01000060) such as... | depth 10-100 m
TCGGCGGTTCAAATCCGTCCCCCGCAACCAATTCTAGTAACACTTTTTGATCTATATTGGTTTTAGAAAATAATCTTAAAGATTTGCAGTTATATTCTTTGTTTTTATTTTTCATAACAACAAACAACATTAAAATATTTTTACTATTAAAAGTTGAAGTAATTCCTGAAGTTTTCTATTATTCAATTAATTTAAAATTATCTTAAAAATAACAAATATCCATTTATTCTTTTTGGATTATACTTATCTTCTATACTGTTTACGCATATTTGTTTAAAATCATAGCACATCCAGTTGTTAGAAAAATAAAAGTCAAAACCATTATAATTAGCAAATTTAGTTATTTTTGAATAAGAAAATTTTTTTCCGTATGGAGTAATTATTTTCTCTATTTTTAAGTTTTGTTGATTATCGTATAGTATTAATCCAAAAATAAGTATTGTTAAAAACTTTATGCCTTTAATGCTAAGGTGCTCAAAATATTTATTATGAAAAAGTAAAATTGAAAGAAAAAAACATGCAGACGCTATAATGGTTCCCCATCCAAATCGAATTTCAGGAGCTTGAAACCAAACTGTTAAATTTAGAAATAAAGCCAATAAGCATAATAAATATTTTTTTATTTTATCAATATCAATATTTTGGTTTAACTTTAAAAAGTAAGAAAAAACAAAAAGAAACATAGAAATTATTATTATTAAAGCAGAAATTTTTAGCATTGCAGTATTTACTGCATAATCATTGAACCATGGCACAAACCAATCAAAGCTGTATATAGTATGGTCAAATTCAGTATATCGAAGTCTTTCTCTTGTGTCTCTTGCAAAACTTTTTACTATTTTTGAATATTTATCAATTCTATTAACATCAGGAGACCATGAAGTATTGAAACAAGTTAATTTAACAGGAAATACTAAACAGCCAGAATTTATAAAACTCTTCAATAACCAAAAAATACCCGATGATAAAATTATCAAATTTAATTTATTAATTAATATTTTTTTTAGATCCATCCTATAATGCATGATTATAACTAATATTGGAAAAACTAGAACTGCCATGTATGAAATTTTTGTATAAAAACATATTATGGCACTCAAAACTATAAGTCTAAAATTATCAATATTTTTCTCTTCTTGAAATTTTAAGAATAAATAGAAACAATATATAAAAAAAACCATAGCCACCGTATCAATTTCGGGGTTACGTAGATGATTTAGAATAATTCCATTAGCAAAAGGGTGTAAATAACTAAAAAATATCAGAAAAGAAATACTTAAAGTTAAAAAGATATAACTAAAATTTTTTTTTTTAATTTCTAAAGCTTCATAAAATAATATTGAAAAAGGTAAAAAATTTAGAATATAAATTGAGTTAAATTCATTAAACTGAAACTGAAATAGTGATAAAAAACTAAACCATAATGAGTTAATTCCAAATCTTAACTCTAAATTAGATAGTCCAAATACAACTTTCTCTATCGATAGCCATTTAATTATCTGCATATGATACATTGGGGAATCTATATTATCTCCATGACGATAAGTAATAAATGCCATAAAAAATATGATTAAAAAATGTATAAACAAATTAATTTTTAATTTTTTTTTATAAATACAAAATAGAAAGCTTGTGGTTCCAATTACAATGAATAGAAATAAAAAATATTTTAAAGGAAAAATGAAATTTATTAGTAACGACAAAAATAATATAAAAAATAAACCATATAAAATGTCTCTATTATAAATATTTACATTTTTTGAATTTATAAAATACTTTAAGATATAACTAAAACCAATAATTGTTGACAATATTAGAATATTAAAAGTTGTGGAAAAGATCATTATATCTAATCTTTAATTTTTGTAGCTTTTCCTTCTAAAATTCTTTTTCCTCTTTCAAGGCTATCATCTGCCCAACAATTCATCATATCTCTTGTAGAAAAAAATTTATCTAAACTTCCAATTTTAATTGATAAATCTAAATTTGCAGATATTGCGTGTTTAGCCCCACAACGTGAATTATCTTTATATTGAATTTTTAAAATATCAAAATTTACAAACCAATTTGAAAAATTTAAAAAAATTAATATAGATATTAATTTTCTACTCATTTGCTGTGATATAACAAAATATAGAATAATTAAAGCTGGCTGCAAATAAGATAGTTCAGCCGGTATATATAGAAATAATAATAAATTTGATGCTATTAAAATAAAAAATATTTTATAATTATTATAAAATTTTTTTGAGAATAAATTTTTTTTTAAAGAATATATTATAAAAATAGATTGTAATAACCCAATAGATAATAAAGTTTTATAAGAAAATCTTGCAATTAAACCAAAAAAACCTTGTTCCAAAGGTCTAGCAGCAGTGATCCAATTTAAACCAAATCCATTATCATACCAAATTGGAAGGTAAAATAAGCCACCAATTATAAAAGTACAAAATGCAAGAATAGTTTTTTTCTTAACTGAAATCTTATTTTCATAATTAAAAAAAAATATTACTAATATACAAAAAATAAGGAAATTCATTCTAGAACCAACCGCAAAAGCAAAAGCCAATATAGCTAATTCAAATATTTTTCTTGATAAAAAAAAAGTACCTATTGCAAAAAAAAGAAATGCCCATGAATAATCTATTGACTCTAGATTATCAAAGAATAGTACCGGACTTGATAAGCATAAAATTATATAGTACTTAAAATTTTCATAATCTATTTTTTTTGAGAATGAAAAATAAAATAGAACTACACCAATTAAAAAAAATAAATATGTTGCTAGGTTAGATGCCCAACTTCCAAGAAAGTAAGCCAAAAAACCTATACCAATTTCTGGTATTGGGTAACCAGTAAACCTTGATGTAACAAAACTTCCATCTGCTAATCTAGCTTCAAAAACATATATCATGGGCAATGTATCTTCATCTGATCCATACCCACCAACAAAACAAAGATAAAAACCAAGGACCAATATTGATAAAATCAATATTTCTTTAAGTCCTATTTTTTTAGCAATATCAGTTAACATTATATGACTTTTAAATTTTTAATTTGAATGATTAAGTGTTTTTAATTTGTTCAATTTAGTTAAGTCACTTTCTATCATTTCTGCTACCAACCTCTTAAAAGAAATTTTTGGTTTCCACTTTAGTAATCTTCTAGCTTTTTTAGAATCTCCCAATAATGTTTCTACTTCGGTTGGTCTAAAATATTTTTTATTACATTCAATAATGACCTTACCTTTTTCATTAAATCCTTTTTCATTTATACCTTTTCCTTTCCAAAAAATTTTCATCCCCAAGTATCTAGCAGATAAATTTATAAAATCTTTAACGCTATATTGTTCGCCTGTAGCAATTACATAATCACCAGGTTTTTTTTGTTGTAAAATTAACCATTGTGCTTCGACAAAATCTTTAGCATGTCCCCAGTCTCTTTTTGCGTTTAAATTTCCTAAGACCAATTTTTTTTCTAGGCCTAATTTAATTTTACTTAAACCAATAGTAATCTTTCTTGTTACAAAGGTTTCTCCTCTTCTGGGACTTTCATGGTTAAAAAGAATACCATTACAGGCAAACATTTTATAAGATTCTCGATAGTTAATAGTCATCCAGTGAGAGAAAACTTTTGATACCCCATATGGACTTCTTGGGTAAAACGGAGTTTTTTCAGTTTGTGGAATTTCTAAAACTTTTCCAAACATCTCTGAGGTGCCAGCTTGGTAAAATTTAATTTTATTGTTTAATGTTGAGGATTTTATAGCTTCCAATATATTTAAACATCCAATAGCATCAACATTGGCTGTGTAATTTGGTATTACAAATGAAACTGCAACATGTGATTGAGCAGCAAGGTTATAAACTTCATTGGGCTTTATTGAATTTATTAATTGAAAGATTGAAGTAGCATCAGTTAAATCTCCATAATGAAGAAAAAAACTTTTTTTATTATTGTCATATAAATAGTCTATCCTATCTGTATTTAATGATGAAGATTTTCTTTTAACAGCATGAACTATATAATTCTTTTTTAACAAAAATTCTGCAAGATATGAGCCATCTTGACCAGTAACTCCAAATATTAAGGCTTTTTTTTTCATGAGATATCTTATATCAAATAATTTAATCAATCATATAATATTATTAAAACATGTGACTAAAAAAGATAAAATAAAATGAAAAATCTAACTTTAGTTATACCTGCAAAAGAAGAACCTAATTCCTTACCTCTTGTAATTCAAGAATTGCAAAACTACAGCTGTAAAAAACTAGTGGTGATTAAAGAGGATGATATTAATACTTTTGAAGCAATTAAAAACCTTGACTGTGAAGTTCTATTTCAGTCAGGATCTGGCTATGGAAATGCAATTATTGAAGGCATAAAAAAAGCAGAAACTAAATATATAGCAATCTTTTATGCAGATGGATCTACAGATCCTAAATATCTTAGTTTAATGTTAGATAAATTAAAAAAGAATCAAATTTCAATTGTGTTTGGAAGTCGTTATGAAAAAGGTGCTGGCAGTTTAGATGATAGTGCTACTACAAAAGTTGGTAATTTTTTATTTACAACTTTTGGTAACTTATTTTTTTCATTAAATTTAACAGATATTCTTTTTACCTATTTTGTTAGCGAAAAAAAGATATTGGATGATATGCATCTTACCTCTACTAACTATAATCTTTGCGTAGAAATACCAATTAAAGCAAAAAGAAATAAAGTTAAATACTCTACATTCCCCTGCTTAGAAAGAAAAAGAATCGCAGATAAAAAAAAAGTTAAGGAATTTAAAGTTGGTTTTGAAATATTGTTTTATATGATTAAAAAAATATTTAACTAACATCGTTAATTAAAAAAAGCCCATCAATAATGTTTTTTATCAAATCATTATTTAATTTTTTTGTATGTAATCCAATAACAAAACCAAGATCTTGTACTTTTTGGGCTTCTTCAAATTTTATTTTTTTGGTATTTAAGTTGTATAATTTGGATGCTGGTTGATTGATAAATGAGCCACTTATTACTGGTCTTGTTTCAATTCCAAATTTTTCTAACTTTTTAATAAAAGACTTTTTTTTAAGTTTAAATTTTTCATTTATTAAAAAAGGTAATACCATATAGCTTGGATTAACATTTGATATAATTTCTATAAAAGAAAATTGATTATTCCATCTTTTATCTTTAGTTAAACTATTAATAATCTTATCCTTATTAAATTTTCGATTATATATAAAACTATCTAACCTTTTAAATTGAGAGTGACCAATTGAGGCCTGAATATCAGTTGGTCTGAGATTGAAACCAGAGTTAAAAAAAATATACCTTGGATCAAGTAAAGGATTTTGTTTCTTAATTTTTTCATAAAAAGGTCCTCTGGACCACCCATGAGATCTAAGTGATACTAGAATTTCATAATCTTTTTTATCATTACAAACAATCATGCCACCTTCACCTGATGTAATTTGATGAGAATAAAAAAAAGAAAAAGTTCCAAAGTCTCCAAAGGTTCCTAGTTTTTTTTTTATATATTCTGCACCAAGAGACTCACAATTGTCTTCTATTACTATAATTTTTTTTTTTTTTGCTATATCAATTATTTTTTGTATTTCCGTTGATGTACCAAGGACATTAATGAGCATTATTAATTTTGTATTTCTATTTATTTTTGAAATAAGAGTTTTTGCATCTACATTTAAAGTTTTTGAATTTATATCTACAAATTTGGGTTTAAGTCCAGCTTGCACTAATGGCCATAATGATGTTGGCCAGCATAAAACTGGAATTAAGGCTTCATCTCCATCTTGAAATCTATTATTTCTAAGTGGGTTTTTTGATGCAAATACAGATAGTAAATTTGCTGAGGATCCAGAGTTTACCATTACAGCATATTTTGTTTTCATTTTTTTTGCAAAAGCCTTTTCAAACATCAGTGTATGCTTTCCCATAGTAATATACTTTGATTTTAGAACCTTGATTCCCGCCGCTATATCTTGATTTGAAAAACCATTTTCCAAAAGAGGATAAAAATATTTATTATTACTTTTCATCAACATTGGCTTTCAATCTAGTTTTAATTACTTTTGCCAAACCTCTGCTGAGTTTGGTTTTTGGTTTCCAATTTGTTTTTTTAATTTTTCGACTATCTAAATTTTTATTTATAGTTCCATCTGGATAACTTTTGTCAAATAAAATTTTTCCTTTAAATTTTATTATCTTTTTTATTTTATAGGCTAAATTCTTAATTGTTATAGATTCATTGCTACCCACATTTAAAATTGGAAGTTTGTTATGTGAAATTTTTTTCAAATTATTATTAGTAATACGCAACATCTTAAAAATAGCATCAGCTAAATCATCTACATACATAAACTCTCTTATTGCTTTCCCAGAACCCCAAACTGTAACATTTTTTTTATTTTTTTTAGCATCGATAAATTTAGAAATTAAACCAGGAATTACATGACTAGACTTGATATTAAAATTATCATTTAAACCATAAAGATTTGTTGGCATTAAACAGACTATGTCTTGATTAAGTTGCTCATATAATATCGAGCAATGTTTAATACCTACAATTTTTGATAAGGCATATGCTTCATTGGTTTTTTCTAATTGTCCTGTCATCAAATATTCTTCCTTTATTGGTGTTTTTGATAGTTTTGGATAAATACAAGATGATCCTAGAAATATTGTTCTTTTTACTTTATATTTATTAGAACATATCAATAAATTATTTTGAATATTAATGTTGTCTAGTAAGAAGTCTAGCTGATAGTTTTTATTTTCCAAAATTCCACCTACTCTTGCAGCACAAATAATTAGAAAATCAGGTTTTAATCTTTTAAAAAAATTATCTACTTTTTTTAAATCTAGCAAATTTAATTTAGATTTATCTACAAAAATTAACCTTTTATAGTTTTTTGATTTCAAAAGTCTAAAAACTGCGTTTCCTACAAGGCCATTATGACCAGCAATAAAAATTTTTGAATTTTTAGTTAACATTAAAATTTAAAATAATTGTTCAATAGTTAATTGAAGAGTTAATGAATTTATATTATAGATTTACGAATTAAGAAAACAAGAACTTTAAAACATATAATCTGAACAATATAAACAAAATAATATTTGATAATTTTAATCTATTATTAGTTTTCCTAATAATCTTTAGCACTTCTTTTGCAATATTTTATGACCTTGAGCCAGGCATAGATCAAATAAGACATATATCTTGGGCACAAAGTTTATCTGAAAGTGACCATCTAATTGATTTTGAACTATTTAAAAAAACCAACTCTATTATTATTAATGACAAAAATGGTTTTTTATTTAATTTACTAAAAACAGGCTATCAGGATATTGGTCATTTATTTAATATTTTTCCAATCTTATTACTTAGTGTATTAAATTTAACTAACTTTTCGCCAGTAACTATATTTAACTTTACTTCTATATTTTTTTTTACTGCCAACACAATATTAGGCTTATTAATTTTTAATAAAATTGATAGAAATTATATGTTTGGAATATCAAGAAAAACATTTAATTTTCTATTATTAATTTCTTTAGTACCATCATTCTTGTTTTACTACTCCTCATTAGGAATTCATAATATAAGTCTTTTTTTCTTCTTACTAACATTTTTTATAATATTTGATTATAATGATAATAATTACAAATATAAATTTATCTTTTTATTTTTATTTTCTACTCTTGGAATTTATTCTCATAAAATAAATTTAATACTTATCCCCTCTTTAGTTTTTTTTTATTTGATTTCATTTAGAAATTATAAAGATGTTGTAAAATATTCATTATTTAAATTGATTGTTTTTTTTCCAATTATTATTATTTTTTTATTTGCACCAGAAACTATTACGGCTACCGAACAATTTTCTGATTTAAATTTTTCATTCATGGTGTTAATAAAAAATTTAATGGCCTGGCCTATTAATATTAGTAAATCTTTAGGTCCAATTATTCTAATTTTTTTTATATTTGGGGTTTTAGTTCTAGTTAAAAACTTAAAAATTAATAGAGCTATATTCATCATAATTCTAACTCATATATTTTTTTATATTTTTATAAATTCATTCTCAACTTTTTATATAAGAACAAATTTATATATAACTCATATAATAATAATTGTTAGTTTTATTGGGTTCATAGAGCTTTACAAAACAAGAGTTTTTAAAATAAAATATATTGCTATTTTTCTATATCTTTCACACCTCATTTGGAACATATTACCAATAATAGACTTTCAACAAAAAAAAATTTTAAATAAAGATTTTACTCAATACTTCTTAAACAATAAAAAAATAAAAAATAGTTTAAATGACATTGTAGAATTAATTGATGATGGGAAAATTATCTATCTTGATGATCGAACAAAAGATTATTTCACAGTATATCATAAGCAAAAATCTAAAAATAATTCCTTAAATATTAATACAGTTAGAAATTTAATATCTGATAGATTAAAAATTGATGATTTTAGTTTAAGCATTTTACAAAATAGTAATATTTTTTTAATAACTATAGATGCAGAACCAAATGCTGTTAAAAATTTGGTAAATCTTTTAAATAAAAAATACAAAAAAAATTCTACTGACTGTAAAATATATGTTCAAAATGTTTATATGAAAAAAAATATTAGCTTCAGAAAAGAGTATATTTGGCTAGATAAAATTAGTTGTTATTAAGGTAAAAAAAAAATTACTATATTTTTAATGATTGCATTAATATCCTAATAATAGATTGTTAAAATAATGCTTTATAAAAACAAATGTCTCCACCTTTGAAAAGGTTGGATGAAACGACCAAAATATAAAGAATAAACTTACTAATATAATTTTTATTTTATTTGGTGTCAGTGTAATTTTCGACTCACACATTTGATTAATTAAAATTAAAATCATTGGGTATGAAAGATTTGATAGCCTTATTAAATTTTTGCCCGTCACAAAAGGTCCACTAACAAAACCAATCATAATTATTAAAAATGAGGATACTACTATTATAATTACTGTTTCATATTTATAATCGACGAACTCAGTATTAAAAAATTTGAATAAAATGAATACTATTAAAGGACCAAAACTAATAAATGGCATTAATATAAATTGAATAAATTCTTTATAATTATAGTTATCTGTGAAAATTCCAGTCAGTGTTATTATATAAGAATTTTTAACAAATTTTAACTCAGAGCCCGCAGCATTAATTGCATAAAAAGTATTTAATAAATATGTAAAAATAAATATAATTATTAAATATAATAGTTGATAATTAGATAAAAATGATTTTTTTTTAAAAAAAATTTTTCCAACTATAAATGCACATAAAAATAATATTCCATTTTGTCTGGCAATTAATGATATAAAGAAACCAAATAGAATCAATAAAAACTTTTTTTCATAAAATCCCAGTAAAATTATTAGACTTGATATAATAAAAATTAAATCCAGAATTGATGTGGGAATAGCAAGAAAGTATCTTAGGAGATATGGGTTAAAAATAATTAATGAAATTGAAATAATTTTTGAAAATAGATCTAATTTGAATTTTGAAATTATTTTTACAAAAATAAATACAAATACAATTGATAAAATTATTGATAAAATTCTATATATTAGAAAATTATCAATTGAGAAAAAATGACCTAGGAATCCTATTAAAAATGGAATTAAAAATCGTTCCCCTTTAATATACTCTATGTTTGTACCAAAATTTGGAAAACTATCAGATATTTGAATATAAAATCTACCATCACTTCCACCATAAATTTTACTATCTGCAAAATCAAAATATGAATTAGTAATTAAGATGAGAATAAAACTAAAAATTATAAAATAAAAAAGTACTTTAATGTCTTTATCCATAATTTTATTTTTATAATTGATTGTTTATTATAAATTTAGTTGTTTTTTAGTTTTGTATATTATTTTTTTAAAAATTATAATACTTACTTTTAATAAAAATTAAAATATAGATATAATTCAATATGATTTCTGTAATTAAATATGATGGTGGTAATGTTAGTTCAGTAATTAATGTTTTAAAGAGATGTAATATAGATTTTATTTTGACTGACTCTTTTGATGAAATAAAAAAATCAAAAAAGATTATTTTACCAGGAGTTTCGAATTTTGCATATTGCATGAAAAGTTTAAAAAAGAAGGAATTAGATAAAAAATTATTTGAAGAAGTAATCATAAATAAAAAATCCTTCTTAGGCATTTGCTCAGGTATGCAAGTTTTGGGAAGTTACAGTTCCGAAGGTAATGCAGAGGGTTTAAATTTTATACCAGGAGAAATAATCAAATTCCCTGTAGAAAAAAATATAATATCACCACATGTAGGTTGGAATAAAATTAACTTCAAAAAAAATAATATTTGTGAGGGGTTGAAAACTAATATTCGAGTATATTTTTCACATTCTTATTATTTTAAAGTTAAAAGTGAAGATCATTCATTTATTACCACAAATTATAATATTAAGTTTTGCTCAGGAGTTTCTAAGAATAATATATATGGGATTCAATTTCACCCAGAAAAAAGTTTAGTATCTGGTATGCGAATTTTAAAAAACTTTAGTGATCATTGTTAATATGAAACTTATAAGAATTATTCCATCATTATTGATTAAAAACAATGAGCTATTTAAAGGTAAAAATTTCAATGATCATTCTTATGTAGGTGATGTTTTTAACGCAGTTAAAATTTTTTCAGAAAAAGGTTCACATGAAATAATTATACTAGATATTTTGGCATCCTCAGAGAATAAAAAACCAAATATTAAACTAATACAAAAAATAAAAAAAGAAATATTTGTTCCTTTGACTTTTGGGGGTGGTGTAAAAAATATAGATGATGCATCATTATTAATTGATAGTGGTGTAGAAAAAGTTTCAATAAATTCACAATATTTTGTTGACAGATCCATAGTTTCAAAAATAGCAAATAAGTTTGGCAGTCAAAGTGCTGTTGTTAGTATTGACGTAAAGTTTGAAAATAATGAATATAATATTTATATACATAATGGTAAAACAAAAATCTCAGGCAACCTTAAAGAAATTATTAAACAAATTGAAAATGATGGTGCGGGAGAAATTATCCTAACATCCATTAATCGTGAGGGAACTAGAATTGGATTTGATACAGAGTTATATAAACAAATTGAAGATGTCAGTAACTTACCCATAATTGCTCATGGTGGTGCTGGAAAAATTAGTGATTTTGAAAATCTATTTGATCAGACAAAAATTGCATCAGCTTCAGGTGGTTCTATTTTTGTTTATTTTGGCTCAAGAAACGCTGTATTAGTTAATTATCCAAGTTTTGATGATATGGAAACATTTATGAGAAAATATGAATAATAAATTACTTAAAACTCTTAAAATTATTTTTCCATATGTTACTTTAGCATTATTTATATTTCTTATTCATGGTTTTTATCAAAAAAATATAGATGATTTTAATTTTTTAAAAAACTTAAATAAAATTATTGCTTTAAAAATTTTATTTTTTGCATTTCTATATA
>TARA_B110000037_G_scaffold71041_1_pt1 | contig 11528 bp, 4 predicted proteins | sample TARA_B110000037 | Tara Oceans TARA_B110000037 (sample SAMEA4397196) | marine metagenome | biome: Polar Biome; feature: [MIX] marine epipelagic wind mixed layer (ENVO:01000061); material: water (ENVO:00002006), including particulate matter (ENVO:01000060) such as... | depth 10-100 m
AGCCGCTTGACCCCGGAAGCTGAACGAACTATTCCCAAATCATGAAGATTAAACTCCTGACCATACTCGCAGTGATGTTGATCGCTGCCGGTTTCATGTCCGACACTTCGGCTCGGACCTTCACCCGGGCCTCGGACGGGAAAACTCTAGAAGGCGAGTTTATCCGGATGAAAGACGACAAAACCGCCTCCATCAAACGGGCGAACGGTCAGACGACCGAATTGCCGGTCGCCCTGCTGACCGAAGCTGATCAGGCTTTCATCAAAGAAAAGGCCGCTGCTGGAACATTAGAAAAGGAAGAGTCGCTGGTAACCGGCAAGAAGATCGGGAACCTGGCGGTGGCCGGAAGGCTGCTTGTCGAAGTTCATGCGGAGTTCATGATGTCGCGCACGTTCGAGAAGAATACCGTCTTGAATTGGTACAACCTTGGGAAATCCGGCGGCGGGAAAAAGTCGGATGTGGGTGGTAATTTCGGCGATTTTGGCCTTCACGTGCCCCACACCGAGCGCGCTGCAAAATACCCACACGCAGTCAACATCGGGAACGTGCCCGCTGCTGAGTTCGACGGTAACGATATCATGCAGGGCAACTTTGTGATTGAGAAGACCGCGATGGGCAATGAGGACCTCGCCATCGAAGTGTGGGTGCAGGACAAGGACCCGAAGAAGGGCGAGGCGATCTTTGGCTGGCAGTCGGAAGACGGCAAGCAGACATCAGGCACGCTGACCTATCCAAAGCAGTTCCAAGGATCCGACGAGATCCAGCTCATTACAGTCAACTGCACCGCCGATCGCGAGACATGGTATCTCAATGGCAAGAAGGTCTCCAGCGGCGCGCGTAAGCTACGCATTGCTGAGGGCCACAAGATGGTGCTCGGCGGCGCTTCTTCCAGCAGTCCATCGTTCAGCGGGAAGCTGATCACCGTTCGCCTGCACACGGAAGCATTGAGTGAGGAGGAGGTCAGGCATAACGCCAAGGGCGGGCCCATGCTCGGGACGGATATCCACGACTGGTGGCGGGCAGAAGGCGACAAGTTCTGGTGGACGGCGCGATCCGCCCATTTCAAACACTCTGTGCCGCGAAAAATGTTCATGAAGGAAATCGCAGATAGAGAGTTCGAATGCAGCCTGGAAGATATGGACGAGGATGAAGAATGGGCATTTAAGGAAAGAGTCCCTGGAATGCTCGAGTTTTCGGAGAAGATCTACCAAATCTACGCTGAGCGCATGGCGTTGCGTGTCCCCCACGTAAGCACTTCGCCAAAGACCCGCGGCGATGGCATCAAGTACTCCATTGTGATACGTCCGGCAAGTGGAGGGTATTCAGGATCACAGAAAGGGTTTGGCTATGGGAATCAGGCGCCCGGATTCATGAATCCGCATGAGCTGTTGCACGGCTGCCAAACACAGACAGGCTCCACCATGGGTTACAACTACTGGGAGGTGCACGCCAACTTCCCGCAGACATACCTGGGTATGTACCAGTCTGTGCCCCCACTCCAGGTGAGTCGGGTGTCGATGTTCTTCCCGGCAAATGGCCAAACCTTCTACCACGACCGCCTGATGTTTGAGCACCTGTCTCAAACGCCCGAATACGGCCCGATGTTCATCTCCAAGCTCTGGTATGACGCAAACCCAGCGGAGTATCCGTGGACGGCCTTCCCGAGGTTCGATCCGGATCCCTCGACGGACCTCGGCTATGAATGGACGCGCAAGATCCAGAAAGGCATCACCTGGGACTATGAAATATTCCCGGAAGATGACGACGGAGAGATAATCCGTCGCGACGACCTCTACAAGAAGGATGGCGATTGGGAGCGTCCTGAGATGAAGCGCTACGCACAGACGCTTCTCGAAAAGATACCCTATGACACTGACTGGTGCCGCCCGCCGAAGGAGATGACCCCTCAGCAGCTCGGCTACAATGTCTGTCCGATGAAGATCGATGGGAAAACCGCAAAGGCATTGCTTGATGGCTACATCAGCAAGAAACGCGGAGGCGATTGGCGCGCCGCATTCGTTGGCGTGAAGCCGGACGGCAAGCCGGTTTATGGTGATGTCGTGAAGACGGGCGGCGAAGCCACGATCAGCACAGAAGGGCTCGAGAGACTCTACTTGGTTGTGTGTGCTGTGCCAACGAAGATCCTCCCCATCGACATGACGAGTGATTTCCGTTCCTTCGAGCAGGAAAAATTCCCTTACAAGCTCAAACTCACCAGCTGCTCGCCACTTGATGTTCTGATGAATGAGACGCCGACCGAAAACGGCGCTCCGCATAAAAACGGCGGCGGCTTCGTGGCCGCGACGGCTCGAGTGGACGCGACGGCCTACGTCGGTCCCCACGCGCAGGTCTTGGGCACCTCTCAGGTGCTGGGGAACGCGCGTATTGAAGACTATGCCGTGGTGTCTGACTCCACCGTGCGCGACAACGCCATCGTGAGCGGTCACGCACGGGTTGAGCGTGAGTCCACCGTGCAGGATCATGCGAAAGTCCGTGATTGGGGGAAAGTATCCAGAAAATCGACCGTCAAAGACCACGCGAAGGTCCTGGAGCACGCCACATCCATGGGGGAAGTGTGTGGTGGTCTTGCCACACTAAAGGGTGTAGCCGTATCTAATGGAAGTGTTACGGGCAACGCCATGGTCGATGGAGCCTACGCGAAGGACAACCTGGTGAACAAAGGAAAATGGTTCACGTGGAGCTGGGGCGGAGGCCAGGAGGCCGGGGAGTCCGACGAGGATTTCGGTGGCGTCTACACGCAAATGAGCTTCGACACGCCGCATGAATGGATGGCCGCGGATGATTTTGGCGTCACATGGGGCTATCTGGTGGGCAAGCCCGTGTTCGCGAAGGAGAATGGCAAGGGCGTTCTCAGGCTCAACGGCAAGGACCAGTTCGTTGAGCTGCAAAATGATGTTGCGGACATGAATAATATATCCATGAAGGCGGACGTCACTTGGCAGGGGGAAGGCGATGCAACCATTGCCGAGTTCTCCAACAGCCGCGGCGATCGCGTCTATTTGGGTACACGAGACGGCAGGTGCGTGTTCTCTATAAGCAAGGGCTCCACCCGACAGGAACTCAAAGGTCCGGCCTTGAAGAAAGGTGTTCCTACGCAGATCCTGGTTATCCTGTCGGAAGACAGCGGGAAGCTGTTCATCAACGACAAAGAGGCCGCCAGCAACGAGAAGATGACGTTGAATCCAGACGATGTGAATGCCACCGAGTGCTACCTGGGTCGCGGACGGAAGGGAAACTACTTTAAGGGCGCGATCGACACCTTCGAAATCTACTCCGTGGCCATCAAAGACGAAACCCCACCGACGCCGAATCCTGCAGCGTTTAAGATCGACCCTATCTTCGTGAATTCGACCACCGCGGTCATGCAATCAGAGGAAGGCGTCGATCCTCTCGGGAACGTAAAATACTACTTCACCGAAACCAGTGGTAATCCCGGGGGTGATGACAGTGGCTGGATAAAGACCCCTTTCTACAAGGACACTGGGCTGAACCCGAAAAAGAAATACTCATACACGGTCAAGATGCGCGACCTGAACAATAACGAGGGTCGGCCTTCCGCATCGGCATCCGCAGAATGGAGCGGCGCCAAGGTATTCAGGAGTACCGACGGGAAATCCATTACGATACAAGCGGAGAGCTACTCGAATAAGGTCGACGGCCGCGGCGCTGGCAGCGGATGGAAGTGGGAATTCTCCAAAGAGAAGAAGGACAGCTCGGGCAAAGGGATGATGGAGGCGCTTCCGGATACAGGGAAGAATTTCGGCGCAGTGGGGTATTTTGAAGCCGAAAGCCCTCGGCTGGACTATCTTGTCGATTTCCCTGTGGCAGGGTCATACGAGCTCTGGATGCGGGCGTCGTGCAAACATGCGAACAGCGACTCGGTCTGGGCTGGGATTGACATGGTTACCCAGAAGGACGTGACTGCCAGCTTTGGCAGGACGGGGTGGACGGACGTATGGATTGACGTAAAAGAGCCCGGCGTGCACACACTGAGCATCTGGATGCGGGAAGATGGCACGATGATCGACAAGTTCTTGATCACCTCCGATCTCAAGATGCAGGATATCACAGAGGAGTGGATGAAGAGCAAGGAAAGCCCGCGGAGGTGATCAGCGGATGCGATATGACCGCAACAGCATAAAAAAAAGTCCGCTGCGCTACATACTGGCCAGGAAGGCTCTGCTTACATGAGGAGCAAGTAAATACTTGCTAAGCGCTTCCCATGTCGCACCCTAAACACTCCCCTTTCTCTCCTCAGCGACGCCACCCAAAAAGCAATTTCCTAGCAAGCTAGCAACCAAAAGCAATCTCAATCCAACTTCCAAAATCATGATCCAAAAACGCCCTCTCCTCCGTGCCGTCGCCCTGTCCTTCGCCGGACTCGCGCTACTCTCCCCCTCATCGTCCGAGGCCCGCGAACTCTTGCTCAAGAAGGGCGACCGGCTGGCGATCGTCGGAGATTCCATCACCGAACAGAAGCAGTACAGCCGATTCATCGAGGACTACCTGCTGGCCTGCACGCCAGAGCTCGGGCTACAAATTTTCCAGTTCGGCTGGAGTGGCGAGCGAGCGCCGGGGTTCGCTAACCGGATGGACAACGATCTGGTGCCGTGGAAGCCGACGGTTGTCACCACCGCGTTCGGGATGAACGACGGCAGCTACCGGCCCTACAGCGACGCCATCGGGAAGACCTACGAAGACGGGACGCGCCGTATCCAAGACCGCATGAAGGAGCTCGGCGCGCGCATGGTCGTCGGTGGTCCGGGGCCGGTCGATGTCGATTCGTGGAAAAGCGGTGAGCCGGACGCCGACAAGTATTACAACGAAAATCTCGGCAAGCTCAGCGCGATCGCCGGCAAGCTGGCGAAGGAGCGTGGCTTCGAGTTCGCCGATATGCACGCCTTGATGATGGACGTCATGGCCAAGGCCAAGGAGGCGAACGGCGCAGCTTACCACGTCTGCGGTGGCGACGGAGTCCACCCCGGAGCAAACGGCCACCTGGTCATGGCCTACACCTTCCTCAAAGCGCTCGGGGTCGATGGCAACATCGGTACGATCAGCGTGGATATGAAAGACGGCGCGACTGGTTCCGAGGGGCACAAGATCCTCTCGGCGAAGGCGGGCGAGGTCGAGATCGAGAGCTCGCGCTACCCGTTCTGCTTCTACGGCGCCGAGAAAGACCCGAACGCAACGCGCAGCGTTCTCCCCTTCTTGCCTTTCAACGAAGAATTGAATCGCTACATGCTGGTGGTTAAAAACCTCGGCGCGGAACAGGCCGAGGTGAGCTGGGGGCCGACTTCGAAAACCTTCACACGGGCGCAGTTGGAGGCGGGGGTCAACCTCGCCGCGGAGTTCTTCGACAACCCCTTTTCGAAGCCCTTCCAAGATCTCGACCGCGCCGTCAACACCAAGCAGCAGTTCGAGACGCGTATGATCAAGGATACGGTCACCCGGTTCCGCTCGATGCGGGCTTTGATGAAGGACGACCCCGAGGTCGGCGAACTGCTGGACGTGCTTTACAAGAAGCTGGCGGGCAAGCAGGAGGAACTTCAGGAGACCGCCCGCGCCGCAGTGAAGCCGGTGACCCACAAGCTGAGCATCGTGGCAAAGTAGTGCCCAGCTGAGGCCGACGGCAACTGGGACATCATCGAACCGACGCTTGCCAAGCATCAGACAAAGAATGATGTGCATTTCAATCAAGCGGACAACAAACGCATGGTTGAAAGCGTAGCGTCAGTTCGCTACGGGTTAACGCAACAACCCCCATTCACCCCTCAACGGCGCCCCCCAAGCGCCCCACCCCAAAAGCAAATTCCTAGCACTCACTCACTAAGTGACGTGATTCACCGGGGTAGAGTCCTCGATCCAGATCTCTGTGTTCTCTGCGTTCCTTGCGGTTAAAAATTCTTTCCTCGTCGCCCCACCCATTTCACCACGGCAACTCCAGCCCGAGGTGGGGGGAGGCCGATGCCCTTGAAGACCGGACACCGGGTTCCACAAAACATGATGCGCGTCAGCATGGATACGGGATTCTATTCGTAGTGCCCCTTGGCTTGCGCAACAACTAGGCAGTCTCCTTCCACCCGGTAGATCAATCGGTGCTCTCCATCGATTCGTTTTGTGGAATTGCGCGGAATTGTGGCAAATCCAATCTTTCCTGTTCCCTAGCTTGATCACCCTGAGCAAGTCCAAGAGAACAAAGATCTCAAAAGAGTCTTTTTGGCGGAAGATTTCTGTTCAGAAAGCAGGGCATCTAGATTTGGGAAAACATGACCAGAGAAAGATGATTTCAACCGCAACGGGAGCGCAGCGGACATAGGCGAACTGGAAACTAAATTATTTCGTCAAATGGACGGGATGCACGCAGATGAAGGCACTCTTACTGACCTGGCCCCGTGAAACAGACCTAGTGAAACAGACATGGCTCCGTGAAATATCAACTGCTGAGAGGCCCAGCATGCCTCCTGAACGACGAAAAAACGTCTTGAAGCTAAAACACTACAGCGTTTAATTTCCTGATGGCTCTCGCCGACAAACCCAAGCGATGCACGGTCTATCTCGACCCTGAGCTCCACAAGGCGCTCAAGCTCCAGGCTGCAGAGACCGCAACCAACGTCTCCGAACTCATCAACGACGCGCCACCGCTAGTGTCCAGCGCGCTAAGTTCGTCACATTATGGTTTGATGATTGGTCTTCAACCACTTGTTCCCAGACAAATAGTAGAGATCCTTTGTGGACAAAGGGAATGGTTTCAAGCTCACGGTATAAGGCCGTGACAATATTTTGAAAATTGCCCATAAATGCGCCGCTCAAAACCGGCCTTGGCAATCGAAAACGGTCAGTGTGGTAACAGAGATCAAATAAGAAAAAGGCAATGAATATGCGACTGATAATTAAGAGTGTTCTGGTAGGTGCCATTGTCGTCTGCGCCACGGCGTCGACCCGGGCTGAGGTTAAGCTAAATAGCCTGTTCACCGACAACATGGTGCTACAACGGGACATCCCTGCAAAGGTGTTTGGAACGGCCGATGATGGCGAAAGCGTGATCGTTTCAATCAATGGGCAGACCGCGAAAACGACGGCGAAAGGCGGCGAGTGGCTGGTAGCGCTCAAGCCCATGAAGGCAGGAGGTCCACATCGCTTGACCATCGAAGGAAAGAATACGCTCACTTTGCAAAATGTGGTGTTCGGCGATGTCTGGCTTTGCACCGGACAATCCAACATGGATTTTGATTGTGCACGGTTTGCCTCACCGGAGAATACCCAGGACGAGTACCTCGACGAATATGGAGAGCAACGCAAAAGGTACATAGAAATTGCCAAGAACGCAGCAAGTTACAAAAATCTAAGAATGTTCGTTGCCGAAAAAAGGCCGGGAGCAAAGAGAGCGGGACTGGAGGCCGTAAAGGATTTTGATCAGTCCTGGCAGGTGAGTTCTGAGAAATACACGCTCCTGACCTCGGCAATGGGTTATGTCTTCGGACTGAGACTTCACCAACACCTCAACATTCCCATCGGGCTCATCGACACCAACAAAAGCGGCTCGCCGATCGAGACCTGGATGTCCGCTGAGGCGTTGAAGGCAGCCGGACTTAAGGCCGAAGCCGACTCCCATTACAATGGCAATATCTTTCCCGTTCAGAAGTTCGCCATCAAAGGGGTCATCTGGTATCAGGGCGAGAGCAACGCGATGAGCGTCGAGTCGAGTATCGCCTATGGCAGGACGTTTCCTACGATGATCGAGTCTTGGCGCAAGGAGTGGGGGCAAGGCGACTTCCCATTTCTCTATGTGCAACTGGCGGGCTGGGATTGGAATGAGTCAGTCAGGCGCAATTGGCCGTTGCTGCGCGAGTCGCAGGATATGGCCCTGGCGCTGCCCAATGTTGGCGCTGCTCTGGCCATCGACAAGGGCGCCCGTCGCAACATTCACCCAATTCACAAAATCAGTGTCAGCGAGCGCTTGGTGTTGGCGGCACGGAAACATGCGTATGACGAGGAATTGGTCTACAGCGGGCCGACCTACAAATCACACGAGGTCAGAGGCGGCAAAATCGAGGTCGTCTTCGATCATGTTGGCGGGGGCTTGATCAAGAAGGCGTTTCAGATCGAAGATATCAAAACCACCAGCGCCAAACTGGAGGGTTTCGAACTGAGTGCAGATGGCCACAGTTACGTTCCTGCGGAGGCGACGATTCAGGGCGATAAAGTCGTTGTTTCAAGCGATGCGGTGAAGAGTCCCAAACACGTTCGTTACGCCTGGACCGGCTTCCCGAATGCCAATCTCTTTAACAAGGGGGATCTGCCTGCCCATCCGTTCCGAACTGACGACCATGTGCCCCAAGCGCCGGTTGAACAAAAGTAGCCAAAAAGCGCGCCGAGGAAGAAGAAGTGAAACCCCACGAGACTTCCATGACCACTCCAAGACTGATATGCGGTTTTCCCGCCTTCCTCGCCTGCTTCCTGCTCGCCGCCCATGTGACGGCGGATGAGCCAAAGCACAATCCCGCTGCGGACAAGGCCGCGTTCGAAAAGGCCGCCGCAGGCGCTGCGTGGGCGGAAGTTTTTTCCGATCCTTGTACGACGGATTGGAAGGAAAAGTGGTTTCTCGACGGCGTAGTGGGCACCGTGACGAACAGCCCGGAGGGCATGACCCTGACGGCCGGTCCGGAATTCAGAAACGATGCCCATCACATGGTGCTGTGGACGAAGGACAGCTTCGAGGGCGAACTGAAGATCGAATACGAATACACCCGGCTCGATAAGGCACCCAACTGCGTCACCATCCTCTATATCCAGGCGACGGGGATCGGCAAGGGGCCTTACGCGAAAGACATCACGAAGTGGAGCGGGCTGCGTAAGACACCGGCGATGAAGATGTATTACGACCACATGCACTCCTATCACATCAGCTATGCGGCGAATCCGGGCACAAAGGAGGCATACATCCGCGGACGCCGCTACATGCCGGAGAGGCAGGGTTTGAAGGGCACCGCACTGAATCCGGACTACTCCACGCCTAAGCTGTTCGCCACCGGAGTGAGGCACCACATCACGGTCATTAAGAAAGACCGCGATCTCCATATGCGGGTCGAGAATACCGACCACGTCGTCTATTGCCACATGACCAACCCGGACCTGCCCGTGATCACCGAAGGACGCATCGGACTACGCCACATGTTCACGCGCTCGGCGCGCTATGCGAATCTCCGCGTGAGCCGATCGGTGCCCGGAGGGGACGCCGGAGCGGAGCCGAACATTGGAAAGCTGCGCTCCGAGCTTCGGGCACGATCGGCTGAGTCCGCGTCGTTTCTTTCGGCGGCGGAACCTGCCTCCGGTGAGGCTCAGGAGAAAGCTGTCATAGTCGGCCTCATAGGGGGGGCCACCGTCGCGGTGCAATCCGGGTGGGGGCCGGCCCTTGCACAGCGGTTTGATAGACGCGCACAGATTGTCAACTACGCGAAGAATGGGGCTACCCTTCAAGTCCTGTCAAAGAAACTGGATGACCTCGTCCAACTCAAACCCGACTATGTCCTGATTCAGATGAAAGTGGGGGTGGATGCAGAGCAGGGGACCGCCGGATCTATTGAGTCCGCCCGCATCCGGCGCGTCCCTGGCGAGAACGCCGACAAGCTGTTTGAGGGCGTCCTGAACGCCGGAAAAGTCTGGCCGCTGCAGGGCGGCTTCGCGCATCTGTGGCTGAAAGGGGATCTGGCTGAGGGCAACCGCCTCATCCGCGAAGCACATCAGGCGATCATTAAGAATGAGGGCGGGACGGATGCGATGACCCCGGAGATCGCCGCCTCCGAGCATGTGAAATGGCAGATGCGTACGTGGAACCGGATCTACCAGCTTTTCAACGACAAGAGCCGCTTCCATCCCGGACGCCTCGATACGGAAACGCAGGTCATGATCGAGGAGATGTTCTGGTTCTACGTCTGCGACAAGAGCCGCCTGGAGCGCGCCGCGCCGCAGCATGTCTGGGGCATCCATAATTCCGAGAACCACGAGATGATGCACTACAGCAACGCGCTGCTCGCCCTGCAGGCGCTCAAGGAAAGCCCCGCCTACAAAGGCCGCAGGCTGCCCGACGGCCACAGCCTCAAGGAGCACTACGAGGCGTGGAACTCCTACTACAAGCTTTACTGCGTCGAGCGCGCCAAGCACGGCCTGCTGATCGAAATATTTTCGGGCTACGGCAAATACACCGTGCCGGAACTCCTCAACATGTATGACTTGGCCGAGGATCCCGTGCTTCGCTCGAGGATGGGAAAACTACTCGACTTGATCTGGGCCGACTGGGCGATCGGTCAGTTGAACGGCGTGCGCGGCGGTGGCCGACTTCGCCTGTATCAGGGTGATCCCGCGAAGCCTGAAAGGACCTTCCGCTGGGGAGCGGGGGACACGTGGCTGAGCATGAGCCGCTTCCTGCTCAACAGCGGGACCTGGTGGAACCCGCGTTCCTATCACCCCAACCCCATCATCGGCTACCCTTGGGTTCTGGCCACGACGCAATACCGCCTGCCGGATGTGATTGTGGACATCGCGAATGATGCCGGGGGCCGGGGCGAGTACAATTACGTCGCGCGGCGCGTGGCCAGACAGCGCCGTATGGCGGCGAAAGACGTGCCCGTCACCCGCCCTCCGTGGTATGCTCTGGACCCCGAAGATCCGGGAATGGTGAGCTACGACCACTGCACGCCAGACTACGTGATGGGCTCGCTGATGATCGATCCCACCCTGCCGCGGGTAAGCTCCCGCGACTACCTTGAGGGAAAGGATCTTGCGGAGGGCTATCCCAATTTGACCGCGCAGAACCGTTACCACGGAATCACCTTCGCCTCGGATGTGAACGCCCGGGTGATTCCCCAATGCGAAGGGCTGGCCAACGGCAAGACCTATGGCGAGCAACAGGCGGTGCAGCGCGACAATGTCCTGCTGGCGCAACGTCACAACAAGGCAAAGCAGACCGGAGATATGCGCATCCTCTTCGGCCTCAAGGGCATGAAGGCGCGCCTCGTCGAGCGCGACGGGTGGTTGATCCTCAAGGAGGACAAGGCCTGGCTCGGCATCAAGGGCTTCTCCCGCACCAAGTCCAATCAATCCTGCGGCTACAAGTGGGACAACGAGGTCTTCCTGCGCATGGCCGACGGCAAGGCGCCGGTCGCCCTCATCGCCGGCCGCAGCGCGGATTTCGCCGACATCGAAGCTTTCGCAAGCTACCTCGGAACCTTTTCCGGCACGCCCAAAGACGGGTGGTTCAAGCTCTCGGGCGGCAAGGATGAGAAGCTGACGCTTTCCCTGCACCTCGCTTCCGAAGCTCTGCCCAGGGTCAACGGCACAGCCATCGACCTGCGCCCGGGGATGCTCTTCGACAGTCCGTTCATGAGCTCGGAGCACGGCAGCGGGGTCGTTACGATCCGCAAAGGCGGGCGCGAGGTGAAGATCGATATGAACGAGTAGGTTCTTCATCCCCAACGGGGATACGGATTTTAGCCCAGGGTTGCCGG
>TARA_B110000037_G_C17127554_1_pt1 | contig 11520 bp, 4 predicted proteins | sample TARA_B110000037 | Tara Oceans TARA_B110000037 (sample SAMEA4397196) | marine metagenome | biome: Polar Biome; feature: [MIX] marine epipelagic wind mixed layer (ENVO:01000061); material: water (ENVO:00002006), including particulate matter (ENVO:01000060) such as... | depth 10-100 m
ATAACCTGAAGGTCCTTGGTTCAAATCCAAGCCCTGCACCCATGAAGGCAGGGCTCCATTTTCCGTTAAAAACCAACGACTTAGGGGAAACCGAAACCTTTCAACAGCATGTTTCGCCAAAAACGATCAGATTGCCGTAAATAAGGGGATAATCCCGTTTTTTGTGCTCTCCCAAAAAACAGGATTGGGGGGCCGATAAAAGACCTTTCTCAAAGGCCATAATCCAATCTTATAACAACTCTAGTAACCCACCCTCGTTTGCGATTTCTTCCCAATTGCTTGAGGACGCTTTTCCAAGGAAGTTCAGAATCAGCCGCAATGCCGTTGAAGAATTGACCTCTCTATTGCTATCGTCATGGCCACACCCACCCAGCAGCGACCAACGAATTCCTTCTTCTGTTACTTGGTTCGCTGATCGTAATACTTCCGAATCATCTGCTCATCCACCTGCCCAATAACTAATCGTATCGCCTCGAGAGGACCCCCACGGATCATTGCGTTACAACTATCGTAGTCCTAATCGACCCAAATCCGTAGACAGCGGCGGCGCGGGCTCCGTCAGGCCTTTCTTCGTTGATCTCAAAGGTGCCCTTGGTCGAGGCCAGTGACTTTTGTGCATTAGACAGGAATCGACTGAAGCGATCGCTCATCGAACTCCTAGACTTGTTGTACCCACTAGCTTAGTGTTGCAGCACATATGCCCCGGAGCGCTTTAACTTTAATGGAACACCTCTGAGCTTTGGCGAAATGGGAATGAGCGAGTAGTGTTTCGTTTTACGGCACTTATGGTCAATAAAACCCAAATCGACTGAGGACCATTTCAAAGTGACTGCATCCCCAAGTCGCAGCCCAGTCTCGATACCAACAACGACAACCGGGCCGATCCAGTCGTTCTTTTCGGCATGTCTTCGAATTGCCTCAATCTGGCCTTTTGAGAAAGGTTGATGATGGACTATGTTAACATCCGACCGCTTAAGGCCTGAACTACTTCTTCCGAATAAGGTGATACACACTGGTACGGATACAGATTTCAATCTGAAACGACTATCGAGTAGACGAAATCCGCGAATCGCTCTCCATAAGTGAGGATTGGGGCATCAAAACAGATTCTAAATCCAACGTCCGAGTACCCTCTTGTCGCGACTTCGCCATAGGCGTCGTCAATCGGATAAAACGTATCCCAATCCACTTCCGAGGGCGACAAGGCTGATCCTCCAGTAACAGCCACCTTGCCATCTTCCCCGATCACATACTCTGCCACATTACCCTTCAAATTGAGAAACTTCCGAGATCCTTGATCGCTCTCTCTAAACCAAACAGAACCATCTGTATCAGCGCTAACCGGGATCGTTTCAGAAGCGTAATACTTCTCGAAATCAACATCGCTTGGAAGAAACAAATCTCCAATCAGCTCACCGATTTGCGTGAGAGAATTACTAGTGATTGATGAGATCCCATCGCTCCAAGATTTATCTTTCAAATTAGCAGAACTCAAAAGATTCTTATCAGAAGAAAGAAGACGGGACCATTCGCCTGAATTGAGCAAACGACAATTCAACGCAACGGCGAAAGCTTGGGCTGCATCAAAACCCAAATATTGGACCGGCGCTAAACGGTTATCCTTCTTTCGATTAAAGGCATCGATTTCAGGGCCTTGTACCGAATCATTCGATACCCAATAATCAAAAGATATGAGGCTACCATCGCTAAGCAACCAGCTTCGAGGCCCCCTAAGCGAACTTCCTCCAATCACAAAATGGTCATCAATCGAATCCTTTGCCCAATCCGCAAATAGTCCTTCAAAACGTTCCCAACCAGCACCTTCATTGATCCAATCGAAAAACGAGCCGGAGGAAACTTCATCCGTCAGCACATAAATGGAATTGTGTTGCTCGCCAAAGGTTTTCCGAAACGTTAGCGTATAAGGACTCGAATGGGCAGAACCGGTCCAGGAATACACTACTATTCCTCCATTCTCTGCGAGTTCGCAACGCCATCCTTCACTCCCTGGACCCATTTTACCAAGTTTATCGAGAAGAATATCTCCCTCATTGCTAAGATCGTCGTTGAAATTTTCGATTGATTTTAAGGAGTCCTGGATCTTCTGACTACCTCCATAGGCGTCTTTCCCATTTATCATCGCCAAAAACTTTTTTTTCAACGCGATTGCTTCTTCGTCATCTCGAATTGCCTGTAATCTGGGCAAGAACTCCAACAACTCTAAATAGAATTCTACCTCGACACCTCCTGAGTAAGAATCGCTGGCGCTAAAGCGATCCAGTTTTTGAAGGCTCACGATGTCTCTTATTCCGAAAACGCTATCCGCTGCTCCAACCCAGATCGACTTGTAGGACACCTCCAGTTCCCGTGCTAGAGATCTTGCCACGCTACTTGATATCGAGCGTATCGACTCCATCAATTCATCGAGGATCGTCGACAGCGCATTTAATTCCTCAATATTGATATTCCCATCTAGTTCTTGGATGCGCTTGAAAGATGCGACCTTTCTTTCAATCGATTCATCGCGACTCAAGACGCCGAACAACTCGTAAAAATCGGAGTCGTGTAATATATCCTTAATTCGCAATGCTTCTCCCAACATGGATTTCATTACATGATACCCTTTGGACTCATTTGGAATAGGTTCTGTGGTCAGTTCATCGATGAACTCCCAGTCAATTCTATCGAATTCAAACTGATCGAATCGGGTCCTCAATTCGTCGAAATTACCGTATACTCCGTTCAGTTCTGAAACATTTTCAACGAAGCCGGAGACTTCCCGATTCATAAAACCAATGACAGCTTCGTCACCTGGTTTCCAATTGCCAATCTGCCCCGATATGGATTCCTCTAGATGCTGTCTAATGCTATTCAAATCGCTTTTGTAGGCTTCCTTTAGATCAGGATTGCCACGTCCATTTTCATCCGAGAGATATGCATCTACCAAAAACTCGCTTTCCAGCGAGTTGATCGATCGGTTCAAACTTGATCCTTGTCTGTAAAAGTCTATCGCATTTTTATTACTTCCATTTCTATCGAAATTATCAATAAACGCGTCCCACGCAAACGCCATGTTCCGATTGCTCAAGGGCAAATCCTTCAATCGACTATCTATATTCGATTTTGATGCATCGGAAAACAATCCGCTAAGCAAATTCGCCTCCTCCTCTTCGATCGACTTAAGAAGATCACTCGATTCGGATTCGATCAATTTCTCATTTTGAGCTACCCTATGTATCGACTCCCATTTTTGGTACTTCTGCTGGTAATTCTCTAAACTCGATTCGTATTCTGATATTAACTCAGGACTTGCTACCTCTTTGTTAGCATCAATCTTTTCGTTCGCTTGGACGAGCGCTGCACGAATTGCCTCAGATTCATCCTCGAACCGATCGGCATCAAGTTTAATATGTTTCTTTACAAGGTTCAGCCAACCAGTGATTGAATCTGTGCCTTTAGATGCTGCTATCCCACCGGCATTTAGACTATCTAGATCGACCTCGTTCTCCCAAGATTCCTTCAGAAACGCTCCCAACTGAATATTGGCCTTCGTCTGCTTGTTCAACTCAATATCTAATAGACGGAAATTCGCAGTTGATAAAACCAACTGCTGATTGGCCTTTATCGTATCATCCAGGCGATCGTGAGCTCCCCCCAAGCCTTGTCTGCTCTGATGGTAAGATTCCAGTGATTTCCCAAGTTCATCAATTTTCGAAACTGGTTCGATGCGCGATGCGATCGATCGCCCCAAACTGAGATCGAATTTTATTTCTGACAGATTTTCCTGAATATCTCCTCGATCCCCTTTCCAACCGATTTCATCTAGGCGAGCTTCAACCCTCCTTGCCCGTCCCATCGCCGGCCATGAGCTCAAATACTCTCGAATACTCCATAGTGATTCGAATGTTTTTCTAACATTGGATTGATCCGATTTTGAAATAGACCCGTCTTCCTGTTCCTCCAGGACTACATCTGGTTTACCCACTTCCAGTTTCACCAAACGTCTTTGAGCATAGTCGAACAAATCGGAATCTTGGGACCACTCTTCCGCATTATTTCGTCGAGCATACACTGCTAGGTAGCGATACCATTTCCAATTATCATTGGAAAATTGGCTCATGCCTTCTATCGTATTCGGTTTATAAATACTTTTCCCGTCATGAGATACCTCTTGCGTTGGTGACGCTGATCCAGCCGACTCTACAGAATTCAACTCCTCAGAGTCGTCATCTCCTCCACTAAAGACTAAGTAGGTGATAACGATCAACAATACGATAAATGCGATTCCACCTGCGAGCACTAGAGGTTTTTTAAGTTCGTTCTTAACCTCGCTCAACCCTTGAGCCGCAGCTGATTGATCCTCTACAGCCCCACTTCGCTTCTGTTCGGAAAAACGAAATATTGATGTACTCGAAAGATCTTCGGTTCCATCGAACTGTTTAATGCGTTCATTGCAAGTCGCGCAATAATCCTTAAAATCGTCATCGAGACCAAATGGAACTTCAGTAGTGAAGGGGAATACTTCAAGATTTACACGCAAGGGTAGCAAATCCGAAACAGTCGGCCTGCCAAGAATAACGTCACAAAAATCAGTTACGCGATTGTGAAAAACAACTATCGGGATTTTCGGGTCAATTTGGCTTCTAAAAAAGGTTGTCCAAAACAACAGTGCTCGTTCAGCTTCTAAAGCTCCAGCAGGAACCCTGAAATGCGGATTCCCCCGATAGCCTTCGAGAGCATTCGCTCCGAGTGCCTTTGATGCGAATCCACTATTTAGGTTCCACAATTGATAGTAGACTCGAGCAATCTCCTCATCCGTAAAATTACACGCAGAAAAATCGCCCGAGTACGTTGGGCTATATGATTTCAGGATGTCGTCATCAGTGCTCGACTTTGTCAGCAACTCTTCAATACGGATTCGATTTGAAGACAACAAGTTCCGCACGTCCTCCGCATTTTTAGTTTCGCGACAAGCATTCTCGAGTATCTCAAGTTGCTTTGCCGCCAACTCCGTCCCTTCCTCTAACGAAATACCGTTCATGGCGCAAGCGAGGATCATAGGATACCTCGTCCTCCCTACACCATCGGACGACTGCCATAGCCGACCCAATATCGCTTGATTCCCTCGGCTCCAAAGATACGAATGACCAAACTCTTGAAGATTGCCTTCTTCTTCATACTTGATCAATTCAGCGGACTCGACAAGCCCTCCCACTCCTTCGACGTAGAAGAAGCTGCGTAACTTGGCGAGCACATCACTCGTATGTCCAAAATCCTCTATGTGATCATTCCACCCAGGATGCTTTCCCAATGCGCACAGAGACACTCTGTCTTGAGCACTCTTAGGTTTTCCTGAATTTAGAAAGGTCTTATAGAACATATCGGCTTTTTATGCTGCTTATGCTTACTTAACAGGCGCTACTGAGACCAGTCCTCTAGATCAACGAGTGGTTTTTCGAATATGAGGGAAACGATAATGTAATATTCCCTGCCAGAGCTTTCAGCTCTCAGAACAATATCCCACTCTTTGTTTCCTATCTTTGGAATCGCCTTGAAATCGTGCAGGAGTTTCAACGTAGCCCATTGCCCCTGCAGATCAGCTGGCGTATTGTTCACTTTATCCGTTTTATGTAGCTTTACGGCAAACTGATCGCCAATCATTTCAACTTCTCCGAGTTTGCCCCCATCGCCTTCCCTAGTGCGTAGAACTGCCTCGTCATTAAGCTGAATACCTGTCCAAACGTATTCCATGAGCTGGGACCCGTCAAAGTCGTCCACATACTTACTGAGAAGACGATTTTGCTCCTGTTGCCCGGGGAGCACCACCCTAACCCGTTGATTCGACACGTCCAAAGAATCGAAGGTCAAGATTAAACGTTGATCGAGCTCATTCGCGTTTTTCAACCAATCGCTGGAGCTCGCTCCCAATTCCAGGCCCGCAAGTCCCTGCAGGTCTTGACTGATCATTCCCCAAGTTCTCTTTGCCGAAAAAACCTCCTTATCGCTCAAAAAGTCGTCGGGGGTTTTGAATACAACAGGGAACTTCATATTCCTGCGAAGGTAGTCATTATAAATAGCAGCGTAACTGCCCAGCAAAGAATCTCTACGAGCGACAAAAGCAGTATCCAACAGATTTCGACATACGCTCTTTAGTTCGCTGTCCTTAAACCCGGAATAATTATCAATCTTCGCCTTTCCCTCGTCAATACCACTCAATAAGCTTTGAATGTTAATTTTCAAATCTCCGAAAACAGGGCTAGGATCTTTTACCGATGCCTGCTCGATACTTCCAAGATAAGCATCAATTCGACTTACGATCCTTAAAGGCTCCCCTGCTTGATCATTCATCAAAGCAGCATCCAAGCGTTCTAGTTCCGCCACTTCTTCCTCGCTCATAGAGGATTCGATAGCTGCTTCGATACGGCCTTTTTCCGATTCGATAAGCGCGTTAATTTCGCTAAAGATCTGTGGGTTCTCGGCAACGTCCTCTCCCTCTGATTCGATTTTCAAAATAGACTGAATCCCCGAAACGGTCGCCCCTATATTATCCCGTGCCGTCGCAACTTCTCTTCGATACGCGTCTACCAGGCTAATCCTCGATTCCGTCGTAAATATCCCTTCATCCGTAGAAGTGGATACACGAGAACTGACTTCATTTTTAAAATCCGAGAGAGACGAATTGTATTCTGAAAGGGAAGCCACGCTTATCTTGGAACTCGCCTCTGCGAGGAACTCATTTTCCTCATCATCCAATTCCTTAAAGAATATCGAAAGCGTTTTTAATCTATCCAAGTTAACGCTTTGCTTCTCCTGGGCAGATTGAACATAGCCTATAAACTTATTTACGCTTACACGAATCGCTTCGTTAGATTCTAAAGTATTCCCTTCGCTTAACCATATTGGCAATTCATATCCGTCGTTTTCCTCATTCACGTAGAGCTTCAGGTAAATAGCTTCCAACCGAGGATCCAAATTGCTTCCAGTAAGATAGCGCATCATATTATTCAATACGCTGCTATGTCCCGAAGCTAGCAAACTACGAGCCTCGCCACCCTGCAAGACCGCTTGCTCTAACTTGATAAGAGAATCCAAGGCGACTCTATCATCATTTGTCCAGTCGCCAGAGGACGCTAGAACGCGCTCTCTCAAACCCTCTGTCAACGGCCATAGGACGGCAGACTCGAAGATAACCTTCAATGACTTCTTACGATCCAGTTCACGATCGCTGAACGCATCCACCAACGCCTCCAGCGGCCTGAAGACAATTGGGGTATTGATCTCCTCCGTGGCCAGCTCGTCAAGTGTGACGATAAAATCCGTCAAAGCCACATTTTCACCGCTCACAGGCAATGCGCTTTGCTGATCGTCGGTCCAATATTCACCGATCGATGCATCGCTAACAACAGGCAATTTCCATTCGTCCTCTACCCAAAGACTCGGCCTGGCTGCTAGTTCCCAATAGTCTAGCTGTTTACCAATTTTCTCCTTCAAGGCATAGGACCCATACCAAGCGATTCCAAGCAAACCAATTAGACCTACAAACCCGCAGGACAATAGCGCAAATTTTCGCCCACGAACCATTTTCTTCGTATCGCTCGCCGAAGTAACCAGCCCTTTTTCGACAAACACCTTTTTCAAGATAACATCACGGAGGAAATAAGCTTTCTCGCGTTCGAAAACGCCTTGCCCAGGTAGGTCGCCCACTTCGATCCCCATAGCCTTGGATAGTTCCTCATCCAAGGCAGAGCCTTCTTGGAGCGAGGACGTGAAATAGATGCCTCGCAAAAAGAGCGGTTTTTGCGACCATTCGCCAGCCACGAAAATCAATTCCATATAGCGCCGCAATCTCGGATAAATACGAGCCATCGCTTCAGGAAAATAATAGAGCGAATCCGCTTCGTTCGCCCAACGTTCTTCGCCATTCGAAAATGGACTCCGCAACAATCCAAGTCTACGATTCTCTAAAGATTTTATAAGCGTAGATAGATAGGACTCGATCTTTTGAGGCTGGAACGGTGTATCGAGATCATCCGTATTCGACCAACCGAGAATTTGGTGCTGCAGTTCTGGATCTTCGATATTCTGAAAGAACTCTCTGAACCCGGTAATTAAATCGCTTTTGGACACGAGTATAAACACAGGAAAACGAATATTCAGAAGATTCTGAATCTCATCCATTTGGACCGCAATTTTCTTGGCCTTTGACTCGATTTCTTCTGCCGTATCTTTAATTAGCGAGTCAATAGGGATAACCAAAACCAAACCATTAATCGGGCAACTAGGCCTGCTTTTCTTGAGAAGTTTGAGAAACTCCGTCCACTCATTATTCTTCCCTGGCTGCACTTCCTCGAAGAGCAACTTGCCTGCCGTATCCAGAATCACCCCATAATTAGTGAACCACCAATTCATATTGATCGTTCCCCCGACGCCTTGCATTTCGTCTTGAAGACCGGGAGGAAACCCTACGTTGGAGTGCCGAACCGCTTCTGTTTTTCCCGAACCGGGCTCTCCCACCACAACATACCACGGTAAACTATAAATGTCTTTGCCTGCATTTTTGAATTTTACAACGCCTTCAGAGAACCGCTTGCGCATATCGTCCAAACGAACTCTTGATTCAGCGCTTGTGATCGAGCCAGAACTCCCCGCATTGTGCTGACCGAGCATATTGTCCATCTGCTTGGCTTTCTTCTTCTTGCGAATTTTGACGAACAGCATGTAAAGCCCAAGTGCCGCGACCAAGGCAACCAAGGCAATTCCAAGGATAATCAGAAGCGTTCGATTACCGCTCGCGACAGCAAAGACAATCGTGGTGAACGAAGCACCTCCTCCTGCTAAAGCCAGAATTCGCAATGGACCAGATAAATTTAGAAATCGATTGATAATCATAAGAAAGTGACAGTTGCGCTAATTAAGTTCTTCGATTTCCTCTGCGACGATTTCTTTCGCGCTGATTGTCGTAATAGAATGAGCGAGATCGTTGGTAGCCTTAAAATATAGAAAGATCGATGTTATGAATACAGCGGCGGCAACTCCAATAAAGATGAACAACATCCCCCAGATCTTAGGAGCAATGGGAGTTGGAAAATTCGATGTATTCACTTCGTAGGCTTCAGGAGTAATGAGAGAGTGCTCATTGGACTGCAGGTAATTACGAATACGAGGCATAACTTCTTCAAGCTTCTGACGAATGAAATCCTCATCATGCATATAGAATCCCTTAAACCCAAGCCCGAGGCAAACGTAGTAGAATGCCAACACATCTTCGGATCCTTGGCTATGATCCATAAGGGCGTCCTCTAGCGTATCGAAAAACGATTCATCTCCCGCCAATTCGTTGAAATCGTAAGCCAACCGATTTTCGTCCCATTCCTGACAACAGGAAATTCCGGATTCCACAATCATAGAGTCCACGAAAAACAGTATTGGCATTTTAATTACTTCATACTGCTTGGAGAGAAGCGCTTCTTGCGAAGCTTTATCATTCAATTGCTCGATAAGTGCTTGAATCTCCTCTTTCAGTTCCTGGTAATCGTAACTCCCTTGATTTCTAGCAATTCGGTTGATCTTGCAAATGTACTGCCAAACGGGCTCGCATATCTCGATTAAATTCATAGTAAATTTCTTAGTTATTTGAGGATATAAAGTCCGATTTTGAAGTCACTGCCGCGAACGCCTGGCCATCTCATCGCCAGCTTCTTTTCTCTTTGTACTATTTTCCAAATCTTCTCGCTTTCAGCCCGAAGTAATCGGTAGTATCGAAGATTCGACTTTGCTGGCAGTTCCAATGGAGGAACCCGTTCCTCCTTTAAGCGGATTCCGAAAATCGGGCGCTTGATAAAGCTGACCGGCATGAATTTGAATTTATCGGGATCCTCTACAAGCATCGTCAATTGACGGTGCTCAATCGAAGACTCGATTCCAACGTAGTAGTCGATCACTCCATTTAAGTGTTCATCCGTGATCTCGCACGCATAGTGGTCGTCCTGTTTTGCGAAATCGATCTTGATGTAGCTAGCGCGAGTGACCCCCTTCATCAAACTGCTCAACTTGTCGATCAGCGTCCGAAATCCAGAGAAAGGGTCGTCGTGGTTGAAGTTTGCTTGATTAAAGAAGTCCTCGGTTGGGCTGAGAGCGTTCAATTCACCGAGAAGTCCGTGCAATTCCATGAAAACAGAATAGAGCGAAACGGTATCCGTCTGCATCATCAAAGGGAGCCTAGCTGCATACCGGCTAAGGGTCCTTAACCGAAATATCTGCTCGAGTTGAATCCCTCTAAGCGTTTCGATATTGAAACCACCTTGCCCGATTTGGACCGAGAGCGCATTTCTGCTTTCAATCAAACCACGCACGAACTCGCCCATCATCGAACGAATATTAACGGACCCTTTGAGGTAAACTGCAGGGGGGCTGTATCGAGGATCCAATTGCGCCTGTCCCAAATTCTCTCCCACTCCGGCGCTTAATCTTACGAGAGGTAGCATTTCGCTGTAGCTACTTTCATCGGTAGATACAATCAGCTTGGCATTTATCTTTCTGATTGCGAGAGGTTGCGGATTCATACCCGTATTCTCGTCGCTCACCTCTATCTCATCGGTCGTGTAAAGGAGTTTCTCGCCCGTCTGGCCTGTCGAGCTAGGAGTGGCTACGTTTCCTCTATTGGAATCCCAAAACGGGACTGACAGAGAAACGACAAACCCGCTCTGATGCCTAGCTAGAGATTCTCTGAGGTCAAGAGCGGGAAGCGTTGCTCGCTCGGGAAAGTCGACAATAACCCCGCTCGGCATAATCACCTTCAAATGATCGAATTTCAATCGCTTGTTCGCCAGTTCCTCGTCGTTTACTTTGTATTGCAAAACTCCGTAGGGAATCGGACAATACATCTGCCGTTCGCTTATAGCGGAACGTTGCAAATCCTGATGAAAACGCTGAAGGTGATGCGGCCGTAGAAAAAGACCTTCGTGCCAGTGGATATTCGATAACATATTTCTATTTCGTTTGCTTAACTCGGTCTGCCCCGCCTACGAGCTCTTCGGCGTGGGTGACGATCATTTCGTCGAATATCTTTTCAAGAGCGACTTCGTTCATTTCTTCAGCCATCAACGAATACTTTTCCCAATATTTACCTTCTTTCGAGATGTGCCAAGGGATCCCTTCCGCTTCTGCAACTTCGACAATCGCATTCGGCGACAAACGATCGCTGAATCTCTTCGCAAAACTTTTCCCCAAGAAGCCAATGGATCCAAGCAATCCAGTATTCATATTTCGAGTATTGTCGATAGCTTCGGTCACTTGAGAGTAAGAAGTGTTAGGGTCCGCTACGATAAATTTGCCTAGCAATAGTCTTACATCTCCTCGAGTCGTCCGATTGGAACTCGATTTGGGAGCCGCTTTCTTCAGAAAAGCCCAGACAAGTTTGTCGATGGTCAAAATAGTCTCAACGAAGTAAGTCAGAAGCTTGAATACATTTTCGACATTTACCTTGGAGCCCGGTCTTAAGCCAAGCCTCTTCTGAATGTC
>TARA_B110000037_G_scaffold202854_1_pt1 | contig 11510 bp, 12 predicted proteins | sample TARA_B110000037 | Tara Oceans TARA_B110000037 (sample SAMEA4397196) | marine metagenome | biome: Polar Biome; feature: [MIX] marine epipelagic wind mixed layer (ENVO:01000061); material: water (ENVO:00002006), including particulate matter (ENVO:01000060) such as... | depth 10-100 m
CTTTTTTTTCTTTGGTGAGCTCTTCATGGCTTAAAGCTTTGTTACCTGTCTTGAATCGTCTCATAATATATTCAAAAAAATCAATTATTACTCCATCTGCTTCATCGTTATCCCAGGTCTTTCTCCGAATCGTTTTCCACAATTTAGAATGGCTATAACCATCATCTTTTGGCGGTATTAAAAATTCGAAATACGCAGAAATCCCCTCAAGCCTCATTGCCATGTCATTGCTTTCCAGTAATTTTAAAATTTTTTCTGGTTGCATGTTTTCTCCTGTTGCTTCTTAGACGCTGTTTCTTTTTAAGAAGTCAGGATTTTCATTAATTTTATCTAATATCCATAATAAACTGACTTTTTCTTCATTCTAAACGTCACTAGTTGGTAATAGTTCTTATTTCCTCCTGTGAAGTTACTATTACCGCATGGCCCGGGGCGATATTCGGGTCACCTTTTATCTATTGTTTTTTTAGTATTCTCAACATTTAAGTTCAGATCAATTCCATTTACACCACTTAAAAACTGTTTTGTATATTTTATTTTTTTTAATTTTTTAATTTTTTTAATTTTTTTAATTTCCCCATTATTCTTCGCACTAAACAGTACATAAAATATTGAAACTAAAACAATAATAATTGAAAGCACAAGAATGCCTATAACAATTTCTGTGAAATAAATATTGAAGTATGTTTGAAAAATATTAACCATTGAATCTTATTTTAAAATGTATGTTTTAATTATAATGTGTTAATGTTGTTCTTGAATTAATTTTTAAGGAATAATAAATTATGTTGAAAAATATTTTAGTTTTAGTAGTCATTGTCGTTGCTGGATATTATGCTTATTCTTCTTTTTACCAAGTTGGTGATGGTATTGTCCCAACTGCTGCTTCTGATTTACCACCATTAACTTCTGAATAAAAAAAATCAAGATACAAAAAAGGCTTATAAAATAAGCCTTTTTTGTATCAACTCACTGCCATTTCATCAAAATTTCAGTTAAATATTACTCAATAGATTTAATTAGATCTTCTACAACTTTTTTTGCATCGCCAAAAACCATCATGGTCTTATCTAAATAGAAAAGTTCATTATCAAGTCCAGCATAGCCTGGAGCCATTGATCTTTTATTAACTATTATCATTCTTGCTTTTTGAGCCTCTAGAATAGGCATTCCATAAATAGCACTCCCTGGGGTCTTTGCTGCTGGATTAACAACATCATTAGCTCCAATCACGAGAACAACATCTGTTTGCCCAAACTCATTATTTATATCTTCCATTTCAACAACTTGCTCATAAGGAACATCTGCTTCAGCTAATAAAACATTCATATGCCCAGGCATTCTGCCAGCTACTGGATGAATTGCATATTTCACATCTATACCCTTTGAAAGTAATTTTGAGGTTAATTCTTGTAAAGCATGTTGAGCTCTTGCAACAGCTAAACCATATCCTGGAACTATAATAACTGTATCAGCATTTGTAAGTAAGAATGACGCGTCGTCAGCAGATCCAGATTTTACTGGTTTCTCAGCCTGAGATACATTATCTGTTGCAATATCTGACCCAAAACCCCCTAACATTACTGAAATAATAGACCTATTCATTGCCTTACACATAATGTAGGATAAAATTGCCCCGGATGAACCGACACATGCCCCTGCAATAATTAATACTGAATTGTTTAATGTAAATCCAATACCTGCAGCCGCCCAACCAGAATAACTATTGAGCATCGAAACTACAACTGGCATATCTGCTCCGCCTATTGGAATAATTAATGTAATTCCAAGAATTAGTGCAATTGTTACCATAATGAAAAAGGCTGTAATTGACTCAGTCTGAAAATATAGTATCCCAGCATATATCATAGCTATAGCTAGCAGTAAATTAATCCAATGTTGAGCTTTAAAAACAACAGCTCTTGCACCAAACTTTCCTGATAGTTTTCCAAACGCAATTACAGATGCAGTAAATGTAATTGCACCGATAAAAGCACCAATAAATAATTCAAATCTTTGAACTGTTGAATGTGTTTCTCCTAAATTTAATACTGCCGCTATAGCAATTAATACTGCCGCCAATCCTACAAAAGAATGCATTAATGCTACTAATTCCGGCATCTTTGTCATTTGAACTGTCTTGGCTGCAAAAATTCCAATAGACGCACCAAGCACTAATGGCAAAATTATAAATAAAGGTATTAATTGCTGTCCCGCCCACAGAGTTGCTCCTACTGCAATAACCATTCCAATCATGCCAAATAAATTGCCTTGTCTAGCTGAGGTAGGTGATGATAATCCTTTTAAGGCCAATATAAAGAATATTGCAGATACTAAATAGGCCGACATTGATAAGGCTTGTATTGTCATTTATTTTTTCTCTTTCTTAGTTTTAAACATCTCTAACATCCGATGGGTAACAAAAAATCCACCGAATATGTTAATTGCGGCGAAAAATATAGCAATTGCTCCTAAAATGCTGCTAAATGTTACTATCTCCCCGTTTATTTCAACAACTTGTAATATTGCTCCTACAATCACAATGCCCGAAATCGCGTTTGTTACTGACATAAGTGGGGTATGTAATGCGGATGTTACATTCCATACGACGTGATAGCCAACAAAAATAGCTAAAACAAAAATGCTTATATTCTGAATTGTCATTAATTCACCCATTGTGTTTCCTTTTAGTTAATTAAATTGCCTTCAGTTGTTAATAAAGTCCCGGCGACAAGCTCATCTTCTCTATTTATATATAAATTACCTTGATCATTAATCAATAATTTTATAAATTCGAATATATTTCTCGAATACAGAGCTGATGCATCTGTACTTAACAGACTTGGCAAGTTATCTAAGCCAATAATAGTTACTCCACTAACTTTTATTATTTTGTTGCCTTCTGATAATGGGCAATTACCTGAGCCATCTGAGGCTAAGCCGGCTGCCATATCTAAAATAACTGATCCCTCTTTCATTTGGTTAACAGTTTCTTTAGAAATTAATTTTGGGGGCTCTTTTCCAGGAATTAATGCTGATGTAATAATGATATCTGCATTAATAGCTTTTTCTGCGACTAATTTAGACTGTCTGTCTAGCCAAGACTTTGGCATTGGTTTTGCATACCCACCATCCCCGGAAGCATTATTTTTTTCTTCTTCTGTTTCATAAGGAACATCAATAAATTTTGCTCCTAAAGATTCAATTTGCTCTTTAACGGCAGGGCGAACATCAGAAGCTTCTACAATTGCTCCTAACCTTTTTGCAGTTGCAATAGCTTGCAAACCAGCAACGCCAGCGCCTAAAACAATAATACGTGCAGCTTTTACTGTCCCAGCAGCGGTCATTAACATTGGAAGAAACTTTTTATAATGATCAGCAGCTAGAATTACTGCTTTATACCCAGCAATATTTGCTTGAGAAGATAAAACATCCATGGATTGTGCCCGTGTATTTCTAGGCAGGGATTCAAGTGAAAATGCAGTTACTTTTTTTGAAGCCAATTGGGTTGTTAATGTCTTATTAAATGGCTCTAACAAGCCAGCAATAAATTGCTTAGCTTTTAATTTTTTAGTTTCGCTGACACTTGGTGCTCTTACTTTTAACAATAAGTCGGCCTCAAAAACATCAGCATTACTTTTTATTACTCCGCCTGCATCAATAAACATTTGATCAGTAATCGATGCCCCGATACCTGCGTTAGATTCTATATAAATGATATGGTTTAATGTAGTTAATTTCTTAACGGTCTCTGGTGTTGCGGCCACTCTACATTCGCCTTCTAATGTTTCTTTTAATACTCCTATAATCATTACACCCTCTCTCCGCAGTTCAATTGATCAGCCAAACGACATAATATCAGCCAATTACATAAGTTAGTAAAAAGATTATTAATGTCCTAATCATCTGAAATAGTCACTAGAAACTCTCACCTTAAATATACAATTTTGACAAATCTAAAGATTTAATAACACCAACAATTGCATTTATTGCTTCTTTTTTTACTGCGCTTTTTCTGTAAGCTAAGGCCACTCTTCGAAAAGGTACAGGCGACTCAAAACAAATTATTTTTACTTGTGGATTATTGTGTTCATCAGATGTTGCACTTTTAGGCAAAACTGAAATGCCTAGATTTGAGGCCACCATACTGCGAATAGTTTCTAATGAATTACCTATTTGAATTTCACTGTTTTTTGAAAGCCCTGGGCATGCTTCTTTGACTTGATTACTAAAACAATGTGTTCTATCAAGTAAAAGAACTTTTTCTTGGGCCAAGTCTTTAGCTTTAATATTCTTTTTCGCATCCCAACTATGCTGCAATGGGGCTATTACCACAAATGGTTCATCATATAATATTTCTGTGGACACCCCTGGAATGTCAAAAGGTAAAGCTATAACAGCTGCATCAATTGCTCCTTGCTTTAAATCGTTTTCTAAATTTTTAGTAATATTCTCATGTATTTCAAGTGGCATATTTGGGGTATGCTTCCTTAAATTCGGAATTATCATTGGTAATAAATAAGGTGCAATAGAATAAATTAAGCCTAATTTAAAAGGCAAATTAAGCTGTTTATCGCCATTAGCAGATAAATCTTTAATTTTTGCGGCTTCTTCTAAAACAATTGCAGCTTGATCAATAATTTTTTGGCCTATTGGAGTTATTCTTACGTTCCCACCTGCTCCGACACTTCTTTCAAATAAAGATAAGTTTAATTCTTGCTCAATTTTTTTTATGCCAAGACTTAAGGCCGGCTGGCTAACAAACGATTTTTCAGCTGCTTTTCTAAAGTTTTTCTCATGGGCCAAAGCAACGATAAATCTTAATTCACTTAATGTCATTTACTTATCTATTTAAATATCTAAATTATTTGCGGCTAATGCATTACTTTCAATAAACTCTCTTCTAGGCGCTACATCATCGCCCATCAACCTAGTAAAAGTTTCTTCTACTGCAGTTGTATCCTCAATTGTAACCTTCAATAAGCGCCTGACTTTGGGGTCCATTGTTGTTTCCCAAAGCTGCTCTGGGTTCATTTCCCCCAAACCTTTATATCGCTGAATATTTAAGTTTCTTTTCGCTTCATTTATCAACCAAGCTAATGCATCATGAAAATTTCCAACTACCTGTGATTTTTCGCCCCTTGATATTTCGCCATCCTCACCAATTAAATTTTTTGTTAATGCTGCTGATTTTATTATTTGTCTATACTCCCCACTTAATAAAAATTCTTCATCTAACTTGCTAGTTTGTAAATTACCATGGATAAATTGATTAATCTCAATAAAATACTTGTTAGAATCTTCATTATATTTAACATCAAATTTAATAGCATCTAAGGGCATTAAAACTTTTAAATCTGCAGCATATTTTGTAGTTTTATCTTTATCCTCCAAGAAAAGTGGGCCTAATACATGCATGGCCCTTAATAAAGATTCATCGTATCGGGATGCCAATCGTCTAATAATGGCCTCTGTTAAGACCATTTCTCTTGCAATATTTCCTAGAGCGGCTTCTGTTAAAACATCCCCATCAGCTCGCGTTAATAGGCTTGCTCCTTCGAGGGCTGAATCAACTAAATATTGATCTAATTCTTGTTCATCTTTTAAATATTTTTCTTGTTTTCCTTGCTTCACTTTATATAAAGGTGGTTGGGCTATATAAATATGTCCTCTTTCAACTAATTCATACATTTGTCTAAAGAAAAACGTCAATAACAATGTTCTAATATGCGCTCCATCAACATCAGCATCTGTCATTATTATAATTCTATGATATCTAAGTTTTGAAACATCAAATTCTGGATGAATACCTGTACCAAGGGCTGTAATTAAGGTTACAATTTCCTGAGAAGCAAGTATTTTATCAATTCTTGCTTTTTCAACGTTTAAAATTTTTCCTTTTAACGGGAGAATGGCTTGATTCTTTCTGTCTCTTCCTTGTTTTGCAGAGCCGCCGGCTGAGTCTCCCTCTACTAAATATATTTCACATTGCTCTGGGTCTTTTTCCTGGCAATCTGCTAGTTTTCCTGGCAATCCAAGAGAGTCCATAACTCCTTTTCTTCTAGTCATATCTCTTGCTTTTCTTGCAGCCTCTCTAGCACGCGCAGCATCTACAATTTTATTACAAATGATTTTGGCATCTTTTGGATGCTCTAATAGAAACTCTGTTAATTTTTTCCCAACTACATCTGAAACGATTGGTTGTACTTCACTTGAGACTAATTTATCTTTTGTTTGAGAAGAAAATTTTGGATCTGGGACCTTAACAGACAAAACACATACAAGGCCCTCTCGCATATCATCGCCACCCGTTTCAACTTTTGCTTTTTTTGCTAACTCGTTAGATTCTATGTACGTATTAATAGTTCTTGTAAGTGCGGCTCTTAGGCCGGTTAAATGAGTGCCGCCATCTCTCTGAGGAATATTGTTTGTGAAGCATTGTACATTTTCTCCATAACTATCATTCCACTGCATACTTACTTCAATAGTAATTCCATCTTTTTCACTACTCTCTGCATAAAAAATATTTTCATGCAAAGTAGATTTAGAGCGATTCATATACTCTACAAAGCCTTTTATGCCTCCAGAAGTAGAAAAGTTTTCTGTTTTACCAGACCTATGATCAACTAATTCTATGTTGACGCCATTATTTAAAAATGACAGCTCCCGAATTCTTTTTGCAAGCAAGTCAAAATGAAAGTCGATGTTAATGAAAGTCTCTGCTGAAGGCATGAAGCTTACTTCTGTTCCTTTTTTTTGAGTGTCGCCCAACACTTTTAAAGGCGCTACAATATCCCCTCTTTTAAACTCAACTTCGTGGATTTTATTATTTCTATATACCTTTAATTTTAGCCAGTCTGATAAAGCGTTTACAACAGAAACGCCAACTCCATGAAGTCCGCCTGAAACTTTATAAGAATTTTGATCAAACTTTCCACCAGCATGTAATTCTGTCATTACAATTTCTGCCGCTGATCTTTTAAACTCATCGTCTTCTTTAATGTCTGTTGGAATCCCTCGGCCATTATCTGTAACAGTGATAGAATTATCAGGGTGAATAATTACTTTTATTTCATCGCAGTGGCCAGCCAAAGACTCATCTATTGCATTATCTAGTACCTCAAACACCATATGATGTAAACCGCTTCCATCAGATGTGTCTCCTATATACATACCAGGCCTTTTTCTTACAGCATCAAGTCCTTTTAATACCTTGATACTTTCTGAGTTATATTCACCGGTACTTTCTTCTTTTTTCTTAACCATAAATTCTCTTTTTTTTAAATTCGCATTGGCATTACAACATACTTATACTTTTCATTATTTGGAATTGTAACTAAACAACTACTACTGGAATCGCTAAAGGCAATAGTCAGTTTTTGTGATTGAATGTTAGTTAACACGTCGATTAAATAAGTAACATTAAAACCAATATCAATTTTTTCACCCTTATAATCAATCTCCAACTCCTCTTCAGCCTGCTCCTGCTCACTATTATTGCTAACTAGTTTTAAATTTCCTTCTTCTATAACCATCCTTATACCTCTATATTTATCATTTGATAAAATAGAGGCTCTTAGCATTGAGTCTAAAAGTAGTGCTCGTTCTATGTCAAAAAAATTATTATGTCCTTGAGGAATTACACGGCTATAGTCTGGAAATTTACCATCAATTACTTTTGTTATTAAATCAATATCATTAAACTTAAAAGCCGCTTGGTTATTTGAAAAGCTGATTTCTAAAAGATCATCAGTATCATTTAATAACTTTACCAACTCTACGATAGTTTTCCTTGGAACAATTATTTGTACAGGTTTAGTTGGGTCCTTTAAGGCTAAGGATGTGAAGCTTAATCTGTGTCCATCTGTTCCTACAATATTAATATTGTTATCTTTAACCTCAATTAATAAACCATTTAAATAGTATCTAATATCTTGTTGGGCCATAGCAAAATCAACCTGTTTTAACAACGCTTTAAATTCATTCTGAGGTAATGTTAACTCAACAATATCATTTTCATCCTTTTTCATTAAAGGATAATCTTGTGGTGGCAATGTTTGTAAATTAAAACGACTTTTTTTTGCTTTTACTATTACTTTAGTATCTTCAATTTGAATATCGATTTTACTGCTTTCGGGTAGTGCTCTTGTTATATCAAAAAGTTTTTTTGCTGATATCGTTAATTGAAAATTGTCTGTTATCTCTGTTGCAACATGTGTAGAAATCTGCATTTCTAAATCGGTAGCTGTAAATTTTAATTTACCTCCATTGCCTTCTAATAATAAATTTGAAAGTATGGGTAAAGCATGTCTTTTTTCAACTATACCGGAGACATTTCCAAGTGGTGTAAGAAGCAATTCTCGATCGATTTTTATATTCATAGTTTTATAGTTTTTTCTTTATATAAATAATAATAATAATAATAGCCTGTGTTTATCTTTTTTTGTTAAATTTCTCTTTTAATAATAGATAGTTATATAACTTCTAATCTTATGATTTTTTATGTCTTTTACTGTGGAAGAAATGTGGATTAATATTTATTATTAAATTTTATTACCTTTATCCACAAATTACTCCACAATCAATTCACATGTTCTACATTATCCTCTTAAAACCTGAGTTAAAAAACCTAAATCTTGGCTGATGTTTTGATCACTTAAACGCAAATTCTCAATTTCGTCGCATGCATGCATTATTGTAGTGTGATGCCTTCCTCCAAAAGCTGCCCCAATTTCAGGAAAGCTTAAATTTGTTAATTCTCTTGTAAGACACATCGCCAGTTGTCTTGGGCGAGAAAAATTTCTAGATCTTTTTTTACTTAAAATATCAACAATTTTAATTTTATAGTATTCTGCGACAGTTTTCTGAATATTTTCAACACTTACTTGCCTACCTCTAACTGCAATTAAATCACGTAAGGACTCTTTAGCTAAAGTTGTATCAATTTCTCGACTTGTAAAATTAGACATTGCTACAATTCTATTAAGGGCCCCTTCAAGTTCTCTTACATTTGAGCGAATTTGTTTTGCAACAAAAAAAGCAACATCTTCGGGCAGTAGGGTGTTATTTTCTTCTGCTTTTTTTAATAAAATAGCAACACGCATTTCAAGTTCTGGAGGATCAATTGCTACAGTAAGTCCCCAGCTAAAACGAGTTCTTAGTCTTTCATCTACACCTGGTATTTCTTTTGGATAACTGTCACAAGTGATAATAATTTGTTTTTCATTTTCAATAAGGCTGTTAAATGCGTAAAAAAACTCTTCTTGCGTCCTATTTTTTTTTCCAATAAATTGTATGTCGTCAATTAACAATAAGTCTAAGGAGTGATAAGTTTTTTTAAAGCTATCAAAAGCTTTATTTTCATAAGCTTTAACAACATCATGAACATATCTTTCGGCATGTAAATATTTTATCTTCGCGTTCGGTTGCAAGCTTTTGAGGTGGTTTCCTATTGCATGTGTTAAGTGGGTTTTTCCTAATCCTACACCGCCATAAATAAATAAAGGGTTATAGGCTTTGCCTGGGCTTTCAGCGATTTGTCTCGCTGCAGCTGTTGCTAGCTGATTTGCTTTTCCAGTAACAAAGTTAGAAAAATTAAATGATGGATTTAAACCATTTGTTTTTTTTGTAGGGGGCTTTAAAGCTATATTATTTAACTTTGATGATATGTCAGATATGTTCTTAGATTTATCATTAATTTTTTTAACAACACTGTATTCAATATCAATATTTTTTAAGTGTTCTTTGACTAGACCTTGTATTTGACTCGAAAATTTATCTTTAACCCACTGTAATACAAATTGATTTGGCGCAAGAATTTGAGCTTTTTTGCCTTGAATTTTAAAGTCTAATGGTTTGATCCAAGTGCTGAATTGTTGTTTGGTTAGCTCTTTGGAGAAGATATCAACACAAAGCAGCCAGAAGGTTTCGTCGTTTGTTTTCAAAATTTAAATTGTTTAATAATTTTTTTAATAAAAGGAGACTTAATGTTAGCCTAATTTGTAAAAGTTATCCACAGCCTTTTTTAAATAAATCCTAGGCTATATTATTGACATAAATTGGCCGAAAGAGTATTCTTCGCCTTCAAAGTTTAAGCACTGGAGCAATAAATATGAAACGTACCTATCAACCATCAAAAGTTAAACGTGCAAGAACCCATGGTTTTTTAGTTAGAATGAAAACAAGAGGGGGACGTAATGTTATAGCTTCTAGAAGGGCTAAAGGAAGAGTTCGTTTAGGAATCTAATTTATCCTATTAAAGTATAAATTTATAAAGCTAAGAAATGCAGATGACTTTTCTGCTGTTTTTAATTTTAGAAAAAGATTGTCTTCCCCCCATATATATTTTCACTATGCACCTAATACCATATCTCATCTTAGATTAGGTTATGTCATCAGCACTAAAGTTGAAAAACTATCTGTAAGAAGAAATTATATGCGACGCTTTTTACGAGAAATATTAAAAAAACAACTTTCGAATTCTGTTTCACTGGATATAGTGATAAGGATTCATAAATCTTTTTATAAAGCAAATATTAGACAAATTGAAGTCGAGATTAAAAATTTGATTAAAGGCCTTCCAATATGAAAAGCTGTTTAATTTTTCTAGTTAAATTTTACCAAACGTGCTTAAGCCCTTTTTTTGTTTCAAGATGCAGGTATACACCTACCTGTTCGATGTATACAATTGAATGTTTACAAAAATACGGATCTATAAAAGGGTTTTGGCTTGGCATAAAAAGAATCAGTAAATGTCGCCCAGGATCAGCAGGGGGTTTTGACCCAATACCATGATAATTTAGGAAAACTATGGATACAAAACGTTTAATTTTATTTGTTATTTTTTCATTTTCTTTGATGTTGCTTTGGGATTCTTTCCAAAAACAAAATATAGCGCCAGAGCAAACTTCAAGTGTTGATAAAAGTTTGCCTCAACTTTCATCAGATTTAGCCGCCAAAAATGAAATGCCTGAGACAAAGTCTCAGTTTTCCTTAAGTGCTGGGGATTCAATAAATATTAATACTGATCTTATGGAATTAGTTATTAATACAGCAGGTGGCGACATACGCAATCTTAAATTTAATAACCATCAAGCCGAAGATTCTAAAAACAAATACACTTTTTTTACTGAAGCGGGAGCCCCTTTATTTTATGTAGCACAGTCTGGCTTGCTTGGTAATGGTTTGCCTACCCACAAATCAAAATTTATTACGACTCAAAATTCATATCAGATGGAGACTGACAAATTAGTTGTTCCATTGATATTTGAGAATTCAGATGTGGCTGTTAAAAAAGTTTATGAGTTCAATCGAAACTCTTATCTTATAAAAACAACTTTTAATATACAAAATAAAACAAACAAAATTATTAAGCCATCTGCTTATTATCAGCTTGTACATGATGGCCTTTCAAGCCAAGGGTCTGCAATGATGCCAACATTTACTGGCCCAGCATTTTTTACTGAAAAAGAAAAATTTGATAAATTAGATTTTTCAGATGTCGATAAAAA
>TARA_B110000037_G_scaffold125046_2_pt1 | contig 11505 bp, 14 predicted proteins | sample TARA_B110000037 | Tara Oceans TARA_B110000037 (sample SAMEA4397196) | marine metagenome | biome: Polar Biome; feature: [MIX] marine epipelagic wind mixed layer (ENVO:01000061); material: water (ENVO:00002006), including particulate matter (ENVO:01000060) such as... | depth 10-100 m
ATTTCAACAAGAAGCGGTGATTGCGGACTTGTGGCGGGCTGTTAGGTTGGAGTTGTGATCGAAGTAGTTTTTAACCGTGGAATTTATCTCCCTGAGATCGATTTCTGGCTGGATCCTTGGGATGCAAAGGATTCTGCGTTCGTTTCTCATGCCCATGCGGATCACTTTTCGCGGCACGGAATGGCGCTTTGTTCTACGGTAACCGGTGCACTTTTGAGGAAGCGCTTTCATATGGCGGAGGTGCGGTTGGAGGCTGAGGATTTCGGGACGATTATTGAGAGGGACGGATTCCGGATGCGGATGCTGCCGGCAGGGCACATCGTCGGCTCCGCGATGTTGCATGTGACCCGGAAAAAGGATGGGGCGACCCTTCTCTACACGGGGGATTTTAAGGTGCGGCGGGGTCGGACGACTGGGGCGGTGAATTTCCTCCAGGCGGACACGCTGATCATGGAGACTACTTTCGGGCTACCGCATCTGGTGTTTCCCGGTGCGATGGAGGTGGATGCCTCGGTGATGCGTTTCGTGAACGATGCTTTTACCGATGGCGAGGTGCCGGTGCTTTTCGGATACTCGCTGGGAAAGGCGCAGGAGGCGGTGGCGCTGCTGGCAGAGCATGGGATCCCGATACTTTCGCATGCGAAGGTTGCGGAAATGACTGAAGTCTACCGTGCTGTGGGGGTTGATCTGCCGGAGCCGGTGGTTTTCGAAGGCTTCGCTCGGGAGGGTCATGTGATCGTGGCTCCGCCGAATGCGGTCTCGGCGAAGATTTTGCGTGGTATAAAAAACAAGAGGTCGGCGATGCTGACTGGCTGGGCGCTACAGTCTGGGGCGTTTTACCGCTATCGTGTTGACGAGGTGATCCCAATGTCTGACCACGCGGACTATCCCGGCCTGCTGGAGTGCGTGACGCGAGTGAGGCCGAAACGGGTGCTGACCGTCCACGGATACTCCAAGGAATTTGCGGCGGAGCTGAGAGGAAAGGGGATCGAGGCCTGGTGCGCACAGGGCGGCGATCAACTGGAACTTTGCCTTGGAAAATCACCGGGGAAATCCGTTGGTGCGGCCAGCCCGAGGCAGATCCGCCCGACCTGCCAGCTCGCTGATTTTTCTGACGTATGTCACCTGATTTCTGAAACGAGCAGCCGCTTGGCGAAGGTGGAATATCTTGTGAATTACTTGCGAATAACTCCTTCTGAAGCGGATCTCAGGTGCACAACTAGGTGGTTCACGGGCGAGGCTCTACCAAGGAGGGCGGGGAGACGGACGCTGAATATTGGCGGTGCTTCTATCAAGCGATCGCTAGTATCCATACCGGGTGTGAAACCGGAACGGTATCGGGAGGTCTCCGCAGTTCAGAACGATATCGCGAGGACGGCGCGAGTGCTGCTTCAAGAGGTGCCGCTGGATCCAAAGCCTTTGACTTTGCAGGGTTTGAACTCCTTTTTCGAGGAGTTAGGAGGGGCGGGAGGCTCGCTAGGAAAAGTGGAGTTATTAACAAGGCGACTGCATGAGTTGCATCCTGCTGAGGCTGAAATCGTGGTAAAATTGTTGGCGGGGGATCTCAGGATCGGGCTGAAAGAGGGGCTTGTGGAGGAGGCAATCGCCAAGGCCTTTGAGGTAAGGGAAACGGATGTTCGGCAGGCGAAAATGCTCACTGGAGATTTGGGAATAACTTCCGTGATGGCGAAGGCCGGAAAGCTCGATGAGGCGGAACTCACTCCGCTGGTGCCGATTCGGTGTATGTTGGCTGCGCCGCTAGAAAGGAATGAGGACGACGACTCGCCGGAGTTTTCCAAATTGCCATTTCAGCCCCCATTTTGGCTTGAACCAAAGTACGATGGGATCCGCGCACAGCTTCATAAAACGGGGCAGGAGGTCGGGCTTTTTTCCCGCGATCTCAGGCCGCTCGAAGCGGAATTTCCCGAGTTGGTGGAGGCTGCGAAATCGCTGGAAGGCGATTTTATTCTCGATGGCGAACTCATGGCCTACGCGAAGGGACGGAAACTCGGCTTTGCGGACCTTCAGAAACGGTTGGGTCGGCGCAGGGTAGAGGGTGATCTATTTATGGAGGCGGCTGAGGGTGCTGCGGCGATTCCGTTGAAATTTGCCGCATTCGATTTGCTGTGGAAGGACGGTGAGAGCTTTCTGGATTTTCCGCTCTCGGTAAGAAGAAAAGGTCTGGAGGAGATGGGGATTTGCGGAATGTTCGAAGTGATAGCGTTGATGAAGGCGGATACGTCCGAGGGAATAGAAGCGTGTTTCAAGGACTCGATGCAGAAAGGACATGAGGGACTGATTGCGAAAGATCCTGAGAGCATTTACAGCCCGGGTCAGAGAGGGAAATCTTGGATCAAGCTCAAGGGGGTGATGTCGACTCTGGACTGTCGCTGAGGTTACCGCGAATTAAGGCTATTCGGCATGATAAGGGTATGAGTGATATTAATACTCTGCATACTGCGTAGGCGATTTTGAAGATGTGACATGCCCGTCACTAACTTTCTTCCGATAGTGTCTTGCATATCATGAGCTATGCCGATAAATCGTCGCGCATGTCGAGCGTAGGAGTAATTGATTTTCCGAAGGACGGGTATGAGGCGGTAATATTCGATTGCGACGGGACGCTGGTTGATTCCATGCCCGCGCATTTCGATGCGTGGTGCGAGGCGCTAGCATCATATGGAGCCGGTGGAATTTTTAAGGAAGATGTTTTCTTTGCCATGGGTGGTAGGCCTACTAAGGACATCGTAGTTGATCTCAATACCGAATACGATCTCAGGCTCGACCCCTCCGCCATCGCACTGGCCAAGCGTGAGGCGTTTCTCGGGAAACTCGGGAAGGTGGAATTCATTGATGAGGTGGCGGACTTTGCGAGATCCCTTCGTGGCATTATGCCCATTGCGGTTGCTTCGGGTGGCTCCCGCTATGTGGTTGAAAAAACTCTCAAGCTTCTTGATTGCTCAGACTGGTTTGACGAGGTCGTGACCGCTGACGATGTCGCGAATGGCAAGCCAAGCCCGGACATTTTCCTACATGCCGCGAAGCTCCTCGGAGTGGCTCCGGAAAAATGCCTTGTGATCGAAGATGCGCCTCCGGGTGTTCTTGCTGCGCAGGCTGCGGGGATGGCTGTTGTGACGATCCCGATGCCGCTGGTCGTGCTGAGGTAGGGCAATATGGAGAAGGGCGTTTCCAACCCCTTTCTCATTCTCACCAAGCTATTCCCAGTCCTCTGCAAAGGGGGGCTCCCTTCTACTTATTAATTCCCGAGGAACTCGTCCAGCATCCGCAGGGTAACGCGGATGGAGATGTCGAGGGATTCGGCGGAGATGATGGCGGCGTTGTCGCCGGGGGTGTGCCACCAGGGCTTGTTGGCGAAGTCGCCAATGATGTCGATGGTGGGGATGCCTACGAGATTGAGTGGTAGGTGATCGTCCATGATAGAGCCTGGGGCTGTGCCGAAGCGGGAGGACTTGCCTTCCTTTTTGGCGGCTTCGAACATGAGTTCGGCGAGATGCTTGGGTGAGTCCGAAGGGATGCGGATGCTGAGATCCTTGTGGCCAACCATGTCGAGGAGGATGCCGAACTTCGGTTTGTTATCGAGGGTGCGCCATTGGTTGGCGTAGTAGCGGCTACCGTAGAGGCCGTCCATGATCGTCATGTTTTCCGCGAAGGCTTCTTCGCCATCGAAGAGGACGATCTCGATTTGATTTGCCTGCTCCGGTTTGTTTTCGGTGAGGTATTTTCCAATTTCAACGACAGCAGCGCAGGCAGATGCGGCGTCGTCGGCACCGAGGAACTTCTTATTCTTGAAATATTTGGAGTCGATGTGGGCGCAGATGAGTCCTTCGATATCGCGTTTCCATGTGTCCTGTCCTTCAACAGGGAGGCGGGCGCGGAGGTTGGAAAATTTGACTTTACCGATGGGGGTGTCGCGTTCGAATTCTTGTAGTGTTGTTTCCCATCCGGCGGCTTTGAGTTGCGCTGCGAGGTGGTCTTTGACTTTCGCTAGGGCTTCGCTGGCAGGGGGGCGTGGGCCGTAAGCTAGGATCTCGTTGGTGAGCTCCAGTGCGGGTTGGCCCAGAGCGGTGGAGCCGGTGGATTTGCCTTTCCTCATCCAAAGCCCGAGGGCAATGGCGGCCACGAAAAGGATGGGGAGAAGGAGTTTGGTTTTCACGGAGGGGGAGCCTTGCTTGGGGGAAGGAGGCAGGAATCCTCCTTGACGGCCTGGGACAGGATGCCCCAGCTACGGTTTTTTACTGGGGATGATTTCCTCGTTGGGATCGACCTTCTCCGGGTTGTAGCCCTTAGAGTAAGAGAAAATGTCTTTGTGGAGGTATTCGTAGAAGGTCTCCTTTTGGTCTTTGGGCAGGCGGGTCCAGATGGCGATGTTTAGCGAGCGAGCGACCTTCATCATCATTTTTAGAGTGAGGCGGCGTCCGGACTTGGCGCGCTGGATCTGCTTGTGGGTAAGTTGCTCAGGGGACGCCTCCACGACGTCGTGGTTGGTGACGCCCCAACGTTCCATGAGGGCTTCGAGAGGTTGGGTGCCGAGATCGCGGGGTTCTTCCATTTCGGGAGGTTGCATGGGGGAGGCGCAAGGTTCAATGTTGAACATTGGGTGCGGGCTCTTTTTATGAATGGCTGATTTTCTGGGAATTTACCCTCGAATGAAGAGGAAGAATTTGAATCGCCAAGGAAGAGGAGCGCGCCAAGTGGGAGATGGATGGCTGCTATTTCTGGTTGAGGAGCGTCTCGGTAATGCGGAGGGCTGCGAGGTTGCCTTTCACGGCGTGGACTCGGTGGAGCATGATGCCTTTTGTACGTGTGAGGGCGGTGAGGGCTGTGGTGGGTGCGTCGCGGTCGGATGGATCGGAGGCGGCTGTAGTTTTCGCTAGGAATGATTTTCGGGAAACGCCTAGGAGTAGGGGGGATCCCGCGGGAGCGAGACGGGCGATGTTGCGGAGGAGTTCGAGATTGTGGGCGAGGGATTTTCCGAAGCCGATTCCGGGGTCGAAGCAGATGCTATCTGGGGAGATGCCGAGGGCGTTGAGGGTGGCGAGGCGTTCCTGGAAGAATGCTTGGATCTCCTCGGTCACGTTTTCGTAAACTGGATTGTCCTGCATGTTTTCCGGGTTGCCCTGCATGTGCATGGCTACGATGCCGCAGTCGGATGTGGCGCAGACAGTTTGCATTTCAGGGTCGGCGGTCAGGCCGGAGATGTCGTTGACGATATCTGCGCCTGCGGCGAGGGCTGCGGAGGCTACGGAAGCCTTCGTGGTATCGATGGATATATATCCGTCCCACTCGGAGCGGAGGGCGTGGATGACGGGGACGGTTCGGTTCATTTCTTCATCGGCTCCGACTGGGGTGGCGCCGGGTCGGGTGGATTCGCCTCCGATGTCGATGATAGCGGCACCTTGGGAGATCATTTCCCGGGCATGGATGAGGGCTTTTTCGACTCCTTCGAATTCGCCTCCGTCGGAGAAGGAATCCGGGGTGACGTTGAGGGTTCCCATCACCTGTGCGTGGCGTGAGAGGTCGAGGCTGCGGGTTTTAATTTTCCAAATCATGTCGAGGTGAGTAGGTTAATCGCAAAATTGCGATGGGTAAGCTGAAAAGGTTGGCGAAAAAATTGTTGGCATATGCGGGCAGGGGCTTTCATGTTCCATCTATGAACTGGAACGACACATTCGAGAGTTTGTTTGAACGCTGTGCTGCCGATTACAAGGCGGGGAATTTCGATTACAACAAGGATTACAGTGCGGAGGACCTGGCGTTGCTTGCCAGTGTCGGCTACAAGAGGCGGGAGTTATTCGATTTCATTGAGGACTACGTGGACGGTGGAGTCCCGACTCCTTCGACTGCCCTCCTAGTTGCTGCGGTGAGGCGCGACTATTTCCTCGTAGAGCAGGGAGGCAATGCGAGCGATAAGGAAATCAATAGGGACGATTTGCCGTCACGTGATGAAGAGTTGGACGGAATTTCATACCTTCCGAGGATACTTGTGAAAGCCCGTGCGAAGCTGCGCGGCCAGCTTGATCCCGATACAATGTTCAGTTGTGGGGGCGACAGGAATTTCCTCTCGAAACACGGTAATATCGCGCCTGCGGATTTTCTTCGGCATGTTTGGGCATCCGGAGGGAATGATTCGAAGGTGGTGGCTTGGCTGAAAAGCCTTTGATTTCCTTGTTTTCCCGAGGTTTAGGCACTTTATTTCAGGAACGTGAAAAACCGGAAACTCCCTGCTTTACAAGGTGGGTGACCGTAACCATATTCCGCCTCCCATGATTTTCGCCGCAATTAACTGGCTCTCTATTAGTATCAACCTTCTACTGGTTGTCTTCGTTATCGTCTGTCTTATGATGGCACTGCTCATTTTGATGCAGCGTCCAAAACAGGAAGGTCTCGGTGCGGCATTCGGTGGAGGCGTGACCGACCAGGTGTTCGGTGCGCGGACGACGAATGTGCTTCAGAAAGGCACCGTTTATCTCGGCTCTTTGTTTTTCCTCCTCAGCCTTACACTCGCCATCCTGATCGGAAAGCAGACCAAGCAGAGAACCCTGCTGGAACCTGATAAAGTGGTGGCTGAGGAAAAGGCTGAAGAGCCTGCTGCGGAGGAAGCTCCCGAAGCACCCAAATCTCTCGCTGACGAACTTCCTACGGAAGAAGCGCCGGCTCCAGTCGTAGAGGGAGAAGTGGAAGCAGCTACGGAAGATGTAGTTGAAGAAATTTCCGAACCGGCTGTGGATGAGGCACCTGCGAAAGCGGCGGATGCCCCGAAACCTGCGGAAAACCCCGAGTAAGCCTGACGCTTGCAAGGAGTGAACGCAGCTGACCAAGACGGAATCGAGGAACTGGATCTCGCGATCTGGCAGCGAGACGAGGCATTTGCTCCCGCGGGTGAAGGCTTCGGATGGGTGGATAGGAAAGGCGGTAAACACGCCTGTGGATCGCTTGATGAACTTTCACGGACGATACGTGAAGACCGCGATAGTGTCTTGGATCTCGTGTGGACTCCGGATTCGGAGTTCTGCTGTATCCCGGAGGAGATCGAGGCATTTACCGAACCGATCCAAGAGGTGCGGAAGCGCTGGGCGGAGGATGATTTTGCGACCGCGAAGCACAGACTAAAATGGTTTGGAATCGGGGTGGCTATCCTTCTTGGTTACATGGCATTCCAAGGATGGGCGAGTCTTGGTGCGATGGAGAAGGCAAACGGCTTGAGCATGGATGCGGCACAGCGGTTGCAATGGATTTTTAAGGTGCTGCTGCAATCAACTACAGTCGGTATCTCCTTGTTGGTATTTCTGATTTTCGCCTTCATTCCTTGGTACCAGACACAGAAGCGGATGCGCGAGATCCGCAAGCAGGGCGGGCAAGTTGTGCCGGTGGTTCCGTTGATTCGTTTTGAAACTTGGTTGGGTTTACAGAAAGCCCCGTTCACACGGGTGATACTCGGGCTGATCCTAGCGGTTGCCTTGGTGCAAATATTTTTCGATAAGTCGATCATGAGTTTCCATGATTCGGTACAGAAAGCGGGTCTGGTAAAGCCGGCGTATTTCGCAGGGGATTGGTGGCGGCTGTTTACTGCCCCAATGATGCACGGGGGGATTGTCCACCTCGTGATGAACGCCCTCGGGCTATTGTATTTGGGGAAACGGGTGGAGGTTTTCGCTCGCTGGCCGCATGTGGCTATGGTTTTCCTTTTTTCAGCTCTAGTCGGCGGTGAGGCATCCGCACGCTTTATGGAAGCTACTTCGGTCGGTGCCTCCGGTGGGCTGATGGGGTGGCTTGGTTTCCTGCTGGTGTTTGAAACTCTGCATTCGAAGCTCGTCCCGCGCAGTGCGAGGCGGAGGTTGATCGGCGGAGTGATTATGACAGGATTGATTGGGTTGGTGGGTTATCGTTTCATCGATAATACGGCACACTTCGGTGGACTGCTTGCCGGAATTGCCTACGCAGCGATTGTTTTCCCCAATTCCGTATCGGTGATGAGACCGAGGATGACAATGACGGATCGGATCGTTGGAGTGGCAAGTCTGGCGGTGATTGCCGGTTCCGGCTTGTATGCAATCGCGAAAATGGCTGCCTGACGGGCTTTTCAAGGTGCCTGTTTCTATTGCTTGCGTGGAAGTTGGTTCACGGCTTAGGATTCCCTCACGATATGACTGAACGACGGGTTGTGATTACTGGAATCGGCTGCATTTCCCCTCTGGGGAATGACTTGGAGACGACATGGGACGGATTAAAAAACGGAAGAAGCGGAATTCGCAGGATCGAATCAATCGACGCTACCCCGTTTGATTGTAAGATTGCTGGCGAGGTCAGGGACTTCAGTGCGGACGGATATTTCCGGACTCCGAAGGATGCCCGCCGCTCTGACCGCTATGTTCAATATGCCGTTGCCGCATCGAAAATGGCTATGGCGGACTCCGGTCTCGATACCGAAAAAATTGACGCCCGCCGCTACGGTGTAATGGTCGGCAGTGGTATCGGTGGACTCTCCACGCTGGAGCGCGAACATAAGAATTACCTGGAGAAAGGTGCACGGCGCGTTTCCCCATTTACGATCCCGATGATGATTTCCAACATCGCATCCGGAATCATTTCCATGGAGCACGGTCTGCTTGGTCCGAACATGGTGATCGTGACGGCATGTGCGACATCGAACCACAACATCGGTGAGGCATGGAGAATGATCAAATTTGGCGATGCCGATGGTTTCCTCTGCGGCGGTGCCGAAGCAGCCGTTCTTCCGATGGGACTTTGCGGCTTCAATAATATGAAGGCGCTCAGCACCCGCAACGACGATCCTGAAAAGGCGTCCCGTCCGTTCGATCTCCATCGCGACGGTTTCGTCATGGGTGAAGGTTCCGGTGTGGTGATGATCGAGGAACTCGAAACTGCGAAAGCACGCGGTGCGAAAATTTACGCGGAACTCATCGGCTACGGTGTCAGTGCGGATGCATACCATCTCAGTGCACCATCTCCGGATGGTAGCGGCCCGGCCTATGCGATTGGGATGGCTCTGAAACATGGTAAGGTGAACCCCGAGGAGGTTGACTACCTCAACGCTCACGCGACTTCCACCGGTCTTGGAGACATCGCTGAGACAAAGGCGATCAAGGTTGCCTTCGGCGATTACGCGAACAACGGCCTGATGGTCAGCTCCACAAAATCCATGACCGGGCATATGCTTGGGGCGGCGGGCGGCATCGAGCTGATCGCGAGTGTGATGGGTATCATTGAAGGTGTCGTGCCGCCGACGATTAACATCGAGGAACAGGATCCGGACTGCGATCTGGATGTTGTCCCAAACACCGCCCGCGAGGTTCCGATCAAGATCGCACTGAGCAATAGCTTCGGCTTTGGCGGGCACAACGCCTCCGTATTGGTGCGGAAATTCGAGGACTAATCCCTTTGGAAAACACCTGCCACCGCTACTCATGTGAGGTCGCTTTCTCGGATACGGATGCGAGTGGTTGGGTGCATTTTTCTAAAATTTTGACCTACCCGGAGCGGGCGGAGCATGATTTTCTGGTTTCGTCCGGTATCTCTGTCTTCGACCGTAGCAACGGCGGCTGGCCGAGAGTGAAAATTTCATGCGACTACAAACGTCCGTTGGAGTTTCAGGACAAGATAGAAGTTCTATTGGGATTGGATCACATTGGTGGCACATCGCTCAGCTGGAAGTTTGAGATTTTAAAAAATGGAGGAGAGCTCGCCGCACGTGGAGAGATGGTCACCGTGAAGGTAGACCGCACCGGAGTAGTCGCGCCGCTTTCCGATGAAGAACGGAATATCCTGGAGGGTGGAAAATGAGCGGGGAAGGGGATCGCGGAGGGAGGATCATCCTTGTGCCCACACCAATTGGTAACCTCGGGGACATTACTCTACGTGCCATCGAAGTCCTAAAATCAGCGGACAGGATCGCCTGCGAAGACACTCGTAGATCTGGGATACTACTTTCCCATCACGGCATTACCGGGAAATCCCTTACATCACTCCACGAACACAACGAGAGCCGAAAATCCCCTGAGCTCGTCGCTGCTGCGAAGGCCGGGGAAACGATCGCGTTTGTTAGCGATGCGGGCATGCCAGGTGTTTCCGATCCCGGATACCGGCTCGTGCAAGCATGCCTGGATGCGGAGGTTCCGTTCGAGGTCTTGCCCGGACCTTCAGCTGTTCTAACTGCTTTGATCGGATCCGGCCTGCCTTGTCACGCATTCCGGTTCGGTGGTTTCCTTTCTGTGAAATCAGGGAAACGCCGCAGCGCGATGAACGCTGCCTTGGAAAGCGGCGAGACGGGCATTTTCTTTGAAAGCCCCCACCGGATTCTATCCACCTTGGCGATTCTAATAGAGATCGCCCCGACCGCGAAAGTTTGCGTTGCCCGCGAACTTTCAAAGAAATTTGAGACCTACCACAGGGGCACTCCGGGAGAGCTACTTGAATGGTTCAAGTCTCATGGTACTAAGGGTGAAATGGTGCTCCTGATGAACGGAGCGTAATGGAAGGGCGAACGCTGGTTCGCCCCGAGTTTCGGAATTATGCTACGGGTGGCGAACCTGCGTTCGCCCCTCCTTGGGGCGTGACAATGTTCCGGACATATCCGACAAGGGCTGCATGAAGAAATCCTTTTCACTGGAAGATCCCAAGCACAAGCCCGCCCGTATCGTTGAGTCGATCAAAGCGGAAGTCCGGAAGTATCTGAAACGCGAGCACCGTAAGGCTCTGCCAGAAGATGTCGATTTCTGGGATTTCGACTGCCGGGCTGGCAAGGATGCGGAAACTGCGGAGGTGGTTCACGTTTCCGAGATCGTTAAACCCATCGATACCGCCTCACAGGAGAAGTGGGATTCCATCTATATTGAGATCCTCGCGAAGCCCGGTCACAGGGCAAAACCTGCGCCCAAAGAAAAGCCTTCTGAAGAAGAGGAATGACTTTGCTGGACGGGAAGGGAAAAAGGGGGTTGAGTTGCCCCGCTTCTCCATGAGAAACAATGCCTCCGTGGTGGAATGGTAGACACTGTGGATTTAAAATCCATTGGCAGCAATGCCGTGCCGGTTCGAGTCCGGCCGGAGGTATTCCCCTTATTTTTCGTTAAACTTGATGATGCCCTTCCAATCGGGGGGGCGTAGCTCTAGGAACCTACGGGTGTGGCCAAGCAAGTGGGTGGCAACCTTGTCGTCCGGGAACTCGGCTAGATACTTTTCGAGCTGGGTAAGGGTGGTGTCGAAATCACCCGCCTCAAAGTTACCAAGCGCTTCGGCGTAGGCCACTCGTGCCTCGTCATTGATTGTGGATGTCCATAGATCGACGGGTTCTTCCCTTCCCTTCACCTGAACCCTGGCAATACGCCGGAGCTTCGATTCTCCTCCGGCAGCCTCGATGAACTGGCCACTTCCCAACCATTGGCAGGAAAATGCTTTGGTCATCCCTTCCAAGCGGGAGGTGTTAAATCCCAAATTGTCATCGTACGGGATTACCAAATTGATGTCGGG
>TARA_B110000037_G_scaffold58211_1_pt1 | contig 11505 bp, 9 predicted proteins | sample TARA_B110000037 | Tara Oceans TARA_B110000037 (sample SAMEA4397196) | marine metagenome | biome: Polar Biome; feature: [MIX] marine epipelagic wind mixed layer (ENVO:01000061); material: water (ENVO:00002006), including particulate matter (ENVO:01000060) such as... | depth 10-100 m
CTTGAATTTAGAAAATAGTTTAATGCGAGGTACATGTTATGAAAATTTTTAAGAATGTATTGGCACCATTGTTTTGTTTGAGCCTTATTCCTGTAGTGCTGGCAGCAGACAGCGATCTGGAAAGCCATCTGGGCTACGTGGATTTCTCCACACTTACTGCGATAGCGGCAATTGAGCCTACTGTGGAAATCAGCCTGAAGGCTCCGCTGCTCAATATGATTACGAATCTCATTCGTAGTGAGGATGAGGAGGCTGCTGAATTCATCTCTAAGCTAATGCGGGTCACCGTGAATGTTTTTGAGAGCGATGACATCGATGTCGATCAGGTCGCCGCCTCTATGTCTACTATGGCTGAAGACTTGGATTCTGCAGGATGGGATCGGGTGGTTAGAGTACGAGAAGACGAAAGCCACGTGGACATCTATTTCAGGTTGGCCCCTGACGCCGATGCGATCTACGGCATCGCCATCATGGTGGCTGAGCCGGGGGAGACAGTCCTCGTAAACATCGTTGGTGATATCAGTACTGATGATATCAGCGCCCTTGGACGTCGCTTTAATCTTGATGAGCTCGTCGATATCGAAGTCGCTGATAACTAAGCTAACTATTCCCAGTGCTGTATGGATTATCACTTCAACGGTGAAAAAGAGACCGTAATCATGAAAAAAATACTACTAGTCATAGTGCTCACACAACTAGCAGCGTGCATGTCTTTCAGCGACAGGTCCTTTAGATCTGCTCGTAACTCGATTCAGGAGCAGGTGCCCGATATCTCTCTTGAGAAGGAATTCGCAATATCGTTGGGAAATAGCATGCTCGGTTTCTTGGACGTGTTAACTCTAAATGAGACGGATATCTCCGAGCTCGATCACGTGCAGCTGGCCATCTACAACGTAGAGTCTGATGGACAGAAAATAGATTTTAACGAGATAGATTTCTCAGATACGCTGCGCTCGAGAGGAGAGAACCTGTACTGGGAAACGATCGTCAGGGTACGTAAAGAGGGAGAACAAGTCTGGGTGTTAGTAGGAATGGACGTCGAGCGTAATTCCCTAGATGCAGTATCGGTATTTTTCTTGGAGAATAGTGAGTTGGTGATGATCAATGTGGATGGCGACTTCGATCACATGATCGAGTTCGCACTACGCCCTGCCTCCGATAGTCGCCGAGACAATGACGCCAGCTAGAACAAGTGGAAGCTACTTAGGTCGTAACTTTATTGATTGAAACAGAAACTGATTTAAAAGAGGGGGTTCGACTCCTCTTGTCGACAGATTGCGGCACAAGGATGTTCGCCTCCGGAAAGTAACACATCACATTGCCAGGCTTTATATCATACTGCGCTAGTTTTAAATTGCGCATTGTGCCGGTCGCATTGCTCACGTCAACCTTATCCTGATCCTTCAATCCGAGCTTCTCTAGATCTTCTGCGCTAATAAACAGCACCTGTCGATGTGATTGCCTGCGATACACATCCTCTTCGCTATAGATAATGGTATTGAATTGACCTTCGCTACGCACCGAGGTGAGGGTGAAGTGGTTGGTGCTCTGTGTAGCCTGCTCCGTCTTGGTGTTCCAAGAAGTTTGCGAGGGAAGACAGAAGTTGGCCTTGCCAGATTTCGTAGCAAAGTGAGGCTTCGCCAAGTGGCGACCTCCGATATGGAACTCCGCTTTAGTCTCATCAATATCAGCGAGCGCTGCAAATCCAGGTATCAGTTTGGCGATGGCCTTGCGAATAGAATCATGGCGTTTAAATTCTCGAAAGTCCAAGGTGTCGCTGTCTATTACTGCTGCCGCGATGGAGCTTATGATATCGACTTCCGACTGCAGTGCTTCGATTCTATCGAAGCCGCCATCACTCATCCGCAGATAGTTAAACATGGATTCCTGAGTTGTCGCCTGTGTCTCTTCATCGCGCACTCGAATAGGCAAAATTATATTCTCGCCTTCGACTCCATTGAGATGAGTTTGGTTCAGCGTGGAATTAATCATAACCTTAAACGAAATCTGATTTAGAGCCTTCCGAGAGAAGCTCGTGTCGGGGTTGGCTGAAAATAAATTGCCACCCAACAAGAATGCGAAATCAATTTCCCCTCTAGCAGCTGCTTGAATGCAGGCTAAGGTATCCATGCCTTGGTACTTTGGCAGCTGAACTGCAAACTCTTTCTCGATTGCGGAAAATACTTCTGCCTTAAGAGCAGGAGTGACACCCATAGAGCCAACGCCCTGTACATTGCTATGTCCGCGCAGTGGCAGTAGCCCCTTGCCCTCGCCACCAATCATGCCGCGCAGCAGGGCGAGACTAGCGATGGCTTCGATGTTGTCAGTGCCATTGTGATGATGGGTAAGCCCCATGCCCCACGAAAAGACCGTTCTTTCACTCTTTGCATAGAGATTGGCAAGCGACTCAATCTGCGCTCGTTCCAACCCGCATTCGCTCTCGATCTCGGTCCAGCTAATCCCTGTTATAAATTGCGAGTAGTTATCGAACTGCTCGCAATAGGAGTCGATGTATTTTTGATCTACTAGGTCGTTTTCGATTAGGTATTTTGCCATGCCGCTAATCAGAGCAACATCGCCACCGATATGGGGTTGTATATAGTGCGAGGCAACTTCTCCGCCGCCAGTAATCATTGATTTGAAGTTGCTAGGGGACGCGAAACGCACCAGGCCAGCCTCGCGTGCTGGATTTACCACTACTACGTGACCGCCGCGTTGTCGGCATTCGAGCAGCACTTTGACAAAGCGTGGATGATTGGAAGCAGGGTTTGCACCAAATACAAATATTAGGTCCGCTTTGTGTAAGTCGCCATATTGTATGGTTGAGGTTCCGCTGCCGATACTTAGGCCCAGACCGACTCCCGAAGCCTGATGGCAATAATAAGAGCAGTTGTTGATGTGGTTGCAACCGTATAGACGTGAAAACAGTTGCAGGATAAAGGCTGCTTCGTTTGATGATCTACCAGAGGCATAGAAGAAGCTGCGTAGGGGGTCACTAGAGCGCAGTCGTTTGGCGATCAGCTCAAAGGCCCGCTCATAACTTATCGCTTCGTAATTATCGGACTGCGCCGATTTGTACAGTGGAATCGATAAGCGGCCAAGGGCTTCAAGTTGCTTAGGGCTAAGCTCACGCAGTTCGCTGATGCTGTTTTGCTCGAATATCTGTGGCGGGATAGGGTCTCGAATATCGCTCGTTTGTGCTTGGATATTCTTATTGCAGATCTCAATGCGACTACTGTATTCATTGTGCAGGCCTCCCCGTTGCCCCCCAGTGCCAAAGGCGCAGGCCTTGCAGGTATTCTTCGACTGCACGGCGCTAGCTAACTTGCGGGTGCCGACCTTCTGGGCGCAGGACAGCACGTACTGCATGGCCTTGAAACCGCCCCCGGTTATCGCCTTGTTAGGTTTATCCTTGATACTGTTTTCCTTCTGATTGCTATAGGCCTTCGACTTCCATGCGCTCGCTGCTCGCCACTGTGACGAGGATACCATCTAGGGTTGTGAAGGAGCGTTCCGCCAGTTGAAATTTATAGATTTGATACACAGTGGCCTCTCTCTGGCCGTCGCTATGCAGTCGCACCGTTAGAATAGAATGGTCGTCTTGCCATTGAAAATAATACAGCGCGGCACCTAAACCGATCACAAGAGCGAGAAACATATAGGCACCGAGCCTCATGTCTGCGGATAGATTGTGAGCCTCTTGCTCGACTGCCTTCCCTTTGGATTTAGCTGGGGCCAAAGCGTTTCGGGCAGGGCTACTCTTTCCCTTCATGTCGCGCTGGCGCACGAAGAAGAAGGCGATAATCATCACCGCAAGAGTTAACAGTATTTTTCCGAGCATGCTGTAGGTTTTCCATGTGCGTTACAGAATAGATAGTAACAGCGGGCCTGACGGCTTCGCTACTGTATTAGCTATCGGCAGAGATGCCGCCTAGTTCTGAAAAGCTTCGCTATCACTGAATTCCGAATATAAGGCCAGTCTGATTGAGGCTTTCTTGTACGAATGCGATAATCGCGGTGCTCGTCAAACTGCTACATAACAATACAGGCGGATAGAAGCTGGAACAAATTTGGATCGAACCGGTCTGCTGCTTATTGATTGAAGGAAATTTCTACAGATTTTGCAAAAATCCAGTTCAGATTCTGCCAGCTACGTACCCGCGGGTATGCCCGCGCTCGACAACTCGGGGCGTGCTACCTCATTCTTCGAATTCTGGCCGACTTGGTTGATGTACATTCCGGTAGCTATTCAGTGGTTACTCTTAGCAGTACGCTATCGAAGCTTGAGCCTTCCTCTTATCGCGAATCCAGGAATCCCGCTGTCAGGCATGGTCGGGGTGTCCAAGTCGGCCGTATTCGATCTGGCAGGAGACTATGCTCGCCAGTGGATTCTGCCTTGGATACTATTCGAGGTTGAGGAACAGCCCCTGGAGCAGCAGTGCCAAATGGCGAAAGAAGTACTAGCGGCTGCAGGCTTGGAATACCCGGTGGTTGGGAAGCCTAATATGGGTTGTCGCGGCGTAGGGGTTAGGATGCTAAATGATGATGCCGAGCTCGTCGACTATTTACAGGGGTTTCCTGTAGGTGGCTGCATTCAATTTCAGAAGTTGAGTCAATGGGATGCAGAAGCAGGCGTGTTCTATGTGCGCGACCCTGAAAAGGCGCGGGGAGAGGTCACCTCGCTTACGCTGAAGTACACGCCCTTTGTCGTGGGCGATGGTGAGAGACAACTCGGAGAGTTGATCGCCCAAGAGCCGCGGGCAGGCAAGTTATTGCATCTGTACCGAAGCCGGCATGTGGCCCGTTGGCACGACGTCATCCCCAAGGGCGAGCCCTACAGACTCATCTTTGCGGCGAGCCATAGTCGCGGGGCAGTTTTTCGAGATGCGGGGGAATTGATAGACGAGAGGCTGTCGCAATCTCTCGATAAAATATTTGAGGATATGCCGGGGTTCTATTACGGGCGTCTGGACGTAAAGTTCAAAGACGTAGAAAGCCTCAGCGCCGGGTTGGATTTCAATATTATCGAGATAAACGGGGCAAGTTCCGAATCCATTAATATATGGGATAGAAATGCGGGGCTAAGCACGGCGGTTAAAACCTTGTTGCAGCAATATCTCACCCTGTTTAAACTTGGTAACGTTAGCCGCAAACGGGGCAGTATGCCTCCTGGAATGTTGGCTTTGTATCGCGCCTGGCGATTTGAAAATAATTTAGTGAAGCAGTATCCACCAAATGACTAATCCTTGCCGCTTACCCTTTAAGCCACGAATCGTTTCTGCAGTTCTCGAGAAGGCGCTCGGACTCGATCGCCTCGCTCAAATTTATGATGGGCGGCCACAGGGGTGTACGCCCCATGAATTTCTGCAATACAACCTCGATGCCCTGGGAGTCAGTCTTGACCTCAAAAACGCTTCGAACCTGGAAGAAATACCGAGCACCGGTCCCGTCCTCATCGTCGCGAATCATCCGTTAGGCGGACTAGAAGGGGTCGCGATAGCGAAGGTGATATCGGATGTCAGGCCCGATTTAAAGGTATTGACCAATGAGTTGTTGCGAAGGATTCCAGAGCTTTCCGATATTTTTATCGGAGTAGATGTCCTGTCACAGGATGCGGCCGCAGGTAATGTGTCCAGTATTAAGCAAGTTCACAAACATCTCAAAAACGATGGTGCTGTGCTGATCTTTCCAGCAGGTATGGTGTCTGCCTATGAGCACGGCCATCGCAGGATTCAGGATCGCGTCTGGAATCGCCTAGCTGGACAGCTATTGAAACGCTATCAAGCTACTTGCTTGCCCGTTCATGTCGGTGGCACTAATAGCCGGCTGTTCTATGCCGCAGGTATGATTCACCCCAGACTGCGAACGGCATTGCTGCCCCGTCAGCTGGCAAACAAACAAGGCTTTAAGCTAGAGCTGCGATTCGGTCGACCGATTCCCGCGGCGGAGCTTAGACTCTTGCAGAGCCCTAGGGCGATTACTGATTACTTGAGGGTGAGTACCGATGCCTTAGTGCGAGAACCGGAAACGCAGCCGGGGATGAAACATCAATCGGAAGTCGATTCTGGCCCAACCGGCAGTAGCGCAAAATTGTTCGCCGCTATTGCCGGCCTTGAAGAATTTCGACTTATCGAACATGAAGAGTTTGACGTTTATTGCGCACCTTACGACAGACTAGGTCCAATCATGGATCAGATTGCGGTCGCGCGTGAGATTACGTTTCGGTCCGTTGGGGAGGGCACAGGTCTGTCGAAAGACTCCGACGAGTTCGACCCGCACTATCTGCATCTGTTTCTCTGGGATAAGGCCGCTTTTAGAATCGCGGGTGCCTATCGCGTAGGTCTAGTTGATGAGATCGTTGCCGAACATGGTGTGAAGGGACTCTATAGCCGCTCTCTGTATAAATACGATGAGGCCTTCACCAATAGATTGGGCTCCGCAATAGAAATGGGACGGAGTTTCATTCACCCCGACTATCAGAAGAAGCCGGTGTCGTTGAACCTGCTTTGGCGGGGTATCGGTCGGATTCTGGTGGAAAGGCCCCAATATCACACTTTATTCGGTTCAGTGAGTATATCGAGAGAGTACAGCGACCTTGCTCGCGCTCTTATCGCAGATACCATGATGACCAATTTCAGGGCGAGCGAATTCGAGCAGCTGGTCGAGCCTATAACGCCGCTAAAGATCATGAATCGTGTATGGACCAGCGAGATGCTCGTCGAGTTATCGAATGTTAAGATGCTGAGCAAGTTGGTAGGCCGTTGTGATCCAGGCAAGGCAGTCCCGGTACTTCTGCGTCATTACCTCTCGGTAAGTGGTAAGCTTGTCTGCTTTAACGTACACCCCAATTTTAGTGACTCCCTTGAGGGGCTCATTGTTGTAGATGCACGTAAGACAGACGCGAAGACTCTCAGTCGATTTCTAGGTGCTGATGGCTCTGCGCATTTCATGTCGTTTCATAAACAGCAGGATAGTGCCTAAATATGAATAAACTAGTAGCCGTTATTCAGCTCATTGGTTCCGCCTTAATTTCGATTGCGGCGCTGGCTATGTTGGTGAATCTCATTTTCATTGCCACCCGGCCCGAGACTATATCCGTGATTAATGCAATGATCGGAGGGGGGGTTCTCGTCGTATGTCTTCCTGTCATAGCGACAGTCTTATTCAAGAAGGGCGTGGCAGGTTTAAAGCAGGAAAAACTGGCAGAAAGTCCCGATACGGCCGCTTAGTACTCCATCCATCTCCTAGATGAGCTACAAAGACCTGATTCTCAGGCCTGTTTCTGGCTGATTTTGCCATAAAAGAGTATAATTCCGCGCTTTTCCGAGCCGTAGCCTCAGAGACTTCCTTGCAATGATCATCTTCGAAGAAACGAATCGCTTCTCTGCACTGCAGGAAAGCTGTGTAGCCACCATCGGTAAATTTGATGGGGTGCATCTAGGGCATCAATTAATACTTGATCAACTAAAACAGAAGGCTGAACAGTTTGATTTGCCGTCTCTGGTTATACTAGTCGAGCCTCACCCTGAAGAGTTTTTTGCAAAGGATGCTGATAGCTGCCCGGCGAGATTGACGATCTTGCGGGAGAAGATAGAACTATTGGAAAGCTTCGGGATCGATTTCGTGTTTCAACTGAAATTTGATCAACAGCTCAGTGAGTTGAGCGCAGAAGACTACATAGCGGATATATTGGTAGGGGGGCTGGGGGTAAAGAGTTTTATCGTTGGTAATGATTTTCGCTTCGGTCACCAGCGCAAGGGTGATTTCGATCTACTTAGCGAAGCTGGCAAACAGTTTGGCTTCGAAGTTGTTGAAACAGCAACCTACGAGCGTAACGGACATCGAATTAGTAGCACCTACATAAGGGAGCAGCTCGCAAAGGCCGACTTTACCCTCGTCGAACAATTGTTAGGCAGACCTTATTCTATCAAGGGCGAGGTAGTGCGAGGGAAGCAACTGGGAACTGACTTAGGTTTCCCAACTTGCAATATCAAGCCGCAGCGACGGCGCATTCCCCTGCACGGCGTTTATGCCTGCGAAGTTCGATTGGTAGATCAGTATCGACCCGCGGCAGTAAATATCGGCTATCGCCCTACGGTAACAGAATCGGGTGAGGCGCTGCTGGAGGCCCACATACTGGATTTTAATGAGAATTTGTACGGAAAGACGATAGAGGTTATTTTCCGACAGAAGATACGCGAGGAGATTAAGTTTTCCGGTCTTGAAGAGCTGAAGCGACACATCAGCGCCGATGTTGAGAAAGTAAGAGAACTATTTGGAGTTACTAGCTAAGAATATCCAGCTATTAACAGATACATTATTAAAGAAACCTATACAGCGTGCAGTGCAAGCTATGAGTGATTACAAAGATACATTAAACCTACCGTCTACCGAGTTCCCGATGAAGGCCAATCTGGCTCAGCGGGAGCCAGCTATGTTGCAGAGCTGGCAGAAGCTCGATCTGTATAAGCGTATTGCGGAAAAAAATAGCGGCAAGCCCAAATTCGTATTACATGATGGCCCGCCCTATGCAAATGGTGAGTTGCACCTAGGTCACGCGATCAATAAGTCGCTCAAAGACTTCGTCGTGAAGGCCAAGTCCCTGAATGGTTTTGATGCGCCCTATATACCCGGCTGGGATTGTCATGGGTTGCCCATTGAGCACAACGTAGAAAAGAAGAAAGGCAAAGCCGGTCAAAAAATATCGCATGCCGAATTTCGTAAAGCGTGTAGAGACTATGCAACTAAGCAGGTAGATATTCAGCGGAAAGGCTTTATTCGTCTGGGTGTACTAGGCGACTGGGAAAATCCCTATCTGACGATGGACTTCGAGACAGAGGCTGACATCGTGAGGTCGCTGGGTAAAATTGTAGAGAAGGGTCACCTCGTTAAGGGCTATAAGCCTGTGTACTGGAGTGTTGTCGGAGCCTCTGCGCTTGCTGAAGCTGAGGTTGAATATCAGGACAAAAATTCCTTCGCGATAGATGTGCGTTTCGTGCCGCAAGAAAGAGATTCATTTTTGGCCGCCTTCTCAGCTACTAGCTTGCGCATTGGCGCTGACGAACCTATCTCAGTTGTTATATGGACGACAACGCCTTGGACGCTGCCATCGAATCAAGCAGTCTGTCTGCATGCCGAATTAGACTATGCGCTGGTTCGCTGTGAACTGGATGAAGGTGCTGAGTTACTCGTTGTAGCCAAGGATATGCTCGAAAAAATCATGGGTCGCTATGAGTGCGAGTCGTTTGAGGTAGTGGCTCAGGCGACAGGCGCAGAGTTAGAAAACCAAATTCTTAAACACCCTTTCGTCGAGAGAGAAGTGCCGCTGATTCTAGGTGAGCACGTAACCATCGAGGCCGGTACTGGGGCGGTGCACACAGCACCTGACCATGGTGTCGACGATTTTAATGTCGGTGCACTCTATAATATAGGCACATTGAATCTCGTCGACGAGAACGGTGTTTTCACCCAGGCGGCCGGCGAATTCGCTGGCGCTCACGTCTATAAGGTGGATGAGGATATCATTGCTAAGCTGCGTGATGTGAAGGCGCTGGTCGCATTGGATAAGATCAATCACAGCTATGCACATTGCTGGCGCACGAAGACCCCTCTAATTTATCGTGCTACGCCGCAGTGGTTTATTAGCATGAGCGAGCAAGACCTGCTCGGTAAGTCATTGGCCGCAGTTGAAAATGTTAAGTGGATTCCCGATTGGGGTAAGGCGCGTATTGAGCTCATGCTGAAGGGCAGTCCCGATTGGTGTATCTCGCGGCAACGTACTTGGGGTGTGCCAATTACACTGTTCGTCAACAAGGAAACACAGGCTTTGCATCCTCAGACTGCTGAATTGATAGAGCAGGTAGCGCAGCGCATCGAGAAAGCGGGTATCGAGGCATGGTTCGAGTTGGAGCCTAAGGAATTACTCGGTGACGATGCGGCAAATTACGAGAAGGTAACCGACACCCTAGACGTATGGTTCGATTCTGGCGTGAGTCATTATTCAGTCATGGCGAAAAGAGAAGAATTAACCTATCCAGCTGACCTTTACCTGGAAGGTTCAGACCAACACCGTGGGTGGTTTCAGTCCTCCTTGAAAACGGCCGTGGCAATGAACGATACGGCTCCTTATAAGGAAGTGTTAACCCACGGGTTTTTCGTGGATGCAGACGGTAAGAAGATGTCGAAGTCATTGGGCAACACCGTCGCACCAGATTTGATCTTTAAACAGTATGGCGCCGATATTCTGCGCCTGTGGGTAGCCGCGACGGATTATCGCGGTGAGATGACTGTATCGGATGAGATATTTAAAAGAGTTGCAGATTCCTATCGCAGAATTCGAAACACCTCGCGATTCATGCTTTCTAATCTCAATGGCTTCGATCCGGAGAAAGACCAGGTAAAGGCTGAAGAGATGATCGCCGTTGACTATTGGATAACTCGGCAGTGTCAGCTACTGCAGAAAGAGATTATCGAACACTATGACAATTATAACTTTCTGAATATTTATCAGAGGATTCATAGCTTTTGCGTGGTCGAGCTCGGTGGTTTCTATCTTGACGTAATCAAAGACAGGCAGTACACAACTCAGGCAGATAGCTTGGCTAGGCGCTCAACGCAGACGGCCCTATTTCACATTCTTGAGATGTTCAGTCGCCTGATTGCACCGATACTCAGTTTTACAGCAGATGAGATATGGAAGAATATTCCGGGCAGCCGAGAGGAGTCGGTGTTTCTATCCAACTTCGCTGATGGGATTTCCGACTACCCAGAATTGAGTACTTTTCCTGATGCTTTCTGGCAGCAATTACTCGCTGTAAAGACCGTAGTGAATAAGGAGCTTGAAGCGAAGCGAGCAGCAAAGGAAGTAGGCGCCAGTCTAAGTGCCGAAGTCGATGTCTATTGTGACGATGCACTCGCTAAATCACTAGCGAGCCTCGAATCAGAGCTGAAGTTTGCTTTGATCGTGAGTAGGGCTGCGGTCCATCCGTTGTCCGAGGCGCCAGCCGATGCTAGTTCTACCGATCTCGACACTGTAAAATTAGCAGTGTCTGCATCAGCGCATGAAAAATGTGAGCGCTGCTGGCATCATACCGAGGACATAGGCCAAAGCGGCGATCACCCAACGCTATGCCAACGCTGTGTCGTCAATGTTGATGGAGAAGGCGAGCCGCGCGATTTTGTTTAGGATTCTACTTCGGATCAAGCAATGACCCTAGAAACAACACAGAGCATAGCGGTTGGCTCACTCGTCAGCCTACACTTTTCTCTCGCACTCACTACTGGCGAGTTAATCGATAGCAATTTCGAGCAGCCGGCCGCCAGTTTCCGCTTAGGTGACGGTAGTATGTTGCCGGGTTTTGAGCAGGAATTACTTGGCCTAGGCAAAGGCGACGAAATTGAGAAAGCATTAGCCGCGGAACAGGCTTTTGGGGAAGTAAACCCCGCAAACAAGCACAGATTCCCCATTGCCAAGTTCCGGAATTTGCTGGAAGATGACTTGATACC
>TARA_B110000037_G_scaffold222878_1_pt1 | contig 11493 bp, 7 predicted proteins | sample TARA_B110000037 | Tara Oceans TARA_B110000037 (sample SAMEA4397196) | marine metagenome | biome: Polar Biome; feature: [MIX] marine epipelagic wind mixed layer (ENVO:01000061); material: water (ENVO:00002006), including particulate matter (ENVO:01000060) such as... | depth 10-100 m
TGCTGGCTTGGGTTGCTGGGCAGTAGGATGCAGCCCTTCTTTGGTGAGAAATCGCCTTCGCCCATTCGTCAGATTAAGGTTTTCAGAACACCAGTGGTAAATTGGCGAAGAGAGTCGATAGACTGATTATGTATTATCGTCCGATTAAGATATCAACCGCACAGGCTTTGTAATTCGGCTGGCGTGAGTAGGTGTCGAAGGAGGGATGGGTGAGGCGGTTGACCTCGGGGTAGTGCATGGGAAGGAATAGCTGGCCGCGCTGAACGGTGGGGGCGATGTAGGCAGTGGCGCTCATTTCGCCGCGTCGGGAACGAATGGTGAGCTTTTGGTTGTTCTCGATCTGGAGGTTTCGAGCGTCGCGCGGGTGGATCTCCACGTAGGCTTGGTCCGGGTAGAGTTTTTTGAGTATTTCCGACTTTGCAGTGCGTGTTTGTGTGTGCCACTGGCTGCTGGTGCCGCGTCCGGTGAGGAGCAGGAAAGGGAAGAGGTCACAAGGTGGCTCCGGCATGATGGCCGGTTTTTCGAAGAGGATGCGTGCCTTGCCATTGGGGGTGTGGTAATTGCCGTCCTCGAAGAGTCGCCGCTCTGCGGCATCAGGGATCGCGTTTTTTTCATCTGAGGTGATGTCCTCAGGGAATGGCCACTGGATGCCGCCAGCGTGATCGAGGTGGTCGTAGCTCTCGATGCCTGTGATGTCACAGGGGCGGTTCTTGGTGAGATTTCGAAGCTGAAGAAATGCGGCTTCTGGATCGGTCCATTTATCAAACATCGATCCGCAGCCCCAGGCACTGGCGAGCAGGCGGAAGATGCGGAAGTCGGTTAGCGCCTGGCCGGGTGCCTTGCGGACCGGCTTGATGGTGGCGATTCGCCGTTCGGAATTGATGAAGCAACCGGATTTTTCACCCCATCCCGCAGCCGGAAGATAGAGGTCCGCGACCTCGGCAGATTCGGTGGTGTGATACATGTCCTGGACGACGAGAAAATCGAGATTTTCACGAAGTGCGGCGAGTCTTCCGCTATTGATCCAGGAGTGAAAGGGGTTGGTGGCTACGATCCAGAGAGCTTTGATTTTCCCCTCCTCGGCGGCACGTAGGATCTCGTCGAAGGCGAGGGAAGAGTCTTGCGGGATGTTTTCCATCGGGATGCTAAGACCGGAGGCGACCTTGGCGCGATGTTCTTGATTGGTGAAATCGTGACCGCCGACGAGGGATGTGGTATTTGAGAAAAGGCGCGATCCCATGGCATTGCACTGGCCGGTCACGGAGTTCGGACCGGTGCCGGGTTTGCCGATATTTCCGGTGATGAGGCAGAGGTTGATGATGGCCTGTGCGGTGCGGACTCCCTCGTAGGATTGATTGATTCCCATGGTCCACCACCATGAGACTCGCTTGCCGGGTTCAGAAACCGTTCGCGCCAGGTTCTCGATGGTTTCCTCGGAAAGTCCAGTTTGCCCGGCGACAAACTGCGGGCTGAAGTCCTTCACGAACTCGGCGAAATCTTCGATTCCCTCGGTGTTGGCGAGTGATTCGGGGTCGGTTCGCTTGTCTCGGATGATGCAGTGGGCGAGCGCGTAATAGAGGGCGAGGTCGCCTTTTGGCTTGAGCTGGATGTGCTGAGTTGCGGCTTGTGCGGTCTCGGTCGCCCGTGGGTCGATGACGATGATTTTCGGGATGCGCTCGTTGCGCATGATGCGCTGCCATAGAATGGGGTGGGCGATGGCGAGGTTGGCGCCTGTTAGGACGATTACATCGCTCTGCTCGAAATCCGCGTAGGTGTAAGGTGGGGCATCGAAGCCGAAGGACTGCTTGTATGCGGTGACAGCGGTGGCCATGCACTGGCGCGTATTGGCATCGCCGTGGAGAAAGCCCATGCCGGACTTCCAGAGCAGGCCGAGGAAGGCCATTTCCTCGAGCGGGATCTGCCCGGTGGAAAGGAAGGCGGCGGAGTCCCGGCCATGGTTTGCCTGAACCGACTTGAAGGTGGAAACGAAAGTCTGGATGGCGTTGGTCCAGTCAATGGGGCGGCGCTGGCCGGTGGCGGGATCGCGCAGTAGTGGAGTGGTGCCGCGGTCAGAGGCATCGAGTGGATCGAGAGCCTGCCATCCTTTGGGGCAGGCCATGCCGAGGTTGACCGGGTAGTTGGCCTGTGGTGATAGGTTGATGGCCTGGCCGTTTTGATCGAGGTGGAGTTTTAGTTGGCAGCCAGTCGCGCAGTAGCCGCAGATGGAGGTTGTGGTGGAGGCTGGAGCAAGACGGGTGGGGACTTTCCCTAGGCCGAACATGCCGGGGCTCTGGACGAGTTCGGCGGTGAGTGGGCCGGATTTGCTTTTGAGGAGCTTGTTGAACATGGTCAGTGAGGTGAGCTGACCCCGAAATTTCCGGGCATCTTCGGGGCGTGAACGGATTGGAAGAAGAGCTGACGCTCAAGGATTTCCGAGGCAATGAGGACGGGCAGGGCGAGCCAGGGTGAGAAAAGCACCAGGAGCATCGATAGTGCTGCCAAGCCGAATCGCCAAAGTGTGATGCGCAGTAGTGGGCCGAGCAATAGACGGCCAGAATGGCGGAGTGCCGACCAATCGCCTTGGATCTGGCTCCGTCGCATGACGATGAATTCCGGTAGTGTTTTCGCGGCGATGGCTAAGGCTGCGAATGGGCGGAGCATAGGTGAATGGATGGAGAGTCCGAGGAGTAGCAGTGAGATGACCGTGCCGAAGAAGCGTGGTGCGGATCGTCGGACTGACCAAAGTGACCTATGGGTGTCTGCGTAGATCATGATGCTGGTGAATACGGCGGCGAATCCCAGCGGTAGAACGGAAATCCGTGTGATCAGGGTGAAAAATTCCTTGTAGGGGAAATCCGGCAAAAGTGGGAGGGCGCAGAGAATGATGGGGATGGGTGCGAAGAGTGAGAAGGCGAGAATTTCACGGGATAGCCAACTGGTCCGTAGTCCGAGGAAGAAACGCCATGCCTTGAGTGGTTGTCCGAGGTGGAAGACGGCGGCGACCATGCCGGCATTGAAGAGAAGGGTGCCGAGGATGGTTTGCGTGAAACTGTCAGGTGCAAAAACGCTGCTGCCGAGTAGTCCGATGCCGGCCTGTGTGAGAACGAGCATGAGCACGAGCGGCCAGTGGGCGTGCTCTGGGATTAGTTTGTCCCGGTCGGCGGCGAATGCAGTTTGAGGCGTTTCCCTGCCGACGTAGCGGGTGGTGGGAAAGGTGACCGAATCGTGAGGGATCCCTGACTGCGGATTGTGCCGTTCAGGTTGGAACAGGTTGGTCGGGTTGGCTTTCCGACGCCGCTCGGGGATACCCGGAATATTGCTCGGCACCTTGATGATGCGGATGGCCTCGGTGGGGCAGGCCTGCACGCAGGCGGGAGCCTCACCCTCGGCCAGTCGCTGCTGGCACATGTCGCACTTGCGCACGATTCCACGTGATTTTGAAAATTTAGGGACGTCGTAAGAGCACTTGAGAATGCAGTATGAGCAGCCAATGCACTGGTCATCGAGGTGGCGGACGATGCCTGTTTCCTCATCTTTTTCGTAAGCTCCCACGGGGCATCCGTGCATGCACTCGGGAGACTCGCAGTGGTGGCAGGCGGTGGTGACGGTTTGCTGCCAAGCGGGTGCATCATCGCCGCCGATCAGGGTGCCGGTGTCGCGCCATGCTTCGTCGTCGTCGAGTCCGTTGAGATTGTGGCAGGCGGAGACGCATGCCTTGCAGCCCGTGCAGCGATCGAGAGCGACTTCAAATGCATATTGCTCACCTTCTCCGGGCTTTGTCAGGGGGATGAGATTTCGGTAGTGACCTGCTAGATCGGGTTCGCGATCGTGATCTTCTGCGAAGCGTGCGACGGGTGTCTGGAGGGTGCTTTGTTCATCGAGAAGATCGTCGATGAGGGTGCGCAGTCCGGGGTTGGGCGAGGACTTTGCTTCCTTTTCAGGACTGGGCTGGAGAGTAGTGACCAAAGGATGTGCCGAGTTAACGGTGTTGAGCTCAGGCGACGTTCGCCGTGAGAAGGGATTGCAGGTCTTGGAGTTCCGTCCGGTTTGCCCACTGGGCGAAGGTTTCCTTGTTTTCTCGCTTCGAGAGATAGGCCACTAGTAATTGCTCGATGAGAAAGTGTGCCTCGCTGAAGGCGACCCCTTTCCATACTTCGCGGGCGACGGCCTGGGTGTCATCGCAGCCACCTCCGAGGACGATATCGTAGCCGTCAATCGTTTCGCCCGATTCGTTTTTCACCGGCACGCCCATCATTCCGATGTCGCCAATATAGTGCTGTGCGCAGGAGTGTTTGCAGCCCGTTAGGTGGATGTTGACCGGTTGGTCGAGTGGCACGCGCTCCTGCAGGTAGGCCCCGAGTTCGACCGCGTTTCCCTTGGTGTCGGCGGCGGCGTATTTGCACCCGCGACTGCCGGTGCAGGCGACGAGCCCACCGGTGACGGTGGCGGGTGCGAATGAGAAGCCGGCGGCTTTGATGGCTGCCTTGGCCTCTTCGAGGTCTTCGTCGGGGATATGAGGGATGAGAAGATTCTGCCAAACGGTCAGGCGGATCTCGCTTTTGCCGTAGCGGTCGGCGATGGCGCAGAGCTGTTCCATTTGTTCCGCGGTCATTCTGCCGACCGGGATACATACGCCTATGTAGTTGAGTCCGTCTGATTGGGGGTGCACTCCGAGGTGGCCGTGCTTGACCTTGGGGCGGGATTTTTCGCACTGCTCAAGCGGGAAGTAGCGCATAGGGAAGGCCAGCTTCTTCTGCGTTTCTTCCAGGGTCTTGGTGATTCCCCAATCATCGACTAGATACTTGAGGCGTGCCTTGTTGCGGTTCGTGCGGTTGCCGTTTTCGACGAACATGCGGATGAGTGCAGCGGCGACGGGAATGGTTTCTTCCGGGGTGAGTAGGACGCCGCAGTCGGTGGCGAATTGCTTGTGGCCGGTGATGCCGCATAGCTGCATGCGGAAGTAGATGCCAGGCTCTACGCCTTGCTCGTTTTCTCCAACTCGGACGGCGTAGAAGCCAATGTCATTGGTGTCGGTGCAGACCGAGATGCAACCGCCGGAATCGTAGGAGATATTGAATTTCCGAGGCAGTCCGTAGAGGTCGCGATTGTTGAGGATGTAGTGGTGGATGGCACGGGCGTAGGGCATCACATCGATGAGTTCCTCGGAGTCGAATCCAGAGGTCGGGCTGGCGGTGATATTGCGGATATTGTCTGCGCCGGAGCCTTGGGAGGTGAGTCCGAGGTCGGTGAGTTTCATGAGCACCTTGTGGCAGTTGGGTGGGAGAATTTCGCGGATCTGGAGGTTGGCGCGTGTGGTTAGGTCGCCGAAGCCGTTACCCCAATCACGGGAAATTTCGGCGAGTCCGCGGAATTGGGCGGTAGTCACTGCACCGCCTGCAATCCGGCAGCGCAGCATGAAGCTGTCCTGCGCGGGGGTGACGTGGAAAAGTCCGTGAAACTTATAGCGGAAGACGTCCCCGTCCTTGGGGAATTCATTGGCGGCGGCGTTGGCAAGAATTGCGTCGTAGCAGTCGAGGCCGTTTTGTTCATGCTTCACGACTTCCTCGCGGCAGAGTTCATCGACGGGGGTCCCGTAGACGGTTTCTTCCTCCTCATGGGTGAAACGTCCGCCGGAATCCTGGCCGAGGTGGGGTATGTTGATGCCCTGCGTGAGGCCGGAAAAGAATGCTTCCAGGTAGCTCGTTTGTTCGTTGGTAAAGGCGCTATTGCTCATATGGTCAGAAGGTTATTCTTCCTGTCTTGAGCATTCGCCGTGCGAATCCGGGATAATTCTGAACTTTGGCATCAGAAACGGGTCATCTCATGTATGAATCCGGCTCATGCATGGGAGAGAAACCCATGAATCCTACTTGAGTGCCCGCGGGGCGGTGAATTCACCCCGTGTCGATGTAGGTCTCAGAAAATGAGAGTGAAAATCCAGGCGAGGAAGAAGGCGAGGGCGATGAGTTGCCACAGCAGGACCGGATTTCGCTGTGCCAGCGGCAGAGGGAGATTGGTTGTGATTGATGGGTCCGGCGTTTCCAGATACTTGGCGAACTCGGACATCGTTTCATGCCGTGAATCCGGCAGGATGGATAGAGCCTTGCGCAGGGTGGCGTCCATCCAGATGGGGACCATCGGGTTATGCGCCGTGGCGCTGGTGTAGCTCAAAGTGTGGAAGTCCCGTTGAGTCTTGGCACGGCTCCAGCCTTCTCCGTATGGGTGCTGGCCATTGGTCAGCAGATGGTAGGTGATAACCGCGATGGAGAAGAGGTCCGAGCGATTACTTGGAGTCGCGCCGAGTCGGTATTCCGGTGCGGAGAAATCCATGGTCCCCAGCGCGCTCTGGCGATGGAAGGGGGTGAAAATTTCGGTAATGCCACCAATACGACAACTACCGTAGTCGATGATCTTCGCGCGGCCGTCGGTATCGAGTAGGATGTTGTCAGGTTTGAGATCCTGATGGAGCGTCTCCCTGCGATGGAGTGCGCGTGTGCCGGAGATGATGCCCTTGGTGATTTCGATGATTTCTCCCAGTGGAGGGCTCTCCTGCTCGGCGAGCCACTCGGTGAGGGTGGGGCCATCGACGGGTTCGAGGCAGTAGTAAAGGAAGCGGCGAGGGGTTTCTCGGCGGACTGCTTTGACCAGGTTCTGGTTATCAGTGCGTAGGCCTATCCATTCCTCCAGAGCGAAGCGCTCCAGGTAGGCCGGGTCGTCCTCGTAGTTGACCGATGGGGTCTTGAGCACGAGCGGTCGGTCGTTCTGATGGGTGTCGTGAACGAGGTAGAGTTGGGAGGAAGGTGAGGCGGTGATGAGCTTCTCGACCGTGAGTCCGTCGATCGACTGCCCGGGCAGGAGGTCCGGTGGGAAGGGGAGGCTGTTGAGTTGGTTGAAGACATCATCCTTGTCCTCACTGGGCAGGGAGTCGATGCGTAGGACGAAGGCTGAGCGGTTGTCGTCGCTATCCTCCGCGGCTGCACCGAGTGCTCTGGCAATCTCATCTGGATCTGTCCCTGAATTCACGATGCTCTGCATCTTGGAGTGACTGATGCAGTCGTGGATTCCGTCCGTGCTAAGTAGAAAGACATCCCCTGGCTCGATAGGTAGTGCGTGGTAGTCGATCCTTGCGCTGTTCGCGAGGCCCATGGCGCGGGTGAGATAGCAGGTCTTTGAGGAAACGCGGGCGGAGTGATCTCTTGTAATCTGGTCAAGTGATCCGTCTCGAAGTCGATAAAGTCTGGAATCGCCGATGTGGAAGACATGGGCGGTGCGGGATTTGAGAACCAACCCGGTGAAGGTGGTTACGCAGCCGTTTTCCGCGGAAGCGTAGCCCTGCCCCTGGGAGAAGAGCCAGCGATTGGTGGCGCTGAGCACACGCTGTGCGGAAGTTTTGACCTGCCATGATTCGGGAGTTTCGAAGTAGTCGGTCAGGAAGGAGCGGACGGCGCTTTCACTGGCTTCCCGTGCGGCACTCGCGGCGGAGACCCCATCTGCGATACACGCGGCGACTCCCTTGGTCGTGAGCAGCGGGCCCTCGGGATAATGCATGCCGAGAAAGTCCTCGTTCTCGGCCTTGGGGCCGGGATCGGTGAAGCGGCCGCTACTCAAGCGGATATCCCCACGAATGTGCACACCATCGTTTTGGGTCATTGGATTGGAAATGAAAAGTCGGGAGTTTTTGTGGAACGAGTGAGTGGATGGCTGCAGGAGCAGTCAGTTGACATCGATGAGTTGCACGTTGCCGTCCTCGTCCACCTCGGTGATATGGCCTTTTGGATCCGCAAGGAAGTAGGAAGCGGCAAAGCCAAGTATTGAGGAAGCGGCGATGATCAGGAAGAAAGTGGGTGTGCTTACAAACGAGTAGATCGTCAGGAATGTCACGGCTCCGACGTTTCCGTAGGCACCTGTCATTCCGGCGATCTGACCGGTCATTCGGCGCTGGATGAGTGGCACCATGGCAAAGACTGCGCCTTCACCGGCCTGCACGAAAAAGGAGCAAGTCATGGTGGCGAGGACGGCCAGCGCCACTGGCCAGGAGGGTCCGATTTGAGAGAGAGTCAGGTAGCCGAGCGCCAGCCCGGCGAGGAGGATGAGCATGGTTTTGCGACGACCGAACCTATCAGAAAGGTAACCTCCTCCTGGGCGGGCGACGAGATTCATGAATGCGAAGCCGGACGCCAGCAGGCCGGCCTTCACGGGGCTGAGCCCGAAGGTCTCGGCGAAAAAGGCGGGCAACATGGAGATAACGGCTAACTCGGAACCGAAAGTGATGAAGTAGTTGATGTCGAGAATGGCGACCTGGCGGAAGGAATAGCGCTGGTGCTCCGGGACTGATCCGGCCTTGAGCATTTCGGCATTCACCTTGTAGATCTGGTAGCTCTGAAAAATGAAGAGTAGGACAAGAATCACGTAGGCTGAGGTGACGAAGGGCTGTGCCAGCAGGTCGACACCGGCAGGGGAGAGCTTCCAAGCCAGCACGGCGAGGGCGGCATACATCGGCACATTCATGCACAGCAGAAACCAGAAATCACGTGGAGTGGAGACTTCCAGGCCACCGGATTTCTTCGGCTTGAAGTAGGTGGACCCCTTCGGGGTATTGCGGGCCACGCGATAGAAGAAGATGCCATAGAGAAATGAGATGGAACTGATGGTGAAGAGCGCGTAGCGCCAGCCGTTCTCACCTCCGAAGGCGAGAGCGAGAGAGGGCAGGATCATCGCTGCGGCGGCAGATCCGAAATTTCCCCAACCTCCGTAAATACCCTCCGCAAGGCCGACCTGACGGGCCGGGAACCACTCTCCAACAAGGCGGATGCCGATCACGAATCCGGCCCCCACGAAGCCCATCAGAAAACGTGCGAGGGCGAGCATTTCGAAGCTCTGAGCCAGGGCGAAGAACGAACAGAGAATTCCCGCTGCCATGAGTAGGAACGAAAAGGTGTGTCGAGGCCCGAACTTATCGACCAAAATCCCTATGATGATGCGTGAGGGAATCGTAAGCGCGACGTTCAGAATAAGCAGGGCTTTCCACTGAGCATTTGTCATGTCGAATGCCGCAGTTAGAACGCCCTTCATGGGCGCATGGCTGAACCACAGCACGAAGGTGATGAAGAATGCGAACCAAGTGATATGCAGGGTTCGGATGGCGGGCGACTTGACGTCGAGAAGTTGGAGTTTGCCGGATGGTGAGTTCAAGGAATGTTTAGGTAGAGGGTGAATGAGCAGGCCTCATGTCGGGATTGAAATGAGGCGATCGAAAATTTCAGGCGTGGTCTGATGGGAAGGCTGAGGGCAGTTCATGCGGTGGCTAAGCGCTGCCATCGTCGCTATGAAAAATCCCACTTTGCATCATGGGAAAGTGGGCCTGACCAGTAAGAGGATCAGGCAGGTAACAGCATTTTCTCAGATTCGCGGAAGAGGTCTTGGCGATACAGACGGGTCAGCGGTGAGGCGGTGGTTTTCTCCGGAAGTAGGCCGGTGCTTCTCATGCCGGAGAGGAACCAAGAGGCCTTGTCCGTGCTCGGACAGTTCAGCTGATCACCGTAGAAGAGGTGGAAGCCCGATGCATCGAGGTTTCCGCGGCCACTCAGGAAGGTTGGCCCCAGGCTGTTGTACAATACCTTCTTCGAGCACCCGGTGTATTCCGGGCGCGCCAGGATGGAGACGAGTTCGTCGCGAAATTCCGTTTGCTGGCACAAGCGGCAGGCGTGGAGAAGAGCGGCACCGAGAGCCACGGTGTCTTCGTGTCGATCTCGGGCGAACTGACCCTCGACGATGAGTATTTTCTCCGGGTGTCCCATCGCGATTTCGGCTGATGTGGCGACACACCAGCCGTTACCTTGGAGAATCGTTTCCGAGTTCCATGGCTCGCCCACGCAGTAGCCGTCGATGTGACCCGCGGCGAGACTGGAGGGCATCAAGGGAGGGGGAATGAACACGAGCTCCACATTGTGTCCGGGTTCCAATCCGTGGCGCCGCAGCCATGAGTGAAGGAGGATGTGATGGGATGAAAAACGGTGAGCCGCAGCGAGTGTGAGAGGACGGTGTTTTTTCCAGCAGTGGGTGACATAGGGGAGGAGCCCAGAGCCGTTAACAATGGTTTCAATAGGAAATTCGTTAGATAGGGTGATGGCATTTCCATGGGCACTCAGAATCAGCGGGACGGAGATTTCGCGACGGAGTTTTTCAAGGCCCAGCGAGAGGTAGAAGGCGATCCCGGCGATGGATTGCGCCGCATCCAGTTCCCCATAGAAGAGCATGTCGCGGATGGTGGCCCAGCCCGGTTGCTTCGAGAGGGTGACCGAAATGCCGTAGGATTTGAACAAACCGAGTTCCTTGGCGACCGCCACTGGGGCGCAATCGTTGAGGGGGACGAAGCCTAGGCGGATCGGCGAGCGTGAATCTGAGCGGGGCATGAGGTGGAGTAAGCGTAAAGGGTGCCAAGTTCCGACTCTTGGCATGTTGCCTGCTATTGCCAGTAGAGTGTCCGATGAAAATTATTCATGAATGAGGTTCTACCAGATCTGCGGCAGCTCAGGGCCTTCGTGGCCGTGGCGGATGAGGGCAGCTTCACGCTGGCTGCCAAGAAGCTATTTCTCACGCAGTCCGCGATCAGCCACTCAATGCGGACACTGGAGGGCAGTCTGGAGTGCTCCCTGCTCTCCCGGTTGGGGAAAAAGACCGTGCTCACTGAGGGAGGAACCATTTTTCTGAAACGCTGTAGGACCATTCTCAACGAGTTGCAACAGGCAGGACGTGAGCTCGATGGCCTGAAGCGCTGGGGCCAGAGTCGCATCCGCATCGGCGCGCCCCATTCGCTTTGCCAGTTTCTCCTGCCGACAGTCCTGCGTGAGTTCCGCGATTGCTTTCCGCGCTGTGAACCCTCGATCGAGGCCGGGGATACCGAGGCACTTCTGGGCCGTCTGGATGATCACGAACTGGATGTCGTGCTGGGGCTGAAACTTCAGGCGGGTCGTGAGAAGGGCGCTCGCAGCTTGTTTAAGGATCGCATGACCTTTGTCGTGCCGCCTATCCACCCGTGGGCGGAAAAGGGCATTCCTGATGAAGCGGATTTCGAGAAAGTGCAGTTCATTATCTACGCCCGCGCCAGCGGCACTCACCGGCTTGTGGAGGATTATTTCGCGGAGCGTGGCATCCGCCCGCGCGCGCCACTGGTGCTGGGGGATATGGAGGCGATCAAGGAGATGTCTAAGATCGGCATCGGCGTCGGCATTGTGGCTGAGTGGGTGGTCCGCCGTGAGGTGGAGGAGGGCACGCTCGTCGCGCTGCCCGCCAACGGCCATGAAATCGAGCGCGAGTGGTCCGTCTTTTGGAATGAGGATCGCCCACTGAGCCTTGTGGAGGAGACTTTCGCGGGGATCTCCGGTATGGTTGGGATGAGCCTGAGTGAAAAATAATACCACTCCTTGGCGTCAGATCCTCGGACTTTCCTTCCTGCTTTCCTGCCTTCCTCATTAAAACTACATTCTCCCATGC
>TARA_B110000037_G_scaffold26796_1_pt1 | contig 11486 bp, 10 predicted proteins | sample TARA_B110000037 | Tara Oceans TARA_B110000037 (sample SAMEA4397196) | marine metagenome | biome: Polar Biome; feature: [MIX] marine epipelagic wind mixed layer (ENVO:01000061); material: water (ENVO:00002006), including particulate matter (ENVO:01000060) such as... | depth 10-100 m
CAGTTCTTCCATCCACTTGTTAAAATCTACCAATTGATTTCCATTACAATGGCTTCTAATTTTATTCAAATGGTTGTAGAATATATCTTCAATTTTGAAACATTTAGTAATATTTAAGTACTAAGTGAATCTGCTTTTTCTTTTGAATCTTGGATTTTAATATTATGGTAAATTGCGGTTTTAATTTAGATATATCATTGAATTTATGAGCCGATAGGAATAGTCCTCTAATCAGCTTACGATTCATTTAAATTATAAGAACATTTTGATTTTTCAGGAGAATCAATTGATTAACTGAAGCGTTTTAAATTACTAAAATTGTCAAAACAGTCATTACAAACAAATAAAACAGGTCAGTTTGTCACCCAATAGTTAGTGGCACATCCATTGACTATTGTGAATCCAGTTAAAAAATTAAAACAAAAAAACTTAATACTGCAAAAATGGCAACAGGAAAAATAAATGTTCAAGCGGAAAATATATTTCCCATTATAAAAAAGTTTCTTTACTCCGATCATGAAATATTTTTAAGAGAATTAGTTTCAAATGCTGTGGATGCAACACAGAAACTAAAAACTCTTAGTAAAATAGGAGAATTTAAAGGCGAACTCGGCGATACTAAAGTCGAAGTAGTTATTAATAAAGAAGCCAAAACCATTCAAATAATTGACAAAGGAATTGGAATGACAGAAGGGGAGGTAAAAAAATACCTTAACCAATTGGCATTTTCAGGAGCAGAAGAATTTCTTAAAAAGCACGAAGGACAAGCGGAACAAATAATTGGTCACTTTGGTCTTGGTTTTTATTCTGCATTTATGGTAGCTGATCACGTTACAGTAGAATCAAAATCGTTTAAAGATGAACCAGCGGTTTCTTGGGAATGTAATGGTGACCCGGAATTCAAAATCAAAAAATCGAAAAAAGAGGATAGAGGGACTGTTATTACTCTTAATGTAGCTGAAGATAGCATTGAATTTTTAGAAGATAATCGCATAAAAGGTATTTTAGATAAATACTGTAAATTTTTGCCAGTTGAAATTAAATTTGGAACAAAAACCGAATCAATTGCTGACCCAAAAGGCGAAAAAGACGATAAAGGAGAACTGAAAAAAGTAGACATTACAGTGGATTCTATTATCAATAACCCTTCCCCAGCTTGGAATAAAAAACCAAGTGATTTATCTACCGAAGATTACGAAGGGTTTTACAATGAGCTTTATCCAATGACTTTTGAAAAACCACTTTTCAATATTCATTTAAATGTAGATTACCCATTTAACTTAACTGGAATACTCTACTTCCCTAAATTGAGTAACTCCCACAATCTTCAATTGCAGAAAAACAAAATTCAGCTTTATTCTAATCAAGTTTTTATTACAGATTCGGTTGAAGATATTGTACCTGAATTCTTGACTCTGCTTCATGGTGTGATAGATTCTCCCGACATTCCATTAAACGTATCTCGTTCTTATTTACAAAGTGATGGAAACGTTAAAAAAATTAGTGGACATATCACCAAAAAAGTAGCCGATAAGCTAGCTTCTATGTTCAAAAAAGACAGAGAAGATTTTGAGGCAAAATGGGATGATATTAAAATTTTCATGGAATATGGTATGCTTACCGATGAAAAATTCTTTGATAGAGCACAAAAAACATTTTTGCTAAAAGATACTGAAGGCAAGTGTTACACAATTGAAGAATACAAGGAAAAAGTAAAAGAGACCCAAACCAATAAAGATGGGAAAATGATTGTTCTTTATACTTCTAATAAAGATGAACAACATGCCTATATTGATGCGGCTAAAAACAAAGGATACAATGTAGTTGAAATGGCAAGTCCATTAACTGCTCACTTACTTCAACAACTTGAAATGAAGTTGGAAAGTATTACGTTTACCCGAGTTGATTCTGATACTGTCGATAAACTTATTCAAAAAGAAGAAGTTGAAAAACACAACCTTTCTGAAGATCAAGAAAAAGAACTGATAGAAATCATTGAAAGCGTTGTTGAAAAAGAAAAGTATTCTATACAGTTAGAAAACTTAAACGAAAAAGACAGCCCAATGCTAATTACTCAGTCCGAGTTTATGCGACGAATGAAAGAGCAAAGTGCAGTTGGTGGCGGCGGAATGATGGGAATGGGAAACATGCCCGATATGTTTAACTTAGTGGTAAATGCAAATCACCCACTTATTAGTAAAATATTGATAGAAAGTGATTCTGGCAAAAAAGCGATGTTGGCAAAACAAGCTGCTGACTTGGCAAAACTTTCACAAGGCCTTCTTGTGGGGAGTGAGCTTACCGATTTTGTAAAACGAAGCGTTGAACTAATTGATTAAATAATATAAAGGGTGTACTTTTTTAGTACACCCTTTTTTTTAGTGCCAAATGGGAAAATACGGAAAATGGGTAGCCGGAGGATTGGGCTGGGTATTGGGCGGACCAATTGGAGGAATCATAGGCTTTTTTGTAGGTTCTATGTTCGACAATACATCAGTTGATTTTCAAAACAAAACTAGTGACACAAATGTTACTTCTCATGGAGATTTTAATATTAGTCTTCTAATATTGAGTGCCTCCGTTATGAAAGCAAACGGTAAGGTAAAAAAGAGTGAATTGGCTTATGTAAAACAATTTTTACTTCATCAATATGGGGAAGCAAAAGCCAAACAATTGCTTTTAACTTTAAAAGATATTTTAGATAAAGAGATACCTCTAGTAGATGTAACCAACCAAATAAGCAACAACATGCGTTTTGCACTTCGCTTGCAATTGATGCAATACTTATTTGGCATTGCTAAAGCCGACGGCTTGGTAGACGACAAAGAATACCAATTATTAGAACAAATTGCCCATGGACTAAGAGTAGAGAATAATGAGTTCAATTCCTTAAAGGCCATGTTTTATACCAATTCAGCCAGCTATTATGATGTGCTAAACCTAAGCAAATCAGCCAATGATGACGAAGTAAAAAAGGCTTATAGAAAACTTGCGCTAGAGTACCATCCGGATAAAGTTGCCAATTTAGGAGCTGATCATCAAGAGGCTTCCAAAATTAAATTCCAGAAGATACTGGAAGCTTACGAGAATATTAAAAAAGAAAGAGGAATAAAGTAGTTTAATTTCCAACTTCCAATTATCAACTCAAGTTTTGCCTATGGAATGTGTTTTTGTAAATAACAGGATATTCCGTCTTGGTAAGCTTTTATTTTTTGTTTACTCTTTTGTATCAACACAAAAACAGTAAAGACCAGTCTGGTAAAAGGACAAAATGAAATTATAAGCAATCATAGAGTTAAAACAAACATTAAACTCTATACTGCGAGCAACTATTATTTTGGCAAAACGTATTAGTTTTTGCTGAATTTTTAAGCAATTAACATTTAGCAACTATCCTTTTGCGAGAGTTGCCAAAGAAAAATTAACTTCGCGCCAAATTTTTTACATATAAAATACTTATGAAAATAACTTTATTGAAATGGGCATTTGTTGCCTTTGGTGGTTTAATCTTTGTTTCTTGTGCTGAGAAAGAAGAAAATAAACGAGTTGAATTAAAAACCGAAATGGACAGTTTAAGTTATGCTTTTGGCGTGGACATAGGCACCAACTTACAAAATAATGACATTGAAGGAATTAATCCAGATGCCTTGTTAAAAGGAATGATGGACAATCAAGATGGTGGCGGAATAATGACTAAAGAAGAAGCCTCAAAGTTTATTCAAGAGTTTTTCGCTGTTCAAGCAAAAGCCAAAAGTGCTTCCGCAAAAAGAGAAGCTAATAATTTCCTTCAAGAAAATGCAAGTAGAGAAGGTGTGGTAGTAACTGAAAGCGGTTTGCAATACGAAATATTAACTGTAGGTACTGGTACTATTCCAACTTTTGAAAATAAAGTAAGTGTACATTATCATGGAACTTTATTAGACGGAACTGTTTTCGATAGCTCTGTCGATAGAGGTCAACCAGCTCAATTTCCAGTAGGTGGAGTAATTAAAGGATGGACAGAAGCTTTGATGATTATGCCAGTTGGGTCTAAATGGAAATTATTTATTCCTAGTGATTTAGCTTATGGAGATAGAGGTGCTGGTGAGAAAATTGGCCCAGGTTCTACATTAATTTTTGAAGTAGAATTATTAGAAATTTTACCTGCTGACGCTCAATAAATAGAATTATGAAATATTTTGGAACTTTACTGCTTTGTCTTGTTTTTGTAAGTGGCTTTGCAGGAGGAATGAAAAAAAAGAAAAAAGGAAAAGCTGAATCTAAAAAAATGGAATTAAAAACGGAATTAGACTCATTATCCTATTCAATAGGAATTAATATCGCTCAAAATTTGAAATCGCAAGGGATTGATAGTATTAACTCTAATGCCATGGCAGTGGCAATGCAACATGTGATGGATGGAAATGATACACTCATTGACATTAACAAAGCAAACGAAATTGTAAGTGCTTACATGCAAGGTGCTACAGAAAGAAAAGCTAAAGCAGCTAGAAAAGATGGAGTTGATTTTTTAGCAGAAAATGCTAAAAAGGATGGTGTAGTTGCACTTCCTAGTGGTTTGCAATATAAGGTTGTAAAAATGGGTGAAGGCCCAAAACCAAAAGCAAGCGATAAAGTAACTACTCATTATCATGGAACCACTATAGACGGTAAGGTTTTCGATAGCTCAGTGGACAGAGGACAACCTGCTAGCTTTCCAGTAGGTGGAGTTATTCAAGGTTGGCAAGAAGCTTTAGTACTTATGCCAGTTGGTTCAAAATGGCTGCTTTACATTCCAGAAAACTTAGCTTATGGCGATAGAGGTGCTGGACCAAGCATAGGACCATACTCTACTCTAATTTTTGAAATTGAATTGATTAAAATAGACGAATAAAAGTCTAAATTAAAATTTTATAGAAAGCCCAATTTAGAAAAAAAATTGGGCTTTTTTTTGCATTTAATTAGTATTTTGGCATCCGAAAAGCAGGTGCATTTTAATCCGCTACTGCTCTTATACTAAACGTTAATGGTCGAATAATTGATATGTATAAAACGAAATATTCTAAATAAAACAATATGAATAAAGGAATTTACCTCACATTCAATATAGTCCTGTTCTCGATATCTGTATCAATGGCTCAATTTGATAATCTCAAAAAAACTATCGGAGAAAAAATCGAATCAACAAAACCAGCTTCAGTAGATATGAGTCAAGAAGAAGTTAGTTCTGGACTGAAAGAAGCATTAACGAGAGGAATAGAAAAAGGAGTGGATAAACTTTCAAAACCAAATGGATTTTTCAAAGATCTTTCAATAAAAATTCCGTTGCCAGAGGAGGCAAACAAAGTTGCGTCTAAATTACGTAGTATTGGTCAAGGAAAAAAAGTTGACGAGACTATTGAGTCAATTAATAGAGCTGCCGAAGATGCTAGTTCTGCTGCAAAAGACATCTTTTTAGAGGCTATTAAAGAAATGAACGTTAAGAATGCGATGAATATTCTTCGTGGTGATGATAATGCAGCGACAAAGTTTCTCGATAAGTCAACGAGAGCCAATTTGATAAGTAAATTTGAGCCAATCGTAAAGGTTTCATTGGATAAATTAGGTGCCACAAAAAACTGGAATATAATTTTCAATACTTATAATAAATTACCATTTGTACAAAAAATAAATCCTGATCTTGTTGAATATACAACTGGTAAGGCTATTGACGGATTATTTATTCAAATTGCAAAGGAAGAATTGAAAATTCGACAAGATCCGGCGGCCCGAGTAACTGATCTCTTGAAAAAAGTGTTTGGTTAATTCTATATACTATAAGAATAAAAAGTCAAAAGAGTTTTGATGGGGTTATAGTGGAGCAAAGTTATAACGTACTTCAAAGAGGAGCAAAGCAAAAATGGCAGACTTAACTATAACAATAGATATGAAATTATAGCACTCTGTTGGATTGCGGAGTGTCAAATAATATCCGTTATAGAAAATTAGAATAAAAAGGTTTGAAATGGACCGAATATGAAAAATGAAATAGTTGAGACTAGAAACAACTTGATTAAACGGGGCGACTCCGAAAAGCCATATGAGTAAGAAAAATTTAATAAAATAAAATGGAAAATGTAATAAAATTAGTACAAATTACTATAGCAATATCTGTTGCTTATGTTTGGATTTTTAGATTTCATAATGTCATTAAAGAATTTAACCAATTCGGATTAAGTCACGTAACCCGAAATTTAATAGGAGCGACAAAAATATCTTTAGCTACATTGCTTGTTGTGGGTATTTGGTATTCATCATTAGTTCTTATTCCATCTGTTCTTATGGGACTGTTAATGATATGCGCTCAATATTTTCATTTCAAAATAAAGAATTCGTTTATTAAACGTTTACCATCTCTAATTCTTTTAATTTTATGTGTTTTGGTAGCATTATTATCAATTCAATAATTAAACATGAACATAGATAAAATATGCATTTTAATATCAAGTTTATCTTTTTTTGCTTATGCTATCTCCTACTTCACCTCACCGCATATGAAAAAAGAATTTAAACGGTTTGGCTTAGAAAAAATTGGTTTATTAACAATAATACTAGAATTTATTGGAGCTACAGGTTTAATAGTAGGACTTAAATTTAATCCAATTTTAACGATTTCATCTTTTGGTCTTGCATTACTTATGATATTTGGCCTTATAGTTAGAATAAAATTAAAAGATAGTGTTTGGATTTCTTTGCCGGCTTTGTTTTACATGGGCTTAAATACTTATATTTTTTTTGCGTCAATAAATTGACCGACTATTAAAACTTGCTGATGATAAAACAAAAAGCCAGAAGTTGAAGAATTTCTTTATTCCATTTCAAAAGAAAAAGCACCTCCTAAAGGAGAAGTCTTAATCCGCTAAGGAGTTTTGTAAAGAAGACATTCTTCGTTACATCAGGTTGTTTAAGATCTTACTTTATTGATAAAAAAGCAAAAATCACACCTTACTTTTTGCTATTAAAGATTGGTGGATTAGCGATTATATAGCTATTTATAATAATGAGTTTGCAACGCTAATCTAAGAATGTCTTACCGAATCGAAAGTTATTGAATTAAACACTAAAAAACTAGATGAAATTCATACGCGTTTCTCAGAATTGGTATTACATCAATCCTCTACCCGATTTCTCTAATCGTCCACTTTCTCTCCACTCCGATACAACTCGGTCTAGCACTCCGTTTATAAAACTTTTGCTTTTAGGTGTGCTGAAATACTTCGACAAATCGATGTATTCGTTCATGGTAACTTTTACCGGAATATTTGGCATATGGTCAAGCTCTGTCATTGCTAATTTCAATAAAATAACATCGATTTTAGCCAACCTGTCCACTTCCCAGTTCTTGGTAAATTTTTCTATTATTTCAGAATATTCTTTGTTGTTTACCAAACTTTTTCGAAGTAATTCGTTGGTAAACTTTAAATCGTCCTCTTTATCTCTAAATACCTCTAAAAGCACTTTTGAGTTAACGTCTTGAACCAATTTCATTTTTTCAAATGTTTTCATAACATTCAAATGAACCAACTCTAAATCCAAAGACCAATAAATGCTTTCTTCTTCAATAATTTGGTTGAAAAACTCATTTTCAGAAATGAATTTTTCGTACATCTCAATAATAAAAGCCTTATCTTTTTTAAGTCCAGACTCTTCTACCAACATGTATTTTTTATACAAATCACTTTTTTCAATGTTCACGTAAAGCTTACGAATAACGTCGGAATGAATTCCCCAGTTTATTCTTTTGGCTACAATGGCACGACCAAACTCAACGTTATTTCGCAACAGGTTAACTGCCTTATTTTCAATAAAGTGAAGATTTGGATCTAATTCTTCATCCGTTGCAAAGTTTTTTAACTTTTGAGTTTCCATTAGGCTTTCGGCCGAATCAACTACTTCAATAACTAACAAAAGCATGAGTAAATACAGGTCATATACTTTGCTGATACTATCCAACATTTCCTTTTCGGCTTTGGGTAAATCATCGTTATCTGCCTGAAACCAAGAATATAATGCTTGTAGGACTTTTATGCGGAGGTATCTTCTGTTTAACATGCTTAATTAACGAACGAATTTTTTACGAAAGTAACTAGATTCTTAATGATTCAACTCGGTATATAATTGTTTCTTAAATTAAATTATAGCACCTTATTAATGTTACCAATAGCTTCAATCCTCTGTTCTGCTAATGCATTTGCGGATTGATAGGTAGGAATATTTTCAGCACCAGCAAGTTTCATGATATTTAAGGCTGTATCGTAAATCATTTCTGTTTTACTCATTGCTCTGTCGCGATTGTAACCTTCCAACTCACTATAACAATTGATTAATCCACCAGCATTAATCAAAAAATCGGGAGCATAAACAATGCCCATATCTTTTACTTGTTTACCGTGTTTTTCTTCTTTTTGCAACTGGTTATTTGCAGCCCCCGCAATTACTCTGCACTTCAATTGTTTTAGTGTGTCGTCATTTATAGTAGCCCCTAAAGCGCACGGAGCATAAATATCCATGTTTACTCCATAAATACTATCTGGATTAATTATTTCAATGTTGCTGTGCTTACTTTTTACCTGATTTAATTTGTCCTCAAAAATGTCGGAAACTCCAACATTGGCATTTTCTTTTACCAACAAATCAATTAAATATTGGCCAACATGCCCTGCTCCTTGAACTACTATCTTTTTACCAGAAAGGTCATCGCTTCCATACGTATATTTAGATGCAGCTTTCATTCCCATATAAACACCGTAGGCTGTTACAGGAGAAGGATCCCCTCCTCCTCCAAGCGAAGTTGGTAAACCTACAACGTGGTCTGTTTCGTCATGAATATATTCCATGTCTAGAGGTGACATTCCAACATCTTCTGCAGTTATATATTTCCCGCCCAAGCTATCCACAAATTTTCCAAAACGACGCATAAGTGCTTCGTTTTTCAGAGTACGACTATCACCAATGATAACGGCCTTTCCACCTCCTAAATTCAATCCTGAAATTGCAGCTTTGTAAGTCATTCCACGAGACAATCGTAAAACATCTCTAAGTGCCAAAGCTTCGTTTTCATAAGTCCACATGCGGGTTCCACCAAGAGCAGGCCCCAATACTGTATTATGAATAGCAATCATTGCTTTAAGTCCAGTTGCCTTATCAGTACAGAAAAGTATTTGTTCGTGCTCTTTATTACTCATTTGAGCAAGAACATTACTTTCTATTTCAAATTTTTCCATTTCTTATGATTTTAAATTGAAACAATAATGTTTTAATCTTTCTACCTTCGCCCCCTGAAAAAAAGGATTTTGGTGGCCGCAAAAGTAGCAAAAACGAAGTCCCAGCCTAGAAATGAAAGCACTCTTTGCCCTTAATAAATATTTTTGGAAATATCGACTTCGTTTGGGGCTTGGCGTGGTATTCGTAGTGGTTTCTAATCTCTTTAGTATTTACCCAATTCAGGTTATTCGAATAGCTTTTGACTCGGTTTTAAATACCGTAAAATGGTACGGAATTTTAGATGGACTTGAAATGCAAAATGATGTTTACCAGCAAATTACATCCGCATTAATTTTCTTCTCCCTTTTGGTAATTGGATTATCACTTGCAAAAGGTTTTTTTCTATTCTTAACCCGAATGACCATTATTGTCATGTCTAGGCTTATAGAATACGACATGAAAAATGAAATTTTTGACCAATACCAAAATCTCAGCCTTAGTTTTTACAAGCAAAATAACACAGGAGATTTAATGAATCGAATTAGTGAAGACGTTAGTAAGGTAAGAATGTATTTTGGGCCAGCCATTATGTACACCATAAATTTATTTGTGTTGTTTACTTTGGTAATATATACTATGCTTCAGGTAAATGTAAAGCTAACTATTTATGTACTTACTCCCCTCCCTTTGCTTACGATTAGTATTTATTATGCCAGTAAAATAATAAACAAAAAAAGCGAAAAAGTCCAACGACAATTGAGCCGAATAACCACATTTGTTCAAGAAGCATTTTCAGGAATACGTGTAATAAAAGCCTATACACAACAAGGTAGTAAAAACATTATTTTTGAAGGAGAACTAGAAGCCTATCGCGAAAAAACTTTAGAACTAGTAAAGGTAAACGCCGTTTTTATGCCTCTTATGATCTTGATGATTGGACTTAGCACCATCCTCACTATTTTTATTGGAGGAAAACTAGCCATAGCAGGTGACATAAGTTTGGGCAACATAGCTGAATTTGTCATTTATGTAAATATGCTTACTTGGCCAGTTGCCTCTTTGGGTTGGGTTACTTCATTGGTTCAGAGAGCTGCCGCATCGCAAGAACGAATCAATGAATTCTTATTGGCAATTCCAGACATTAAAAATACGGGCACTTCCAAAGAACCTATAAAGGGAGATATTGAATTTGAAAACGTTTCTTTTACCTATCCCAATTCCAATATTGTGGCTCTTAAAAATGTGAGTTTTAAAATAAATGCTGGAGAATCCTTAGCTATTTTGGGTAGAACAGGTTCAGGAAAATCTACCATTGCAAGTTTATTGGTTAGACTTTATGATGTTGATGAGGGGGCAATTATTATTGATGGAAAAAACATTAAAGACATAGATATTAATGTTTTACGACAATCTTTTGGTACAGTTCCTCAAGAGGTATTTCTTTTTTCTGAGAGCATTGCAAATAACATTGCATTTGGAAAAATAAAAAATGTAGCGGATAACTCCGAAGTGGAACAGGCAGCAAAATTGGCGGAAATTTATACTGATATTTCAGAATTTCCAAAAGGTTTTGAAACTAAAGTTGGTGAACGTGGTGTAACGCTTTCTGGTGGGCAAAAACAACGCTTATCAATTGCAAGGGCTATAATGAGTAATCCTAAACTTTTTATTTTCGATGATTGTTTGAGTGCAGTTGATACTGAAACGGAAAACAGAATTATTTCCAATTTAAAATCTGTAATGAGCCAAACTACCAGCATCATCATTACTCATAGAGTGTCGAGCTCCATTGGAAGTAACAAAATAATCGTTTTAGATCATGCTGAAATAGTAGAAACTGGAACTCACTCGCAATTGATAACTCAAAAAGGATTTTATGCGGATAGCTATGAAAAACAATTACTTACCAAAGAAGAGATCGTTTGATGTGATTCGAGGCAAATTGGAATTGTCAAAAATTGAATAAAAAATTGGGCAACTACTTTTACGCTTTATAGCAAAACCTTTACTTTGAATTATAATTAAAAATATATTATGAGATTTATTATGCTTCTACTATTCACAGCATTTACTCTGTTGGCTTGCGAAAATTCGGATACTACCGCAAAAAAAGAAGAAGGGGGAAATCAAGTGACAAAAGAAAACAGTGATGTTGACAAAAATCTACCTGAACCCAACCGAAAATCTGGAAGTGGATTATTAGAATTCAATAATGGAAATAAGTGGCTTGCAAATCCAGAAACTTCAGAGGGAATGCTAATGAT
>TARA_B110000037_G_scaffold139865_1_pt1 | contig 11480 bp, 6 predicted proteins | sample TARA_B110000037 | Tara Oceans TARA_B110000037 (sample SAMEA4397196) | marine metagenome | biome: Polar Biome; feature: [MIX] marine epipelagic wind mixed layer (ENVO:01000061); material: water (ENVO:00002006), including particulate matter (ENVO:01000060) such as... | depth 10-100 m
TTTCTTTAAAAATGTAATGAAACCCTTTAGGGTTCATGCGTACCTATTTATAAAATAGGAAAGGGGCGCATAAATACGCTTTGCCCGAAGCGAAGATAGGAGTGAAGTGGGAATGTGTGTGGAATGGGATTAGTTCCTGCTTGATGAAAATTAACTATCTTTTTAAAATCAATAATCTCATTTTTTAATTTCTTATTTGAATTTTCAATCAATTCATTTTAAAGTCTTACACTCCTAAAGTCTATTAATTTTCTCTCTCTTTTTTTATTCATTTTAATCTAAGCAGATTAAGCTTTTTTTTTGATAAGAATATCAAAATAATTTAATTACCGAACACATTCACAAAAAAATTAGGTGTTTACACCTATAAAAACAAGTATTTATACTCTATGAAAATAGATTAAGTCCCTCTATATTTAATGGATAATTAAAAGCTTATTGAGTCTATCACTGATTTTGGATTTTTAGCGAATAAAGAAAGAAAAACTATCAATCGATCAAACAGAAAATAAAATTTTAAACAATGCAGAACGATACCTTTACAGTAGCAGATTATTTATTAACTCGCTTAAAGCAACTTGATGTTACAGAATTATTTCAAATCCCAGGAGATTATGTTAAAAACTTCACACAAGCTTTAGAAAATTTTAAAGGAATTGAAACTATTGGAACTTCTAATGAATTAGATGCTGCTTATGCAGCAGATGCTTACGGAAGAACCAGAGGCTTATCTGCTGTTTCATTACAATATGGTGTAAGTACTTTTAGTGCATTAAATGCAGTAGCGGGTGCTTATGTCGAATCTAGTCCAATGGTTGTAATAAGTGCCACACCGGGTTCTAATGACCGACAAATTGGAGACATGTATAATGTTTTATACCATCACTCAACTGGTAACTTAAAAGCAGATCAAGAGATTTTTAATCACGTTACCGTGGCTTCAGAAACCTTAAGTACTTCTGTGGGTGCAGCAAAAAAAATTGATAAATTATTAATTGCTGCAATAACCTATAAAAAACCTGTTTATATAGCTTGTTATAGTGAGGTTTGGGGAGAGCCTTGTAAACGTCCTTCTAAAAAGATGTTACAGCCTAAAGTAAAAAAGAGCAAACAAGATGCGTTGCAAAATGCTGTAGATCAAGCATGGGCTCAGTTAAAAGCTGCAAAACAGCCACCTATGATTTTTGCTGGTGTTGAAATTTTAAGACATGGCTTATCAGATCTACTTCAAAAAATAATTGATGCTAGCGGATTTGTATATACTACAACATCTCTTGGTAAAACGGTTCTTGATGAAAAAGGAAATAAGTTTATTGGCACATATTCAGATGCGGCCTCTATAGACAATGTAATTAATTATGTAAAGAAATCAGATTGTTTTTTAACCTTAGGTACTCTTATTACTGATGACTATTTGTGGTTTATCGAAAACAAATATTCTGATATGGTAATGGCTACAACAACAGAAATTAGGGCTGGATATTATACCTATAAAGATGTTACCATGAAAGATTTTATGGAAGCCTTATTAGAACGTTTTGAAAACAGTAAGTCATATCCCTTAAAAAACAAAGCACCTAAACAACCTAAATATCCTGAGCCTTGGGTTTCTTCTTCAGACCCAAAATACAATGATCAACCAGATGTCATTACCTATAACCGCTTCTTTCAACACACCGTTAAACATATAGAAGATAATAAAATGTGGGACGATATTAATCTAATATTTGGTGTGAGTTCTGCCATGTATGTCGCTACCAATATTTATGGAATGAAACAAAACAGTTTTATTAGTTCTGCCGCTTGGCAATGTATTGGATATGAAACTGGAGCTGCTTTAGGAGCACAACTAGGAAGTAAAAAAAAATCTTGGACAATTGCTGGTGATGGCGGATTTATGATGATTTGTCAATCACTTTCAACCTTAGCAAAATACGATGTGAATAGTGTCATTTTTGTAATGAGCAATCAAGTTTACGCCATAGAACAAGTTTTTGTTGATGTCGATGCTTTTTGTCCGAATGGAAAATTTGATGAGTTCGATTATTTACCAAAATGGGATTATATGGCTTTAGCCAAAGCCTATCGAGCCAATGGTTATCAAGCAAATAATATAAAAGAATTAAATAACGTATTAGATAAAATAAAATCATCTAAAAGTAATAAACCAACTTTAGTAGAAGTCATTATTCCTGAAAAAGACTTAGCAGGGCAAATGAAAAATTTAACTCCACAAATAATGAATTGTAACAATTAAAAATATGAAAAAGGAAAACAAAACGTATTCAATTTTTGGAGCAGGAGCTGCGGGTTTATATACTGCATGGAGATTGCTTGAAGGAAAACCAGCAAATGATAAAAACAAATCTAAAAACTTAAAAAAAGGCGATATCCTAGAATTATATGATTGGGGGAAATATCAATTTTCAGAAAAAGAAAAAGGTACTCGAGAAGCTGGGGCAAGAGTTTGCACTTGGCATTATAAAGACAATCCTGATTCATCCTATTTAGAACTAGGAGGAATGCGTTATTCTGCTTGGGATTATAAGAAAACAAAAAACAATCCTAATCCTAACGATGGTAATAACCCCGGACATAGGTTAGTAACCAAAACCATTAGTGAAATAGGTTTAGAAAAGTACTCCGTGCCTTTTAATGAAGCCAGCGACCCGCTATTATCACTAAGAGCAAAAAACATGTATACATCAGAAATTGATGCTAAGAATCCTGCTCCATATAATGCAAACAATTATGGCGCAGATACAGCACCAGATGATGCTTTTACAAAAATTGAAGGAGTAGGAATAGATGTATCTGAAGGAGCATTGCCACCTACAAGAAATCAGTGGTGTAAGTTTTATGAAGATGGAAAGATAACAAAAGATTTAGGTGATGAATCAATCTTTGAAAAAGGGCAATATTTAAAAGATATTGGGTATTGGAATCTGGCATATGATGTTTTAGGACAAGAAGGATTTAGCTATTTATCAGACGGTAACGGTTACTCTTCAAATGTAGTAAATAGTAATTCTGCGCAATCATTTGAAGTAAATAATGAATTTACACCAGGAACACTATATAAAACACTAACCATAGGTTATTCCGGTATATTTTCTACACTTTTTCAAGAAATTGTTAGGCTAGCAAAAGAAAAAGGAATACATTTTAAATATCACTCAAATACAAGATTACGTTCGATTATAGAACGTAAAAATGTAATTCATTTCACAACAGCAAGTAGAAAAGAACCTAGTAAAGAATTAGATTCAAAAACTTGTGATGCGGCATTTTTAGCGATGGGGCGACATGCTATTGATTTAGTAGCACAAGCAACACGTTATATGAATAAAGATCGCAGCGATTTTGATGTGTTAAATGAAGATAAAGTGCAATTGTATTTAGAATCGGTGTTAATGCAACCATCTTATAAAATAGGTATGTTTTTTGATACACCTTGGTGGAGAGATGATATTCCTTCACCTCCTAAATATCCTGCTAAGTTAAATAGTTATTTTTTAACTCAAAACGGCATTAAAAAACTTACGAAAGATAAGTTTCCTGCTAAATACATAAAAGCTATAGAAAAAGCAGCATCAGATGCTGCACAGGCAAAACTCAAAGCAGAAAAACAAGGCAAATCTTATGATAATTCTGTAACCTCACTTATTGATGTTACTTATACATCAGAGGCTGATTTTTTAAGTGCAGCTGAGACTATTGTAAAAGCTAATTTTAGTTATAAAGAAAAAACAGAAATAACTACTGTAGCACATTTAGATACTATTGGACCAAGTGCAACAGATATGCCAATAAGGCAAGTCGTTTATTTTGGAGATAATGCACGTAATAAAAAAGGAAAAAAGGTATACGGTATTTTAGCGAGTTACGATGACATACTTTATACAACATTTTGGAAAGCCTTAGAATTGGGACCAAAACGAGAACGCAAAGTAGCTGAATCACAAGATACACAACCATTAGAAGGACCACGTAAAGCAACTCCAATTATGGTAAAAATGTTGCGTCAACAATTAGCCTGTTTACATTTTGGATCACAAGCAAGTTACACGTCTATTCCTGAACCTTTAGAAACCAAATATATGGATTGGTCTTTACCACCATTTAATGCAGGATATCATGCGTATTTTTCTCATTACAATATAGGAGATGTGCAGCAAAAAATACGTAAACCATCATCATTAGTAAAAGGGAAGAATAGTAACCTTTTTATCGTTGGATCAACATACTCTAATGACCAAGCATGGGTAGAAGGGGCATTTTGTACTGCAGAATCTGTTTTAAACGATTTCTTCAACATAGAAAAACTAATAGACGATAAAGAGTACCCATTTATTTGTCCAGAATAAACAAAACAAGAAAAATATTAATAAATAAATTATTATGAAAAAAGCAACAAACTTAGAAGAACAGACATGTCCTCACCTTGCGCAACAAGCTAAAGTTTTAGCAGCAGTAATTCCAGATATTACTACACCTTTATTATCTAGCACAAATCAACTTCCCCACATTGGTACTTCAAAACTCGGTCTTTTAAATAGTTTTATTGGTACATGGAATAGTCCCAAAGGAACTAATGCAACAGGATACAATGTTATGCCATTACCCCAAGTTGATGCTCCAAATAAACAAGGATATATTACTAAAAATTTTCCTTATTTTGAAGAAATCACATTTTCACCAATAGCAGGTGGAGCTCCAAACCGTGAAGGCGAGTATACACAAAAAAGTGGAGTTTTGTTTTATGAGCAAAGAGTATATATTGCTAACAATACGGACCCGAATGGAACGCAACCTATTCAAAATACATTAATCCATGCCGAAAACGGATCATGGCTATACCATACTATCCAAAAACAAATGGAAGGTGCATTTGGACCAGATCACTTACCTCCTTCAACTCCAATCCCAATACAAAATTCAGATACACAATACAATAAACAAATTTCTGTACCACACGGTAATTCCGTTTTAATGGTTGGAGGTCCAGTAGTTTTAGGAGTGGGAAATCCTACTTTTCCAACGGCCGATAAATCTATTCCTCCTTTTACAGATGCTAGTATTATAGATCCTTCTACAGCTTTAACAACTCAATTACAAGCATTAAATAGTAAAGGAATTACTGTTGATAGTTATTCTAGTATTACTGTTAGCACATCTAACTCTGGTGGAGGTGTAAATAATATAACTTTTGAAGAAAGTTATGGAAAAGTAATTTCAATGGAAACCACTTGGTATGTTGAAAATTTAAGTAATGGAACTTTACAACTACAATACATTCAAACTATAATTTTACAGTTTTCTATTGGAGGTGCACCTACTCAATTTTCACATATTGACGCCAATACTTTACAACTTGTTGATGAAAAATTTGTTCAAGTGAATTCTAATCAATCTTGGCAGAGTATAGGTGTTACTGTATCTTCAGAGAAACCAGTGGTTATTACCTATAAATCTGGTCAATGGACTGCTGACCCTAGCTCAAATAATGGGAACTTATACGATGCAAATGGAAATTCTAATGTTACAGTAACTCAATCAGGTTATCCTATTCAAAATGTAAACATGGGAGCACTTATAGGAAAAGTAGGTTCACATCCTCCATTCCTTATTGGAAACGGTCCTGTTTTAACACCTGCTGGTCAAAGCGGTTTTTTGCAATTATGCATTAACGATGATCTCAATAAGGAATACGGTGCTGGATTAACAGACAACATTGGTAGTTTACAAATAAGTATACAACTTTAAAAAGTGAAAAAAGCTTAATTTAAAGACTATAAATACTGTTTAATAATAGAACTAAAATATATTCACTTATAGAATTAAAATAAGACTTAAAAAGTAAATATTGAAGCCTTGAATTAATTGCTAATTTGCTGATAAATAAATATTTAATTTATTCATTTTGGGCTTCTCTTATTAAAAACAATCACAAACAATTTAAATAATATTATTTATGAAAGCAGATTCAAAACTAACAGACAACACAGACGTGTTAATTTTAGGTGCAGGTGTTTCAGGCTTATATACTGCCTATAGACTTCTCGAACAAGACAACAAAAGAAAGGTTGTTATTCTCGATCGTTTAAATAGAACAGGGGGTAGACTCGACTCCGATTTGGTTGCTATTAAAGATCCATATGACGATAAAGATTCTATTGTTAAAGAAGAAGAAGGAGGAATGCGTTTTGAAGATTCAATGGCCGAATTAATGTCGCTTTTTTCAGCACTTAATTTATGTAAAGATGCGGTCTATTTTCCAATGACCACCAATAGATATTTTTTTAGAGGTCATAGTTTTACTGAAGCTGAATCTAAAAAAAACAATAACGCTATTTGGGGCGAATTATATGATCTTGAGCCAGCAGAACAAAATCAAAGCCCAGGATACATTTTAAATGTAATTTATAAGCGTATTTTAAATGTAAACGGTGTAGAAAATGTTCCTAAAAAACCTACTCCTGAATTTTGGCAAAAATTTAGACTAGAGTTTACATGGGACGGAGTTGAGTTATACAAATGGCAATTAGGCGGATTAATAAGAAATATGGGGTATTCAGAAGAATGCCTTACCATGTTAACAGACACACTTGGCTTCCGTGGTCCTTTTCAAGGCCTACCAAATGCAGGTGAAGCTTGGCAAATTTTAGAAGATTTCCCTGCAGACCCACAGTACTTTACCTTAAAGCGTGGATTTAGTTCTTTGATTCGTAAATTAGAAGAAAAAGTAATCCAACTTGGGGGAATAATACATACAGGAATTAATGTAAATACGATTAATGGTACCAAAGGAGATTATACCATTAATGTAAGTATTGCAGAAAAAGGGGAATCGGCGTATGTTTTTGAACAAGATACTGCAAGCGCTACTATACATGCTAAACAAATTGTTTTAGCAATTCCAAGTAAAGCGATGTCTTTATTATTTGCTGCATCTCCAGTGCTACATCTTAATAAAAATTCAAGAACATTTTGGAAGGATATTAATTCTATCCAATCAATGAGTTTATTGAAAATCAATCTATATTTTGACAGACCTTGGTGGGCAGATGGTTCCACAGGACAACCAGCCGTATTAGCAGGACCTTCATTTGCCGACTTACCTATAAATTCTATTTACCCTTTTTACACAGTACAAACAGCAACTGGAGTTCCAGATAATGGTAAGCCAGCTGCACTTACCATTTACTGTGACTTTACCAATACTATCTTTTGGCAAGGGCTACAAAATGTAGGTGCTAAATTTGATAGTCCTTTACAAAAAGAGCATTCTGAAAAACCACAAGTATTATTTCCAGCTTCAGAAAAAGTAGTAGAAGAAGCCATAAAACAAATTAAAAGCTTGTTTAGTACACATTATGTACCTGAACCTGTATTAACCAGTTATCGTTCGTGGGATGGAGAAAACGATTTTCCTCATGCTTATCACCAATGGGCGCTTAACACAAATGATAGAGAGGTTATTGCTCGTATGGTAAAACCTCTTGATGATGAAGATATTTTTACATGTAATGAAACTTGGTCTGACATGCAAGGTTGGGTAAATGGTTCACTTAGATCTTCTGAAAAAATGCTGAATGATCATTTTGGTTTGGAATCTATTACAGAAATGTTTTCAGGATGTGTTTTAGTTCCGCCAACAGAATAAGAAATAGGTGATAAAATTAATTTTAATCTTTTTTATGGAAGAAAAGCAGCGCCTGTTAGTTATTAACCAACCGGTAGACTCCAATTAAAAATAAAAAAAGTCAGTCTATTTAAATTAGAACTCCAAAAAATTTATTTAAGTAAATAAAAATTTCAAAAAAAAGAGCTTTAGATCTTCCTGAATTGATCAATTATTCTGAACAAGAAAAGCTCTTTATTAAAGAAAACGAACAGGTAGTCTTGAGACAATAGGCTATCGTTTAGAATGCAGGTCTCTAAAATATTAAATACCTCACTTTTAAAAACTAAAAATGAATCACAATACCGCAAATTTAGCATTGGCATATTGTACTATAGCTAATATTCTTGAGGACTTAAATTCAGATGCTTAAGAAAAAAAAACAATCCATGAAAAATAAAGAAATACACCTAGAAGTAGCATTAGAAATTTATAATGATACACGTCAGATTTTAACTAAAACCAAAGAAGGTAAATATTATAGTATTTTCCCTTCATCCATAGCTGCTAAAGAACGTATAACGATAATACTGAAAGGTAATAGTAAAATCGAGGCCTTAGTTACCTATCAAAATGAAAGTGGAAGTGTTGAAATAAAGATTGATAAAACTACCAATCCGTTTGAATCTAAGATCATAGCAATACCAATAAAAGATTTGGTAGAACAGGTTAAAATAGATGTCAGTGATGAAAATCAACTTTCTGGTAAGCTAATTATTGCTGAAAGCCTAGTCATTGTTTCCATGTATAATCTTTACAATTTTTTAAACAAATTAAGAGATTATATAACAGACAGAGACCAAGTTGTGATGGGTGGTTCCAATTTGTTTGATATGATTGAATACAACAAAAAGCGTCAGATTTTTAATCGTAGAATTCAATTAAAACCTTATGCCATTGTGTACTGTAAATCTACTGAAGAGGTACAAAAGGTATTTACAGACGCCATAAAGAATAACCTTCCGATTAGAGTGCGATCAGGTGGCCATGACCATGAAGGAGAGTGTTCTGGGACAGATGTTATCGTTATTGATTTATCAAAAATTGATCATGTCTCTGTAGATAATGACACCAATGTAGCGCGTATAGGCCCTGGAAATTGTTTCACCACACTGACTTCACAACTTGCCGCCAATAAAGGTAATCCTGTTATGATTCCTCATGGAACTTGCGCTACCGTTGGAATTGCTGGGTTTACCTTTGGTGGTGGATGGGGACCTTGGACACGATCTAAAGGAATGTGTTGTGAACTTCTTGTTGGTGCTACCATAATATTAGGAGACGGATCGATCAAAGAACTTTCAAAAGATGGTGATGAACAAAGTCGTGAATTATTGTGGGCTTTGAGCGGTGGTGGTGGATTTAGTTATGGAATTGTAACTGAACTAAAAATCCAGACATTTCCTTTACCTCAAGAATTGATTCGATTTGACATTGAATGGAATTCTTATGATCTTAAAGATAAATTAAAAAAAATCCCTACGATTAAAATTTTAAAAGCTTGGGAAAAAGTGATCAACTACTATAGATCTGATGACATTTCTTTTGACAAAAAATCAAAAAATGATCAACTAATTGGAACAAACTTAAAAATTTCAGCAATTAACGCTCCAATAGATGATAATAAATTTAATGCAGATGAAGTCGTTCACAATGTTACAATGTTTGGATATTGGCAAGGGGAAAAAGAGCAATTAGACGAATTTATAGCAGCGAGTTTTGGAGAAGCTAAAAATAATTATAAATATACAATTACAGGATCTGGTGGTATTCATTCAGACAAACCGTATGGTTCACACATGATGAGTAGTGATTGGGATAGAGTTTCATTTATCAATGTAAAACGTCAACTCAATAATCAATCTTTGCTAGGAAGAAAAGAAGGAGAACCTTTTCCGCCAGATTTTGATTCGCCAGCGCCACATAAAATAACCTGTAGACTTGTAGATGCCGATGGTTTGGATGCAAATGGTGAACTAGGACACAGCGCTTTATTAAGAAGCTTAACTTCTCCGTTAATATGTAATAACAATAGAGAATTGGGCTTATTTTCATACGTAACTTTAGGAGCTATTAGTGGACCTTACTATCAAGATAAAGAAAATGTAGCTAAACTCAATAGTGCGTTTCCATACAAAGACAAACAGTATACCATTCAATACCAAACATGGTGGAATGAAGATTTGGCTGATAAAGAAAAACTACAAGACAATCCTGTCTATGAAAGGACAAATCGTGCATTGGATTGGATGCAATTCGCAAGAGATTTTGATATCCCAAATACTTCAGGTTCCTTTATTAGTTTTAAAGACAGTTCAATTCCTACAGCAACCTATTTTGCAGAGAATTACGAAAAATTAATAGCTATTAAACTCGATCATTCAATAGATCCTCTTAATCATTTTAGGTCTCGAAAAACAATATTGTAAATGTTAAAAAAGCTTTGTCATACAGCGCTTTTTTAAAACTTTAAACAAAAAAATTATGAGCACAAAAAAAGTAAAATTCCCAGAACTAAGCAAAGCTGAGTTTCGTAAAATATTAGCGTTACCTCAAAGAAATGAAAAACCCTTAAGGGTAGTATTAGATACCGATTTTAATAATGAGGTAGATGATTATTTTGCGCTTAGTTGGTTAATTTTGCAAGAAAAACACCCTTCCCCTAACCTCAATAAGATTAAACTGGAAGCCATTCATATTGCTCCCTTTTCATTTAAATCAAGGCTTGATAAATTATTAAAAGCATATGCTATTTATTTGCTTCCACCTTCACAAATAAAACCAAAACAACAAAAAATACTGGATGCTTATATAGGGCAAATAAAGGCAATACTTGCTTTAGGTATCACCCCCCTAGATCTTGCTAAAGACCCACATCTAAATGGGGGAATAAATGGTGGAATAGAAGGGAGTTACAAAGGCGTTTTAACCATGTGCGATGTCATGGATTACTCAAGTAGTAAAAAGGTTTTTAAAGGAGCTACAAGATTTATGAAAAATGCATCCGATCCTGTGGCTAGCGATGCAGCCGAAAACCTTATTCAATTGGCTTTATCAGCAAGTCCCGAAGACCCTATTTATGTAATTGCAATAGCTTGTGCAACTAACATTTCGTCTGCATTATTGATAAACCCTAAAATACTTCCAAATATTGTTATTGTATGGGATGCTGGATACCCAACGAATATGAACAAAAAAACAAATAATTCATTGAATTTAGATGAGGATATTTTTGCTTCACAATTGTTATTTTCAAGTGGTGTACCGCTCGTTTATGTACCTGGTTTTTATATTGCCCAACAGTTAAGCATGTCTAAGCCTGATCTAGAGAATTGCTACAGCAAGGCTGGAGAGATAGGTAAGTTGTTGATAAATAGATATATGAATAACCCCTTGTTTTCCTTTCATGGGATCAATCCAGATGATTTATTTGGTCGCAGTTGGGTGATCTGGGATCTTGCAAATGTAGCTTGGTTGCTTAATCCTAATTCAGTAGGTTCTGACTTGGTGAAAGCTCCTATTTTAACAAAAAATAAAAAATGGAAAAAAAATCCAAAAGGACATTTAATTCGAGAAGCAAATGCGATCTCTGTTAATTCAATATTTCCTGATTTTGCAAGACAACTAATAAAATATTATGGATAAAAAAATGAGCTAATAATATTCTTTGTTTACATACTACTGCATAATAGCTATCAAATTAACCTACAAGTTAATGAGCCGTAATTTAGTTCACACTATTTTTATTGTTTTTTAAGGGAGTTCATGAATCTCCTTTAGTCGATTTCTTTTAACA
>TARA_B110000037_G_scaffold108856_1_pt1 | contig 11466 bp, 8 predicted proteins | sample TARA_B110000037 | Tara Oceans TARA_B110000037 (sample SAMEA4397196) | marine metagenome | biome: Polar Biome; feature: [MIX] marine epipelagic wind mixed layer (ENVO:01000061); material: water (ENVO:00002006), including particulate matter (ENVO:01000060) such as... | depth 10-100 m
ATTTTGGCGCATCTAGAATCATGATTTATGACATAATTGGAAATATTGTATTTTCTAAAAAAACAATTGCAAATAAAAATAGTTTCACAATAGATTTAGAAGGATTTAGCAATGGAATCTATCAAATAGTAGTAAGTTCTAAAAACAATATAATTACCAAAAAGTTAGAAGTTTATAAATAAGCTTAATATTTACAAAGCATAGCTACCTTTTTTTCGCCAAATGGAACTTCTTCAATTACACTAAATCCAAATTTCCTATGAAAATCCATTGATTCTTTATTCAATGGAAAAGTGTTAACCTCGCAACATAATAAAGAATTTAACTTTTTAGATAGTTTATGAATTTCATCATAGGTAATTGTTCCATACCCTCTTCTTTGAAACTTGTCTATAAAAGCAACCCTGTCGATATATAAAAAGTTTTTAAATTTATTTTTAAAATACTTATAATTTAGGGATTGGTACTCACTTTTATTATCCATTACAAATGCGAAACCAGCAAAATCATCTTCAACAATAACTTCAATTAAAAAAAGGGAGTTGTTATAAATATCTTGAACATGTTTTAAACTATTTAAAGAACCTAAAGCAGGTATATTATTCTGATTTAATTCAAAAATTAAGTTTAATTTCTCTTTAGATAATTTATCTTTTTTGCTGTATTTTATTTCAGTTTTACAATTCATTTTCAAAAGTTATTCCTCAATATTAAAATAAATTTTAGGCATATCTAAACAAATTGACCAACCTTTTTTAAAAAATATCGTATACTATAATAAAAATTAAAAAATGTATCATATATTAAAAATAACATTTGCAATAAGTATTGTACTAATTTTCAACTCGTGTGCAAAAGAAGGGTGTTCAGACCCTCTTGCATATAATTACAACTCTGAAGCTACAACAGATGATGGTTCTTGCACATTTCAAGGGTGTACCGATCCTAATGCTGCGAATTATGACTCTTTAGCAACAGTTAGTGGTGAATGCATATACAATCAAATTGGATCTTGGACATCTGTGTTTCAAGAAATTAATGTAAATCTAACTATGACGCTTCTTGGATTTCCTTTAATTGATACTACCTACACTCAGACTGTTCATCCAGATTCACTAGATCCAAGTGGAATAGACGTTTTATCTGATGGTAATTTAATAATTCATTACAATGATGAACCTTCAGAAGATGGCACTTGGACAAGAACAAATGACATGATAGAGATGTATTTTCAAGACACCTCGTTAGTATTTAATATTGATTCTGTTAGTGGATCATTTTTAAAACTTTTCACTTCTCAATCAGAATCTGCTATAGACCCTACCACGGGTGCATCTATTAATTACAATTACGGTCTTGTTTGGGACTTGAATAGAAACTAAAAAATTAATCATTAAGCTCTTATTTTTAAGAGCTTTTTTTTGGCATTTCCCTAAACAATCTTACAGATTCAATTATAAAATCTTGAGGAAAAGATACAGTATCCACACCAAACCTTCCTCCCCAATCACCGCCAACTGCTTGGTTGAGAATTAAATGAAAAGATTTGTCAAATGGCCACTGCTCTATTCTATCATTGGGAAATCTTTTAATACTGTTGTATAATTTAGCATCTACATACCACTCTAAAATAGAGTCCGTCCAATTTATAGAATAAGTATGAAATTCTTGATGCGCTGTATTTATATAGATGCTATCGGACTTTTGAGTACCAATAGTATGGTTATAAGCTTTAGTATGAATAGTTCCTAATATTTTACAAGAATCATAACCTACATTTTCCATAATATCAATTTCACCATCTAAAGGCCAGTTAAGATTTCTATCTAAGGATGGCAAAAGCCAAATTGCTGGCCATGTTCCAACAGCATTAGGCAATTTGGCATTGATTTCTAAATATCCAGTATTAAAATCTATTTTTTTATTAGTTGTGATCTTAGCAGATTGAAAAGTTTTAGAAAGTGAATCATAGAAGGCAGTTATTATTAATTTACCATTTTCCACTTTTAGGCTTGAAGAGTTCCCACTGTAGTACTGTAGTTCATGATTTCCAAAACCACATAACTCTGGACAACCATTTCCTTTATATGTATTCCAAAAATTAGTATCTAAACTAGATCCTTTAAAGTTATCCTCCCAAACCAAATTATTAGAAAACTCTTCTGGTTTCTCATTAAGGCATGAAACAGCAAAAAAATAAGTTATTAAAATAAATAAATACTTCATTAATTTACCTTACAAAAAAGTTCAGCGAAGAAAGGTCTTTTGAATTCCCTCCAACATGAACGGTAAAGTCTCCACTTTCAAGAACAGATTTATTTTCATTATTCACAAAAGAAAAATCATTAACTGGTATACTAAATGAAACTTTTTTACTTTCTCCAGATTTGATATTAAACTTATCAAAAGCTCTTAACCTTTTATTATCTGGAGAAATTGAGGCATATAAATCAGAAACATAAACTTGAACAACTTCTTGACCATCCATATCCCCAGAATTGTAAACAGTTAATGAGAGGTTTAATGAATCTTTAGCTTTTAATGAGTCCCTCTCAAGTCTTATGTCCTTGTACTCATAAGTAGTATAACTTAGTCCATAACCAAACTCATATAAATTATTTAACTCTCCAACATAATTATAAGCACCTTGAGAGTTGTTTTGAACTTCTGATGGCTTGTAATAATAAGTTGAAAGAGAATTAGGAAAAGCTGGATAAGTATATGGCAATTTCCCAGATGGATTTACCTCTCCAGAAATGACATCTACTAAAGCATCTGCCCCTAAATTTCCAGGTAAATAAATATTTACAACTGCTGACATAAATGGTTCTATTTCAGAAATCAATCTTGGTCTCCCCATATTAAGAACCAAAATAATAGGCTTTCCACATTTAGAAAGTTTATTGGCAAGCTTAAGCTGTAACTTATGAAGATTTAAGTCATTCAAATCTCCAGGTTTTTCTGTATAACAATTTTCCCCTAAACAAAGTAGAATATAATCGTGGTATTTAGCTGCATCGACTACTTTTTGAATATCCTCTTCTTTCATGTCATAAAAAGCTCCATTTTTTTTATAGGATACTCCAGGCAAAAAAGTAACATTTTCTGGTCCATAAGATTTAGAAAATGCTTCATATATTGTATTGTAAGCTTTAGGATTAAGATTATCTAAGATAACCTTGCTTTTTCCATTTTTTCCATAAGTAGCCATCAAATTCGCAGGAATACCATCTACATACATATCTGTATATTTACCCTGCCAGTTATATGTCCATGCCCCATTCAAGGAATTCATTGTATTTGAATTAGGACCTGTAACCAATATCTTCGATCCTTTTTTTAATGGAAGAATAGAATTAGTATTTTTTAATAACGTTATGGACTCGGATGCTGATTCATATGCCAATTTATTGGCTTGTTTACTACCAAAATTTGGATAATCTTGGTAATTAGTAACTGGTGTTTCAAATAAGCCTAATTCGAATTTTAATTTTAGAATCTTTCTAGTAGCATCGTCTATTCTAGAGATTTTTACTTTGCCTTCTTGTACCAATTCAAATAGAAAGTCTGTAAACTCTTCGTACTCATAAGGAACCATAGACATATCAATACCTGCATTGATTGCAATTTCAATAGCTTCTTTTCTGTTTACAGCTATTTTATCTCTATCGCACAACTTATTTATATCCTCCCAATCAGTTAAAATCACACCTTCGAATCCTAATTTATTTCTTAAGATTTCAGTAAGTATTTTATAACTTGCATGAACTGACTCTCCGTTTATAATTCCTGAATTTATCATTACTGTTTTTGCACCTGCATCTATTGCAGCCTTAAAAGACTTTATATGGTATTCATACAAAACATTATCAGGAATGTAAGCAGGTGTTCTATCTTTTCCGCTAATAGTTGCTTGATAACCTGTGAAATGCTTCATACAAGCAGCAACATTTTCATTACCAATATTGCTATATTCTCCCTGATAACCAGCAATCATTGCCTTTCCAAACTCAGTAACTAATAAAGGATCTTCACCAAAGGTTTCAAATTGTCTAGGAAATCTTGGATCTATTCCCAAATCTAAAACTGGAGAAAAATTCCAAGGAATACCACATGCTCTAGTTTCGTAAGCACATACTTTGGCCATATTAAATGCATGTTTAGTATTCCAAGTTGCAGCAGTAGATATTTGCTGTGGAAACATAGTAGCTCCATCGGTATAAGTAGCTCCATGAATTGCATCGATTCCATATATAACTGGGATTTTTATTTTCGTACTATCCATAGCTATTCGTTGAATATCAGATATATTTTCAAACCAAGTTCTTGGGGTCTGAGCAAGGTTGTTTACAGTGTTCAAAACAGATCCAACATGGTATTCAACAATTGCTCTTTTTGCCTTTTGAAAGTCAATTTCCATAGTGTCATTTGAAGCCCATTTGTTTGGGCCTTTTGCAATTACAGTTAAATTTATTTGAGTCATCTGACCAATTTTCTCTTTTAAAGTCATTAAAGACAGTACTGAGTCAACTTTTGCAGCTAAAGATTCATTATTATCACTATTAGATACATTTATTTCGTTACAGGCTGTGAAAATAATTGTGACAGCTATTAAAGCAATAATTAATTTGTTTTGTTTCATATATATTTTATTGAAAAACTCTTACGTAATCTACAATCATTGTTTGTGGGAATACAGTTGATGCATCTGGACTACCTGGCCAATTACCACCAACAGCTACATTGAAAATAAAGAAGAAATCATTGTGAAAAGCAGTAAGATTGTTAATATCCACAGATTGGTACTGAACGTCATCTCTAAGCCAAGTAATTGAACTTTGATTCCAAATAATTGAGAATACATGAAATTCATCTGCAAACCTTCCAGAGCTTAAGGAATTATGTCCTCCATAAGATGCATGGCCATTGGATTCCCAATGAATGGTCCCATGAACAGTTCGGTCGTTGTAGCCGTTACCACCAATCATCTCCATGATGTCAATCTCTCCACAACTTGGCCAACTCACACTGGAAATGTTTTCTCCCAACATCCACAAAGCAGGCCACAAACCCTGTCCATAAGGGATTTTAGCTCTAATATCAATCCTGCCATATTTACGAAAGATATTTCCTTTCGTTATTATTCGGGAAGAGGTATAGTTAAAACCTCCATAAGTTTCTTGTTTGGCTCTAATAGTCAAATAGCCATTTTCTACTGTTGTGTTTTGTTGTCTGTAATACTGTAATTCATTATTTCCCCAGCCCCAAGAACCATTTCCAATTTCGTGAATCCAATCTGAAGATAAACTACTACCATTGAACTCATCTTGCCACGTTAAAGTATAATTTGGATAGTTTAAAGGAGTCACATATCCAGTATTATTAACACCCCCTGAATTAAATGCAACAGAAACACTGTCTAGAACTTGAATATACTGTGATGTACTTAAATTGGCTCTAATTTTAATAACATATGTTCCGGCTGAAAAATAAGAGTAGCTTGCTTGACCATTAACAGATGTTACAATAGTAGAGTCTGAACCATCAAAAAAAACAAAAGTGAAGAAATTTTCATTGGCAGCAGTTGCAGTTACTTCAACTAATCCACTGTTTACACCATTGGTAATAGTGTAATTAAGATTGGATGGCAAATTGATATAGTAACATGAGCCATTTTCTTTTTTAGCTTCTGGATTATAATTTTCAGCCAAAGGATCAGTACAGCCTTTTTCACACTTTATAAAAGTAAAGCTTGAGAATAAAAGAATTAATAAATATAAATTTCTTTTCATTTTCAATTAATTATGGACAAGTGGTTACAAATCCTTCAGGAACATATCTTGCGAACCAAGATAATGTTCCATCGTGGTGACCGTATTTAACAATCATTGATGTATCGTTTAATTGGGTAATTTCAAAATCACTAACTCCAGTATAAAAACCCAAAGTTGCTGCATTAGATAAAGTTAAAATAGAATCAGTCGTTAAATCCCAGTTTTCATCAAGCATATTTTCAAAAGGTGCTGTCCAATCATATAAATTCTCAAATGCACCAGGGAAAGTACTTCCAATGGTATTGTGAACATAAATATCACCATTAGTTAATAAATCATACTTAAAACCCACTAAATGAAAAGTAAATCTGTCATCATAAAGTCCAACACCAGGCTTTTCATTTGCTGAAGCATGCCAATAGTCAGGTGAATTCCCACCTGGAGGGCCAACACCAAAATGATAATCACAAGCAGAATCGATATGCCAAGTTCTGTAACCGGGACCATTAATACCTCCCGTAAGCAATAAGTGTAAAGGATTATCAAATAAACTAATATCATTAGAATCTATAGATATAGGAGTTGTACTAGATGCATCTCCTTGAGAATTAAATATAGATAGTGTTACATTAAAATCACCTGCAAAGGGATATTCAGCAGTATCTACAATTCCGCTTCCAGTAGTTCCATTTCCAAAATCCCATGAGCACTCAACATCGGGATTATCGGCGGTAAAAACAACAACATTTGGATTGCTGGTAGGTTCAAAAGTAAATGAGGCAGAGGATTCCTTCAAACCATAAAAACATTTCCCATCGTCTTTTGTTGCAGATGGATCAAAATTATGAGCTAAAGGATCTGTACATCCATCTTTTCCACAATTTACAAAAAGTAGAAAAGGGAGAGTAAATAATAATATTTTAAGATAAATTTTATGTTTCATTGTTTATATTTTTAGTATCCAGGGTTTTGAGCCCAATTACCACCTGCTAAATCAATTTCATCTTGAGGAATTGGAAATAATTCATTTTTACCAACTACAAAACCATTAATTTCGTCAGCAGCTTTTCTAGTTCTTACCAAATCAAAAAACCTATGTCCTTCACAAGAAAGCTCAGATCTTCTTTCTTTTAGTATATCTTCATAAAGAAAGTTACCTGACGATGTTTTCTGAAATAATCCCACTCTAGCTCTTACTTCGTTTAAATAAACTAAAGCATCTACATCATCACCTACTTGATTTAAAGCTTCTGCAGCCATTAAAAGCACGTCAGCATATCTAATTACTCTATAATTTACTCCCGAAGTTAAATCATTATCTGGAATACCATTTAACATTTCTTCTCTAGACTTCATATACTTATGGTTGTAAAACCCCGTATGACCGCCTGCTCCAACACCATAAGTAGTTCCAACAGAATTATTGGCAATAAAATCGTCAATATTTAAACAAGTTGCCGCTCTTCTAGGGTCATAATTTTCAAAAAAATTGAATAAATCTTGAGTTGGTAAATTATAACTATTACCGTCACCATAAGTTGGGCCATCGTATTGTCTAATACCTTGGTAGCCAACTGTCAGGTTTCCCTCTAAGCAAATTAAACAGCCATAACTACCTCCTTCTTGGTCAGAATATTCAACATCAAAAACTGTTTCACTATTGTTTTCATTTTCCTTTAAAAATAAGGTACTGTAATCAGTTGCTAGAGAATAATATCCGCTATTTATTAAAGTTTTAAGTGTTTGACTGGCAGATAACCATTTTTCCTGGTATATGTAAATCTTCCCTAACAAGCCCAATGCAGCGCCTTTATCAACTCTTCCTTTAATTCCAGAATGGGTAGACTCAGATTTAAAAGAAAGGATAGAAATAGCATCGTTTAAATCACTTTCAATTTGAGCATACACTTCATTTGCTGGTGTTCTTTCTAACTCTTGTATTTGCTGAACACCTAATCTTTGATCAATCACCAATGGAATATCTCCGAAAAATTTAACTAATTCAAAGTAATAAAAAGCACGTAAAAATTTCGCCTCGGCTAAAATAGTAGATTTTGAGGGGAAATCAACCTCTACATCTTTGGGCTCTAAAATGAAATTACAACGAGCAATGCCACAATAATTAAATCTCATAATACTTCTTAGTTCATTATTAAAAGCACCATGGGTCATGTTTTCAATCTGATGCAAACCTTCAGTATCAGTAACACTTTCGCCACCAGCAATGCAATTATCAGATGCAATATCACCAATCCAATAAGAAACAAACATGCCCTGAAGTAAATCGTAAGCGCCAGTAAGAGCTCTCAAATAATCCTGTTCATTTTGAAAGAAATTCTCAGCATCTTGTGTGTAAGGAGGATTAAGATCTAAGAATTTACTACACCCAACTAGTAGTGATGTAGAAATAATAATTGCTGTAAATAGTCTATGTATCTTTTTCATGATTTTAAAATTTGATATTAACACCACCCATAATTGTCTTTGCTTGAGGATAAAAGCCATAATCCATTCCACCAGAGAGAGTCCCTTGAGTTGCTCCAATATCCGGATCATAACCCATATAGTTAGTAATTGTAAATAAATTATTAGCTGCTACATAAAATCTAACGTAGTCAGTTCCAAATTTTTCACATAATTTTTTTGGCAATAAATAACCAACCTGTATGTTTCTTAATCTTAAATAAGAGCCATTTTCAACGTAAAAATCAGAAAAAACACCGTTTCTAGTGATTGAAGTTGTAACTACTGGAACATCGTTAGAAGGATTATCAACAGTCCATCTATCTAGTACATAATCCAATTGATTTGCATAGGGTTGTTGTCTTTCGTAGTTTCTTACAATCTTGTGACCAAGAGATGCATATAAGTTTGCAGAAATATCTAGACCAAACAAATTAAATCCTAAAACCGAACCAAACATAAATTTTGGAATTGGAGAACCTAAATTTGTTTTATCGGAATTATTGCTAAAGTTTATCTCTCCATCACCATCTATGTCTACAAATCTTAAGTCTCCTACCTGAGCACCTGCTTGAGAAACATCTGAATTGTCAATTTCATCTTGTGATTGGAAAATACCATCTGTTTGATATCCTATGAAATACCCTATTGGAAAGCCAGCTTCAAATCTTGTTGCAGTATTCCCTCCAACTCCAAAACTTGCACCTGGAAGAAAATCAACTCCTGATGGGACTGACTTTACTTCGTTTTCTATATAAGTGAAATTAAAATTGATATTCATTCCAAGGTTTTTCTTAGGATCTGTAGCATAAGCAAATTCGAACTCAAATCCTTTGTTACTAACGTCACCAGCGTTGATAATTGGTGGGTAACCGCCTGGTCCATAAGAACCGATTACAGCAGAAACATCAGGACTAAATAATAAATCATTGGTATTTTTAATAAAATAATTTGCACTAACATCAAATAAATTAAATAATTGAAGATCAACACCGAAATTTAGCTGTGTAGTAGTTTCCCATTTTAAATCAGGGTTCGCTGCGGTTCCTATTGCTACACCAGGTGTAATTATATCGTTAAATACATAAACTCCCTCACCATTAAGCAAAGCTCTATATGCAAAGTTGGATATTTGATCATTTCCAGAAATACCATAACTAGTTCTAATTTTGAAAAAACTAATAGCACTTACATTAAAGAAATCTTCATCAGAAACAATCCAAGCACCCGAAACTGAAGGGAAATAACCAAACCGACTATTTGGACCAAACTTGCTAGAACCATCTCTTCTTAAAATTGCAGATAAAATATATTTGTATTTAAAACCATATTCTGCTCTTAAAAAATTGGACAATAATCTTTCCTGAAACTCATAAGATCCTGTATTATTTAAATAACCATTCTGTGCCATATTAGCAGAAATATCTGCAAAATCAATAGAGTTATTAGGAATATTAAAGGCAGTACCATTTAGAACATCTCCAGATCTACTAAAAACTGAAGTTCCCAATGTAGCTTTAATATTGTGGTCTTTAATTGTCTTTGAATAGTTTAAAAAACTTTCAAAATTTAAGTCTAAATAAGTAGCTCGTTGTTCATAAACACTGGCTCCTCTTTCTATAAAAACATCTTCAGCAATTTCTACCTGAACAGGATCAAGATTTGCATTAACAGCTGAGTTGGCATATTTACCAGCACCATACCAAGCTAATGGTGAAAACGACTTATTATCTACTGATGCATAATTGTAACTTAACCTATTGGTGAATGCTAAATCCTTATTAATCTTGTACTCAAATTCTTGTTTACCAACCAGTTTATTTACAGCAGAGTTGTTATGAGTATTGGCAATTTGTGCAACAGGGTTTATAATATCACTTACTTCCAATAAATACTCATAGTTACCATCGGCATTAATAACAGGCCTTGTTGGAAAAGCGTTAATAGTATTGTAAAGTACAGAACCTATTCCATTTTCGGGAAGGGCCTTTCTTTCTTCGTGAGTGAATAGTAAAACGCTACTCAAAGTCAATTTATCGGTAAGAGAATTCACAAGATTTACCCTTGCATTGTAACGATCAAAACTTGATTTATCTCCTCCAACAATACCATCCTGAGAGAAATAGTTCCCACCAATAGAATAAGAAGAATTTTCACCACCTCCAGTTACGCCAAAATTAAAGCTTTGAATAGGAGCAGATTGAAAAATAGTATCCTGCCAGTTAGTTCCCATTTTAAGATCTGTGTTATTAAAAATTGGAGAACCAGTTCCTCTAATAAACATTTCATTTTTTACAAGTGCGTACTCTGCAGCATTTAACAAGTCTAAGCTTTTAGTTGTTTGTTGCATTCCATAATAAGAACCAAATTCGAATTTTGGTTTGGCACCTTTTCTACCCTTTTTAGTTTCTATAATTATAACTCCGTTTGCTGCTCGCACACCATATATACCTGCCGTTGCATCCTTCAAAACATTAATAGACTCGATATCCCCTGGGCTTAAAGAATTTAAACCTTCCGAATCATAAACTACACCATCTACTAAAATAAGAGGATCATTATCGCCAAATGTTGAAAGCCCTCTAATTCTTATACTGGAAGATCCACCTGGAGAACCAGAATTTGTATTTATAGTTACCCCAGAAACCTGGCCTTGTAAGGCTTGGTCCATTCTTGGAATATTTAATCTCTCTATACTCTCCCCTTTTACTTGAACAGTGGCACCGGTTAATTCCTTAACAGTTGTTTTCCCATAACCAATTACTACTACTTCGTCTAAAGATTTTGTAGAAAGCATTAATTGAACATCTATTTTAGTTCTGTCTTTAAGCTCTGTTGTGAAATTTCTATATCCAATAAATGAGAAAATTAATTTTACATTATCTGACTCTACTTTAATAGCATATTTACCATCAAAATCAGTAGTTGTGCCACCATCTTCACCAACAACCTTAACATTTACTCCAGGCATAGTTTCTTTATTTTCATCCGTTATAACACCTGTTATAATTGAAGATTGTGCAGTAAAATAAAAAGAAAATAAGGTGAAAAAGAATAATAAAAATGATTTAGAAAATTTCAAATTAAGAGACATAAAGAAAATATTAGTATAAAGTGTTTATTTGACACCAAGTTAGATTTTAAAATTAAAAATCTTATTAACATATGGTAAGAAAATAGGATAAATTAAATAATTAAAAACTAAATTTATGAATTGCATATAAATAAC
>TARA_B110000037_G_scaffold37737_1_pt1 | contig 11457 bp, 6 predicted proteins | sample TARA_B110000037 | Tara Oceans TARA_B110000037 (sample SAMEA4397196) | marine metagenome | biome: Polar Biome; feature: [MIX] marine epipelagic wind mixed layer (ENVO:01000061); material: water (ENVO:00002006), including particulate matter (ENVO:01000060) such as... | depth 10-100 m
CCCTGGCCTTTGACGACCTTCAAAACGACGGATATCTACTTGATAAGAACGGGGTGCCTACTCTTAAATATACGGTCAATGGAATCAAAGTATCGGATAAGATCTCTCCATCTAGCGATGGTTTTGGTTTAAACCGGACACTTACAACAGAAAATTCTTCTGCTAATTTGTACTGCAAGGTGATATCGGCAACCAAAATCGAACTGGTGGATAAGGGACTGTACCGCGTGGATGGAATTTATTATATAAGAATGGACAAAAATATTGAACCTTTAATTAGGACCAATGACCAGAGACGGGAAATGCTAGTATCCCTTAACAATCCACAATCCTCATTCACTTATTCCGTAATATGGTAACCCTAAAACACAGACCGATGACACAAGTTATTATTACATTTTTTTGTAAAGCCAGCTTTACTATAATATTTTTATTGAGCTTGACTATTACTGCCATAGCTCAGGAAAGCACGGATTCTATTGTTCAGCCGAAAGAGAGCGATTATTACGAGATACGGACAGTACCTATTCCGGAGGGTATCTTTTTGGGAGTTGGGGGGATGGCCTTTCTGCCCAATGATAAATTGGCGGTAACTACCCGTCGAGGCGAAGTTTGGACAATTTCCAACCCCTATATGAAGGACGGTCTGGCTCCTAGTTTCAAACTTTTCGCCCGTGGCCTTCACGAACCGTTGGGCCTCGCCTATCACGATGGGTCACTTTATTTAGCGCAACGGCCTGAACTTACCCGCTTGACGGATTTGGATGGGGATGGTACGGCCGATGAATATAAAAGGGTCTACCCTTTCCGTCTAACGGGAAATTATCATGAATATGCCTACGGTCCGGTATTCGACAAGGATGGAAAAATGATTGTAACTTTGAATCTGGCATGGATAAACCATTCCCCAGAAATGAGAAAAACAGAAGGATGGGGCTATATGGAGAGTCAAGTAAAATGGCGTGGTTGGATGTTGAAAATTTCGGAAGACGGAAAAGTGGAGCCTTATGCTACAGGCTTTCGTTCACCTGCTGCCTTTGGTCTTAACAAGGATGGGGATATCTTTTATGCTGAGAATCAAGGAGGATGGATCGGCTCCGGCTATATAACCGCCTTGGAGAAAGGAGATTTTGCCAGTCATCCCGCAGGATTAAAATGGTCGGGGGAACCGAATTCTCCCGTAAAATTAAAGGTAGAAGATATCCCCGATACAGGTAAGCCCCAATTCGAAGTGGCTAAAAACATACCTGGTATAAAAACTCCTTCCGTTTGGATTCCGCATGGTTTTATGGGAGTTTCCACCTCCGGTATGCTTTTGGACGACAGGGGTGAATTCGGACCGTTCAAGGATCAGATCTTTGTAGGTGACCAGGGCCAAAGTTTGATCAATCGGGTATTTCTGGAAAAAGTGAAGGGAGTGTACCAGGGAGCCGTCTTCCCATTCCGGAAAGGGTTCTCCTCCGGTGTTTTTCGGATGGTCTGGGGATCGGACGGCAGTATGTTCGTGGGGATGACCGCAAGGGGATGGGGCGCTACGGGCGGAGAGCTCTTTGGCCTGCAACAATTGGTGTGGAACGGAAAAACACCTTTTGAGATTGAGGCGATCAGGGCCATGCCCGATGGTTTTGAATTGGAATTTACCAAACCCGTAAATGTAACTTCGGCCAAGGATGTAGCTTCCTATAACATTAAAACCTTTATTTACGAATACCACCACCAATATGGCAGCCCGGTAATCAATCAGGGTGGATGTACTATCAGCGCCATAAAGGTTTCCGAAGATAACATGAGGGTACGACTAGTTGTAGAGGGAATAAAAGAAGGCTACATCCATGAGTTGGATGTAAATGGTATCCGGTCGGCCGAAGAAGACAACCCGTTACTTCATACCACTGGTTATTATACCCTAAATAGGGTGCCCGATGGTCAAAAGTTGAGAATAACAGCTTCAAATCAGGTTAAGGCGACTGCTACGGAAAAGGAAATACAGACCAAAAAATCGGTAACCACAAGTAGCCAAGGGGAAAAAACGGAAACATCGGATTCTAACAAAACAATAACTTATGCCGAAGTTAAGCCCTTACTGGAGAAATATACCTGTACTGCATGTCATGGAACAGAAAAGAAGCAAGTGGGACCCCCTTTTATGGAAATAGCCAAGCGGGGTTATTCGGTTGATAAGACCGTTGGACTTATTTACAAGCCACAGCCCGGTAATTGGCCCGAATATGCCACTCCAATGGCACCTATGGCACATGTTCCCAAAGCGGATGTCGAGAAAATTGCACAATGGATAAGAACTTTAGTCGATTAAAATGGTTCTGTCGCATCTGTTCAGAATAAGTATAGTAGTTTGATTTGAATCTTGATTTATGATGCTAAATAATGATTAGCTACACTTGTAAGTGTAAAATAAACATTTAAAATAAAATATGTATATTGACATACCAAAAAGTAGTTGTTAATTTTAGTCAGGGCAATTCATAGAAATTGCTTTGACTTTTTTAAAATCTAATAGATCGCTGTTAAAATATCTGGTTACGAAGTTTATGAATGCTAAAATTCTTATATATTGTTTTTGTCTCATTCTTTTAGTTGAGAATTTTAGTTGTTCACCATCACTTCCCGAACGCCCTAATATTTTGTTTATTATGACTGATTATCAATCTGGTCAGGATATACCGGCGGAAACTGAAATATTGAAAATGCCCAACCTTAAAAAAATGTCAGAAGAGGGAATTGTTTTCAAGAACCATATTGCTACCGCTCCTATATGTATGCCGTCGAGGTCAACCGTTGTTACAGGGCTATATCCCCATAGCCATGGTATTTGGGATAATGTTGGAAAATGGGTGCCCGAAGACAGTGCTATTTTAATGGAAGAGTTGGTTAAATTGGGGTATCATACTACGGGCATAGGCAAAATGCATTTTACACCCTTTGACCGCATGGCCGGCTTTGATAAAAGGATAATTGCAGACGGGAAACGCAATTCCGCGCGCGATTCACTCTTTGCCGACGATTATGCTTTACACCTAAAAAAGGCAGGATTGACACGATGGGACTATTTAAAATTACAAGATCAAAGTGATTTTAAAGGGGTGTATGACTGGCCTTTTGCAGATTCATTGCATATAGATCATTTCGTAGGAACAAAAGCAGAAACTCATTTTGAAACACTGAATACCGATAAACCATGGTTCGCTTGGGTTTCCTTTAATGGCCCTCACAATCCATGGGATCCGCCCAAAAGATATACCGACTACTATCTGGAGAAGACTTTGCCTAAGGCACAAATGAGAAAAGGAGAATTGTCGAATAATCCAATTGATATCACTAAAACCAGATTTAATTATACAAGAAATGTGGTCGATCAAATGGACCAAAATCCAAGTAGACAAGAAGAATATATCAGACGTATTCGTGCGGCACATTACGGTAACCTGACCTTCATCGATGAACAAGTTGGAAAAATATTTGAAACCTTGAAAAAAACGGGAGAACTAGAAAACACGATCATCATATGGACGGCTGATCACGGATCTAGTTTGGGAGATCACAATCTGATTCATAAGGGTACGCACTACGACCGTTCGGCCAGGGTTCCTTTTGTTATTTGGTGGGGTGAAAACGTAAAACCTGGAGAACGCAATGGTTTTTCGTCACATGTAGATTTGATGTCGACATTTATTGATTTGGCCGGAGGGGACCCACCTAATTCACAGGAAGGCCATAGTTTGCGTAAAATGATCACAGCGGAATCCGATGGCGATAATCATGCTATTGTCGAGATTTTGGGTAATTATTCGCTGCTTACACATGAATATGTATATGGGGTTTTTCCAAAAACAAATGAAAAAGTGTTATTTGATAAAATGACGGATCCTCATGAATTAGATAATCAAATTTTGAATTCAAAGTTTGTTTCAATTGCAGATAGTTTGGAAACGATCCTTTATAATTTTAGACCTGAAATCCAACAGGAATTTGCTCAACATTCCTCTCTTCAAAAATTACCTAATTCTGTCGTGATGGTTCAGGGTGGCTCTTATAAAGACTATGATATACCATATCTCGGTGGAAACCCATTAAAAATAGAAGGCTCTTTTACTTATAAAAATGGTCAAGATGGACCTTTGTTTGTTTTTCACGAAGGTCGAACACATGGATTATCGATGTATATTAAAAACGGCATCCTTTATTGCGGTTTCAGAACTTGGACAGAAGACCATATCGAGAAGATAACTACAACAAATCTTGATAAAAATAATGATTTTGAAGTGGATTTAGACCAAGATGGTCAGGTAGGTATTACCCTTAATGGCAATAATATAAAGCAATTTCAATCTCCTTGGCCCATGCCAGTCCAACCGGGAAATATAAACTATTTGACCGGTAATTGGGATATTGGGACTGCTGGGGCCAAAGGGTTTACGCCTATTGGTGATTATAGAAAAGAGCATGTATATTCGGGAAAAATTTATCAAGTACAGATACAAATCTTAAATTAATAAATTATGCATAAAATAGCAACGAGACGGTTAGCCATATATCTATTTCTATTTATGGCGGTCGCTATAATCAGAGTTGATGCCCAGCAACGACCCAATGTCTTATTGATAATGGCTGATGATATGGGCTATTCCGATATTGGGTGCTATGGTGGTGAAATCCAAACCCCAAATATTGACAAGTTGGCTGCCAATGGGTTACGCTTTAAGCAATTTTATAATACTGCGCGTTGCTGCCCGACAAGGGCATCAATGTTGACCGGCCTTTATCCTCACCAAACAGGTATTGGAGGAATGGTCGGTGACAATAGTGAAATTCCCGCATACGCCGGTGATCTGAACAGGCAATGTGTTACAATTGCGGAAGCATTGGGAAGGGATGGGTATGCAACCTACATGACCGGAAAATGGCACATTTCCGAATCTACATCGCCAGTAGACAAGCACAATTGGCCCAAGCAAAGAGGATTCGACAAATTCTATGGAACAATTACAGGGGCTGGAAGCTTTTTTAACCCTGCAACTCTGACATATAATAACAATGCGGTTTCTATTTCTACCAAAGATAATTTTTATTATACCAATGCCATTTCTGATTCCACAGTAACTTTTTTAGAAAACCATAGTCAGAAAATTCCTGATCAACCTTTCTTTTTTTACGTTGCCTATACCGCGCCACATTGGCCGCTACATGCCTTGGAAAAGGACATACAAAAATATGACGGTGTTTATTCCAAGGGATGGGATAAATTGAGGAAAGAAAGAATTAGTCGTATGGAACAAATGGGACTTATTAATAAAGAATGGGAGCTCAGTGAACCCTCCCCGGATATCCCATCTTGGCAGGATGTAGAGAACAAGGATTGGGAAATTCGGCGAATGAAAACCTATGCCGCCCAGATAGATGCTATGGATCAAGGAATAGGAAAGATCATTGATCATTTAAAACGGAACAATCTTTTGGATAATACGATCATCCTATTTTTATCGGATAATGGAGGATGTGCCGAAACTTTTGATAGCAGTACGGAATGGGTCAGAAGATATGGCCCCAAAAAGACTTTGGTAGGTGCTGAGGTAACCTATGGTAATGATACTGATTTAATGGCCGGAACTCCTGACACCTATATGAGTTATGGTGAACCTTGGGCCAACTTGAGTAATACTCCCTTCCGTTATTACAAACATTACGGCCATGAGGGTGGGGTGGCCACACCTTTTATCGTGCATTGGCCCAAAGGCTTTAGCGAAAAGAACAAATTTCGAGATGAGGTGGCGAGTATTATTGATATTATGCCTACTATATTAGAAGCCACGAACACCTCATATCCAGCGATTTATAATGATAATTCTATTCAGCCAATGGAAGGGGAAAGTCTCTTGCCTGTCTTTACAGGGAAGCATTTGGAAAGAAAAAACTGGTTTATGGAACACGAAGGGAATAGGGCGGTAAGAAATGGGAAGTGGAAATTGGTATCCACTAGAAACAAGGAATGGGAATTGTACGATATGGAAAAGGACCGTACGGAAACAAAAAATCTCAAAAACCAATACCCTGAAACGGCCAACGAACTTGAAAACCTATGGGATAGCTGGGCCCGGCGAGTAGAGGTATATCCGAATAAATAACTAAAAAATATTGTTATGTATTCTATGAAAATAATTAGGAATATGGTAATGTTTGCGTTGTTGGGAGGCATTATATCCTGTAAGGAAAAGTCATCGCGGGATGTAAATGAAAGAACCCCACCTAACGTACTGTTCATCGCCATAGATGACTTGAACGATTGGACCGGTTTTTTGGGTGGACGCGATGGTGTTTATACACCCAATTTGGATGCCTTGGCAGCACGTGGAATGGCCTTTACCAACGCGCATTGTAGCGCACCGGCTTGCGGCCCATCAAGAGCAAGCTTGATGACCGGGATTCGACCGAGTACTTCTGGCATATACAATAATAGTGCAGAATGGAGAAAATCACCAGTCTTAGCACATGCAAAAACGATTCCTGAATATTTTCGAGAAGCAGGGTACATTGTAAAAGGAGGGGGAAAGATATTTCATGCGCTTTCGTGGATTAGAGATCGTTATGGGATAGATCAAAATGATCCTACTATTTGGGATGCGTATTTCCCTTCCAAAGAAAGATCGCTTCCAGAAAGTGTTTGGCCGGAAAGCGCGGTAAAGGATTCTACCGGTTATGTAAGCTGGCAGCCGCTGGTTGGCAACGGCACAGCAAAAAGACCAAGCGGATTTTTTGACTACGGAGCTTTGGGAAATAATGAGGAAATGGCCGATTATAAAGTGGTCGATTGGGCTGTTGACGAGTTGAATAAAGAACACAAAAAACCACTTTTTCTCGGTGTAGGGATCTTTAGACCACATATCCCTTGGTTTGTTCCCAAGGAGTATTTTGACAGGTACCCCATCGAAAATATTACACTGCCAAAAATCGAGGAGAATGATTTAGATGATGTTTCGTCGATGGCCCTCAAGCACTTGAGAAGAGATTGGCAAAAGTGGATGTTAACAAATAATGAATGGAAAAAAGCGATTCAGGCCTACCAAGCTTCCATTACTTTTTCTGATGCCATGGTCGGTCGACTTATTGAAGGTTTGGAAAAATCCGGAAAATTGGATGAAACCATTATTGTTCTATGGTCCGACCATGGGATGCATATCGGTGAAAAGGAACAATGGGAAAAATTTACCCTTTGGGAAGAATCCACGCGGGTTCCTTTGATTGTCGTTGCTCCGGGTACAACGAAGGCAAGTACAAAAACGGGGGAGGCGGTAAGTCTTTTGGATGTTTATCCCACATTGGTAGAGCTTTCTGGAGGCACCATTTTTGAACAATTGGAAGGACAAAGTTTAAAACCGCTCTTGGAAAATCCTCTTATGACACGCGAAGAGCCCGCAGTTACCACATGGCATTATAACAATCATGCAGTAAGAACCAAAAATTGGCGTTATATAAGTTATAGTAATGGCGACGAGGAACTTTATAACCATAAAAGTGACCCTGATGAGTTTTACAACCTTGCAAACAAGCCTGAAAATAGAATTCTGATGGACTCGTTGCAGCAATGGATGCCTAAAACGAATTTCCAATACTCATTAACCAACTATAAGAATAATTGATTTTAATAAATATCCCATGACACGTTCGTTTATGAAATTTTATATCCTGGCTACACAAATAATTTTCTTAATTGGAAGTGCAACTGCACAAAATTCAGACACCCTTCTCTTGGAGAATTCGAATATCAAAGCCACGTTTTCGCAAGAAGGGTTAATTGAACTTGTAAATCCATCTGATTCTTTTCAGGCAAATTTTGTTAAAAAAGGAGGACAGGTAAAAACAAAATTAACCTATAAAGATGAGAAGAATAACTGGATCGACCTTGAATATTATAGAGATAGTATTAGTTTGATTAGGAATATAGACTCTTCCATAAGTATTCTGACCTGGGGTCCCCATAAATCATTAAATATGGAACAGCGTTATAGTCTGAGCCAGAACGGATTGGATATGGATATATATGTCCAAACAGCAACGTCTTCGCCTGTTATTGTAGGAGATTTGGGAATTAGTTTGCCATATAGGTCCCCTGCCGGAAATAATCAGGTAGATATCTATGAAAGGTCGTTTGTGAAACATCATTTTATTTCTGGAAATGGATCGTTCTTGTATTTTACGAAACCATCGGGCAATGGACCGTTTCTGATGATGTTGCCAAAGGCAGATACTCAATTAGAATACTTTGATAATAAAGGGGACGGATATGTGGCTTATATCCACTCGTTCTTATCTGCTAATAATGTTGGTGGAACCTGGCGGCAGCCAAACACCAAAATATCCACAGAAAATGCAAAGGATAATGCAAACCGCTTGCACTATGGTTTTCGGTTCAGATGGGCAAATGATTGGGAAGATATGAGGCGTATTTTATACGATGAAGGTCTTTTTGATATTCGAGTGGTGCCTGGAATGACTTTGCCATCCAACCTTTCTGCACAATTTTCTCTCCATACAAAAAATAATATAGATTCAATCACAACAGAATTTCCGCAGAATACATCTATCAAATATATTGGTCAGAAAATTCCACATCATGATGTCTATGAAGTCAGTTTTGAAAAACTAGGAGAGAATTTGTTGACTATTCATTATGGAGGTGCAAAGAAGACTTATCTGGAATTCTTTTCAACAGAACCACTCGAAACTCTTATCAAGAAAAGAAGTGCTTTTATCGTTAACCACCAGCAGCATCGGGATACTACTAAGTGGTATAATGGCCTTTTTTCTGCTTACGATATGAAAAATGGGGTTTTAAGAGGTCCTGATAATACGGATGGTTTTGATGAGTGGTGGGGCTACGTGTTGGCAAGTGATGATGCGGCCTTGGGTAAAGCTCCTTTCGTGGCAGCTAAAAATGTTTATTATCCTGAGAAAAATGAAATTAATGCGGTTGAATATTATATAAATAATTTTGTGTGGGGTAAACTGCAGCGTACCGATAAGGAAAAGCCTTACCCATATGGTATTTACGGAACACCTAACTGGTTAGTGAACCGAGATACCACAATGAATTTTCGTTATACCTGGTCTCCGAATTCTATCATCAAAAATACCGGGCGCGATACAATGCATATTTGGAGAGCATACGATTATCCGCATATCTTTATGCTCTATTATAATATGTACCAAATTGCAAACAAATATCCTGACCAAGTTACTTATCTCGATGCAGAAGGGTACTTGGAAAGAGCTTTTCAAACGGCAAAAGCGTTCTTTTTGTATCCTTACGAGATAAGGCCATGGGAATACAAAATTTATGAACTAGGATTCTATAATGAGCTTGTTATTCTAGATATAATTTCGGCGCTTGAATTAACTGGAAAATTCGATGATGCCGACTGGTTGAGAAATGAATTTGAGAAAAAGGTAAAATTTTTTATTTACGATAACCAATATCCATATGGATCTGAGTTTTCCTTCGATCGTACCGCTTTTGAATCGACTTATGCACTGGCCAAATATGGAGTGCTTCATAAAATGAAACCTGATCGTAATCTTTGGTTTGATAAGAACCTTGGCAAATGGTGGTCTCATCCTACTGTAAAACAGGAAGATGCACGTAATTTTATGGAGCGCCAACATTATGCAGGTTTATCTGTAAGAGGTTGGCTGGAAACGAACTACTATAAACTTGGTGCAGATAAAAATATGAGCTACATGTCAAAAATGGGAGGTTGGTCCATATTGGATTACGGAATAAATTTTGCTGTCAGTCCCTATGATTGGCTACAACTAGGCTATGCCTCCTATTTGAGCTCGTGGGCTTTGATGAATTCAGGTACGACTGCTAGTGGTTACGGCTTTTGGGCTCCTGATAAAGAAAACGATGGAGCGATTGGAGGCGAATTTGTTGAGGCTAAAAGAGGAAGAACCTGGCTTGGAAGGGAGATGGATAGGGGAGCTTGGAACTATGATGGAGAAGCAGATTTAGGCCTTGGCGCGGGCATGAGGATGGCAGCTACGATTCTTACGGATGACCCGCTTTTTGGTTGGGTAGCTTATGGCGGCCAATTGAAAGTAACTGCCAATGCATTTCAAATAACACCGGAGGACGGGTTGAACTGCCGTTTTTCTTTAGTAACCGATGAATGTAGAATGACTATTTCATTGAACCGGGATGGTTTTGAAAAGAACCATGAAATAATAGTAGATAAGTCATTGGAAAAAATAACATTTTACGTCCAGGCCAGAACTACTGGGCCTCATCTAACAAGGCTTAGTATCATTGATTATCAACGTAATCCGAAAAAACCAATCATCGTGGAGATAAGTGGAAAAGAAAGGAAATTGAATCAGTTAACCTCTGGGGAATATTACGTTGATCTTTTTATAAATAATGTAAGTCAAAAAGTTGTACTTAAGCTTTGAAAAAGACATTATTAAAATAAAACTACGATAAAAAACACTAAGGATGAATTCAAAAAATCACGTTAGAATTCAGAGAAATGAAATTTCAATTATAAAAGTTTTTACATTAATACTCTTAATTTGGGATATGTATCTCAAATGTTGGAGAATGCTATTCGCAAAGTCTTTCTCCAATTCCTGAAAAGTGGAGCCACAACTGTTTGGGAATGTTGGGGACGTGATTGGGCCGATCTGAGCAATAGCCGTCTTCGTCCAGATTGTATGACAATGCTTGTAGGTATAGTACGTTTTTTTTATGATGATATTGCCTGTATTCGTGGTCCAGATTTTATGGGAAGTCGTTCTTTAGGAACGGGTTATAAGCAAATAATTATACAACCGTTGGAGAAACAAGAACTTCAAATATTATTAGACTAATTAACTTGAGAAACAACCTATTCCTATATGAACAAGTAATGAGATTGAATAATTTAATCACAAAATAGGTTAAAAGGATTGATAAAATGAATACATCTTAACTAAAATCCGAATATCCACTAAAGGTATTCTAACTCATATGTAAGGTAAGAATTTATTTTAAAAGTATTTATAACACTTATAAATTTTATTGTTTAATATATGTTTATATCTTTGATAAGTGTAAATATCATATTTAAAAATTAAAGATGCCCATGCTGAGCATACACAATGGCTCATACGCAATATGCCAACCGCAGGCGCAACACAGGCAAACTGTGCATAGCCGTAATGTAATACGAGTAAACGAAATCATTGAATAAACGAGGCCTTTAATTTTAAGCTTAAATCTGCTGATACGATTTTGTATTTAATAATTAAACCACAATTTATAGTACTACCCATATGAAACACTTATCATTCCCTTATCACTGGCTGGCGGCTTTTTGCCTTGTAGCAGCACTTTCCGGATGCGACACCGTTCAAGAAATAAAGCAGGAAGACTCTTACTCCGGCCTCGTCTCCCTTTTCAAAGAGTTC
>TARA_B110000037_G_scaffold4526_1_pt1 | contig 11440 bp, 2 predicted proteins | sample TARA_B110000037 | Tara Oceans TARA_B110000037 (sample SAMEA4397196) | marine metagenome | biome: Polar Biome; feature: [MIX] marine epipelagic wind mixed layer (ENVO:01000061); material: water (ENVO:00002006), including particulate matter (ENVO:01000060) such as... | depth 10-100 m
ATTTCTGTTATGCTTGATATTATGCTAGGATGTACAACAGTAGAAATTAACTCGCTAGAAGCTAACACTTGCGGACTGATTGTTGCTACAGGAACCTTTGCATCATCAATATGATGATACCCTGTGTTTATTTGAGATATAACTTGATTGACGTGATCTGCAAATATTTTATCACCAGTTGTAATAGTAATGCCAGTATCAACATTCACAACGTCAGATGCTATTTGGCCCCAGCCATATCTTCGATTAAGATCTGTGTGATGTGCTGCGTCAAACGCATACGAACCGCCAGTCCAGTATTCGTTATAATATGTAGTTAATTCAACCAGGTGGGTATGGTTAATTAATTCACCTGTTGCAAAATCAATAAGGACTGGTGCAGTGGGCATTTACTTTACTCCGACTATTACTTCTATTGTGCCTGGCCCTAATGTTGTTTTAGATTCCAATGCTCTTCCAATAACATGTTGCCAGCTGTATTCATTAACTGCATCAACTGATTGTCCGTGCCCTGGTAAGTTACTAGAGATGATTCTATCACCCTTTTTAATTATGCCAGTAACGTTACATGGTACTCTACCAAGTAATGCTACTCCGACAGTAGTACCTTGAAGCATACTGTTCATTAGTAATGCTGGATCTGTAGTTACAATTCCTAACACTTCGCTATCTAATTCATTTTTTGCATCAGTAACATCATGCTCGCTATCACATAGTATTACAACTGTGCCTGGTGCATGTTCTACATCTGAAGTGTATAGCTCCGCAACGTCAGCGTATTGTGCGTATGTTGCAGTTCCGTGGAATTTCATAGATCGTGCTGTTACTGTGTTTAAGTTAATCCCTTGATTAATTGTTGCATCACCTGTGCCAGCACCATTATTTGTAAAGTTGCTGTAATACGTTGCCATTGTTGTATCAGTTGAATTTATATTAAACGAAGCATCAGAACTTGTAATTGAAACCGGAACGCCATTTGCGCTGTGTACTACAACAGTATGTTCGCCTGGAGTAGTGTCATCATCTAATAACGTTATAACATTACTACCTGACTGTGTAGAATGAAGTGATAGCCACTTACCTGTTGTGCCGGCAGTAGTGATATGCCAAATTTTCAAAGCTTCACTATTGCTAGTAGTATCCCACCATAGTTGTCCTTCTGTAGGAGTAACCGGTGCTGTGTCGCTAGCAAAATTCTCTAATAACTTAACAGAGTTTTGTGCTATTGCTTCGCCGTAATTAATTAAATCTTTGCCAACTAAACTTAACGTTGTATCTACGTTAAGGTTGTTTGCAAGTACTGATATTTGAGATGTTGCAGATGTACCGTCTGTGCCATTTAATGGACTTCTTGCTATTGTGTATGCTGTGCTTGTTGAAATAGCCATAATTTAAACTCCTGCTCTTATTCTTAGAGTATATAATATCTCTAATTTTCTATTTTTGCTTTTTTGGATAGGGTGAAAAATCAAATGAGTTAAGTAAGTACCTGCTTCGGTCATTAACCCAATCTCATCAAATACAAACTCTTCATCTGCACCAGTGTTGTAATTATCAACTGTAGCTGCATCTGCGGGAAAATCATAATCTAAAATTACCTTACATTCTAAATCTGAGTATGGTTGATTGTCTGCATCGTTTACAGTAAATGTTGTTACTGCTACTTGCAAGTCTACTGCTGGTGTTACTAAATTATCTTTACTGGCAGTATACAATCCTTTACTAGTTTCACCGGATACCTTAGGTTCATTATATGTAATGTTACCGCTTGCATCTATTGTTGTGCCTCCATATCCAAACGCTAATTTAGATATAAAATATCCTTTACCGTCTGACTTTTGATTAGCTATTGATTTAGCAACTGCTAGTGCAAAGTTCTGAAAGTTAATTGCGTTATATTTGTCAAGTAGAACTTCGCCTGAATCAAAGTCTTTGATTAAAACGTGTCCTTCTACGTTAACACTTGAGTTTTCTTTTAATGTTTTCATTATTCCTATTCCTTATACACTATTTATGCCTAGCATTTATAATGTAATTCCCTGGCTAAGTGCTTGCAACTCTTGTGCTAAAACTGAACTTGGGCTTGTTTGTAATAATTGTTCTGACAACGCTTGGTATTGCAATGTAGTTGCTGGATTACTAAATGTAAGTCCTGCTACTTCTGTTATTGATTTACCAATTGCTGCTGATATTGCAAATGTTCCTGCTACTTCGCGTGTTGTAATACTAAGTAACGTTGGACTAGTCTTTGCAAATTCTATTAATTCACCACCAATGTATGCGAACCCGGTTGCACTAAATGCTCCGAAGCTCCCACTAATAGTAGTGTCGTCTACACTCAATGGTGCAGTTATTGTTGTTTCTTTAGATACCTGTAATGCGTGTGCTACTACTGTGCCTGTATTATCTTGTATATGTACAAACGTTCTTGAATCACTGTCTTCTGTGCTCCCAACTAAGTTAGTCTGCACACCAATACGTAATGATTCAGTTGGTGTAAGTTTTATTATAGATTCTTCTTTTGGTGCATACTTTGCTACTACTGAACTAACCTTTGTATGGAAAGGTTTAACTTCTTGTATATAACCCAGTACATTGCTAATCTTATCTTTCTTATATTTTCTAGTAGTTGAATCTATTATGTTGTTTAATTCTAACTTAACGTATGTTGTCTTTCTAACCCAGTTTGTTTGTGCAAACGAGCTAAGTGTGTGATTTACAATACTAAAGAATAGTGTATTCATATGTTCCACGTTGTAATGAACAAATATATCGTTCTCTAGTGCTGTAATTATTGTTTCCCAATACTCTGCTATGTCTGCTTGATCAAATGGAGTAGAATCAAATGCTGCAATATCCCAACCCCCGTCTAGTGTTAACAATCCTACGTTAAGTTGAATTGTAATGTTCTTCTTCAATACTAAATCCCATTTTGCAGTAATAGCATTATATGCATAAATCTCACTTCTATTGCGCTGTACGTCAGTATCAAACACACTAATCTTAGCAACTAAGTGAAGATCTTTATCAATGTTAGCTAGGTCTGCATAGCTAGTAACTGTTATTGTATGGTTAGTGGTTCCTGTATATGACGCTAATCTATAATCATGCCATGTCCATAAACGTTTAGGGAAACTCTTCTCTATAAATGTTCTATCCCACGTGTCTTTATATTCTTGGTCTAAGTTAATGTGTTGTAGCAACTTATTAATTGTTACTGCTGCATTTCTTCTAGCACCAGTTAAATCATTAAACCAAGTTTGACCCGAGTGTCTAATAACTTGACTGCCATGATCTGTGTCGTTGCCGTATCTGTTAAACCTGTGAAGTGATTGGAAAGGTAATATATTTTTCAACTTATCTCTTCCAGCTAAATTCTGCCTCATGCCCATTATATAATACTGTGGGATTAAATCAGAATCTTTTGTAATAAGCGTCCACTCGTTGTGCGATTTGTATTTGTCACCTGCTTTGTTAATTTGTAATACAGTGTTTGCATCGTCAATATAATATTTAATATTATCAATAATAAATTCAGTACTACTAATAGCTGCGAACCAACTAACTCCGTTTGCTGTTGGATTTGAAATTATATTTGCTACATCAAATGCTGACAATGTTCTAGTATCCGATATGGTTGTTTTATCTTTAACCCAATAATAATATACATCACTATAAGTGTTAGTTTGTTTGTTCCATTCTTTAGTTGTGGTATAATAATATAAATTATTATCAGCTAAACTATCATACACTGAGAATGCTGTGCCAGTTGCAACTTGGCCAAGTATTTCTGTATTGTTTTTAACTGCATCAGCATAGTCATCTGGCGCAACAGTTGATTTAATCCATTCCCATACAGCTATTTCACTGCCTGTGTATTGTGTTCCCCACGCGACTGCCTTATAAGCAGCTTCGCCCTGGTTGTAATCATAATATTTAACCTTGCTCGTGTCCCACCATCTAGTTCCTATCTGTTCTTCGCCCCACGCTGTATCTGGATCAGTAAGCTGATTTATATCTGATGAGGTTGTATAAATTGCATTATCAGATACATTAATGTAATCTAAATTTTGTTGTGCTACGCCAGGAATAATCTTTCTCATAGGATCCCATGCTTCTAATTGTACTTTTGCTTTGTTATCTTTATGATTATAAATTATAATACTATCAATGTCATCATTAGTTGGCCTACTAGTTGTTGTTCTTATATCAGTCCATGTGTTTCCTGTTGCTGTTTTATATACGTATGTACCAGATATTGAATTATAACTTGATGCAATTACAAGTGTGCTTAATGGTAAATTCCAACGTGTGTTTGTTATTGAGTCATCTCTCTGCGAGGTATCTTTAAATCTAGTTGTTACTAATGGGTAAACAGAAACTGCGTTGCCGCACTTCTCAATAAATTCATCTATGTAAAAAATTCTATCAGCATTTGTTCCAATTCCAAGTTTAGTTATCTTGTGTATGCCATCTATGTTAGGCGTAGTAGTTGTGTTTAATAATTGTACAAAATCACCTACTTGGAACATATGTGATTCGTTTGTTGTTATCTCTGCGTCATTGCCATCTTTGCTCGTTGTGCCTGCACATATACCACACGTACTGCCATCTGTGCTTTTTGTAAATAACGGATTTGCTGCGGTGCCTTTGCTCTGCACTTGTAATATGTTCCATCCAAAGAACTTAGTAATTATTGTTCCATTAGATGCTATTTCAAAGTCACTATCGTTTGTTACTAGAATATTATATAATGCATCATCGTCATCGGTTGCTGCCCAATCAGCTGGTGATGTGATAAACGTATTTTCAACAGTACTTCCTATAGCATTAATCGTTCCGGTTATAAGTCCTGCAATGTCATTAAACGTAGTCGCACCCATAGTAAGACTTGCTTCCGGTGACGTTACTACTATTGCATTGCCTAATTCAACAATAGTAACCGTTGATGAGGCTGCTGTTAGAGCTAATTGAATTTTAGTAACAGCATCAGCCATTGATGTTGGTTTTTCAATTGGAGTAGTTGATACTACATATAAATCGTTAAGTCCAAGTATAGTCCTGGCTGTTCCAGCTATAGCTAATCCATTTGAATCATTATTTGTGCTTGTTAATACTAGCTTGTTAGCAGAAACGGATGCTGCTATTTTATTGTCTAATAATGATTCAGCGTTAATGGCTGCTGCTATTTGAGTCACTGTCATTGATCCTGGCTCAAGCGTAGTAGTTGATGACGGGTGAGCTGTTGTTCCGCCCGACGGGAATCCCAACGTAGTATTAGTGGCACTTGCTGATAATACTATAGAGTCTGTTATAAGACCCATTGCTCTACTTAACTGTAGCGTTAGTGGGTAAAGTCCGGTTGTATTAATAGATGCTGTTACAAAACTTGTTCCTGTATAAGTATTAATCTTATCTACAATCTCAGTAGCGTTCATGCTGTTAGGCACGTGTACTAATGTAACAACAATAGCTGCGCCAACTGCTGGTGCTGTTGTAAATGTTAGTATTTGTCCAGTCATAGTAAATCCAGTTTCAGCAGTGCCATCAACTGTTACTGTTACAAGACTTGAACTATATGTGCTAGCTGAAAGTGCTTGTGCTATTGTAAAGTCTGTTTGACTTGCTATACCTGTAAAGTTTTCAATTACGTTTGATGGTGTTGTATCAAAATCAACTACTATACCATTTAGTGTAATACTTTTACCTGTAACATCGGCTATAGCAACTGGTGTTGTGTACGGTGCAGTATTACCAGTTAGTTCAGCGCCTGCAGTAACAGTAGTTACAAGAACATTATTTGAAAATGCAATAGGTACTGTTGTTCCACTGTGTGTGATTAATAGCGTCTCGCTTGGTAAGAATGTTGGATTGACCACAGAACCTATTGCGGTAATATCATTGTATTGCGTTAAATACTCTTCAAATGTAACTGAGGTACCTGCAATTTCTGCTACTGTTCCGAATGGAAAGTCTACACCAGTTGCTGTACCAGTTACTACAATACTGTTGGTTGCTATATTTAATCCAGTAAAGTCTACTATACAGTTATATAGTTTCCCTTCATGCCTTACTTGTTCACCTTTTTTATAACTGGTATAATCATTCCAAGTAGGTATTTTTGTATATGATGCGGTCTTATCAAACGCAGTGCCTATGCTGGATGCATTTGTAATTTGGTATTTTGTTTCATTACTTTTTGTCTCACCAGCTGTAAGTATGTCAGAGCTGGAATCATTATAGCTTAATGTATTAAATGTAATAGCTTTCTCATTAACTGTGTTAGCCGCTGTTTTATATATTATATTTGCAGCTGGAGTAGTAGGAGCCGTTGACAACGATATAGTTTGTGGAGATGAGTTAATATCATCTGATACTATTTCTATCTCAAGTGGATCTTCCATATCACTATTACCAAGTGTAGATTGTCTAAACATATATTGTTCAAATACTGAAATTGATGAATTGTCGCCACTTAGTAAACTACTCTTACCTATGTGTTGTATTGCACCTTTGGTGCCTTTTTCTGTAATTACACCTTGGTAATAATTTGTAAGTACGTTCTTATCAATCCCTATGCCATCTAGTAACTGCCCGTCTATATTGCCTATTGTTAAATCTTTTGCTTTAGCAAATGCGTTATTAAATTCGTTTACGTCTGTTCTATAAATGTCGTCTACACTTTGTACTGCACTGTCAAAGTTTTGTACAATATGATTATCAACTACTAAGTAACCTGGTGCTTTCTTTTCACCTGTCCAATTACTTGTTCGTTGTCCTCTTACTAGCAAACGTTCTTGACGTGTGTTACTAACGTCATCAAACAAATATACTCCTAGTTTTGTTTTATTTTCAAATACAACAATGTGTTCATAATCTAATACTGCACTAGTAATGCTTCCAATAAATTCTTTATTCTTTGTTTCAATATTTACTGTGCCGTTTGTTCGTGATATACTTAAATCACTATTTTGTATTCTGACAGCATCAGTATCTAGTACATCATTATTGTTATAGGTTAATTGGTTATATTCACATACATGTCCGTGACTTGGTTTAAACTTTATTTCTCTGCCAAGTTGTAGAATGTATATATTGCTTACTTCTGCGGTTAACGCCCAAGTAACAAAGTCAGTTGCAGAACTGTCGCCATCATACGCAACTGTATATCCACTTGTTCGCATCCATTCCCAATATCCTCTTAGGAAGTTATATGTGTCTTGTATTTTTTCAATTGTAGCATCATATTCTAATATACTAGGTGTTGATACAAACGTATTATATCGTTTTACTTTTTGAGTTGCAATAGTTTGTGTTGAATAGTCTGATGATTTTACTAAGTTAGGTTCAAGGAATTTAAACTCTCTATTGTTATTACTTAGGCCAGATACTTTCCAGCCAGTTAGTGTTTTTGTAATAAGTACCGCACTTGCTGTAATTGAATCTGTCACTGCACCCTTATACATCTCAATATTAAAATCGCTCTCTCCTAGTATAAAATCACCTGCTGAACTACTTTCTGCAGATATGTCTAGTAAATGTTTACTAGTAAATCCAGATAACTTTTCTTGTAGTTTAGTGGTTAAGTTGCTATATAATTCAGCTTGGCTAATGTTGTGTTGATTTCTTAGAATAAAATTATATTGTGCTTGTGATATTCCGTTTGATACAAATGGAATAGCTTTAAGTTCTAAGTCAACACAAATGTCATTTGCTGCACCAGCAGTACCTACATATGAAAGTACTGGAGTACCAATAAAATATAATCCTCTTTCTATTAAACTTATACTACTAATTGAACCTGTGGCGCCGCCGCCATCGATCGCGTATCTTGCTTTACCAATAGTACTATCATAGTCATCTAATATTGTAAACCATCCAGCACTTTCTAGTGTAGTAGGAGGATTAGTACCAGTGAGTGTTATGTTAACAATTGAGCTTCCATAAATCTCTCCTGGCATTTTATAATCAATAGTTGATGGAAGCAAATTATTATAACGACTTACATTTGATATAACTGAAGTATGTTCACTAATAAAACCAGGTTGGAAGAATGCTGTCCATGCTTTTGCTGGAACTAATTTTGATATAGCATCTACTGTCATTGCTTGCCCATTTGCTGATGAGCGCCAGTTAATTTCAACTGGTCCCCAGTCACCAAACACAAAGGCTGCTTCTTTAGCAACATTTGATGGAGTACCTAATACTGTTTGAGGATCTTCTAATATGCCTGCAGTTGTAACTGGACAGTTGACTGCCCAATCCCAGGCATGTCTTGCATGTTTTATAACTTGTATTATGTTGTCATTTTCTGGATTTGAAACTATACCTTTTTTCAATGCGTCAATTAGTGCAGCTCGTTTTGCAGTGTCACCGGCAATGCCTGTGGCATCAGTTAGCCATGTGTAATGTGTGTCCCACCAAGTTGGTTTAAATGCATGACCTAACATATGCCACGGAGTAATATGTGGAGTACATGTTCCAAATAAGTGTGTGTATGCACCCTTGTAATGTCCTGGTAAGTTGTTAATACCATCAAATGTCATTGTGCTGTAGTTCCAAGTAAGTGAATCTGCAGCATCATAATAACTAGCAGTGTTTAGTCCTGTAATGTCATTATGTCTTGCCCATTGGTAGTAATATTTTTCTAAATAATTATTTAAATCATTTAATGTAAACCACGTGCTTGCATGCATAGATGGAATAAACTCAACTGGTGATGAATATCTTTCTCTAGCTAATATAGTTGTTTCGTTACTTGGCGGTGACCATTCGCGTTCAGCATACATGCTGTCTTCTTTAACTAGTCCAGCAAATATACGCTTTTCCATTTCAAATATTACCGCATTAACTGGATCAAATGTTGCACCAGCATTTATATTTTCAATATCTTTTCCAGTTACATCTATTTGCATGCCGTCATGTGTATAAAGAATATTATTATTAACTTGTGGTTCGATACCATATGCTAGTCCAAGTTTTACCATACTAGGTGGAATAAAGCAATATTCATCCATTTGAGAATAATAAACTTCTACAACTGCACTTGCTACTGGAGCAGTAACTAGAGTAACAGTGTCGCCTATAATAGTGTACTCAGTATCCTTAATAAGAAGTTTTCTAACTGATGATTCTGTTAGATAAACATATACATGATCTCTAATATTAAGATCACCATTAAATGTATATCTTGTTTTAAATGTTGTTGTCGTAGCATCTGTAGTTGTAAACAACTGCGTGTTGTCTGTTTGTGTGAACAACATGTTAGAATCTTTGTATAAGCCATCATCATGTTTATTTTTAATAACTTGTTGTATTGATTTGTCAGCTAACTCTTGTACAGTTGCTGCTCCTGATGTACTGAATATTCGTCTTGCCTGTGCTGTAACTCTGTTTCTAAAGCCTATATAATCATTGGCTTGTTCGTTTAATGCACCAGTGATACTTAGTTTATTGTCTGAATAATTAATGTCATTCATTATACTAATATCTTCTGACATAAAGATAGTGCCGCCATAATTTGGAGTATGAGGAATACTTGCAAAGTTATTCTCACCAAATGTGTTTCCATCAAAATTAGGCATAGCATTTAATTTACTTGCCCAATGGTCGAGTGTTTCACTTATTGTAAATGTGCTAAGTGGAGTATTGTGTACGTTGTGATCAAGTACATCTGGTAAACTTGTATTAACTGTTTTATTTGTTAAGCTGTTGTTATTCCAATAAAAATCTACTATGTCGCCTGTCTTAAAAATACTATCATCAATTGTAGTAGTAGTTGCTGTAGTTGTTTCTTGTGAAGCTAAAACCTCTTTACCATTAACTGTTGTTTTATGAAATAGCTTATCCCAATTATCTGATATGAAAAATGTTTGTAATAACACAGCACCAGTGCCATCATCAACGAATACATCAAATTGTTTATTGTTACTAGATGCACTTGTTGTTATAGTTGTAGCAGTTCCTACAGTGTTAGTTGTAATTTCAGACTGTGTAGAAAATGTTATTGCATCACTTGTTAAATTATGCAACACAAACTCTTGTCCTACACCTATCATATAAAATTCTGAAGATCCTGCACGGTTTGTATTTTCTACGCCATCACTATTAACAGTTGTTATAACAAGTTGTTGATCAGTTAATTGTTTTCTTGTGTTAAACGAATGAATGAAATACTCTTGTGTTGGTCTCCAGTTACTCTGTCCATAAGGAATTGCTAACGGAGTATCACCTGATGTTATTTCGTATTGTACATGTTCGCTTGCACCTGCTGTTTTGCCAGATTGTGCGTATATTGATTTTAATATATCGTTTTGTTTAAATAACGTATAACCTAACTGATCTTTTGTGTGTGACAAGTTATCATTTTCGACATGCTTAAAACTATTTAAATAGTTTTTAGTTAAAATAATATTTTCAAATTCATACTCGGCACCCTTTGGGGTATCTTTAAAACTTAATGGAAATCCTAATTCTTTGTCATTTACTGACCCTGTACCTTCTTTGTACCCAAATATCTTTTCACCGTTGAATCCAATACCAGCTATATTTTCTAAATTTACACCCACTTCATTATAAAATCTATACAGTGGGTATTGATTTATTTTAGTTTTTTGTTGTGCTAATGTAACTTTGCTATTAATGTAATAAGCATCTGCTTGGTTCCATAAACTATTTGTACTATTCTTAATAGAGAATGTATCGTTCTCAGTTAGCGTTATGTCTGTTCCACCAACTGTGTGAATAAGGCTATCAGTGGTATCAATATAAACATAAGTTGTACCTGCTGCAAATGCTGCTATTGTTGCTGATTGGGCTGTAGTAACACCGTGATCAACTGCACCTAAATGTGTGTGTCCAGTGTACTCTGCATTGTCCCACATGTTTAGTCCAGCGTCATATTCAATAATAGGACGAAGTGCTATTCTGTTTGGATTTAATATTTCAGAAAAATCATAAGTTGGTAGTAATGTTTTTAACTTATTAATTGTACTAATGTTTACCCAATGGTTTGCTCTGCTCCATGCACTTTGAAATGCATCATGCTTTGCAATAACAATATAATCTTTTAAAGGAACTACTGGTAGCCCTAGGTGATACATTACATTATTTGTTGGAGATACTGTTAGTCCAGCTAATTCTTTTGTAGTTGCAGCCGCTATTGCAACATTACCAGAAGTAGGATCAACTGTTACTGAAAATATATCTGTATTATTAGTTGCACCGTGTGTCCAACTTCCTGTAAACTTTACAAATACATTGTTAGCAAGTTGAGTAGGATTAGATACAGATTCAATATCGGAATCAAAAAGGAAGCCATCAAATATCGGAAGCCTTGATGTGTTTGCATTAAAGGCTGTAATTCTAGCCTCCGGTGTTCCTGTGTATGTGGTAGCAGTGCCTGGGCTTACATTAAATACTTTTGGACTAGTGTATACTC
>TARA_B110000037_G_scaffold5330_1_pt1 | contig 11439 bp, 9 predicted proteins | sample TARA_B110000037 | Tara Oceans TARA_B110000037 (sample SAMEA4397196) | marine metagenome | biome: Polar Biome; feature: [MIX] marine epipelagic wind mixed layer (ENVO:01000061); material: water (ENVO:00002006), including particulate matter (ENVO:01000060) such as... | depth 10-100 m
CTCGAATGCCTGTAATGTCGTGTTTGCCAGAAGCAATTTTTAAATTATGTTGGTAGTCTTCTGTCATGAAGTCAGAGAGTAAAAACACAATCGCTTTCTTTTTCATCACATTGGATAAAAACTTTAGTGCCTCAGCAACATTTGTAAGTTTACTTTTGGGTTCAAATTCAATCAATTCTCGTATAATTCTTAAGACATGAGAACGTCCTTTTTTTGGCGGAATGTACAATTCGATTCCATCCGAGAATAAAATCAGACCAATTTTATCATTGTTTTGTGTAGCAGAAAACGCCAATGTTGCTGCAATTTCGGTTACAATTTCATTTTTAAACTGCACTTCTGTCCCAAAAAGCTTTGAACCCGACACATCGACCATTAACATCATAGTCAGTTCGCGTTCTTCTTCAAACACTTTAATATGAGGTTCGTTGCAACGTGCGGTAACATTCCAGTCAATATTTCGAACGTCGTCGCCGTATTGATAAGGTCTTACTTCAGAAAACGTCATCCCTCGACCCTTGAAAGTTGAGTGGTACTCGCCTCCAAACACATGGTCGGACAACCGCCGTGTTTTGATTTCTATTTTCCGAACTTTTTTTAGTAATTCCTTGGTATCCATTTGATAAGTGTGCTGTGCGTTGTGTGTGATTTATAAATCAAACAATAAAGTCACTACGAATTAAGGTACCTCAATAACATTCACAATTTTAGTAATGATGTCTTCCGATGTTACATTTTCCGCTTCTGCTTCATATGTAATTCCAATACGGTGACGCAGCACATCATAAACAATTGCACGCACATCTTCAGGAATGACATAGCCACGTCGTTTGATAAATGCGTAGCATTTAGCAGCTGTAGCTAGGTTGATACTTCCTCTTGGTGATGCACCAAAAGAAATTAAAGGTTTCAATTCTGCTAAGCGGTATTTTTCTGGATAACGCGTCGCAAATACGATATCTAAAATGTATTTCTCAATTTTTTCATCCATGTAAACCTCTCTAACAGCAGCTTGGGCACTTAAAATTTGCTTCACCGTTACAACAGGTTTGATTTTTTCGAACGCACCTTTTAGATTTGCTCTTACAATCATCTGTTCATCTTCGATTTTTGGATAGTCAATGATTGTTTTTAACATAAAACGATCGACTTGTGCCTCAGGAAGCGGGTAGGTTCCTTCTTGTTCTACTGGATTTTGAGTGGCCATAACTAGGAATGGCTTATCCAAAACAAATGTTTCGTCGCCAATGGTAACTTGTTTTTCTTGCATGGCCTCCAGAAGTGCTGATTGTACTTTTGCTGGCGCACGGTTGATTTCATCAGCGAGTACAAAATTGGCGAAAATGGGTCCTTTTTTTATGGTAAAATCGTTGGCTTTAATATTGTAAATCATGGTTCCTACAACATCTGCAGGCAAGAGGTCTGGTGTAAACTGAATTCGACTAAAACTCCCAGCAACAGCTTGAGACAGCGTGTTAATAGCAAGTGTCTTAGCAAGTCCGGGAACGCCTTCTAAAAGAATGTGACCCTGGCCTAAAAGCCCAATAAGTAAACGCTCTACCATATGTTTTTGCCCAACTATTACCTTACCCATTTCAAGCGTTAGTAAGTCGACAAAAGCACTTTCTTTTTCAATTTTCTTATTTATTGACTGTATATCAACAGCAGTATTGTTTTCTTCCATTCTGATATTTTAAGTGTAAGTTTTAGGGTCAATTATTTTTTGTAACGCAATTTGTTAAAATATTTCCGTTCACCTTGTTAATAATTGGTTAAAACTTAGGAGGATTTTACCTTATAATGAATTATTGTTTGTTAATTTTAGATTCCAATCCACAAAAATGAATAAAAATAAATTTTCAAAACTTATTGCCGGGACCATGTCTTGGGGTGTTTGGGGAATAAATTTTAATGGCGTCGAGATGCAACGGATGATTGAAAACACGGTTGATTTAGGGATCAGCAGTTTTGATCATGCCGATATTTACGGCGGATATACCACAGAATCAGCTTTTGGAGCCGCGTTTTCTAAAACAGATATTTCACGACCCAATGTTCAGTTTATTTCTAAATGTGGAATTCAATTGAAGACTCCAAACCGTTCCAATACACTCAAGCATTATAACTGCTCAAAAGACTATATCATTTCGTCTGCGGAGGCGTCATTGAAGCATTTAAAAACAGAATACTTAGATCTGCTTTTGATTCATCGCCCAAGCCCGTTAATGGATCCCTATGAAGTTATGGAAGCGGTTTATCACTTAAAAAAAGAAGGAAAAATAATTAATTTTGGGGTATCTAATTTTACCCCTTCACAAGTCGACCTATTGTTGCGTGAAGTGACTGTGGATGCGAATCAAATAGAGTTTTCTGTAGTGCAGCACCAGGCATTATTTGACGGGTGTTTGGATCAGTTGTTAACCCATAAGATCACGCCTATGGCATGGGCGCCTTTGGGTACTATTTTTAGTGCCGAAATGACACCTCAAAAAACGCGTATTTTAGAAGTTTTAGAAACGTTATCACCACTCTATAGCGCTCGTCCAGATCAGTTGTTGCTGGCTTGGATTTTAAAGCATCCTTCCGGAATTCATCCGGTGATCGGCAGTACAAATTTAGAACGAATCAAAGCCGCTTCAGAAGCAACTTCTATAAATTTAACAACTGAAGATTGGTTTAAACTATTGGAAGCCAGTCAAGGCTACGAAGTGCCTTAAAACACGTTAAAATGATTAATAAACGACTGCTTATCAAAAACCTTCTTGCGCATAATGACGAGAGCAGTTTTTATGATAAAAAGTTAAAAATTAACATTAGCAGTAAAGAGGGCAAAGCAAAGTTTCTTAAACATATCTGTGCATTATCTAATAGCAATCCCAACAACAATTCGTACATCGTTATTGGCGTGGACGATCAGCACAGTCATATTATTGGGGTCGATTTTTTTGACGATAGTAAGATTCAGAACTTGGTTAATGCCTATCTAAGCCATCCACCAATTATTCAGTATGAAAACATTCCGTTTCCTCACCTCAGCGACGATAAGGTCGTAGGGTTGGTGACGATCCGTCCAAAAGACCCTCAAGAGATTACTTCGCTTCGTAAAAATATTTGGAAATATTATGGCGGCAATGTGTTTTTTAGAGAAGGCAGTATGAGTATGCCGAAGGTGTTTGATATTGAATTGACAGATTCTAACTCTGAAATTGTGGCCTCTATCGAAGCACATTCCCAAAACAATATACAATATACTCTTGATGGGGTGTTTGATTTTATGGCAGAACGAAAGGATTATGAGCCAACATATAAAGTCTTTAAAGAGTATTTTGTAATGTGTTGGTCTGGTCAAAAGAAAATTATAAACAATCAAACATTTTATTCGCGGGTGGATATTGCGTTAATTAACGAGCAAGTACGGTTGTTTTACTCGACATTGGATGCTGTGGAGATTTCTTATGATAATGATTCTTTTAAAATTATTGAATATGTTAATCTTGGTTTAAGCGGTCAAAACACCTATTATCCGTTAGAAGAAACAACCATCACTTTTGGGAACAATGCGATTTACAATATCGATTCCAACTTACTTTTTAAACCCCCGCAGTACGATAAAAAAATTCTGCATCATATTTTTAATGCCAATAATGCGCTTATGGATCGCCTGAAACAGGAAAAACCGCTTACAGCGTCACAGCTCAAAGATTTAAAAAATGTTCCTGCGACGTATTTAATATGTTATTTTAATGGGATTGATGCGGCACTAACACAGCTTCAAGCTGCAAAGTCACTATTGTATAAACACAGCGACGAAGTGTATGCGCTTTACAAAGAAAGTAAACGAATTTTAAGGAAGGCGAAGTATAGTTAGGGGTGTTTTGTGTGATTAAATATTAGCGGCTTTTGGAACTGTTTTTTTCATATTGGTCACGAGCGTGACGCTCGCGATAGCGTTTTCTTTTTGAAAGCTTGTATAACGGTTACCTTTGTTAGCTGTTGTTTATATTAGACTTGTCTTTTAATAAATCCATATATTTTTTGTTTTTACTCCATATTTCTTCTCTTTCGGAATAAGAATAAGGCAAATCAAAATAGTAAATTGGTCCCCATGCCATTTTAGGAATATTCAATTCATTTCTTATTCTGTCAATTTTATTTTTATTTTCAATAGTTTTTAAAATGTCTTTATGGGTGGTGTTTTTCGCTATAAAAGGAAACATATATAGTTCCATAATCCGCATCCAATAATGAACCTCAAAATTCAGTAGTTCTTTGTTTTGACTATCTATCATTAAGTTAGTTGCATAGGGAAATTTTGGCGCAATTGTAGCCAAGTACCTGTCATTTAAATAATTTCCAATGTCTTCGTCAAAATAAATGACAGATACTTCGTATGATCCGTAGCCAAAGCGTTTATGCTCAAAAAGTATAAAACAGGACAATCCGTTTTCAAATTTTCTAAATAAGCGTTTTGATGTTTTGGTATGTCTTTCAAAACCATACTTTTTTACGAACGGAATAATTTTTTCGTTGAATATTTGGTTAAACTCCTTTTTCCTTTCTTTCGTTGTAAACGTTTCATCCAAGTGATTAATCGTTCTTTTATAGGGTTCAAAAAAAAAAGCCACAACCGGAGGCTGTGGCTTTTAAAAGAGTAGGGTTGTAACCCCTTATAAATCAAACTTAATGCCTTGCGCCAATGGCAACTCATCAGAATAGTTAATCGTATTGGTTTGTCGGCGCATATACACTTTCCAAGCATCAGAACCAGACTCACGCCCGCCTCCAGTTTCTTTTTCACCACCAAAAGCACCTCCAATTTCGGCACCAGAAGTTCCAATATTCACATTGGCAATACCACAATCAGAACCGGCATAAGACAAGAATTTTTCGGCTTCTTTGAGCGCATTGGTCATAATCGCAGACGACAAGCCTTGCGCAACTCCATTTTGTTTGTCAATAGCATTTTCTACACCACCAGAATATGTCATTAAGTATAAGATCGGCGCAAAGGTTTCATGCTGTACAATTTCAAAATGATTTTCAGCCTCAATAATTGCAGGCTTCACATAACAGCCACTTTCATAGCCTTCACCTTCTAATACACCGCCATCAACCAAAACGTTACCGCCTTCAGCTTTTGCTTTTTCAATCGCCGCTAAATAGGTGTTTACAGAATCGTGATCGATTAAGGGCCCAATATGGTTGTTTTCATCCAAAGGATTTCCTATTGTCAATTGTCCATAGGCACCCACAATAGCATCTCTTACTTTAGCATAAACAGATTCATGAATAATAAGTCGTCGTGTAGACGTACAGCGTTGTCCGCAAGTCCCTACAGCACCAAAAATAGCGCCCGGCACCACCACTTTTAAGTCTGCGGTTGGGGTTATAATGATAGCATTGTTTCCGCCTAATTCTAGTAGAGATTTCCCGAAACGCTGGGCAACCGTTGCGCCCACAATTCGCCCCATTCTAGTAGACCCAGTCGCAGACACCAAAGGCACTTTTGTATCGGTAGTCATCAGTTCTCCTACTTTATAATCACCATTAATAATAGATGAAATGCCTTCTGGCAAGTTGTTTTCTTTTAAAATCTCAACAATAATATTCTGACATGCAACAGCACATAAAGGCGCTTTTTCAGAGCCTTTCCATACACATACATCCCCACAAATCCATGCCAAAGCCGTGTTCCATGCCCAAACAGCAACAGGAAAATTAAAGGCAGAAATAATGCCTACCACGCCAATTGGGTGCCATTGTTCTCGCATTACGTGTCCCGGACGTTCAGACGGAATGGTTTGCCCGTTTAATTGTCGGGACAGTCCAACCGCAAAATCACAGATGTCAATCATTTCTTGAACTTCACCATAGCCTTCTTGTAGGGATTTCCCCATTTCATAGGACACTAGTTTCCCGAGCGGTTCCTTTAAATCACGTAATTTATTTCCAAACTGACGTACAATTTCGCCACGTTGAGGTGCTGGCATTGTGCGCCACACCGGAAACGCTGCCGTTGCTGCCGTCATCACCGCTTCATAATCTGCTGCAGACGTGCACACAACCGTTCCAATTTTTTTACCATCCACAGGAGAAAAACTATCAAGATGGGCGCCATTAGCAAAACTATTTGCACCCGTTGATGTTCCTAAATTTATATCTTTTATGCCAAGCGCATCAAGTGCATCTTGAATTTTAAAATCAGTTGAGTTTGTGTTCATTTTTTAGTTTTAAAAGGGATTCGAATTGCGAATATAATAATTTCAAGCCCACTTTTATGATAATTACACAATCATTTCCAGTCGCAAAATGGGGTTTGGCTGAGTTTAGAGTTGTAATACTTTATATCCCCTGTAACTTCTTGTCCAAGCCAATCTGGTTTAGAGAAATTTTCAGTCTCTGAACCTAGTTCAACCTCAGCGATGACCAAGCCTTTGTTAGCGCCAAGAAATTCATCAACTTCAAAAGTATGATGACCTACAGACACGTGATATCGGGTTTTACTGATGATATGGTCTTCGCAAAGTTTTAGAAGTGCTTCGGCATCCGTTTTGGAAATTTCTTTTTCCCATTCAAACCGGCTAAGACCGCTAGCATTACTTTTCCCTTTTACTGTGATAAATCCTGTTTGATCTTTAAGCCGAATCCGAACGGAGCGCTCGGGATCTGAATTTAAATAGCCTTGGATAATACTAGAGTGTTTGGAAGCCGCCGCACGATAGTCGTCCGAGTTTACCAAAAATTTACGTTCAATTTCAATCATAAAATAGAAAACAGAAGTTAGAAGCTCTAAATTTACAGTAAGTCAGGCGATTTATCAATAGAAAATAGAAAACAACGTCTTTTTACATCAATCTGGTGGAAGAGTGCTAGAAAATATGAAACGATTCCTCTGGTTTGCTAAGATTTTGCCCAGAGAACACAACCAATAATTGAATATTCGTAAAAATATTGTTTTTATAGATGTGTATTGGACAGGCTTTAGTAATTTTGGGCGCACTAAAATGTAATCAAGCAATGTCGACACAGCCAAAAATCACGAGGTTTAATCAAAACGTATTATCAAAATATCAAATATACAACAGTATATTTATGACTTTGCCTTTTGATACCATTACAAAAACAGGTGCGTTATTGCCTCTTTTTTTTGAGACTTGCCAAAAAGGATTTGCAAACAATGAAGACCCTACGGCTATTGTAAACTCATTTTTCAAGAAATACCAAGCTCGACGTTCTCCTAAAAGTCAAATTGATTTACTGTTTCGTTTTATACAATACATCGAACGTCAAGTCGTATTGTTTGACGCTATTGAAGACGCTGCCTTTCCAGTAGTCAACAACATGGATGGTATTGGAACATTGCGAAGCCTTAAAGAAATGGTTACGTCTGAAAATAAAATAGAAGTACTGCAGAAGTACTTAGAAGAATTTAAAGTGCGTATTGTGCTAACGGCACACCCTACACAATTTTACCCGGGCTCTGTTTTGGGAATTATTACTGATTTAACGGAAGCCATTCGTGAAAACGACTTGTTTCGTATCAATGAACTTTTAGCGCAATTAGGAAAAACACCATTTTTCAAACAGAAAAAACCAACGCCATATGATGAAGCTGTGAGCTTAATATGGTATTTAGAACATGTGTTTTACAAGTCTTTTGGGACGGTTTACGACTATATCCAACAAAACATTTTTGACGGCAAACACATTGATAATGATATTATAAATATTGGATTCTGGCCTGGTGGCGATCGAGATGGAAATCCGTTTGTAACTCCAGAAATCACACTGAAAGTAGCGGCAAGACTTCGAGAAACAATTATAAAAAATTACTATCGTGACGTTCGTGGGCTTAAAAGAAAATTATCTTTTGCGGGTATTGAAGATCGTATTATAGCGCTAGAAGTAGAGCTTTATAAAATCGTAACTCAAAAGAAATCGAGTCTTACGCTAGAGAGTTTAACATCAGAGTTAAAAGAAATTAAAGCTATAATTGTTGACAAACACCAGTCGATGTACGCCTCTGAGGTGAATAGTCTTTTGAATAAGATTCACTTATTTGGATTCCACTTTTCTACTTTAGATATCCGACAGGATAGTCGTGCACATGCCAAGGTTTTTAATACGATGGTAGACGTGCTGATTGAAAGCGGAAGTGAAGTGTTTCCTAAAAACTACCACAGCTTATCAGAAAAAGATCAAGTTGCCATACTATCAACCATTAAAGGGTCTGTTGATTTATCATTAATTTCAGATAAAGACACGCTAAAGGCGCTCAAAACGATGGCGGCTATAAAAACAATCCAACAGACAAATGGAGAAAAAGCGGCGAATCGGTATATTATAAGTAACAACCAAAGCACGCTTCACGTGATGCAATTGTATGCCATGCTGAAGCTTGTCGCTTTTCAGGAGAAACTTACAGTTGATGTGGCGCCCCTTTTTGAAACGATAACCGATTTAGAAAATGCACCACAAGTGATGGAAGATTTGTATTCCAATCCAGAATATGCAGCACACCTAAAATCTCGCGGAAACAGACAAACCATTATGCTAGGGTTTAGTGATGGCACCAAAGATGGAGGGTATTTGATGGCCAACTGGGCGATTTATAAAGCCAAAGAATTATTGACAGCGATGTCTAGAAAATATGATGTTACTGTGATTTTCTTTGACGGTCGCGGTGGACCCCCAGCAAGAGGTGGTGGAAAAACACATAATTTTTATGCGTCCTTAGGACCAACAATAGAAGATAAAGAGGTACAGTTAACAATTCAAGGGCAGACGATCAGCTCTAACTTTGGAACACTAGAATCCTCACAATATAATCTTGAGCAGTTAATTAGTTCAGGAATACATAACAGTCTTAGTGATAAAGACCTTAGAATGACGCCCGAAAACAGAGTTGTGATGGCGCAGTTGTCTAAGTTGAGTTATGAGGCGTATGTAGATTTTAAAGCGCATCCTAAGTTTATTTCATACTTAGAGCACATGAGTACTTTGAAGTTTTATGCCAAAACCAACATTGGAAGTCGCCCATCTAAACGTGGAAAAGCGGAAGGTTTGGTGTTTGAAGATTTACGTGCTATTCCATTTGTAGGCTCTTGGAGTCAGTTGAAACAAAACGTTCCAGGATTCTTTGGTGTTGGAACCGCACTTAAACATTATGAAGATATAGGAGAGTTTGACAAAGCACAACACTTGTTTCAAACCTCTGATTTTTTCAAAACATTAATTGAAAACAGTATGATGTCCTTATCGAAATCTTTCTTTGATTTGACAAAATACATGTCTAAAGACCCAGAATATGGTGCGTTTTGGAATGTGATTTATAGCGAATATGTTACCACTAAACGTTTGTTGTTAAAGCTTACGGGGTATTCCGAATTGATGGAAGAAGAGCCAGCTGGTAAGGCCTCTATTTCGGTAAGAGAGTCTGTTGTATTGCCGTTATTAACGATTCAGCAGTATGCTTTAAAGAAAATTCAGGACCTTGAAAAAGAAAGCCCTAAGGATGAAGCTCAAATAGAAATTTACGAAAAAATCGTTATGCGCTCGTTATTTGGAAATATAAATGCGAGTAGAAACTCAGCATAAACGACACTCTATATTAAATTAAAAAGCCTCTCGAAGTAGTTCAAGAGGCTTTTTGTTGACTAACTAAATAAACAACCTAATGCTCATTTAATCTAAAATCTGGGTAAGCGTCCATTTGGTGTTCGTGTGCATCAAGACCTTCAAGCTCTTCACGTTCTGACACTCTGATACCAACTGTTTTCTTCAGTATGAATATTATAATAAATGAGGTTGCTATACAAAATACAGCGTAACATAACACACCAACGAGTTGCACTAGAAATTGATCAAACCCAGCCTTGGCACCAAAAAGTCCTACAGCTAAAGTTCCCCATATTCCGCAAATAAGGTGTACGGCAATGGCCCCTACAGGGTCATCTAATTTTATTTTATCGACTAGACTAACAGCAAACACAATGAGTGCTCCAGCAACAGCTCCAATTAGGATGGCGTCGCCTGGACTCATTTGATCAGCACCAGCTGTAATTCCTACAAGACCTCCTAAAATACCATTCAGGAACATTGTTAAGTCTAAGTTTTTATATAATAATGTAGAAGTAAGCATAGCTATAACTCCTCCGGCAGCAGCAGCCAAACAAGTGGTTACTAAGGTTAATGAGGTTGCTTCTGGGTTTGCAGAAAGTACAGAACCACCATTAAAACCAAACCATCCTAACCATAGAATAAGCACACCTGCAGTTGCCAGCGGAATACTGTGTCCTGGAATAGCTTGAGGTTTCCCATTATTAAATTTTCCAATTCGAGAACCTAAAAGGTAGACAGCCACTAAAGCAGCCCATCCCCCAACAGAATGTACAAGTGTTGAGCCTGCAAAGTCGTAAAACCCTTCGGCGTCCCCGATTGAAAGTGAGGATAAAAATCCACCACCCCATTGCCATGATCCTGCAATTGGGTATACAACGCCTACATATATAATAGTAAAAATCATAAATGCACCAATTTTCATACGTTCTGCTACAGCTCCAGAAACAATGGTTGCTGCAGTTGCTGCAAACATGCCTTGGAATAAAAAGTCAGTCCAATAGGTATAGCCTTCGTTGTAAGCTAAGTCAAGTGCGCCATCTGCTAATGGAGCATCCAGTCCAAATCCAGCAAATCCGAAAACGCCATTAAAGTCGCCAGGATACATTAGGTTAAAGCCTACGATGTAGTAAAGTAAAAGCCCAACGGTAATAATAAAGATGTTTTTAAATAATATGTTAATCGTGTTTTTTTGTCGTGTAAGCCCGATCTCTAAAAAGGCAAATCCGGTATGCATAAAAAATACGAGTGCCGTACAGATCATCATCCATACGTTATTGATAGTCAGTAATTCCATTGTGTTATTTTAATGTGTTTCCGCCTTTTTCGCCGGTTCTAATTCTATATACTTCATCGATCTGTGAGACAAATATTTTTCCATCTCCAACATCGCCTGTAGAGCCCGCTGTGAGAATGGCATTGATTGTCACCTCTTCATAGTCATCATTAACAACTATAGATAAATAACGTCTTTGAATATCACTTGTACTGTAAGAAACACCTCGGTATACGTGGCCTTCTTTTTCGTTTCCTAGGCCTGTAACATCCCAGTACGAAAAGAAATTTACACCGACTTCATGCAGTGCTTTTTTTACACTAGAAAACTTGGATTTTCTAATGATTGCCTCTACTTTTTTCATTGGATTAATTTTTGGTTTGTTCTCAAAAGTAAATAAAAACCAAAGATCCCCTATAAAGTTTAGGGGTGTACTTAATATTTTTATCATATTAATAAAATTACCTCACTTATAGTAATGGTCTGTTAAGTATTAGATAAATAATAAATAAAAACCCCAGAAGCATACAGCCCCTAGGGTTTTT
>TARA_B110000037_G_scaffold215092_1_pt1 | contig 11382 bp, 14 predicted proteins | sample TARA_B110000037 | Tara Oceans TARA_B110000037 (sample SAMEA4397196) | marine metagenome | biome: Polar Biome; feature: [MIX] marine epipelagic wind mixed layer (ENVO:01000061); material: water (ENVO:00002006), including particulate matter (ENVO:01000060) such as... | depth 10-100 m
TTTACCTTTTTGAATTAAAGCTTTTTCTGCACCATCGTCTATAAATATTTTTCCATTTGATTTTAAATTATCTGCAAGCCATTTTTTTCTTGCCACCAACTTAACCTCCCTACTTTGAAGGAATGTACCAATATTTTCATCCCTACTTAAATCTTCAAGAACATTATTCCTTTTTCCAGAAGCAATAATAGTATGTGTTCCACTTAAAGCAGCTCTTCGTGCAGCTAAAATTTTTGTAGTCATCCCTCCAGTTCCTATTTCCGAATTTGTTCCAGTAGCTGAATTATCTAAACTCTTATCATCGACATAGCCATGTCGAATAAGTCTTGCATTATTGTCTTGACTTGGGTCTGAAGAAAACAAACCATCTTGATCAGTCAATAAAACTAAAATATCTGCCTCAATTAAATTAGCAACCATTGCGGCAAGCGTATCATTATCTCCAAATCGAATTTCTTCTGAAGCAACAGTATCATTTTCATTAATTACTGGTATGACATTATTTTTTATTAAATTAAAAATTGTTGATCTAGCATTTAAATATCTTTTTCTATCACTTAAATCATTGTGTGTAAGCAAGACTTGTGCTGATATTAAATCGTTGTCAGAGAATAATTTTTCATACATTCTAACTAAATCCATCTGTCCTACAGCAGCAGCTGACTGTAACTCACTTAAAATCTTCGGCTTTTTTTTAATCCCTAATTTTTTTAATCCAGCAACAATCGCACCACTTGAAACTAAAATAACTTTTTTATCTTGAGAGCTTAAAATTGAAATCTGCTTAATCAAGCTTGATAAACATCTCTCGTCCAAACCATTTCCAGCATCAGTAACTATGCTAGAACCAAGTTTGATAACAATTTTTTCAGCTTCAGAGAAATTAAATTTTTTCATAATTATTTTTTTTTTCAAATTCAACATGCTTCATAACCTCATATGTTAACTCTTTACATCCTTCACCATTTATTGCAGATATACAAAACACTTTACCTGGCCAATTTAATTTTTTTATAATAATATTTTTAACATTATCTACATCATTTATTAGGTCCATCTTATTCAGAACCAACCATCTTTCTTTATTGGAAATATCTTCACTATATTTTTTTAACTCTTTGATGATAGCTTTTGCTTCTAAAACTGGGTCTATGGATTCATCATAAGGTGCAATATCAAGAATATGAAGCAATAATTTTGTTCTTGAAAGATGTCGAAGAAATTGATGCCCCAAACCTTGTCCATCTGCAGCACCCTCTATTAACCCTGGTATATCTGCCACTACAAAACTTCTTTGCATATCAATTTTTACTACTCCCAAATTTGGCTGAAGAGTCGTAAATGGATAATCTGCAACCTTAGGTTTAGCAGCAGATATAATCCTTATCAATGAGGATTTTCCAGCATTCGGCATTCCTAATAATCCAACATCTGCTAATACTTTTAACTCTAGATAAATTTCAAATTCTTCGCCAGGATCACCTTGAGTACATTGCCTAGGAGTTCTATTAATACTAGACTTAAAGTGTACATTGCCCAATCCGCCCTTGCCGCCTTTTGCTACTAATACCTTTTCCCCGTGCGTTTTAAAATCTGCGACTATTCCTCCTGTCTGTCTCTCAGATATTACAGTTCCAACTGGTACTTTAAGTATCAAGTCTTCGCCTTTCGCCCCATAACATTCAGAACTTCTCCCATTTTCTCCTCTTTTAGCTCGGTAATTTTTAACAAATCTAAAATCTATGAGTGTATTTATATTCTCATCTGACTCAAATAAAATAGAGCCTCCTTTTCCACCATCTCCTCCGTTAGGGCCACCCATTGGCTCATATTTTTCCCTGCGAAAAGAAGCAATACCATTTCCGCCATCTCCAGCATAAATATTAACTGTTGCTTCATCAATAAACTTCATCTATATTTTTCCAAACAAAAAAGCCCTATCAACTGATAGGGCTTTAGATATATTATAATTTTCTTAAACAGGTAGTATGTTTACTAATTTTCTTTTTAAAGCACCCTTCGTTGTGAAGTTTACTTTACCATCTGTTTTAGCAAATAAAGTATGATCTTTACCCATACCTACATTCTCACCAGGATGCATTTTTGTTCCTCTTTGCCTTAGAATAATGCTCCCAGCTCTCACAAATTCCTCTCCAAAAGCTTTAACACCTAATCTTTTTGCATTAGAATCTCGCCCATTTCTTGAACTTCCACCTGCTTTTTTATGTGCCATATTTAATTACCCTTAAAATCTATTTGACTGCAATTTTATCAATCTTAATCTCAGTGAAGGTTTGTCTGTGCCCTTGTGACTTTCTATAACCTTTTCGACGATTCATTTTAAATATTTTTACTTTATCGCCCTTGCCATGAGATACAACAGTTGCATCGACACTTGCACCTTTAACTATTGGGGTACCTATTGTTACAATATCTCCATCAACAACTGTTAAAACTGAATTTAAATTAAAAGCTTTTCCAACCTCAGTTGTCAGCTTTTCTACTTTTATTGTGTCGCCCTCAGTTACTTTAAACTGCTTACCGCCTGTTTTTATCACCGCGTACATTTAGAATACCTTATTAAATAATATACAAATTAGACCAGCGATTATACTCATAAAATTACAAACTATCAATTTAATTAATTCTTTAAAAGAAGTAATTAATAATAACTATTACTTATTAGAATTAAATTTAATGTGATAAGATTTTAACTAAATTAATTCATTAAGCATACAAACCTTGCCTTTAGAAGACATAATATCCCCGATTCATACAGATTTACAATGCGTTAACAGTGTGATTAAAAAGTCACTTAGTTCTGATATCCCAATTATTAATCAGATTTCCAACCATATTATTAGCGGTGGTGGAAAAAGAATGAGGCCAATTCTTCACTTACTGATGTCAGGGATGGGTGGAGAAATTAATGAAGTTAATCACAAAATTGCTGCAATTATTGAGTTTATTCATACCGCAACCTTATTACACGATGATGTGGTTGACCAGTCTGAGAGAAGAAGAAATATAAAGACTGCAAATGCAATTTTTGGCAATTCAGCAAGCGTTTTAGTTGGGGATTTTATTTACTCTCGGTCGTTTCAGATGATGGTAGGTGTTAATAATATACAAATAATGAAAGTATTGTCAGATACTACTAACGCAATCTCGGAGGGGGAAGTACTGCAACTCCTTAATATTCATAACCCTGATATTAATGAAAATCAATATTTTAAAGTTATCCAATTTAAAACTGCAAAACTTTTTGAAGCCTGCGGAAGTCTTGCAGGAATTGCAAATACAAATAGTCCTGAAATGATTAATGCATATTCAAAACTAGGGCTTCATTTTGGAATCATTTTTCAACTAATTGACGATATTCTTGACTATTCAGGCAATTCAAATCAGATTGGAAAAAATATAGGCGATGATTTAAATGATGGTAAAGTTACTTTGCCATTAATTTATGCAATGAAAGATTCTACCAAACAACAATGCAAGATCATTAAAGAAGCTATTAAAATAGGTGACATAAGTAGACTTCCAGATATTATTGAGATTGTTGAAGAAACAAAATCAATCTCTAAGGTACAGATAAAATCTGAAGAGCAATTTGAAAATATAAAAAAAATACTAGATAAAATGCCAAATAATGATTTTAATAAAATAATACTTGATCTTGCAAAATACTCTGTCTATAGACAAAACTAATTTAAAAGAATCTTCTCGCCACTTTTAATATTATAATAACTTAAACGAGCGGAACCAGAATTTTTTTTGGTAATATCTCCCTGAAAAACTACTTTTCCATCAATATCGACACTTGCATACCCATTATTATAAAGCACAACCTCAGCCTCTTGACTTTCTTGCTTTAAGAAAAATATTATATAATTATCATTCTCAGATTCATCCCACACCTCCCAATTTTTATGGCCTGATAGATCGGTGAGCCAACCTGTTAAATCAACTTCAACCTTACAAATAACGGAGTCAAGCAAAGAGGGATAATCTTCAGTTAAATTAATTGAGTGGCTTTCTAAATTTTTTTCTTTCATAATTAGTCTTAAACATTATCATATAAACTTATTAATTAATATGGTGTTAAATTAAAATTTTTCAAGGTAGAGTGGATTGTATATAATTGGAATGACAGGCGGTATTGGCTCAGGGAAAAGTGAGGCGTCAAAATTATTTGAGGAGCTCTCTGTCCCCATAATAGACCTTGATGATATTGCGCACAGAATTACTAAAAAAGATTGTCTTGGATACATTGAAATCATAAAATACTTTGGAAAAAAGTATCTTGATACCAACAAAAATATAATTAGAAAGAACCTTAAGATAGATATTTTCAATTCTACTAAGGTAAAGAAAAAAATAGAATCAATATTGCATCCAATAATTCTTAGTGAGTGTAAAAAGCAAATATGTAAATATAAGTCAGAAAAATTTATAGTGATAGTGATACCATTACTTTTTGAAACAGAAAATTATTTAAAAATAATAGACGAAAGCCTCTTTGTTGACTGCAATGAGGATATTCAATTTAAAAGGGTAAGTGATAGAGATAATCTAGATGGGAGCTTAATTAAATCTATTATCAACTCTCAATTATCTCGAGATCAAAAAATAAAGAAAGCAGATACAATAATTGAAAATAATCATAGTAAAGCTTTATTTAAAGAAGAGATTTATAGATATCATAATAATCTAAAACTTAGAATTGGAAAAAAATAAAAATGAATGAATATGAATTTCCACTAAATGAACGAATAAGAAAATTTCTTAGAATTGAGGAGGTTTTTAATAAAATGGAAGCTCAAATATTAACGAGAAAAGAATTTTCTGTGTATAGTTGTTTCAATACTTTGTTCGATATTATGGGATACGCATCTCGTGCAGACCTTAAGGTTGAGCTTATTCAAGAGATTGAAAAACAACGCTTAAAAATAAAAACTAAAATTAAAACCAAAAAAAATATAAAAATTACTTATGACCTTGATCGAATAAGAGTAAAACTGGAAAAAAGTAAGACTTTATCAGGGTTTAATTTTGGTGATGACAAATTCTTACATGAGATTAAAACTAGGTCTGATAGTCCTTATGGGATTTTAAGTAGCGATTTTCCAGAATTCCAATTTTGGTTAGAAAGAGCTTCATTCTCCGATAGAAAAGCTTATTTTAAAAAAAAATTAGATGGTTTTATGCCGATTAAATATGCTGTCACATATTTGATTGGACTTTTAAGATGCAACGTTGAAACTAATCCAATGCAAACCCGAAATGGCTCTATTCAATATAAACTCAATCCTTTGTTAAAAAATGATCTTGTTATTATCACTCTGGGAAAATCATCAAATTATTTTCCTGTTATTTCAGCAAATAAATATGCTGTAAATGTTCATTTCTCAACTAATCAATCTATATCAAAATTAAAATTAATTAAATTTAAACTTGGTGTAGCTTCTTTTTGATATGTCCAGCATATGTCCAAACTGTAAAAAAAATTCAGATCTTTCTGTAGATAATAAATTTAGACCATTTTGCTCAGAAAAATGTAAATTGATTGATTTTGGTGCTTGGGCTTCAGAAAAATTTCAAATACCAGGAGCTAAAGAGGGAGACAATGAAAGCTTATAATTACTTAATATTTTTTGTCCTATTTGCTTTATTTCCCTATATTTCTTATGGTGAAGAATTCTCGGTTACCACAGAAAATAATATAATTTCAGAATTAAGGCCTGGTCAAAAAGTTACAGCTGGATTTATTGATATAACTGTAAGTAAAGATGCAAAAATCATTAAGATTGAAGCAGAAATGATTGGATTCATAGAGGCTCACTCAATGATAATGGATGGTGAGATAATGAAAATGAGAAAAATTTCACCTGTGTTAGTCAAAAATAAAAAATATAAATTTAAGCCAGGCGGTAATCATCTAATGTTATTTGATGTTGCTAGGGAACTTAACGCTGGGGGTGATATTAACTTGCTTTTTACTTTTCAGCTAAAAAATAAAAAAATATTTAAGAAATCTATTAAATTTAAAATTAAATAATCATTTCCAGATTAATCTTTGTGATGCTATCCCTATTGCTCCATTCTCCAAAGCAACTTCATAATCTTTAACACCTAAGCCCCCAAGGGCATATATTGGTGTATTAACTCTATTTACTATTTTTTCAAATTTATCCCAACCTATTGGCTTTATATCTGGGTGAGATTGAGTTTTTCTTATAGCTGACAAAACTATAAAATTCAAATTCAATTTTTCAGCAATATCGATTTCTTCCTGATTATGACAAGATGCTGAAACTATAAGGTTCTTAGGTAGTTTTTTAATACTTATAATATCTTTTGAAGTTAAGTGGACTCCATCAGCTTTTATTTCATATGCTAAATTTACATTAGAATTAATGATTACTTTTACATTCTTTGGCTTACAAATTTTAATAACTTCTTTTGCAAATATTTTAAAATCATCAATAGAAATATTTTTTTCACGAACCTGAATCATTTTTAATCCATTACTAATTTTATTTTGCAACTGATTAAAAAATACTTTTCTTGATGTTTCTGATAAATTTGTTATTGCATAATGCTTTGGAAGATTGATAGATTTTTGAACAAATAGATTTGCAGGAAGAATGGGAGAAACGTTTGGGTTTTTTAGGCATGTCCACACTAATTTTTGATTCTCTTGCGGTGTGACTTCACCTTCCCATTTCTGCACTTTAAAAAAATGAAGGGTAATATCATTTCCATCATAGGAATATTTTCTTGTAACCCACTTTTTAAATTGGGTTATCTTTACACCAATCTCTTCATAAATCTCACGATATAGAGCTTCAGATGATGTTTCACCTTTTTCTATTTTTCCTCCTGGAAATTCCCACCACCCTTCCCATGACTTTTGAGGCGGTCGCTGTCCAAGAAGTACTTGGTGATTATCGTTAATTAAAACTGCAACAGAAACGTTAACATGCACTGCTTCAGGTTCTATATTCAGCATTAATTTTCACGTACTCATATGATAAATCAGTTGTCCAAACTGTAGCTTTATGAGTTCCTTCGTTTAAATTAATCTTTACACAAATTTCAGAATTTTTCATTTCCTTTTGAATTTTTAACTCATCAAAGTCTTTTGCAATAGCTCCTTCTCTAGCAAATATTATTTCATTGATATATAAATCAATTATGGAAATATTTAAATCCTTTAAATTACTATTACCAACCGCTGCTAATATTCTTCCTAGATTCGGATCACTAGCAAAAAAAGCTGTTTTTACTAATGGTGATTTAGCGACGCTCATACCTACCTCCTTGCATCGAGCTTCATTATTACCACCTAGTACTTCAATTGTTATAAATTTTGTTGCCCCCTCACCATCTCTTATAATTGCTTGTGCAAGCTCCAGAGAAACATCAAAAATTGCTGATTTTAAAACTTTATAATTACTATCTTCTTTATTTATCTTAGAATGTTTCGATTGATTTGTTGCTGCAATAATAAATGAATCATTTGTTGAAGTGTCTCCATCTACAGAGATACAATTAAATGTTGTATCTGTAATTTCTCTATTTAATTTTTGTAAAATTTCTAAAGATATATTTGCATCAGTTGAAATAAAAGCAAGCATTGTGGCCATATTAGGATATATCATTCCCGATCCCTTACTTATTCCAGTAATTGTCACTTTTTGGTTTTGAATTATTATACTTTTTGATACAGCTTTTGGAATAGTATCTGTTGTCATAATTGCCTCTGCTGCTCCAAGCCAATTATTTTCATCCAAGCCTTTCACTAAATTAGGAATGGCTTTATTTATTTTCTCAGCTGGAAGAGGTGTCATTATAACTCCAGTCGAAAATGATAAAACTTGGTTAGGCATCACATTCATTTCTAACGCTAGGACTTCACAGACTGATTCGGCATCTCTGATACCCCTGTTTCCGTTTCCAGCATTGGCTGAGCCAGTATTTACAATTAATGCTTTTATAGCATTAGTTGATTTAAGGTGATTTTTTGAAACTACAACTGGAGCTGCACAAAATTTATTTTGAGTAAATGTGCCCGATACTATAGATCCATCATCAAAAACTATTAACATTAAATCGTTACGATGATTATCTTTAAGTCCAGCAGACAAAGAAGCCAGTTTGACTCCAGGTATACTTAATAGCTCTTTTTTAATAGGCATTTTTAAATTAATAGCCATATCTCTATTTCTGTCTCCAAATAGTGCCTTCAGCGGTATCTTCCAATAGGATATCATTTTCCAGAAGAAGTTTTCTAATTCTGTCAGCCTCTTCGTAATCTTTATTTTTTTTTGCCAAATTTCTTTCTTTAATTAAGTCATCAATCATTAATCCATCATCTCCAATGGTCGATATCATAACTCCTTGTAAAAAATCTTCTGGATTCATAGTTAAAATTCCTAAGCTATTTGCTAAATTAACTAGAAGCTCTATTTTTAGATTATCTTTATTCTTATTTATTTCATTAGCTAATTCATATAATACAGCTATAGCTGCAGGCGTATTAAAGTCGTCATCAAGTGCCGCTTTAAAACTTATTGCATAATCACTTGTCCAGTCAATTTCAGATTTCTGAGATTTGATTTTATTTCTAATTGATAAATATAGTCTTGTTAAGCCTTGCTTGGCATCATCTAATTGAATATCTGAATAATTTAGAGGGCTTCGATAATGTGCTTTTAAGATAAAAAACCTAACAACTTCTGGTAAATAATTTTTTAAAATAGACTGAATAGTAAAAAAGTTATCTAGGGATTTGGACATTTTTTCATCATCTATTTTTACAAAGCCATTATGTAGCCAATAATTTGCCATCTTACAATCGTTTGCAGCCTCAGATTGGGCAATTTCATTTTCATGGTGAGGAAATTGTAAATCTTGTCCTCCACCATGAATATCAAAATATTTTCCTAGGATTACATTACTCATGGCAGAACATTCGATATGCCAACCTGGACGACCTGCCCCCCATGGAGAATCCCATGATGGCTCATCTTTCTTAGCTCCCTTCCACATTACAAAATCAAAGTTATTTTTTTTATACTGATCGATATCTACTCGATTTCCAGCCCTTAAATCTTTTAAAGTTTTACCAGATAGTTTTCCGTAATCTTTAAAATTTGAAACAGAGTAATAAACATCGTTATTATCTCCAACGTAAGCAAATCCTTTTTCTATTAATATTTGAATCATATTAATGATATCGCCAATATGATTAGTTGCCTTTGGCTCAAAATCAGGTCTCAAAACACCAAGAGCATCTGCATCTTTATTCATTTCAATGATAAATCTTTCTGTTAATTCTTCAATGGTAATATTTTCTTCAGATGCCTTAGCAATAATTTTGTCATCAATATCAGTGATATTTCTAACATATTGAACGTTATATCCACTCAATCTTAACCAGCGATTAATTACATCAAAAACTACCATAACTCTTGCGTGACCTAAATGGCAAAAATCATAAACTGTCATTCCACATACATAGAGACGAACCTCTTTTGGCTTAATAGATTTAAAAATTTCTTTTTGATTTGTTAAGCTGTTATATAGTGAAAGCATTTATAATTAGGTGATTGCGCCATAGAGTGGTATTAAAAATTCATTTATGATAAATTAAATTATTCAAAAATTATACCATGCAACATTTTTAGTTTTCAGCCAATTAAATTAATAAATAAAAAAGAAAGGGGTTTTTATGAAAAATATTCTTAAAATAATAATCTTAAACTTATTCTTCCTGATAAGCTTGAGCTCATTTGCTAAGGACTCTAATACGTTTACTATTGAAACAAATCGAGGCAATATAACAATCGAAGTATACCCGGAAAAAGCTCCAGAGACTGTTAGAAATTTTAAGAAATATATAGCAAAAGAATTCTATAATGGTTTAATTTTTCATAGGGTAATCAAAAATTTTATGATACAAGGTGGTGGGTTTGATAAAAGTATGATGCAAAAGCCCACAGATGATCCAATTATTAATGAATCTAATAATAAGCTTAAAAATAAACCTTACACATTAGCAATGGCAAGAACCAATGATCCCAATTCTGCTACTTCACAATTTTTTATAAACTTAATAGATAATGACTTCCTAAATTATTCTGGTAAAAGTTCTAGCAAAATAGGTTATTGTGTTTTTGGAGCTGTAATTGAAGGAAAAGAAATTGTAGATAAAATTGGTTCTTATAGTACGCATACAAAAAACGGGTTAAGCGACGTACCCATTAAGACTGTCGTTATTAAATCAATCAAGCAAAGGTAAGTATAAATGAAAATTAAAACAAATCTTGGTAGTTTCTCATTAGAACTTGATGAAGAAAAAGCACCGGTATCTTCAAATAACTTTAAGGATTATGTTGAAAAAGGCTTCTTTAATAAGACAATTTTCCATCGGGTAATAGATGGATTTATGATTCAAGGTGGTGGATTTGAATTGGATATGACTCAGAAAGATACCCTTCCTCCCATTAAGAATGAAGCAAATAATGGGTTAAAAAATGAGAAATACACTGTTGCAATGGCGAGAACAAGTGACCCTGATTCTGCAACTTCTCAATTCTTTATTAATACATCTGACAATAGTTTTCTTGATTATCCAGGGCAAGATGGAGCTGGTTACTGCGTTTTTGGTAAAGTTACTGAGGGTTTTGATGTTATCGATAAAATTAATTCTGTCAAAACAGGATCTAAAAATGGGCACCAGGATGTTCCTGTTGAGGAAGTAATTATTGAGGAAGTAACAACTGATTAAGGTTGATACAAGTGCATTATTTGTTTCTGATACTCACTTAAGTGAAGATTCGCCAGAAGTAATTAATCAATTTAATAATTTTATTGAAAATCATGCAAGTCAACATGACTTTCTATTTATACTAGGTGACCTTTTTGAGTATTGGATTGGTGATGATGCCAATCAATTTGATTCAGTAGTTGCATCACTTCAAAAATTAAAATCTAATGTTTATTTTATTCCGGGTAATAGAGATTTTTTAATTGGCCCTACGTTCTTAAATAAAACTAATATTATTATTCTTGAGGATCCAACATTAATTCAGCTGGGGAATCAACAAGCTGTTATTCTTCATGGTGATACTTTATGTATCGATGATAAAGAATATCAAGAATTTAGAAGAATGGTTAGATCTGATAATTGGAAAAAAGAATTTTTAAATCAAGAAGTTTATAAAAGGTTAGAAATTTGTAAAGATTTAAGAATGAAAAGTTCTGAGGCACAAAAAAATAAAGATACTTCCTTAATGGACGTAAACGAAAGCGAAGTAAAAAAATTATTCAAAGATTTAGACTTTCCCCCAATAATGATTCATGGACATACAC
>TARA_B110000037_G_scaffold23853_1_pt1 | contig 11368 bp, 9 predicted proteins | sample TARA_B110000037 | Tara Oceans TARA_B110000037 (sample SAMEA4397196) | marine metagenome | biome: Polar Biome; feature: [MIX] marine epipelagic wind mixed layer (ENVO:01000061); material: water (ENVO:00002006), including particulate matter (ENVO:01000060) such as... | depth 10-100 m
CACAAGCATTTAAAGCCTTTGAATACAATGTGGTTGACTTTCTCTCAAAGCCTATTACAAGTAATAGATTCAATGAAGCCGTTTCAAGAGCTATTGATAGATCAGTAATGATTAAAAATCTTAAGGATTTTAATAGTGAGCATATTTTCGTGAAAAGCAACTTAAAGAAACGAAAAATATACATTAATGAAATTAAATGGATTGAAGCGCTAGGAGATTATGTTAAACTAATAACTAAAGACAAAAGTTTTGTCATTCTATCGACCATGAAAGCTTTTGAAAACGAACTTCCTAAAGGATTATTTTTAAGAATACATAAATCATACATTATTAACTTAAAAAAGGTGGATCGTTATGATAGTAAACATGTAGAAATTGAAAAAATAAAACTCCCGTTGAGTAGAACTCGAAAAACGGAATTAAGTCAAGCTTTGGATATTATCATTAGTTAATAATTATCCACATTAATAATTACCCTCACCGCTCTGTAATCCTTAGTACTCAAAAATGTTGTTTTTATTTTATTGATAGCTGATTTTGTTTTTACTAACGATTGATTTTGAGGAATTTTGAGAAGAATATTTTTATGATATTGATTCCTAACCCTTGAAACCACAGGGAATTCAGGCCCCAAAACATTGGCTTTAAAAACTCTTCGTAAACTAATTGCTAACCATTCAGCTCCATCATTTACTTTATTATAATCTCTATGCTTTAACGTTAGCTTAATTATACGACAATACGGAGGGTAATTATAAATCCTTCGATCTTCCAGTTGTTCAACAAACATAGAATCATAATCATTTATTGAAACCTGCTGAAGTATCTTATGGTTAGGGTTATAAGTTTGAATAATTACCTTACCCCTAATATCCGTACGACCTGCACGTCCAGAAACCTGTTGAAGCATTTGAAAACTACGCTCATGAGCTCTAAAGTCTGGAAAATTAATTAACTGATCTGCGTTAAGAACACCAACTAATTTGACATGTCTAAAATCGAGGCCTTTAGTTACCATTTGGGTACCAACCAGTATATCAACCTCTTTGTTCTCAAAACCAGAAATAATTCGGTCATAGCTATATTTTCCACGAGTGGTATCTAAATCCATTCTAGCGACCTTTGCATCTGGAAACAACAGTTCTATTTCTTGTTGGATTTGTTCGGTACCAAAACCTTTACTATCTATTTCTATACCCCCACAAGCACCACAAGTTATTTGCATAGCCATAACATAACTGCAATAGTGACATCTTAATTGATTTTTGTACTGATGAAATGTAAGACTGACATCACAATTTGGACACTCAGGCGTATGACCACAAGTGTTACAAGAAACTATTGGTGAATAGCCACGACGGTTTTGAAATAATATGACCTGAAATCCAGATTCAAGAGCATCTTTAATTTCAATAAGCAGTCGATCACTAAAATGATTTGTCATTCGTTTACGCTTATACTTATCTTGGAGGTCCACCAGTTCTATTTCCGGCATCAGAATATTGTTAAAACGATGCTTAAGCGCTATATAACCATATTTATTCTGCTTTTTAGCATTATAATAACTTTCAATACTTGGAGTTGCTGACCCTAAAAGTGTTTTAGCCTTAAACATAGCTGATAATACAATTGCGGTGTCTCGAGCGTGATAACGCGGAGCTGGATCAAATTGCTTATAAGACTGCTCGTGTTCTTCGTCAACTATCACAAGACCTAAATCACGAAAAGGAAGGAGTACTGAAGAGCGTGCGCCTATGATTACCCTTGCCGATTGTGAATTATTAAGAACATGATTCCATACTTCTAGCCGTTCATTTTGAGAATAACGAGAATGGTAGACCGCTATTTGGTTACCAAAATACTGTTCTAAACGATGGACAAGCTGAGACGTTAGTGCGATTTCTGGTACCAAATAAAGAACTTGCTTTCCTTGGGCTATTATAGCTTCTATTTTTTTTACATATATTTCTGTTTTTCCAGAAGACGTAACACCATGCAATAGACTAATGTCATGGGTTTCAAAAGATATATTGATCTCATTCAAAGCCTGTTCCTGGTGCTTATTAAGGGCCTTTGAAGTACCAACTCCAGAGTCATCGAATTTAATTCGATCGGTTTGAAAAAAATAGTCTTCAAAAACACCTTTGTCTATTAATGCTTTAATTTGTGTTGAAGTAGCATTGCTTTTTGTTTTAAGTTCCGATACTTTTATTTGATCACTCTGCGACCTTAATAGAAAGTAATTCAAAACAAGTTCACGTTGTTTGGCAGAACGACTAAGTAAGGTTAGAAGGCCTTTTAATGCATTTTTAGGCTCATAATCTGAATGGATTTTGACACACCTAATAAGCTTAGGCTTGTATTTATCTAATACTTCTTGTTCAACAACAATAGCCTTTTGGTCTAATAAACTTTGTAAAATAGGGAACGCATTCTTCTTATTTAGAATCGTATTTATTTCGTCAATTTTTAAGCTCGATTGCTGCTGCAATGCTTCAAACACCAAATACTCCTCATCACTAAGACAAAAGGACTCAAAATCATTAGATTTATTTAAAGAAATTAAAGTTTCACTTTCAAGCAAAAACACACTGGGTAAAGAAGCCCGTAAAACCTCTCCCATTGTACACATATAATAAGTAGATATCCATTCCCATAATTGAAACTGAAAATGATTCAAAATAGGGGATTTATCTAAAATACTATGAATAGATTTCGCTTCATAAGCTGTAGGCGGTTCCTGATGAACTTTATAAACGATTCCTGTATAAACATTCCGCTTACCAAAAGGAACTGCAACCCTAAAACCAGGCTTTATAAACTGAGCTTCTGCTGCTGTAATAGCATACGTAAAGTTTCGCTGTAAGGGCAACGGTAAAATGACCTCTACAAAATCTAGAATTATTGAATGCATTTTTTCTTTAAGAGTTGAAGAGATGAGTTTAGCTCGTGGCCCAAGAGAATAATATTAGCATTTAACCAAAAGTAAAATAACAGAATCAACAAAGCCCCTATAGATCCGTACAGCTCATTATATGTTGAAAAGTTTTCTATGTAGAGACCAAATAAATAAGATGATAATAAAATTAAAAAAGTGGTAAACAATGCGCCTACAGAAAAGAAACTAGATAACTTCCCGTTTTTGGTTCCAAAATAATAAATGGTGGCCATGCTCACATAGGTCATTAACACAAAAAAGAAATATTTTGCTCTAGTAATCCAAAATAGCTCACTTACTGAATCACTCGCAGTAAACCTTTCAAGGATTGGATGAATCAAGTATATCTGGGCGTATCCAAAGCCAACAACTGTAAGGATTAATAAAACCACTAAAATAATGGCAACACCAAGAGCATAAATATACTGTCTAACAAAGTGTCTATTAATCTGTTGATGATACGAATTTTCGAATGCTGAAAAAACAGCATTTACGCCATTGGCCATTAAAAACATAGAAATTAAAAAAACAGTAGATAACAATCCGCCTGCACGGGTCTCATTAATGTTTTCAAAAATATTTTCATTGAAAAAATCAGAAGTGTGGGGTGGTAAAAAGGAATCTAGAAAGTTTAGGAAATCAACTTTGAAATTATCAAATGGGATGTATGGGATTAGAATTATAATAAATAATAAAAATGGAAATATGGCCGTAAAAAAGCTAAAGGCAATCGAACTTGCTCGAGTTGTGAGTGCACCTTTAAAGATCCCTATCACATACATTTCAAGAAGATCAAAAAGAGAAAGCCCTTCAAAACCAGGAAGTTTAATTTGTCTCAGAATTTTAGCTATCCAATTAAGAACAGGAGTATTGTAAATTTTATTTTCTACAGATGAACTCATTATAGTGCTTTAAGACTTAGATCCATATTGGAAACTGAATGTGTAAGAGCTCCACTTGAAATATAATCAACTCCACATTCTGCATAATGCCTTAGAGTTACTTCATCTATTCCTCCCGATGATTCAGTTAAACACTGGTCTCCAATTAGCTCAATTGCTTTTTGAGTATCTGTGTAGTTGAAATTATCAATTAAAATTCGGTATACTCCATCATTATTCAAAATTTCAGAGATCTCATCTAAGTCGCGAGCCTCTACTACTATAGGAAGATCTAATTGGTGTTGTTTTAAATAATTTTTAGTCATTGTTATGGCTTTAGTTATGCCACCAGCAAAGTCAATATGATTATCTTTAAGCATGATCATGTCGTATAATGCAAATCGATGGTTAACTCCGCCTCCAATAGCCACAGCCCATTTTTCTAAAGCCCTAAAGCCTGGAGTAGTTTTACGGGTGTCTAAAATTTTGGTATTTGTTCCCTTAAGAATTTCAACATAAAAATTGGTTTTAGTTGCAATAGCACTCATGCGTTGCATTGCATTTAACACTATTCGTTCCGCTTTTAAAATAGATTGCTTAGAGCCTTCTACATAAAAGGCTATATCACCAAATTTTACAGAGTCACCATCATTCATTAATGTCTCAACAACTAAATTAGAGTCTATGTAGTTGAATACTTGTTTTGCAAAGCTTATTCCTGCTATAATACCATTATCCTTAATTAATAGTTTCGCTTTACCAAGGGCATTCAAAGGTATACATGCCAAAGAGCTATAATCCCCTTCTCCAACATCCTCGCGAACAGCATTTTCAATTATTAATTGTACTTCGTTTTTAAATTGTGCATTGGTAATCATATTTGTAACTTTGTAGCTAAAATATGAATTGTTAAGGAAATATTTAAACTATTCTACGACCTTATTCAAAAATAATTTAACACTATAAAATGGATATTAAACTCATTGCTGTAGGAAAAACTGATAAAACTGAACTCGATCAACTTATAAAGAGCTATCAAAACAGACTAATGCATTATGTGCGATTTTCATTTGAAATCATTCCTGATTTAAAAAATAGTAAAAACTTATCTGAAAGGCTTCAAAAAAAAGAAGAAGGAAAGATAATACTAAGTAAAATCTCTAACTCAGACCGCCTCATTCTACTAGATGAAAATGGGCAAGAAATGAATTCAGTCGGATTTTCAAACTTCTTACAAAAACAGATGAATTCTGGGTTAAAACGCCTAGTTCTAGTTATTGGAGGTCCATATGGGTTTTCTGAAGATGTTTACAAAAAAGCTTCTAGTAAATTAGCACTTTCAAAAATGACATTTTCGCACCAAATGGTGCGTTTATTTATAATTGAACAGCTTTACAGAAGTTTTACTATTCTGAAAAATGAACCATATCACCATCGTTAGCATAAATAAATCTCTATGAAAATTGTATTTGCCACAAATAACATAAATAAAATCAAAGAAGTTCAGTCACTTATTCCTTCACATATTTTACTGGTCAGCCTAGAATCTATTGGATGTCATCAAGAGATTCCTGAAACACAAAACACTATTGAAGGAAATGCTATACAAAAGGCCACTTATATCAAAGAGCGTTACGGATTAGATTGTTTTGCGGATGACACAGGATTAGAAGTAAATGCTTTAAACGGTGCACCAGGCGTTTACTCAGCTCGTTATGCTGGCAATGAAAGATGTTCTGAATCTAATATGGGTTTATTATTAACACAGCTTAGTGCTAAAAAAGAACGTACAGCCCGTTTCAAAACAGTTATTGCTCTATATTATCAAGGAGAACTTAGCACCTTTAAAGGGATTTGTGAAGGTGAAATAACTGATGTTAAAAATGGATCAGGTGGATTTGGCTATGATCCAATATTTAAACCATTAGGTTACAATAAAACATTTGCAGAGCTATCATTTGCTACAAAAAACGAAATTGGACACCGTGGAAAAGCAGTAAAAAAACTGGTGAACTATTTAAATCGGCTTTAAATAAAATAACACTATATTTGCCGCTTGAATTTCCTCAGGGTGAGGATGTGTTAAATGGAGCTTGGTTATATTATGTTCGATATGCTTCTAATTAACACTTAGTCATATATAGAATAAAATTACAAGAAATGAATGCATTCCATAAACTTGGACTTGAAGATCATTTGGTCCAAGCCGTTACAGATTTAGGTTTTGAAACTCCTAGTGAAGTACAAGAAAAAACAATCCCTCTTTTATTAGAAGAAGACATAGATCTGGTAGCCTTAGCGCAAACGGGTACTGGTAAAACCGCTGCTTTTGGGTTTCCTATGCTCCAAAAAATAGACATTAACAGTCGTACGACTCAAGGACTTATTTTGTCACCAACGAGAGAACTTTGTTTGCAAATTACCAATGAAATGAAACTCTACGGTAAGCATTGTAAAGGCCTTAATGTCACAGCTATATATGGTGGTGCTAGTATAACAGACCAAGCTAAACAAGTAAAAAGAGGCGCGCAAATCATAGTCGCTACGCCAGGAAGAATGAAAGATATGATTAGTCGTAGATTGGTTGATATATCTAAAATTGAATATGCTGTTCTTGACGAAGCTGATGAAATGCTGAATATGGGATTCTTTGAGGATATCACAGAAATATTATCACATACCCCTGATGATAAAAGCACCTGGCTCTTTTCAGCAACAATGCCCAAAGAAGTTTCCTTAATTGCGAAAAAATTTATGGACAACCCTACTGAAGTAACTGTTGGGCATAAAAACATGGGAAGCAAAAATGTCTCTCATGAATATTTCTTAGTTGGAGCAAGAGACCGCTACCAAGCACTAAAACGCTTAGCAGATGCTAATCCAGAAATATTCTCAGTTATATTTTGTAGGACCAAAAGAGACACTCAAAAAGTAGCAGAACAACTTATTGAAGATGGTTATAATGCTGGTGCCTTACACGGAGATTTAAGTCAAAATCAACGTGATGTGGTAATGAAGTCGTTTAGAGCAAAACAAATCCAAATGCTCGTGGCTACAGATGTTGCAGCTCGTGGTATTGATGTAGATGATATTACACACGTAATCAACTACCAACTTCCAGATGAAATAGAAATATATACCCACAGAAGTGGCCGAACAGGTCGTGCAGGAAAGACTGGTATTTCTATGGTTATTGTTTCTAAAAGTGAAGTTCGAAAAATAAAAAGTATTGAACGAATCATTCAAAAAGAATTCATAAAAAAAGAAGTTCCTAGTGGAATGGAAATTTGTGAGGTTCAATTGAAAGCTTTGGCAAGTAAAATTCATGACACGGAAATTAATCATGAAATTGACCCTTATTTAAACGATATTAATAGTTTATTTGAAGATGTATCCAAAGATGAGTTAATTAAAAAATTCTTCTCAGTAGAGTTTACTCGTTTCTTCAATTACTACAAAAAGACCAAAGATTTAAACTCGCCATCTGAAGGAAGTCGTTCTGATGACTATGCTCAAGATGACAATTCAGCTCGCTTCTTTATTAATATTGGAAGTAAAGATGGTTATGATTGGATGAAGTTAAAGGATTTCCTTAGAGATACCTTACAACTTAACCAAGATGATGTTTACAAAGTAGACGTTAAAGATAGTTTTGCATTTTTTAATACCGACAATGCCCATAAAGCTAAAGTTTTAGAATTCTTCACAGATTTCAAACAAGACGGACGTTTTATAAATGTTGAAATCACAGAAAAAAAGAGTCGTGACCGTAACAGAGGTGGCGGCGGTGGACGACGATCTGGAGGTGGTGGTTATGGTGGCGGAAGAGGACGAAGCGATCGCTCTAAGGGTAGTTCTGGATTTAGATCAGAAGGTAAAGGACGACGTAGCGATAGTGAGTCTTCCAGCAGATCTCCTAGACGATCTTCAGATTTTAAGCCAAAGGGAGGAGATTTCTCTAGACCAAGAAAAAGCCGTAGATAGTAAGCTAGATTGTTAATTTTAAGTCAAAATTCAAATTGGCAATCTTAGTGTAGTATTTGTTTACTACTTTTATAACTTGAATCTAAGTATGAAATTACGACTTACATTATTATTATTTTTGATAATTCCTTATTTGGGAATGACCCAGGATTATGCGACAGTAAGTGGTAAGATTATAAAGTCTGAGACCTTGGGTCCAATGGAAAGTGTAAACGTTGTGAATTTAAATCAGGTCATTGGAACTACTACTAATATTGAGGGAGAGTTTGAGATTCGTGCAAAGGCAAATGACACGCTACACCTCTCCTATTTAGGTTATAAATCCATAAAAGTAAAGGTCAGCAATGACTGGATAAAATATGGCACTTCTACAACAATAGAACTTACCGAACTAGCATTGGCTTTAGAAGAAGTGAATGTAAATAAGCTGAAATTAACAGGCTATCTTGAAATAGACATAAAGCAAGTACCTATTCGAAAGAATACACGCTACAGCATTTCTGGACTTAATAGTGGTTATGAATCACGACAACGCTCCCCTAGTATGGTTCGTAATGTGTTAGGAGCTATTTTCAACCCTGCAGATTTTTTACATAATATCTTTGGAAAAAAACCTAAAGAAATGCGAAAGCTACGTGAAATGAAAAAGCAAGACGAAATTAAAGATCTACTTGCTTCTCGATTTGATAGAGAAATGCTAACCGCTTTATTACAAGTTGATAAAATTGATTTAGACCTTCTGATAAGTGAATGTAACTACTCACAAGATTTCATTAGAACAGCTAATGATTTACAAATATTAGATGCTATAAGTGAGTGCTATGAGGAATATAAAATACTCAGTAGAAAAAGGTCTAAATAACAAAAATTATAGACTACATTTTATTACCACTATTTTAAATTAGCGTTTTTTACTTCAATCCAACGGGACATGTATTTAGTACTTTGAAATTGGTGATGAGCGAGTAACTGTCCAATAAAGTTATCAGAACGATGGGACTGTATAGTTGATTGAATCAAAGAAATACGCTCCTTAAGTTTTAATTGATGGTCCAACTTGTTAAATCTACTTTTAAGAACTGCATCCCCCTTATTTTGATACTCAGTCCATAAAGACTCTTGTGTATACAAGTCAATACATTTTTTCACAAATAAGCTAGGATCATCTTCAATGATTCCATTAGGCTGATCTGACCCAAACATACCTTCAGCAGCTATAGTTGACATCGCAGCAGGTGTTCCGCACTGCATCGCCAGAATTAATTTCCCTTTGAGACCTGCTCCAAAACGCAATGGTGCCAAAAGTACTCTTGAAGAATTAACAACTTCAAAAGCATCTTCAACATAACCATGTAGTAGAAAGCCATCTTTTTTGTTATGCATAGATCTAATCGCCTGGGTATCATAAGCACCATAAACATGAAGATTTGCTTGTGGAAGTTGTGATTTAATTAGAGGCCATATATCATTTTTTAAATAAAAAATAACATCTGAATTTGGTGGATGTAGAAAGTTGCCTATCGATACAAAATCAGTTCGTTCTGAAAATGAGCTGTGTTGCTTTTGTTCAGGGTTTTCATTCAAATCTAACATAAAAGGTAAATACAATAAAAGACTACAATCTATCTTAAATTTATCGATTAAAATTTTAAGTTCAGCTTCCGATATAATCAATGAAAGATCACTTCTGTATATGCTTGCTATTTCCCGTTTAGCTATATCGTTTAAATCAAAATCATTTGCAGACCCTGACGAAGAACTAATAGATTGCTGCCTAGTTTTTCGAAGAAAATGTAAATCTTCTGTATCTAGAATTCTTAAAGCGTCTGGACAGTTCTCAGTAATTCGCCAACCAAATTGTTCTTCCGTCATAAAACGATCAAAAAGAACAACTTCTGGATTCAAATCCTTAACAAAAAAATCAAAACTAGAATGGTTCAATAAGATCTCTACTACTTGAACATTTAGGGATTCCAAATCAAATGCATTGGTTGATTTTTTACAGGATGTGGCAAATACAACAGTATAATTTTGATTTATAAAAAAATCAATTAATTGAAGCATTCGAGTCCCCGCCGCAGATGAATTCGGCTCAGGAAATACATAACCGATTACAAGTACAGTCGATTTCATAGGCTTATAAATTAGTCTTCAACTGAACTATTTATAATAATACTTTTGACTAGTCCATAGTTGAAAATCTCTCTTTGAGCCCAATGAATTAAGGCTTCTATTTGATCATTAGTTAAATCTGCAGATGCGTGAGTCCATTTATAGGAAGCTAAAGGCATTTCGCCTTCTCCCACTTCTTCAATCAACTCTTCTAATTTGTGGGCTTTTCGTTTAACTGAATAAGTAGACCATTTTGAAACATCAAGATGACTCTTACCTCCATTAACATGGCTGTTTAGCCAATAATTAACAGGTGTAATAGAGTTATACCACGGGTATGTTGTCTGGTCACTATGACAGTCAAAACAAGCTTGTGTGAGAATTTTTTGGACTTCCATCGGAGCTTTGGTTTCTACAAGAAACTTATTGATAGCGTATAAACCACTTTGGTTTTTATTAGGACTAAAAAATTGGGCAATTATAAACAAAAGTATCAGGGCAACTAGAATTTTCTTCTTGAGGGTCATTTAAATAAATATTAAAAATCAAAGGTAATGAAAAATGGAAACAATAAATTATAGATATTCGAATGGCCTTATGAAAACTTCTAATTAAGAAAACTAATCTTCGATTGAAAATACGTATCTTTATAGCTTTCAAAATTTACAAATTATGGCTTTGTTTATGCTAAACGCAATCTCTCCTATTGACGGGAGATACAGATCAAAAGTGGAAGCTCTTGCTGGTTTTTTCTCAGAAGAAGCACTTATCAAATATCGAGTACTCGTTGAAATTGAGTATTTCATAGCACTCTGTGAAATTCCTTTACCACAGTTAAAACAATTTGACAGTTCCCTTTTTCAAGACCTGAGGGCTATTTATGAAAATTTCTCAACCAAAGACGCGCAAGCAATTAAAGACATAGAAAGCATTACTAATCACGACGTAAAAGCCGTTGAGTATTTTATAAAAGATAAATTTGATGTCCTTCAAATTTCTGAATTTAAAGAATTTATCCATTTCGGATTGACATCACAAGACATCAACAATACCGCAATTCCGCTCAGCATAAAAGAGGCTATTTCTGATGTCTATGTACCAGAATACTATGGCTTGATTGAATGCTTAAAAGGGTTAATAGATGAATGGGCTGAAATTCCATTATTGGCTAGAACCCATGGGCAACCTGCGTCCCCTACTCGATTGGGGAAAGAAATTGAAGTTTTTGTTACCCGCTTAGAAGCTCAGTTTGCAACCATAAATTCAATTCCAAATGCTGCTAAATTTGGAGGTGCTACTGGAAATTTCAATGCACACAAAGTGGCATATCCCAACATAGACTGGCAATCATTTGCAAACAATTTTCTAAAAGACAAACTTGGCCTGGATCATTCATTTCCAACTACACAGATTGAACATTATGACCACATGGCTGGACTGTTTGATGCACTCA